>VFQN01001605.1_pt1 | contig 37162 bp, 28 predicted proteins | sample 3512371 | NCBI WGS metagenome assembly VFQN01 (sample SAMN10412370, study PRJNA504923) | tailings metagenome | isolation source: Replicate 2 from Balatoc abandoned mine | place: Philippines: Itogon, Benguet | collected 2017-08-28
ATCTTCGCTATTGTAGCCAAGGAGTATAATACGATCAATTTAGAGTCCTGGGATGATCGTAATAATTAATATTGTAGTTAGATTTGATTATGTTTATTTTCGGAAGCTAGATTGAGAAATCTCTTTGTTTGTGTTTTATCGTTTCCTTCGTTCTTGATAAGTCTTTTTTCTCTCTCTTCTGGCTCTTCCTCTTTTCTCCTTCTACTTTCTCTTCTTTCATGTTTTGTTTCTCTATGGAATACTATCGATATCGTTTATAAAAAATTACGATCGTTGCTATGACTATCCTATACTATTTTATCCTCTCAGTATCCTCTATAAAAACAAATCTCCTTCACTATCTGAAAGAAAATAACTCAAAAATGACATACAAAGAATTGATCCCGCGACGCAACAAAATGAATGAATGAAGGAATGACAATCAATGTCATTGAAATTATTAAAATCATGAAATCAATCCTTCATTTTGAGTAAAGTAACACCCAGTGTGAGGGTACCAATAAGATGAACCTTTTTCAAAATCTTGTCTCGACCCTCCACCTTCAACGTAATATTCATCAGACATTGGAATACCTTTACTCTACAGATCATCATGACATACATCATAATGAGAATAAGAATAAGAGAGATTTCTAGAGAAAGAAAAGAATGACTTACTTGAACATGATGAAAAAAGAAACCATAAAACCCCATAGTTAAGATGAATGCACGATCTCTTTCAACATTAGCAATAATAGCCTTCTCACCCCAACCAAACTTCCCACTCGATTGCTCCTCTGTCAGACGACAGAAATAAAACTGGACACCACCTTCATGGTAATGCTTTAATGTATTCAACGGAGCTAGAGGAAGGCTTTCTTCAATTAATCGCGCTCGAATAAGATCGCGCGAGCGATGTTCAAGGTCAGGAGGAAGAAGGAGAAGAGGTCTTTGAAGAGTAATCCCATTCTGATTCGCGTATTCTTCAATTGCTTGGCGAAGATTTACATTTGGAATCAATGTTTTATTTAAGAGTGGTATATTAGTCAGAGGACTTGTATTATGATGGGTAAGCCAAGTAGCGATCTCTTTCCTTTCATAAGTGATTCCATCTGCTGCAACTACAGGATCTGAGATAATCTCATGAGAAATGGGACATCGGAAATAATCAGGGACTTGCATCACTTTCTTTCTTGCTCTCGATGTCTGTTCTTTCAGCCTATTGATACGATCTGTGATATATTATCTGGGAAGTCAATAATACAAGTAACACGTCTTCTCTCCTCTCTCTTCAATTATTCTCATCAAAGGAGGAATTGAGGAATTGCTTATCTCTTTTCCTGATCGCGACATGTACCGACATGTACCGACATGTACCGACATGTACCGACATGTATCGGTACTTTCTATCCTAAATGCCATCCTTAACCATCAACGAATTTCTGATAAGTTCCCAACTGAAGAAGGTAGTTATTAAATTTTCTGGATTTCTAATTCATCAATGACCTTATCGTTCCATATGAGTAGTTTGTCTCAAAAAATAAAGAATCTTTCTCATACATGAATCGACAAGAATATCATATTGAAGACTCTTATTATTTTTTTAGTTCAATAGCTAAATATTATCAGAAACTTCTAACCCTATATTTTCTCTTCTATCAAGAGAGTACATTCCCCTACAGTTGACGTCCCTGTCTTCAGATAATCATGAACATCCTCAAATAAATCGCCGTACTGTCTTAACATCGCTGAAGCTTCATAATATGCCCATTCTAACAACGCCTTCTGATCTTTCTCATTTTGAGGTAGTAACTCAGCAATCTTACTAAACTCAATAGAAGACTTGGTGATCACCTCATTAGATGACGTGAAGCTATAAGACGTCGCTGTCGATGCATATGTAGATTGTAAGAAACTATCAACTGGAACCTTCTTTGACTTTAAGATCGTTAATACAGAATCAAGGAACTTTCTCCCTCTAAATAAAGCATTATAATAACGTACAAAGGAGGAAAGTATAAAAGAACTCTTACCTTGCAGGATCAGATAACATTGTTTGCCCTAACAGTTGTGATATCAGACAAAAGAACGACAAAGCAATCGCCTAAGATGGTCTTACCATATTTCGCTGTCTCAGCTGCTACAGGAATCATAAGCCAGATTAATATCCTTCCTAAAGCGAATTTCCTATCTTCTTCTTCCCATAGATAATCATATAAGCTATTCTCTATCAATGCATCCATCATCACCATCTCCTTCCCAGATAGTCTCTTCACATTAGTGCTATCTGATTTCATTGCACTTGCAGGACTCTGAAGATCGACATTCAATGAGTCAGGCTTATCACCAATAGCTAATCTAATCTTAAATTGTTGTACAATCTTCTGAAACTGTTCTTCGGAAGTCAGACTATTACTACCCTTCTTCTTCTTGTCGTCGATGCTTCCGAAGGATGAGACGAAGGTTTTCTTTAGATCATTGAGGAGAGAAGATGAGAGCAAACTTGGTTGACGATAGATCTGAAGAGAATAAGGATGTGTTTCAATCATCTTCAAACCCTCATTCACACCTGAAGTATAACAATAGGAAGGAAGTCCGAGGAGATAACCGCCTACAAAGGAACATGCATCAAGGAAAGCTTGTCGAGCATTATCTCGAAACAATAACCGTTCGAAGCCAGCAACAGTCATTTTAATCTCCTCACTCTTTCGAGAGACAACATCATAGACGAGTAGGGCACCGAGAAGTAAGGAGATGATCGTGTTATAGATGCTGACGTCTTGCACGAAGAAATCAACAAACTAATACATGGAAGAAGATTTTTAGGAGGGAAAAGATAGGAAGAAGACGAGAAATTACCTGAAAACCAATCCAGTTTAATGTGAATACAATAGCGCCGATTGCATATGTAACTTCTTTCTCTCGTTCATCATAAGGTAATGCAGTAGAGAAAAATGTAGAGTTTAAATCTTTAAAGATTGGTGACGTCAATTGACCCACCGCAACACCAAATCCTCTTACATTCCCTCCTATTTTGCATTATATCATTCGTCTGAATGAGCGAAGGGATAGGTCTAGCTTACCTTTCTTGAGTAGTTTAAGAGTCTTAGAGAAGAGTTCAACATTACCAAAGGATGATGAAGAATCAATTATATACTGAATACTCTTCTTTTCTGGTGAAATAGAACGTAAAATCATCTCAGAATATAATAATTCAATCTTCTTTAATAGATCTCGATCATTCTTCTCACCGTCGGCTGTGTTAGCAGAAGATTCTAAAATCTTCCCAGCATAAGATTGAATTAATAGAGCATACTTATCAGCTATTGGAAGTGAGGAAATTATTTTATCCACTTCACTTGTATCGATAATTGATGAAATAGATGAGAACAAGGAAGGGGTAGACGCAGGAGACGCAGAGGTCGTGCTACTAGTCTTTGATAGTGATGAAGAATCTGAGGATGGAACTTTAATTTGTGAACTTGAAATGTTTTTCTCTAACAATTTTCTTTCTCCTTTCGACTTTTCTTTTTGTTTAGGTTGCATCAACTGCCTTGAACTCGATCCATGACGAAATTGTGAGAAAGTTGAAGATAAGATTCCTGGAGACATTTGACTGTATGTCAAGCGATGATAGCATTCATGTGACTGAATAAAAAGAAGAATTAGAAATATCGAAGGTATAGGGAGCATGATATCGTTGAATATAGTGATCGAATGCGAAGAAGATGTCTTCGTTGTTCACTTAAAAAAAATTCATTCAGGCAGCGCACGAAACAGATTTGGGGAAAATAATTGTGCATGCAATTACTAACTTTTGCGACGTGATGAGGATGAAAGACTATTAATTTATTCAATGCAAAAGAAGAATTAACGACAAGAAGAAACAGATGAAGATTTTTAAGGATAGGAAAGGAGGATAATTAAACAATTTGCTCATCTTCTTTCATCAGCAAATCTCTTTCGGTACTTGTTTCTAACACATCGATAGCAGCTTCTTCCTGAAATTGATTTTCAGATAACTTCCGTGGAGATGATCTTTTTTGAAAAATTTTTTCAGAAGAGTTACTGCTATCATCTCCATCAGAGTCCTCGAATAAGTCTTTAGTAGTATCACCATCGATGTTGTCAACCTCTATTCCTTCATCATCTTCCATTTCATCGTCTTCATCTTCATCTTCATCATCGTCTTCGTCCTCATCCTCGTCCTTTTCTAGATTAACCTCTTCGGCCCCCTCCTCAAATCCTGACTCGTACTCATCCTCTTCCTCTTCATCACTTCCTTCTTCATCCTCTTCCTCAGAACCATCAGATCCATCGCTTCTCCGAGATCTTCTCACAGCATGCTCCTCTTGCTCCATTTCCTCTTCGTCATTTTCCTCATCTTCTTCCTCTTCATCTTCGTCACGATCGTCATCCTCATCCTCATCGCTACTAGGACCTCCATATCCAAAGGCAACTGATAGTAAGGGCAATAAAGCATTCACTTCATTCAATGAAATTCTTCTCCGCCTTCTTCTTTGCTGTCCCTCACCATCATCGATTTCCTCGCTCGATCGTCTTGTGCCTGAAGTCATGGTCCCTTCCTCTTCCTCCTCTTCTTCCCCATCCTCTGCTTCTGCAAAGGCTGACTGTGATAATAATCTAATGATTCGTCTTAACACTCTCGAAGAAACAGGGAAAGCTCTTTGTCTCTCCTGATTCGACTGAATGATGTTATCAACTTTCTCCTTCTCTTTCTCATCCTTCTCTAGGGATGTTGCATCGCTCAATGGATACCACAACTTCGCATTATTTTCCAAACCTGAAGTCGCTAATAAAGGCAAGTGAGGATGTGACGCTAAGCAATTGACTGCTCCAACCTTGTCACCGTATAATACCTTCGTTAATTTGCTGGTATGAGTATTCCAGATGAATATATGGCCACAGTCAGACCCTGATATCACCCATTCTGATTGGTTCCCCATGAAAGCAACTTGTTTGACGGTATCAGAGTTTCGATGGCCATGATAGCGACGGTAAAATCCTTGTGGTTCCTCATCTCCATCGCCATCAAGCTCGGCATCATCGGGATCAAAGCAATTCACAACAGGAACACTCGAATCATTACTGGAGATAGGAGGACGCCGAAATCGGCTAAACAATGAACTCATCGCATTACATGCCGAGTTCCACAAGCCAGTACCGTTAGCTGCGCGGGACTCGTCGTCTTGGAGCAATCGGGTGTGACGGTGAATGTGAAAAGAATAGACATCATCATCATTGTAACTCGCAATTAAATGCTGTCCGTTATAGGAATACTTTAAACCCGTCACATGGGCAGTGTGTGAGTCAAGCATATGCTCGGGTAACCAAATGCTTTCTGATGATTGCGAATATCAAACAAAGCAACTTTAGTATGAGTTCCACCGACAGCTACCTCGTATGGATGAAATGGATTAACTCCAATACAATACGCTGATTGAAGAGGGGCACGGTCTTGAAGATCTCGAGTAACGGAGGACATATTTGCACTGAGTAAACGAGGACGGAACTGAATCTTTAACACGGGTAATTGATTTCTTTCTAATTGACTTTGTAATTCTTCTTGGACTGGTAAATTATCATAATTACCAAATAAATTTTGCATTTTATCTCTTAAATCAAATAAACAACACATCCCATCTTCACCACAGGTAAAGAACTGGTAAGGCTCTCCAGGTATCATGGAGATACGATGAGATCTTCCTTGATGACGGTAAAGTAGCTTGCCAGAACCAATCCGTGTTTGGGTTGAGTTAGAGTTACGAGGTAAAGATTGACTTCGTTGGATATTCGTTAAAATAACCTTCCCATCAGCACCACAAGAGAGAAGATAATCGACCATATTTGATTGTTGTGGGAAATCTTTCGCATAAAAAATATTTTGAGTATGAATAGTAGGAATAGTACTTACTAATTCACCACTATGAGTAGTATAAATATTAATACGGGTATCATCAGAGCCTGTATAAATAAATTCACCATTATCAGAGAATAAAACAGAATTTACACAACCACGATGTCCACGTAATACCTTCCATGGTGATAATTTTTCAATAAAATGTTCTGATTTTTTCATATTGGTTAATAAACGTGTATGATGGACTCCATGATGTGTTGATATATATTCACGAGTGAGGATGGTATGGTAAACACTGTTTATAGGAAGGTTCTTATGGTAAGGACGTGAAAAATAGGAATTATGTGGTCCATGCACGTGAATTTCAGCCTATAGAATTACAGAAAGAAGATATGAATCAATAAACAAGTTAAATGTTAGATAAAGTGTATTTACCATTCTTATTTCTGGTTGACTTTCGTCTTTCTAACACTCCGAAAGAATCAATAAAAACAAGTCCGAGAAGTTTTAAAAGCCTCTAAATAAGCTCCTTTAGTGATCTTTGACTTCTTTCCTTTAAAAGCTCTTTGTAAATGCCAACGTTTTGTGTTGTTCTTTGTATTATTGCTTCTCTTTATTGTGTTTTGAAGAATCTTTTCCTTACTCCCACAGACTCTCGATAGAGGAGATCCTCCCTTCTATTGAAAGTGAGTTGGTTCGACTCATTTTTTTACAGTGGATCGACTTAAGTTGTCTTTCGTTGAAGTTTCGTTCCACATTTATTCATGAATTACAATAGGGTTCAAGAAATTTAATTATCTAGCATGGAAAAGAAAAAGAGAGGTTGAGGGGGAACATAGAAAATGCAGCGAGCATTATAATTGCTATATAACTACGCACAATTCAAGGAATCAAAGAAAAGAAAAAAGCAATGAACAAAGCAAAAAAAAAAGGAACCGAATGAAACGACTCAACAATAGAGACAACGAAACGAAAACAAAACAATCAATAAAAACAAATGAATAAATAAAAACAAGAAATCGGGTCTCGCGAAAGGTGAAATTTATTGAAGTTGACTTTCAATCTTTTTCAACCATTGTTGAAAAGGAGACGATTGCCTAACAGAACTATTACCATTCACATTAAAATTAGTTGGATCTTCATGTACGTGCGAAAAGAAGCCTTTCTGAATTAATTCATTGAATTCAATATATTCTGAGGATAACTGGAAAACCTCCACTTCCTGAGAAAGCTTTTTCGCTAGCTTTGAAATTAGTGAAATAACATCAACAATCCATGCAAGGACAAATAGATCTTCGTTGCGGTTTGTTTGGTTGTTAAATTTTGTTTTGAGTAAGGGTAATAATTGAGAATGAATAGAATCAGAGAACTCCTTCCAAAACAAATTTAATGAAGTAAATTGAAGCACCTTTGAAAGATCAATTTGAGGCGACGAATGCGTTACACTGGAGGTCTTTATTGGTGTAACTGTAGTACTGGTTGGATGGAAGACTCTTTCTTGATAACTTAATTCTTGTTTAATCAGCTTTAAGGGCAATAACAGATTGAGGTAATTGAAGGAAAAAAGGGTTTGAAAAGTTGAAACATTCGGGGATTGCACAGTTTCAGCATCACTGGCTAAACAAAGGAGATAACGCCAGTAGAAAATGAAATCTTGTTCTAATTGTTTCATCTCTGCGGTAAAAGCAAAAGGTAAGCAGTTAAAAGTGCTTTCATGACTGCTTGATGGAGAAACCTTGCTCTCAACGAGGCTTGGTGTTGACACAGGATTACTATTCTCCAGAGCTTTTAACTTAACATTGGAGTCCGTCCTCTCATGCTTTGCTTCGTCAAGGTTTGGTTCATTTAGTAGCTGAAATAAGCGCGAGAGAATAATTTGTGCATGCATTGACTCTAAACACAAGGAATGACTGAGAAAATATTGATTGAAATGTTGTGACGTAATCATAGTAACGTTATGATCTCTTAATAGCTGAACAGCATAAGAAGGGGGCATAGATGATTTCGATTCAATTTTCCCAGAATCGTCACCAGTTTCAATCATTGTGCTAATAAAGTAGGCAGCACGACGTCGATAGTCATATTTCGTGACTCCAGCAGTATAACTAACACAACCGGATTCTAAATCCGTTCCAGAACTAAAAGCAGAACGAAAGATAGAACTGTTTCTTTTGGACTTTGCAAATTTTCTTTGACTTAATGTAGGAGTTTGAAAAGATTGTTGACGATTATTTTGCATAGATAATAATCTTCCAGCAAAAAATGCTTCATCGCCTTCTAATTCATGTAAAAAATAAACTGAATAACAATAATCTACTTCACGTATCCAAGAATCAATGCAGCGTTTCCATTGATACGGGAAAATTCGTAAAATCCTTTCATCTTGGATTAAATGTTGATAATAATCGAACCACATCGCCGAAATAGAAATATTCAAATTACCGCGTGCTTGCAGAATTAAGGAGTATGGTAATAGCAAAACAATTTCTGTCGCAACGGTCATACTTAAAGGATAATTTAGTTCTCGTTTTGGATTGTCATTTGATGAATTCAGTGGCATTAATTCACAAGGAAACATTAATGAAGTCAGTTGATTTTGAAATTGAAGATAATGGAAAAGGCATCCGTTTGCAAAGAGCTTTTGTTGGATGAGATTGAATAGGTAAATGGTGATATCTTGATTAAAAGTTTGATAAAGCAATTGGATTTCATTTCCTTGCATTTGACTTCGTTGTTGAATTAACTCCTTCATTTTCTCTAACATTTCAGATTCAATAGTTCCCGAAGTCACTGTCGAAACGTAAAAATCTAAAATTCTGGCTTGCAAATCTATCACCGGTAAAGTCGAAATATTGTTTGAAGTCGATCCTCTCATATCTTTATTAAGTTGCGCGACAGCCTCGAGTAAAACATTTGAGATGGATTTGATCTGTCCACATAATAAAAGGGACCGTTTAGATCGTACGATAAGGCGAATAAAGAGGTACGTCGAGAGAAAATGTACAGTATCAAAAGATGAGAGCCTCTTCGCTGCATGTGTTCGAATCATTGCTAGCGGATCACCATCTAAACTCATTGATAATCGCATTTCATTACTACCATATTTTTCACTCAAGTTTGGTGACTTCTGTTCGCTCGATTCTTCTTTCATTTCATTGCCGCAGTTAAAGGAGGAAGATCTTCTTTCGGTATATTGCTGATTTAACGAAATTAAGAAATATTTTAAAGTGATCTGTAATAAACTGTCGATGAATTCTGGATCTTCTAATTCTTTGCAGTAAATATCGACAAGAGCCAGGAGCATTCGAGAGATGGATGGAAGCGCATCAAAGTCATCCATTAATAATTGATGCAATGTGTCAATATCAGTTTCAAGCTCGTTCGTAAGTTGTTGGCAATCTGCTTCTGTCATGAGATCTCGCGGGCTGCTTAGTTTACTCAAATACTGAAGCTTCGAATTTTCTGCTTCAAAATTCGAGAAGGGGGCGATTTTTGTTTCAGCTTCTCTTTCAAGAGCACGATAACAACGGAAAGCTGATTTCATGACTAATACCCATGAACTCTCCTTGAAATCGTCCTGACGCTTCATCAATTCACCAACTTCTACATACGCTTGAATTGCCTTTGCCCAGTTCGAGGCCCTTTCCCAGTGATGCGCTTCCTCCAAACGATATTGTACTTTAGTTTCTAATTGCATTTCACCTTTCGAATATTGAGCATTCCGAATCATTTTTCTTTCCCAATACAATCCAACTCGATGATGGAAATACTCCTTTTGTTCGTCAACCAATAAACTATAAATGGTTGCTTGCTCTACAGGAATTTGAAATTCGAAATTTCCTGTCCGAATCATCTCTGGGGTTATGATAGTGATCATATCATTATTATTCGGATTGCCAGGAGATCCAGACAATTGAGGAGTTTCGCCTGAAGAAATTGCAAACTGGATAAAAGTGTCATTTTTCAGTAATTCAGAGAGAGCAATAGTGATGCTATTAACAATATATTCATATTTATGATCCCCTTTTGAGCTTCCAACCTTTCCTTCGCGAATAGAAGCTGTCGGCGTTGAGTGATGATCTGCAGAGCTTAATTCATTGCTTTCCAGCAAGATAAAAACTAATAAAGAAAGAGTAAACGAATGGCCATTTGACACAGCCACGGAGGCAGCTTTCAAAATAATTTGGAAAGTAGACTCTAACGTATCTAACCGAAAGCAAATAATTTCCTCAATACGATGGTGTAATGTACTGGTAGATCCGTTAATTGGTGTAAAATCATTCGATTCCTCGAAGAGAGTTGTATCCAAATTAGAGGTATTAGTGGAGTTGTTGTTATTGTTTTGATGCTTTGCGAGAAAAGATTTCATCAGCTCCACTGCGTAAAGAGGATTACCGCCGGAAACGGTATAAATATTCACTAATTTCTCCTCTTCGAACGTCTCATCCAAGTCAAATGACTCTTGCAACAACTTGATCGTCGCAAGACGGTCTAAAGGATACAGGTAAATAGATTTAAAACGTAATTCATCATTATAGCGCTTGAAAAAATCGAAGGTGCTGTCGTTTCCCTCCCGATTAGACCCTTCGCTACTTACCACAGGAGCGGGGGAATCATAAGTATCATGGCTCCAAGTAACGGCGTCTTTTGCTTGAGCAGTACTAAAGCTCACAAGGAAGGCAATACCTGGGATTCTTGTCCAAATTTGATGCAACACCATGAGTGACCAGTGGTCTAAAGATTGAACTTCCTCACTAAAGAAGGGAGTTACAAAAGGAATTCATGGAAGATATGGCCAAAAGGACTTACATAAGGAAACAAAGTAACTTTCCCACTTTTTTTCGGCTGTAATCAACAAATTTTACAAGAACGTCGGCAGCAAGTTGGTATTTTTCCTTGGAGCTTGCGAACTTTCCTCCTTCGAGAGCCGTCTCCTTGGTTGCATGACCCATTAAAAGGAGGAAAAAAGGTTTTAATTTCGCGGTTTCAGATCCTGCATCTACAAAGAAAGCATCAATAGTACCGGAAATGTCTATGATTCGGGTGGACGCCACCCTCACAGATCTTTTGTTGTTGACCCCAATCGTAGTATGAGATGCAGCAATTGCCTTCAATAAATCTGAAAATAAAGGCCTCCAAGTATGGAATGGTGACTTTGAATGTAAACTGCTTCCGCGATTTTGTAAGACAAGAATATTATGATTGATTGCGTCTCTTCTAGAAAACGAGAACAATTTTTGAGCAATTGATGTGAGCAAGGCAGTTTTTCCACTCCCTCCGGCACCACAAATCGCCACGAGAGTCGATTTTTGTTGGAGATTAAATGCGATATGACCATTTCCTTGAGTATTTTTAGGGAATAAAGCACTAAAGATCTGATAAATCTCTAGATGTCTTCCATACAACTTTAATTGTTTCCCCATCCCACTATTAATTCTAGGAAGATGTGACAACACTCCGTTCGCATTATCTTTGATAAGACCTTGATTAAATTGATTATTGTTCACCACATGAAATTCCGAGGCAACTAATGTCTTAATATTTGGGTTACCGGTATAATCCTGCTCGAATGTGTCATCATTGGATGATACCGCTAGAAGATTTCGATTTTTGGAGGGCTCACGTAGGAGCTGGAATTTTGAAGGAGTCTTCGATTTGAGATTGACGATAGAGGACTGTGAAGCAGTATGCTGTAACATAGAGCGATGAACAGATTCTTCAAAGATAGGCTTAAATGTCATCACAGGATTGGCATATCCTTTGGCGGTCACCTCTTGTAACGCCTCAAAAGCATGTGATCGATCTCGGGACTTCGTTTCAGTATCACAAATAACTTCATTTGCTGGAGCTTTACCTATAAGGGGAAAATTCAGTCAAGGGGATGATAGGAGAAATTTGATATTTTTTACCCATCAATCTCGCACTTAGGTTTGTTGAAGGTCCCATAACCGCATACTCATGTCGGGAAACTGATCCAACAAGACCACAATACGCTTTGCCTGTGGTTATACCAATCGAAGCGGAAAGATCTAATCTTTCAACTCCATCTATTATTGCCTTTGCAGCCTCTAAAGCCGCAGCAGCGTTGTCATTGGCCACAGATCCTTTTAAGCCAAAGGTTCCAATGCAAACAGTACCTAATCAAAACCAATTTATCCGTACGTTACACTGATAACGAGAGCTGCTTACCTTTATCATCAACAATGAACTGCCGCAGCTGTCCTTTGAAATTATATAAAACATTAATTAATACTTCAATACAACTTTGAAATTTTTGCAATAAAACCATATCCGCGGTTAATTCATTCTCAGTTCGATCGAGAAATCTAAAGGCATCGTACACTGCACTTTGAGGTTTCTTAAAACCACGAGTCTTCTTCGACGTATCCACTACCAGATTCAAATCAAATGCGTCAATTTTGATGAATAAAACAGTGACAGATCGTAATTCAGATAGAGAACTTGCTTCAGCAGAGATAAACTGCAACGAACTTCGTTTAGGTCTCGAACCTGACGAAGGGAGTGATTTCTGTCGCAACCTGGCATCAATGGGACTGTTTAAAAGATCACCAGACCTCGAAGAAGAGCTGTGTGTAGAGCTTCGATTAGTTATTGACGTTTCATTCGTATTCGAATTTGTAAAAGATCTAAAGAAGCCAGAACTGGAAGCAGAATTATGATTGGTTAATGGTGCTTCCACCCAGGCAGTGAGGGACTTTTCGATAAAAGTCGGGCAATCATTGCCACTTGTTAATAGTTTACTTTGATATTCTTCGACAGTCACTTTAGGAAGATAGCTATCAATTAGTTGCTTCAATGTCCCGCACTGCTGCAGGAAATTGGGGTCAAAGTGAAAATCGTTTCGTGCTACATCATGAACATGTCGTGCAACATCGTCTAATACAGCTGCTTTTACTTTCTCCAAAAAGTGTTCCCGTAAAACAGATTTACATATGCGATAGTAAACTGCATCCTTTTCTGGAGTATTCTTTGGTGGTGACGTCAAGATTGACAAACCAGTTTGAGTTACTCGACCGCTCGGTGAATCATTTTCGTCAATTGTATTCATTCCACAATGGTGCACTTCATCGAGCGGTATATTCTCATGAACCATTTCCCAAAACTTTCTTTTCAAGATTGTAGAAGAAATTGTACCGAATACTTTATCAAATTCTGAGGTAATATCATCTAAAAACTTTTGATTCTTTTGATTTGTCTCGTTTTGAGAATTATATTCTTCTAACTTTGTTTTGCTCCTTGCTCTTTTAAATTTATTCATCTCTCTTGCATCTTGAGGTAATTTAACATCAATGGTAGAGACACAGAAAAGACCACCAGGGGTTTTAGTGCAACCGCAACTAACATTAGAGTTTGGAGTTTGATGAGGAGCATGATACATACTTATTGGTGATCGAATCGAAACAAACTCCATCTGATCCATTGGAGACGACTGTTGACCCTCTTTTCGATGAAGTAAACGATGGGCTCTTTGGCACAATACAACTTCTCCTTTTGCGGCTTGAGCCTCAGCGGCGGCAGCGTTAGCAATAGGATCTCCAACTAAGAAGAATTCCCAACGATCTAAATGTCCGATATCAACACCGGCCATAAGGCCGATACTGACGCCGCAGTGAACATCCAAGTACGCAACGTTATCAGTCTGGGATGATAAATTTGGCAACTCAGGAGCTATTTTTGACGGGGAAGCAGCGGCATTTAACATCCAATTAGGAAGAATCTTTCCTAGTAAAGAATCAGTCTTCTTTTGATCAGTACCATCTCCAGCTCCATTCCCGAGCTGAACTTCATGGTGTCCGCAAGATATAGTAATTTCAAGGCCACACGCAACGGCCTTCTCTAAAGCAGCGCGAGCAGCAGCAACAAAGCGAATGTCAGATGAGTTTTCATTTCCAAGATTGACTGATCGGATGGTCTCTTTCCCTCCTTCTTTCCCAAGTGAAGACAATTTCAATTCACGAGAATGAATATCAGTAGGCCATACAATAAAGAGAGCGTCTCCAGCAAATTTAATAACATCACCACCCCATTTATCTACAATCTCTAACATTTTTGTAAAATAATTATTAATATGATTTTTAAGTGTGTCAACATCCAGTCTCAACGACAGAGCGGTAAAACCTGATATATCGACGAATAGTAAAGCTCCATGAAACCTTTGAATAGAAGGTTGACATTTGAACGGATTATCTCCCGATGAAAGCGAACTGGGAGATGTGGCCGTTGAAGTAGTGGCGGTTGTTGTTGTTGGTATTGATTGGTTTGCAAACTTTCGTTCGCAAAGGTATTGATTAACCAGTTCACATAACAACTGTTGCCGCAAAAGTTTTGGGATGTGTCTATTAAATTCAGAAATAGTTTGATCCAAACCTTCCATTTTTAACTGGCAGAGTGCTGGTTATAAGACTATTAACTTTCCTTTTCGCGACAGTGAGATCACGAGAAATGAACTTAACCAGAATGAAATTTTCAATTTAAGAATACTCTCATCAATCAAAAGAGTCTTGAACTGCGATGAATTATCACAAAAACTGATTGTTAAATTGGTAGATAAGAGAGCAGTACACCCATCCAAAATGCCGGCTCGAGTTTAAGCGAAAGCTACTCGTAAATTTATTGAAATTTCAATCTATGGACTCGAATCATAGTACGAGTGACAAAGAAGAAAAATACAACAACAACACTCCAACACACTCGTGTACCGACTGAGTGTTGGAAGAAAAAGAATGTGAGCAAAAAGCACCGACCGGGGGGCTCGAACCCCCGACCACAAGGTTAAGAGCCTTGCGCTCTACCGACTGAGCTAGGCCGGCGTTGCACCTTTGTCGGTATCAACTTTTTGAAATCTTTCTTCTTCTTTTATATGAGCAGTTTTTTTCCCTTTTCACCATTACAACTTAATTTAAACATTTGAATTTTGTACAAATCAATTAATTAGGCTTTGTTGGAACCAATCTTCTATTGAGCTTATTTGTTGACTCTGAGGATTTACTTGAAAAATGGCAGAAAACCCCTCTTCTAAAAACCTCTCCAATTCTGAACCTCCGCTATCCGATAGCCATTCTGCTTGGTCGTGTGCGGCTTGATCATATTCACTACCAAAATATTCATCATGGTTTTCCTTTTCTAAACGGCTAATCTCGCATTCCTAAATATTTAGATAAACCAACTCTGTCACACACTTTCTACTTACTCTTACCAATTCAGAAATTTCCTCACCCAAAGATCTATCAGCCTCACAGCAAGGTAGACCAATCGCAACTCCACCCATCTCGTCGAATTTCAATGACTCAATATTCTGCTTCAACATATCTATCAAATTCTCTATTTCAGATTTTTCTTTTGCACATTGTTGATCGATCAATTTCAACTCCTTGCCATAATGTGCTAGAGTCTCTTTCTATAGAAAGCCTAAAGTTTTACGGATTATTTTGACTGTATGAAATGAATTACGTGAAGGGTTCGGAAGTCCTCTTGTAACATGATTCCCATTTCGTTGGCTTCATTCCGCAACATCTTTAGCTCTCGCGCTCTGCCCATGATACCTTGTTCTTGATTTTCAATTCTCTGCGTAATAACATGATGATTAAACTCATGGAACAAAAAGTACTCACTTTGCCAGCATCATTCAAAAGACTAATTTCTTGCAAACGCTCCGCAATCTGATCCTCGAGATCGGTGATCTAATATCATAGCTTGTTAGAATTGGAGTCTACAGGAGTTCACCAATTTATACCTTTTCTCCAAAGTCATCTTGGTATAAAAAGGACTCTTCCTATCCTTGAATGAATATTGGTACACATATTATTACATTTTCTGAATTACCTTATCACTCATATTTTCGAAAAATACATCCCTGTCTCCCAAATAGGCCGACTTACTTGAAATAATATCCTCGCATCTCATCCTCTGTTGCTCATAATCTCGTATCGCGTCAATAATTCTCTTCCAAGTCTGACAAGATCAGTGAATAGCAACGAGTTACAAAAACAACCTTACCTCTTCTCGTTTCATTCTGACTTCATTCATTAAGGTCTCCAACTCCTCAAACCGAGCATAAAAGCGGTATAGCTCTGACTCCTTTTCTGCAATTTTCATCAAAGCTTTCTACAAAGGAAATAATTGAATGAACTAAATACTTCGGAAAAATACCTCTAACAATGAGCTTTTAAGCCTATGGTATCGCGAAATCATTTCTCGGATCGTCTCAACCTCATTTAATACACCGTTAAATCGGCCCACTGCATAAACTGATAAAGTAACAACATTTCGACAAGATCTCAACCAATTTTGACTTGCAATCTGAACACGCTCTTCTTCCTCTTGAAGAGTTCGACTGTTTTCAGTCAATAGAAATTCGTTTTCGGCCATTTCACTTTTCAAAAATTCATACAAAATAATAACTTCGTTAATCAGTCGATTTATCTCTTCTAATTAAGCCTAATCAAGAATTTACGAGTCTATTGAAAGACATACCTTCAGATCTTCTTCTCTTCTCATTTTCTTCGTCGATTTGCTTATTCTCAAACACTAAACTCTCTTTCTCAGCGCGAGCGAACTGGAACGCATCTCTTGAAATCTGCTTGAAACTTTGCAAACTATTTTCAATCAAATTCAACTGGTCGACGTTGCTTTCCACCGCTTTCTTCAACGATTCTTGCTCCTCGCAAATTTCGACAAATATAGTCACTTGAGAAAAGAGTTCACTTTTTCCCATTTCAAACACTGCCAAGGGTTACTACAGAAAAATTTAAATTAAATCTTACCTTCTTTCAAAGCAGCTTCTTTTTGGTTTAAAGTATCGAGATTGTTATCCAAATCGATGATATTTTCCACTATTTCCTAAAGTGAAAGTCAGAAAAATACAGAATACACTGACGACGACCTTCATTCGCGCGAATAAAATAGAATAATTATTATCCAATCTTGTTATCATCAGATCTTGCTCTTCCGTGATGCTATACATCACATTCCCCATTTCACATATGGTGTTCATGTGGTTGCGATTTTCCCCAACTTGATCATTGAGAAGTTCCACATCGGAAGCAAAACTCTGACGAAATTGAGCGTCTGAATCCATTTGAAAATAAAGAATGCAAGGCTTTACAGATAAACTTACCATCAGAAATTAATGATTCTCGAACAGAGGCATTTTCTTGTAGTGGGCTTATGAGAGCCACTTCGAACTTGTTAAAGATTTCGAGAATATGTTCGTATCTTTCGTATAAAAGGTCCAAACGAGCGAATTCACCACTGTTATTTTGAGCCAGTTCCTCGGTTGTTCGCAGCAAGTAATCAAACTGAGTCTGCAATTCAGCTATTTCCCAGGAAGCTTTGAGTCCCTCTTGTTGTTGTACCTGAATCTCACCTTCAAATCGACAAACAATGCTTTGGACTTCATATCAATAAATAAATGGAGTAATTGATTGAATTTTATTAAATTGAAAATTTCTCTTACCTTCATGCAGTTGCTGACGAAAATGAGTAGCTGACTGTGCTTTCTCTGGAACTGTTGGAGAAGAAACTTTGCTAAAAGTTAGCGAAGAGGGAGAGGGAGAAGATACTAAAACAGTTCGAGCAAATGGGTCCTCAAAGGAAGAGTCTTTGTATAAAGCAGTTTTGGGGGTGGAAGTGGAAGTTTTCGTTGCCTTGGAAGGCGTTCGAATGAGAAGCTTTTGCTCCATGTAAAGTAAATTGAACCACCGGAAATTTATTAATGCCTATTTGTAGGATTCCTTTCAGGAAGGAAGGATAAACCGTGTATCCGCATCTTCTATCGTCAATCTTCTTTGAAATTCATTGGATACTTCGCTCGATAGAACAGGAAACACCGTTACGCGGTAAAATCGAGAGCGTGATAAAAGGAGCAAGAATTAGATTGAGGAGATGGAGACTTCAGATTCTCGCTCGGAAACAGTGATTCTAATCTCTGAAATTATTCCTATCAAGTCTCTAAGTGTATCTCAATCTGTTTTCCAGAAAAAGCCTGAATTTAAAGATCGTTATTGTGAGTTATTGTACGATGATGTGACCAAGCAGAAAACGTTAAATATCTATAAGATTAAATCCCAAAAGAAGAGAATATTATTTATTGCCCACCAAATTTTATCTTCAACTAAGTTTATGATGGATGATACAGATGATAGTTTTCAATTAGTGTTGGATTCACTACCTACTATCATCTTTTTATTCCCCTCTCATAATATGAGAAATCGGTGGATTAAAGCAATTAATATGAAGCCTTCGATCGAGGATCTAAGTAAAAGTTCGAAAGAAATTGAACAAGAACCAAGTGTGAAAGTGGATGCTGATAACCCGGTACAAATTGAGACATCAGTACATAACCTAAGTAGAGCAAACTCTTCTTCGGCAACCGAGCTACAACCAATTATTAAGGCATTTCGAAGTTCCAGCAGCGAATCTTTATTAAAAGTAAATAATATTGAAGAAAAGCTGAAAGCACAGAAATTGGAAGATATTGAAAAGAACTCCCCTGTCACTGAAGTCAAGCAAGAAGATTCTTCTTACGGGCCAAGTGGAAGAGCTTTATCATTACAGAATCAAATTGGTGAAATAAGCAGTCGTCCTCGAAGACCATCTCGAAAGGAATCGTCAGCTGTCGATTCGGTCAGTCTCGTCTTGCAACCACCAGGAACCCTAAAGTTACATTCAGCACCTGAGGAAAGGCCTGAAGATGAACCAAAAGCAAAGCCCGCAATCAATGATACCCCTCATCCTTCATTGCAACCATTAAATTCTTTAACGAAGCCTGAACTTCATCCTTTTTCCATTCATGAGAACGATGTGCCTGCACCAGCTGTAATAGCACAGAAGACGACAACAGACTCTTCTTTTTCGAAGGATGAGATTGTAGTCAAGCGAGCCTCTTCATTAAAAAATGTGCGAAGCCCGAATGATAATGCCAACAAACAAGGAAGTCCTCGGTCAACGTATGATTATCAACCAACTAACACTTCCATCCGCAGCCCGCTTCAAATGTCAGAATTAGTCAGCAGTGATAAGCCGATATCAGCATTTAATCGACACAAGCCGGATTCATCTCCTTCATTTGGCCAAAAGCACTCAAATCCTAGCAATTTAAATCTCTTGAAGAGCGAGATCGAAGCTCTGAGTGCTATGAATGATGAATTAAACGCTGCATTGGAAAGATCTGAGCAATTGCGACAAGAGGAAGTAACTGCTTCATTTAATGAGATATCTCGGTTAAGATTAGTACTGGAAGAAGCGATGATTCAGAAGACACATTTAGAAGAAGAGAATGCGACAGTAATAACGTTAGAAGAGCAGCTACGTCAGTTGAAGGAGAAAAATGAATTAATGACAATCGCCTATGAATCATTAAATAAAGAGTACGAAAAACTTCAACTTGGCTATAAATCTTCTGTTGAAATCCAGCAACAGTTACTGAAAGAGAAGACTGAAATTGTCGAATTTAACAAACAGCAGAAAGAGGCCTCGGAAAACTTGCAAAACGAAATCTATATTTCCCAAAACAAACAACAAGAATTAATCATTCAACTTGTTTCATTAACAAAACAGAATGAGAGCTTACTGGAAGAAAACCAAAACTTACACAATCTACTCCAACAGCAAACAAAGACAATTGAGTCTCTTGAGAGTAGCGCGAATCAATTACAGCTTGTGCAAACCTCGAATCATGACTTGAATGAAATGATTAATTATCAAAAGGAACAAATTCATTTACTGCAGTCGGAAGTCGCAAATAAGAAGTTAGATTCTGAAGCCAGGACAAGAACAGAAGAGAGTAATAAATTAACAATTCAAAGATTGGAGCATTTAATCAACGAACAGCAACAGTTTATTCAAGATATTTCAAATCAATTGTCTTCCTATAAGCAATACAAGCAATTGTATGACGAATCTCAGCTAGAAACTATTCAAGCAAAAGATGAACTGCAAAAAGCCTTGTTAGAAACGAAACAATTACAGCAGGAGATTGATCGATTATTAATTCAGGTCCAATATCATGAGCATGAAAAGAAACAAAAGGTTATTCAGTATGATGAATTGTATGCGAATAAGCAAAAAGATCAACATCAATTAAAAGAGCAATTGCACACTTTGCAAATGGAATACGACCATTTAGTAAGTTATATTCATTTTATGCACAAACTTTCCCTTACCTACTTTTTCGTTGCTTTCTCGCGATTTCCCAGCAAAACGAGAATACCATACTCCAGCGTCGAATTGAATTGCAAAAAGAACAGCAAGCTAAATTTAAAAATGATGAAGAAATCAACCAACGTCGATATTTATTAGAGCTACAATCACTCCAAACTCAAATCACGACTTATAAAGAAAGCATTGAGCATGCAAATCATAATGTCTATGATCTTCAAAAGAAACTACAAGGAAATGAAGAAGAGAGACTGAAAATTATTCACGATTTGCAAATTCGTTTAAATCAAGCGGAAGATGTACAATCGATACAGAAAAAGACAATCCATGATATGAATCAACGTATGCATCAGTTAGATACAACAATTCAATCACAGCAGGAACAAATTTTGAAAGAAAAGCAAGTGTATCATATTTTGCAAGAAGAAAGTTTATTGAAAGAAGAAAATTGGAAATCAGAAAAACTTTCCTTCCTACAAGATTTGCAGATTCAGAAAGATTCCTTAGAAGATTTGAAGTTACGTTTATTATTGAAGGAAAAGGAATTATTTGGTTCGGAGCACCAAAGGAGAGAATCCCAAGACACTTTGTCAAAGTTGTTAGAAGAACAAAGAACTCAAACTCATCAAATCCAACAGCTTTATCAGGAATTAAAAGAAGACTATACAAAGCTCGTCCATGAGGTAAACTTTCTGAACAATTTCGACGATTTGTTTTCAAATTCTTCCTTTCACAAATTTAGACTAAAAATGAAAAGCACGTTTTGGAAGATAGAATATCCTCGTTAAATGCCATCCAGCATAATCTGGAAATAAAGCTTCAAGAGCAAGAATCGCACTCTACCAGCACAATAACAGAAAAGAGTATTATCATTCAACAATTATCAAAGCAGTTAAATGAATTTGAAATCCAGACTATTGAACAAACAACAAAGATTAACGAATTAATTGCTCAAGCAAAGAGCTATGAGCTCCAAACGCTAGAAGAGAGAAAGAAGAACGAATCTTTGACACGTTTGTTTTCTGATTTGCAAGATCAGTATACCTCCTCGATTAAGGAAAAAGATCTAGCGCAACAAAACCTCCTCATAGTCGAAGAGGCAAAAGTACAACAAGAAAAGAAGAGCAGTCGTGAAATTGAACTATTACAACAGCATCTACAACATAGAAGTAAAGAACTGCAAGAAACCCAAGAACTTTTGCAAGAGAAGGAAGTTTTGTATAGTACCCGGATTCAATCGTTGGAGGAGACAATTCTGAGTCACGTTCAAATCGTCAAAGAAAAAACTTCGAACTTACAATTATTGGAAATGAATATCAAAGAAAAGCATTTAGAGATTCAGCAAGCACAATCGGTTATCCGACAAACAGAAAAGCAGGCTCAAGAACTAACTGAACAACACCACCAACTCACGCTATCGATAATAGAGAAGGATAAGGTGCTTCAAGAGAAAGAGCGCCAAATCCAAGAATTGAAATCCTCATTTCAACAGAAGGTCGAAAAGCTCAATATTTATGAATCCCAAATACTACCTGATCATCAACAAATCCTGCAAGAAAAGCAGAGCGATATTCAAAAATTAAATTTTCAAATCGAGGCACTGAAACATGATAACCATCAATTAAACCAATCAAACCAACTAGCTGAACAGCAAATACTGTCTCTAAATCAAACAATTCATACTTTAGAGCAAGACTTGATTCTTCAAAACCAGCAAATTGAAAAATCCAAATTATTTACAGATGAATTACAACGACAGTTAACCAACTCTTTGAAGTCAATTAAGACTTTAGAAGAAACAAATCGCGATGAAATTCAGCATTGGAATCGTCACATTCAGGAAATTGAGCAAAAGTTTCTTTCTGATAAGGTAATTATCTGAGTAATTTGGCAAGATCACGCTTAATATTTTGTTTTAGGAAAATGATCGAAAGGAAATTCAGCAATTAAATAATGATCTACGAGCAAAGGATATGAACATTATCACCTTGAAACAAGAGAATAATCACCTTACTAATAAACTGCAAAATACGGAAGAGCTGCTGCAAATTGCTCAAGAAAAGGTAACAAAATTATTAATCAAAACTGCAAATTATTATTCTCGCTTTTAGATCAATGACATGGTCTTGAAAGATATCATGAATAAAGAAATGGATAAACTCCATAAAGAGAATCATGATGTCACAGCACAGTTATTGCAGATCAAAGACATACTGCAAAAGAAGGAGCTTCAATATACCAATTTAGAGCAGCGATTTTCTCATCAAAAACAAGAAATAGTTGAAAAACTTTTGCAATTATGTGAAGTCTTTGAATTGTTTCCATCTACAGATGCTACCACAGGTAGTGAGGAATCCTTTTTACCGAAGGTCTTTGAAAGTTTATTAGAAGAGAAACAGGAATTTCAGACCTTTTACAAAGATTTAAAAACAATCTTTCCTCCCTCGTCAAATTCTCCATCTTTTTTGGACAATGGTAATGGTCGAAGAAAATCGGTCAAGATTTTAGTTGAGGAAGTAGAAAATAAAAAGACTGGGAACGAAAAGGAAAATTACAAACAAATTATTCCTGATATCCGAAGTAATATGAAACAAGTTATAGAAGAAGCATCTGAACGCTCTATCCTTCAACAACAGCTTATACAACAAAGCTTTCAACAGCATCCTAGTTCCATTGATGGAAGGAGCGGGAAGAATAAGGCGTCTGTCGATCAAGCAGCAGAGAATCTTCGCTCGTCACTCTCTAAAATTCACCATTCCATCCATCACCATCTTCAAGATTCTCAGTACCATTATAAGCAACTTCTCGAAGAATACAAAAGTTTATCTGAACAGTTTCAGAACTTGAACTCAACAATTGAACAACAGGAGTCGCAACTAAAACGAAATTCAGACCTAATTCAAACTCTGAAAGATCAGAAGCAACTGAGCGAAGAAAGGCATCAGCAAGAGGTAGCTTTTTGTTCAAAAGTTCTTAAATTTCATTTATCCTTCTATCTTCTAGATTGAAATTTTACAGAAAGATTTAAACCAATCATTTGCTGACTATGAATCATTACAGGAAGACCATCAGAAGTATATTGTCCTACTAAATAATAATTGGGAAGAAAAGCTGCAGCAACAGTTATCTAATGTACGATATCAAGCTGATGAAAAATATCAGTTGCTGGAGAAGAAGCGCGAAGAGGATATTAAAGACAAAGATCAACTCTTAATAATAACGAAGGAAAATTATCTGAAACAAATTACTGTTCTACAAAACAATTATGAGGAAGTTAAACATCAAGATCAACAACATCAAAAACTTATTCAAAAACTCAGCATTGAGAATACTTCCTTCCAAGAGGAGAACGAAGCTCTTCTCGTAAGTTCTTCATTTTTCTTCATTTCCTCACTATTATGATTCCTTTGACTTAGAATGAGTTGCAATTAAAAGATAGTCAGTTAAACGAAGTCACCAATCAACTACAGCTTTTAGAGTACCAAATGGCAAAAGAGAATCGTGAAAAGCTATTGATTGAGAGAAATTTTAGGAAAACTTTGATGATGAAAGAAAAGCAACCTTATGCTCCTCCTGCAACCTCTGCTCAGCCTGCATTCTCAAATGTAAGGGAGAACCGACCATCAGTGCCTTCAGTGGTCCCTGTTGCGAAGAGTCATAATCCTGTGAGTCATTACCGTTATAGAGACCAATCCCCGCCAACGTCACCGACCCCACCTCCCAATCCGATAACGAATGAACCTTCTCTTTCCAGAGCTTCATCATTCTATGACAGAGGGGTTCCTTTTAGATCAACTGATGTAGAAGAAAGAACTCCAGAAAATCACCAGAAGTCTAGCAAAGATCTGATGAAAGGATTGATTGAGCGATTATCGCCGAAAGCTACTTTAGAGGATGAGCTTCGCACTAGTCGAGCTGAAAGAGCCTCAATATCGCCAAAACGAGAAAGAATGTATCCAAAAAAGGTTGAAGGGTTGCGCATAATCAAAGATCGTATCCTGGAGCAAGATCCTGACTCTCGTCCTTCTACTTCGCCTCCAAATCGCCGTTCAAGGCGAGCAGAACCTGACAGTGGCAAATTAAGTGATCGTCAAATTATTCAAACTTCTCGGATGAAAAATCAGCTAAGATCTGAATTGTCGTATATGAAGGATGGAAAGCAATCACTCGACGAGAATAAAACCACGACTATTAGCCGACAAGGAAAATTTAGAACAGCATCGAAGCCTGTAGAGAATAAGAATAATCAATACGAGAGTGAAGAAGATGATGATGACTTAATGGAGGTTCGTTCCTTTTCTTCTCATGGTGGGAAAGATACTTTCTTTGCCATTACTGAATCAAATAATAATCATCAAACGAAAGATGTTCCTCAGAATCGAGAAATTTCAAAAGATGTGAAAAAAGAAGAAAGTGAGGAGGAAGAAGAAAGTAGTGACGATGATTATTTACCTGAAACAAAGAAATCTTTACATTCAAAGAGTGAAATGAACAATACAAACAACCTCGAGAAGTCTAAGAACAATGCTTATGCGCTTAGAGCTCAATTACAAACGAATAAAAGCTCTGTTAGAGTAAAGGACTCTGAAGAGGAAGATGATGACGAAAATTATGAAGATGATTTTCATTCAACGAATCGTGCTGCTTCCAGGCAATCTTCATCTCAATACAGATCTAAACCAAGTAATCGCTCATTATTGTCGACTGCATTGAGAGAGAAGGAAAGAGGGTTTGCTGAAAACGATGATGATGATGATGATGAAGATGACGTATTCAGGAAAGGGAAACCGAAATCTACAAAAGCGTTGGCAACGTCAATGAATCAACGCTTGACCTTAAAGGATTTATTATAAGCCAATAAATCGTTCAGCTGTCATTGATGGCTTTGTTATGATTAGGTTAAAATCTCTTCTGCGTATTGACAAAAATATTTCTTTGGTTTTATTGAATGGCGTTTGTCTAGTAATCTTAACATAGATTAGTATTTCTCCCTCAATGTTCCATTTCCAATTATTCTCTTTTTGCGTTGGTAGAACAATGATGACAAGTATTAGGCAAAACGTAAACATTTATTCTCAATTTTGTCTGAAAACAGTTTTTGGTTTTCATTAGCGGAGGAAAGGGAAGTTATTTAACGTATTCCGCTTCATCATCAGATTGATCCTCCGATTTGATAATAGTCGCGGCTGTATTCTCTGCTTCTTCAAGCTTCGCAATAGTAACTGTTGGTGTTTGATCGTCTGATGTTGGGGATTGTGAAGAGATCTTTGACCATGTATTTTCTGGAGGGAAAAAAGGTGATGTTGAAGATCCCTCATAAAGCAGCGTATACTTGAAAGAACCAGAGCGAGAAGAGGATTGGAATGGATCAGGTCGAGGAAGTTGTTCAACGCTCTGCTGGGTTGCACTACATTTTAAATACCATGTGAAAGAATTCTCCGTTGCATGTTGTGTGCGATAGATGGAAAATATTGCTCGCTTTCCTTGATACTCTCCTTTGAGTGAATAGGAACCAGCGCCATTGAAGTTCTCAGTGAAGCGATATATTCCATTTGCTTCTTTCACTCCTGCTCCCTCCACGATAAGCTTTGTGCGATGTACAGGGCCTATTTCAGAACACGATTATTCAAGAAAGTCGACGTTGTTAGATATAAACCTTTATCTGATAAGATAACCCAGCGTTTAGGAAAAGAGGTTGCATAAGTTTGTATGAGAGAGTAGAGGGATTGAAGAGCATCATAATAATTAATATATTCCTCGTAATGACAAAATGCAGCACCAGGGATTTGTTCGATGTATTTCATCCCATCTAAGAGCTGTTGATCCAGTTGCAATAAAGATAACTGGAAATCTTCTGGAAAATCGCAAGTAATATTTGGTTTCACAGCAGATTGTACAATTGCTCCACAATTCTGTCTTGCACTTTTTCTATCTTCTTCTAGAAAAGCAATCTTCATTTTAAGATATTGAATGTTAGCAAGCATAACTTTTGAAAGTTCTGTCACCAACTCGCATGCCTCACGTGCTTTCTTCAACTCTAAGGATGATGTGGAGTCTGGAGTAGGATTGGAGTGATTAAAGCTCATTGCCCTGTCTTGTAGTTTGAAATAGTTATTGTTGTTGTTCTCACTAATGAATTCAATGATATGAATATGAATTGGATGACGCTTCCTGACTTTTCAGTTTCATGAGGTTTGATATCATCGGTATCATTGAGAAATTAAAATTAAATGATGGATAACATCATCTTCGAATTAGTTTGATAAAGTTATTTAAATTTACAAAGTAATTTCTAATGTCCTCTTTGAGTAGAAACTTCGGAATACTATTGCAGTACTTACATAGGCCGCTGAATATAAACTTGTGTAGAGTTCATCTCGAACGAAGACTATAACATAAATACTAATTGATAAGAGAATCAGTCCTAAAACCAAATCAAGGTTAATTGTTATTCTATTGCCTTTTGGAGGAGATTGGTAACCATACGATCCTGCAGGGTTACATTTTGGACAAGTACACCACTCACACCACTCATCTAAAGTCTTGAAATTGCGATTTTCTTTGCAATTACACCAAATTACTCGATATGTAGTCCCTAAACAGATAGTTTGACCATCAACTTTCATGTCATTCTCCTAAAACACAAAGCTAAGAGAAGAATACAAATTAGTATTGGGGAAACTTACATTTGGTACTTCCTCAAAGATAGCATTCACTCCACCATCTTCGTGCATACATCCAGTCTTCTTGATAGGTTTATCAAGAAGGGTTAGAAGGGATGCCATCGGCTGAATATTGAGAATTCGCCTAAAAGAAATAGTTATAGCACAGCAATCGAGTTGATATAGCTCTTACTTCTTTGATGAGAGGATTCGTAACAGCGCGTAGGTAATTATAAGAATTAAGAGGTATTGAATATGATCTGGCATGAAAAGATCATATAAAAAAGTTTCAAATTTTAAACTCGATTTGACGAAGGTAACTTCTGCACAAAACTTTAATGATGGTAATGCAGTTACTAGAATCCAAAATACGAGAAATACGATCTCCTCATCAATATACTCAATAAGTGGGCTTCCGTTAGTTCCGCTCTTTCTTGTGTAGAAGTGATTCTTAGTCGTAGTAACGTTAACGTAAATAAACTCAACAACTAATGCGGCATAAACTATGACACTTAAACTGCAAAGAATCGACATCCAAGTTAACGGAATGTCGCTTGAAGCTTGAAAGACGACGAAGACGGTTAACCAAGAAGCAATTAAAAGAAATTCATTCAAATATTTCCAAAAGAACTTTCCAAGGAGCCTTCTAATAATATTCTTTCCCCGACCGCTGCCTTCCCCTTCTCCTTCACATGTGATTTTGCGATTTCTTCCAAATAAAAAATTCAAAATCGACCGAAAGTTTCGGATAACAGCGAAAATAATAGAACGAAACGAAAGACCAAAAGCTAATCCCAACACAATATATCCTAAATTAAGTGAAGCAGCTTCATAATCAATAGAAGTGAGGCCAAAGCCAGTAGTAGCCGTCGAAGGGAAGAACAATCGTCGGGCATAATAAATAACAACTGAAAAAACACCGAATAAGACATAAAACAATTGATTTTCTTTGATCATCTTGTAAAATTGGCGAATAAACAATACAACCAATTCAATATCAGCGATGAAACTATTAGAATGAATGCGGTTCTCAAATGCAGTTAAAATTGCTAAAATTTTCATACTTAAAGAGAAAATTATTAAAGCAAAGGTATAAAAAATACCATCTTGCCAATGACGTAAGAAATAGTTAATAGCAAATAATTGTAATGAATTCTGTCCAATTTTCTCAAACATATCATGTTGATCATATTGGCCAGCTTTTAACCACAGTTGATTAGAGGTATTACGACCAACATAATGAAAGAGTTCTTTAATCTTTAATGGCTGTACTTCTTGTACCGAGGCGGTCAAAATCTGATGGTCACGAATTTCGAATAACTTGGAGAGAGGTATATCCTTCTTCTTCGTCAATTTTCTCATGGCTGAGGATACTTCAGATAATAAATCTCGACACCAAAGTAAAGCATAATGATCCATGGGAAATCCTACATGAACGAACTGAGATGTGCGATAACTAATATGTCTTGGCTCGTAATAAGGAATGATCGTCTCATCCCACAATTTACGAGTTATGAAATGGTAAGTACTATTCTCTGGGACAAGAAACTCCTCGTTTTCTATTTCTTCTTCCACTATTAATGTCGAATTTTCGGTTTGTTCTAAGACATCCGTTGAGTTCGCAGGAATTGTAGTAGACTTTGATTCACCGAATATAGTGCGATAACCTGTACGAAATAAAAAGATTCTGGCATCACTTATAAACGAAAGTATTCGAGTAAAAACAAAAGACCCTTTTTGTTTGATTGGTAGAGAAGTTAAGTTTCTTGGGTGAGCAGCAATCTCAAAGATATTCGTGGATGTTGGCGCAACTTCTAAATCAGCATCACCTCCTGAAACAACGATAACACTAATATTCTTCACACATGCAGTACATGCTGGAAGGAATTGAACTCTGGTGGTGGCATACTTTCCTGCAATATTATAATATCCACACGTGTTATTGCTGTAGAAAGCAGAATAATATGCTTTATTCACTTGATTAAAGACAGAGGTAAGACTCGCATCAATTCCATGCACTGGTTTGGTGTTTGGTGTGCCGAGCATAAAGATACTATCAACGATGCAGTTTGGATGATTCGATAATAAAACGGTCGTTTTGGCAATCATGCCACCATAAGAGTGCGCCAACAAAGTAATAGTTAAATCTAGCAAAATTATCATTTCTATAGTCAGCTAAAACCATCAAAGAGCTTACCAGGTTTGGAATAAAGCCTTTTAATAGTTCTAAGTGCCTCGTTGACGAATGCAGCTTTGAGTAAAAGATCCTTTCCATGCAATCCTACGATATCCTGGTTGAAATCAACAGCAAAGTATTGAAAGAATCTATCTTCATTGTGCATTTCTGAAGCAAAAGAACGAATTTGCTTATGGCTATGAGAATTTCTTCAGGGGAGATGTAAATTATAATCGATAGGAAATACTAACCTTCCCTTGTGACCAGGTATAAATAATACAGGATGGCCATGAATAGCTTCTCCGGCTTCAGAAGTTACTTGGAGAAGCTTAAAATTTTCGTTTTTCCATTCAAACTTGGTCTCATAATGAAAGGGATAAGAATAAGTCATTTTACAATCATTTTTACTCAAAACAACTTGATATCCACGATATCCATAAAACAACAAAGCAATTGGAATGATTCCAAAAGTTGAAATTAAAAGAGTTTTAAGTATCTCTGTAACCTTCATTCTGCTTTCAGCGCTTTCTCTCCACACCAAAGAAGAATTGTTTCGCAGACATATTCTTTTATTCTACGTCACAGTTGTTTTTTTCGCCAAATTTTTCTTTCACTTTAAAAAAATGAATGTATTGTTCTTGTTCACGATTCTACTGTTGACTTTGATTCACCGGCTCGGGGCCTTCCAGAGTTGTCGAAGTTATTCTATAAGGAGGTCAAAGTTCTCTCATAGAGTAAGTTTTGGAAGAAAGGGTCCTGATGAAATTGATGCGTTGAAGATCGATCCTGCTGAACTTTCAGAGGAGCAAAAGGAAAGATTCGCATTGATAGACAAGTTAAATAAGGAAGCAGATGAATTTGCAAAATTAAGTGGTTTGCTTCCGAGTTATGACGAAGCAGCAGAAAAGGAAGATGTCATTATTCCAGTCGCCGATACAAAGTGGTCAGGGCAAAGTAGTGTGGAGATTAGCCGAGTTTCAACGCGAAATACGTTTGATTTAATTAATCGACCATTCTTAGCTGTCGGTGACCTGATTGCATTTCTTACTTTCGCAGCTATTGGTCGCTTCAGACATCAAGAAGGCATTGACCTAGGTGCAATAATCGAGACTTCATTGCCGTTTCTTTTGCCTTGGCTTGCTATTAGCCCATTTCTAGGTGCCTATAGTAGAGAAGCTACATCTTCTCAAGGCGTGAAGGTCGCCACAGGGATTTTACCAGGTTGGGTTCTGACACTCGCTTCTGCTTTCCTGGTGAGATACTACGAGAAAGGATATCCTCCTCCCACCCCTTTCATGATCGTTTCTGCTGCGGCTACTTTTGCCCTTTTATTTGGATGGCGAAGTTTATATATTGTAGCAGTCGGTGCGACCACGGACGATGATCAAAAGAAGGCAGGATTCTTTGAAGTGTTTAAAATGGTTTCTACCTTAGTACGACGTTGGTAATAAGCGGCGTCGTATTAAAACTTTTAGGACTAGAGCAGATAAATCTAACAGAAAATTCCAGAGATAATCCATTAATTCTTTTGTGGCGCACAAATCTAGTGCACGAACCACAAATTTAAACCCAAAATAGAAATCAAAGAAGATTATTTTAAAATGATTGAAGTGGAAGAAGTTAAGGCGGCACCGCCACTACCAGACGAAGTTGTAGAACAAATACTTTCGGAGGATCTGGGTGATGTATTGCAAGGTTTGAAATATGTTGATAAATACTTGAATGGTAAAATGATTGTATCAACATTGATGTTTCCTTACCCCTTTGGATATAGATCATCAACAAATTGGAAATGCTTTTGTGATAAATAGTGGTTTACTGCCTAAAATGCTTTGGATTGTCCAAACGAATGATGTATTACAGCCTGAATTACTATATGAAGCATCAGTGTGCCTCTCTTGTATATCAGCTGGATCTGAAGATGAAACTTTAATCATTCAAGAAGCAGATTTAATTCCTTTTATATATCAAATATTTGATACTAAATATGATGAACAATGGGATTATCGAATTAAAGGTCAAATTGGTTTGATTATTGGAAATATTGCGGGAAACTCGAATGAATCACGCGATTTCATCCTTGAAGAATTCGATGGTTTAACACAAATATTTTCACGATTAGTGGCTTATGAGAAAGATATTCGTGAAATGAACCATGCAATTAAACTTAAACTGGAATATATCCAGCAAGTGAAGAATGAGAAGGCTAACCCTTCTGGTAAGACAAAGAAAGTGGAAAATGAAAGTCTTAATGACGAATTTGATGCCGCTCCTCCTATGAAAAACGAGGATATTGTAAATGATGAAGTTTCTCCTCCTTCAGCTGATTTTAGTGATCCGAGTGATAAAATCGCTTTACCTTATGACATGGAATTAGAAAAGCATAAATTATCATATGTTCGCACTCTACTATGGACAATATCCAATTTTTATCGTTGGAGTCCACGTCCTACGTTCCATGAAGATAATGAAAATCGTTTTTTAACACGAATAGCAACCTTTTGGAATCTCAATGATTTTGAGATCCAACGTGATGTTGCATGGTTATTTTCATATATAACAGACATAAGTGACGGGAATATGGATTTAGTGATCTCCAATCAGAAAGCTTTAAATAAGATTCGTTCTTATTTAACGATTAAACTGGATATGACGAAATCTAATTATGTTGATGTTCTTCATCCAATTTTAAGAATATATGGAAATTTTGCGAGTGGATCTTCCAAGCAAACGGATGTACTGATTAAACATAACTTTTTTGATTTATCGATTAAACTATTACTGGAAATAGCTGTACCAAAAATTCAACAAGAAATTTGTTTCATTACTTCAAATGTTTTGATGGGAAGTCCTTCTCAACGCAGGTGTGTTATGTTGCAAGAGAAATTGTTTCCTTGTATTGTTTCAATATTATTAACATCAGAAAGTGATAAGGTTCGAAAAGAGGCAATTTGGGCTCTGGGTGCACTTTTAAGTGAAGGAGTTGAACAAGGAGATGTCAATCAACTCGCAGAAAACCGTTTCATCGAAGGTTCTCCTGCTTTCCAGGATAATTTACGATATTTCATTCTGAAAACAATTCAAGCAACAAAAAGTCAAGAATTTTTTCAAACATCAAAAGCCATGTTGAAATTGTTCAAGCTCTCTCTCGTTCTATGATCGAATAGTATTTTTGATTGAATCTTCTATTCAAACTCTCAAGATAAGTTTAATTAAGATATAAATTAATACTTGATTTATTTATTGATTAATTATGAATCGTTACCAAAGAAACTTAAAAATCACTTCTTGTAGGGTGCAATACGCACAGTTCATAGCGATCAGGATCATTATGCGGCTTGACCAAGTGATAAAGAATTTATCTCAAGAAAATAGAATAGAGCATTACTGTCAGCAAAAATAAAGTTTTGTCAGCTATGCCTGAAAGTAATCCGACCAATAAATTTATTCTATATTTTCTTCTTATCTGTAAAAATGTAATGTGCACTTATTCACTTATCGTGAAGATACTATGCACATTCTTGAAAGATAACCTAAAGAAAGTTACGATCAATATTACGAAAGTAAGGAAATTGAAAGGAATGGATGCATGTATTAACGACGAAATAAAATAAATTGACGAATCGTAATAACTAGATAATGTAATTAGTGTTCGTCCTAATTGGAGGCTATAATGTATTTTTTTTATGAGTAAAGCCCAAGAGAAGATACAACGCATAATTTTAAAATAATTTGGAAAAACGATCGAACAATTTGGAACGTAATTCTGCATACAGTAAAGCGTAAAGTTCGACTCTAGCTTTTCTCCACAAGTTACGAATCTGAAAATATGGGTAAAGATAAGCCTGCCAAAACTCAAGCTATCCCAGTCAAGGCTGATGGGAATGGGAAAGCAACTGGAAAGTCCCAGGCTGATCAAAATTCGGCTAATGCTGGGAGAGGGCATAAGCAACGTGGCGCTGGAACCGTTATCACCGCTAGACCTGCAATCACGACCAATGATGGAATAATTCTCAAGCCACACGAGCGACTTCCTTCTCAACTCTTGAATGAGTACTGTCAACGTGAAAAGCGCCCAATGCCGAAGTATGTTGCCAACCCTCCAGGAAATCGTTTCACCGTAAATTTGGAAGATTCGAAGAACAGCAAGAATGACTTGAGTTTTAGCCCTAATCAAGCTGCCGAATCGGCTACCGTCGCACGAGATTATGCTGCTCTTTTGGCTCTCTTTCATTTTCAAAGAACGCTCCCTTTAGAGCGGAAGTTACCTGAGCCGTACTCTTCTACTTGGCTGGATATGATTCGATCCGCGAAAGGAGAGGTTTCACCACCCCCTTCGAATGCAAGTCAGTCAAACTCGAAGGTTATCAGTACTACAAGCAACCCAAGCCAGACTTTCTCTCAAGATGAAGGTAAAAAAGCTCCCGCGACCACTGTAAACGTTCCTGCCAAGTTAGATCGCGAAACTGCGGATTGGCTCTGCGATGCATGTGGAAGTCAAAACTTTGCGAAATTGCTGAATGGACAGCCTCGAGTCAAATGCTTTCGGTGCCAAACCCCTAAATCCTCAACCTGTTCTCTTGTCGCCTCTGCTAATAACGCTGAAATATCTGAGATGAAGAAGAAGGCAGCCCCGAAGGCTTTAACGGGGTTGACAACAACTGCTAAGTTTGCCTCAAGGTCTGAAGCGGAACAATTTCAAATTCAGCAAAGACAAGAGAGGAATCGGAAAATGACTTTCTTTGATGCTTTAAAGCGTGTTAACCGACCGAAAACTATTCATTTTTTAGTTGAATTAAGAAATAAACTGGAGCAATTATTGGGTTTACAGTCAGAAAAGTCTTACAATTCATCGAAATTTGCTTCTTCAGAGCATTATCATGCATTACTTGAAGAGATTGAGGAAGAAGGATTGATCGCTCAAGACCTTTGCGAAATACCATACTCCCAGCAGACATCTATTCTGCAGTCAGTTTTATCAAAATTAGAAATAGAAGAAAGAGATAACACTGCATCACTCAACAATTGTGTGAAGGTTTTCCTTGATAAATTTTTAGAGAGTTTCGTCGAAGATTTCTTATTTGAGACTTCTTCATCAGAATTATCGAACGAAGAAATCTTTGAACAATTACTGGAAAGTCATTTAAGAAATATTTTAGCCTACAACGCAGAAAATTTACAAAAGTCTTCCTCTGTACCTGCTGAAGAGCTTTCCAGCAATCAGATAATGGGATCTTACTATGGTGTCTTGATTCAATTTCTGCGAATGCTCGGTTGGAATTCCAATTTTCTGAATTCTAATGCTGTTCAATTAGCTCTACAAAAGCTTTTCCCTTCTGATTCTATTGAGAGTGACGATACTGCCATAGCATTAGCAATGATTAGTCACGCAATGTTTACCTTTGTCGCGAATCCTAACCTTTGCGGCAGTTTCCTTTCTTCTTTATCATTTCTCTCACAACTAAAAAAGCAAAATCAATCAGCTTTAGTAGAAGAAGTTGAAGAAGAAATTGCTGTACTTCAATCAATGTTTAATGATCAATTTCAAATGTCAACAATCACTGTGCAAGGAACTGGTGACCAAAGTCAACAATTTTTCCTTTTATCCCTTGAATTCAGTGAATCATACAACTTTTTGAAGATTCCTTGCAAACTCAAGCTCCGAGTTTTATTAACTGATCATTTGGGGTATCCTGCAAATCTACCCTTTGCAACTCTCTCGATCCAAGAACCAGCGATTATTAAAAATGATAAAATTTTGGGGATGATATTCGATTTGAACGTGGCATTGTTCCAAAAACTATCTACCCTTAAGGGAACCTCTGTTTTGTATGAGCTTTATTCATTTATCCAAGAAAAATTATCTGAAGAAAATGGGAAAAGAATGATTACTTCCTCTCCTCGTGTTGATGTAACGAAGGTGGAAGATTTCCTGACCGCTGTGGCACGAGGTGATATTGATGACGTTCCTTCATTGTTAGCTCCTGTCTTTAACGCCAAGAATACCAGTGCCTTTTCAAACAATATTAGCGACAACCAATCATCGATCACAGAAACGGAACCTATTTCCGTGACCTCGGAATCTTCTAAATTCCCTTCCACCAAAGCGGACAAAAATATTTTTGGACCATCCTTTTGGAATAGACCTAAAAATCCTAAATCTGAATCAGCGGTTGCAGTATATCCCTCTCGAAAAAGTCTTCCTGCGTGGAATTCTCGTGATATTTTTCTACAGTACCTCTCTGATCCAAGCACCCGCGGTATGATTGTTACAGGTGAAACTGGGTGCGGAAAAACGACTCAGATTCCACAGTTCATTGCCGAAAATTCAGCATCGAGTAAAATTGTCATCTGTCAACCGCGCAGATTGGCTGCAATTGGGGTTGCAACGAGAGTTGCAGAGGAACAGTATTCCCAATTAGGAGATAGAGTGGGTTACATGGTCAAAGGTGATAGTAAGGTTTCACCTCAGACCACAATTGCCTTTTGCACATATGGCGTGTTACTGAGGAGATTACAGGTATTTTGATTCCCCACACCTACCTTTTCGTCTTTATTAAAGCAATTTAGGATGACCCAACCTTGGCAGCGATTGATTATATTATTTTGGATGAAATCCATGGTTTGGCGTTCCCTCTTTTTTATTGATTTCCTTATCTATCTTCTACAGAGCGCGGTATCGACAGCGATTTCACGTTAGCTTTGTTGATTGATGCCATTCTTAAGCGCACAAATTTGAAATTAATTCTCATGGTGAGTCCGAAGCCGAAATTTCACCATTCCTTTAACAACCTTTGATTCCAATTAGTCTGCTACGATTTCTACTGGTCACTTTCAGCAATACCTTTCTCGTCATCTTCAGCGTGACAATATTCCAATATTAGAGATTCCTGGATTTACTTATCCTGTGACAGAGATCTTTAAAGGGGAATACGAAGAGGTGATTCGAAATTACCCCATTAAAGCGTTACAGCAGTCAAACAGTTATGATGACGGAGAAGATGATGAGGATTATGGCAGAAATAGGAATAATAACACGATTCCTTTCCGAAAAAAGGATATAGATTATGATTTATTGTGCAAGTTAGTTTTTGCGCTCATTCACCCACATGAGACGACTTCAAATGTAGTCCAAAACGCAACGGGGTGCATATTGATCTTTTTGCCAGGTGTGCCGGAAATTAATCGATTTCTACAATTCTTTAGGACATACTATCATCGTGAATCTTGTGATGATACGATTCATTTAATCACTCTGCATGGAAATGTCGCGCCCGAAGAGCAACTCAAGATATTTCACACTCATCCTAGAGGCCACCTGAAGATTATAGCTGCCACGAATGTTGCTGAGGCATCTGTAACTATTCCTGACGTAACTGTAGTTATCGATACCTGTAGAGTAAAAGAGATGGATTACAATACTGATGTTCAAGCATACACATTGACGATGAAGTTTGCTGCTAAAGATTCTCTACGTCAAAGGAGGGGAAGAGCTGGCCGAGTTCAAAAAGGCAAATGCTACCGACTAATCACAAAAGGAACTTTTGACAAGCTACCAGATCATTCAGTTCCTGAGATGTTAAGATTACCTTTGGAATCAATCCTACTTCAGATTTTGTCGATGAAAATTTCTCTTCCCAACCATAATTTTGCTGAAGCTAAAATGATCATTCCCCCAGCTTGTGACTATATCCTCAAGAAATGTCCGAATACTCCTAAAATTGAAAACATCGTCGCGGCGTTGCAAATTCTGAGCTCGTTACAAGCGATTGAATATAAGCCTTCAGTTGCAGAAGATGATCACTCAAGAGCGTCTGCAACGACAAGTGAAACAGCCAAAGATTTCAAGATTTTGACTCCTTTAGGAGAAATAATTGCCAGATTGCCTTGTCACCCTCGTATCGGCCGACTTCTTATTTTTGGTTGCTTGCTCAATTGTGTGTATCCAACTCTTTGTGTTGCAGCAACGCTGACCTGTCGATCTCCATTTATTATGGCTAATGATGCAGATTCTATTGAAAGAGTGAAGCAAGCAAAGGTATTTATTGCAATACTTCTTTCGTTCTGGTTTAATTTACTTTTGATACAGAGGAAGTTCGCAGGATCGAGCAAGTTAAAGTCAGACTACAATATCATTGTTAATTGTTTTGTCGCTTGGGAGCGAGCGAAAGATTCAAGAAGGTATAATATGCTTCTTCTAATCAATTCAATCTCCTCTATGGTTTCTCTATTGTAGATTTTGCAAAAATCATGGTTTGTTCTTTGAGCGGCTTATTGAAATTAAGC
>VFQN01001606.1_pt1 | contig 37160 bp, 33 predicted proteins | sample 3512371 | NCBI WGS metagenome assembly VFQN01 (sample SAMN10412370, study PRJNA504923) | tailings metagenome | isolation source: Replicate 2 from Balatoc abandoned mine | place: Philippines: Itogon, Benguet | collected 2017-08-28
GGACAGCCAGGCGGCCATGGCCATGGAGGCGCGGAGGCAGATGGAGGAGCAGGTGGGGAGGGGGAAAGGGAGCGCAACAGACTACAGAAATTGGTGACGACGTGTATGGTACCGTGGGTTAGGGTAGACTAAGGCCGGCCATGGCCATGGAGGGCGACGGTAGATGGCGGGGCCAGGTGACTGGTGCTGGGCGACTGTTGGGGCGTCCCAATCAGATAAGCAGTACCAACTAAATATTGCTTTCCTACTCTGTAGGCTGCGTACTTCCGCCTGAAGCTCCGCGCGCAGGGCTGAAGCTGGGGCCTTGCTGCTACTTCCTGGTGACTTGACATTGATCCCTTAAACGCGCCACCTCGCAGGCTGCGTACTTCCGCCAGGAGCTGCGCGCGCAGGGCCTGGTTCTGGGCGACGAGGTCAGCCGCGCCAAGCAGGAGCAGGCGGCGGCGCACGGCGCCATCGAGCGGCTGGGGCGGGCCATGGTGGAGGGGCAGGCCATGAGCGCCATGGAGGCACGGCGACAGATGGACGAGCAGGTGGGGGGGGGGGGGGGGGAAGAAGAAAGCAGTAACGCGAATTTGTGGTAATAGTAGTAGTAGTGGTAGCAGTACGGTAAGGTAAAGGCGACCTACTGCAGTATCGGTCCGCCGTCTGCTCCAGCTCCCACAGCATGGGGGAGGGGGAGGGGTAAGGTGACTGTGTCGTAGGATGCGTTGTGTCACATGTAGGCAGAGCGACGGGCGCAGCTGCATCACCCTGATACACACTCTTGCAAAGTACCACGGTTCATACGGTTCTCCGTCGTCCCCTCTGCCCGCGCCTCACCTGGAATGCCAAAAGGTGCTCATGGCCACCTCCATCCCCTCCCCACACGCACACACATACACCGTGTGTTTTCTCTCCCACCTGGAACGCCAGGAAGGTGCTCCACATGAAGGCCACACCCGCCAGCGCCAGGTAGGGAGGGACCCAGGGCTCGGTCTGGTGAGGGGGGGGGAGGGGTTAGGCGGTAGGACGACACGCGAAGTCTGCAGGTCGACGAGGTCGATGATGAGGCTAGAGTGCTAGCCGGTCAGCTAGTGAGTACTGCAGTCGAGTAAGCACACCGATGGCCCACGAGGTCGCGTTTTCGCCAGGGCCAGCGTGAGGCCTTGGGGTAGGGAGGCAGGCGCAGGGTGAGGGAAAGGGTGTGGCGCTTGGCGCGGTCATGTGCAATGGGCGCCCGGCCGCAGCACCCAGGGGCCCAGCGGGGCAAGGGAAAGCGGTCATTGTGGTTGCCGCCCACGGGCGCAGGCATCTATCTGCCCACAGTTCCAAGTCCGCCCCTGGGGCCACCAGATTGCGAGCTGCCGGTATGTACAACGCTTCCGCAGCAACCAGTTCGGACCTCGCTTCCCCCCTCCCCCAGCTGCCCTACGCAACACGTGCAGCTCCTCCTTTCCTTCAAACCTTCGCACCATACCGCTTGGCCAATGCCGTACCCGACCTGCCATACGCAGCACAGCACCAACTGCGTCCCTAGCCCTCCTAACACTCCCACCCCCACCCCTCCGACCTCCCCACCCACCTGCCACACGCAGCACAGCACCTGCTCGCCGCCCTCCCCGCGGCACTCCTCCCCCGCCGCCGCGCTGCCCCCGTCTCCCCCCTGCGCGCTGCGTGCCGTGTTGTAGGCCAGGCTGCCGTTGGCCAGGCCCGCCAGCATGCCGCCCAGCAGGGGGAGGTTGAGCAGCAGCCAGCCGCCCAGCTGCAGCCCCAGGGACAGGGGCACCAGGCCGGGGTGGGCGGCCAGCGCGCGGCCGGCAACGCCCAGCAGCTCCGTGACCAGGCCGATCTGTAGAAGAGGGAGAGGCGGGTAAGGGGGAAAAGGTGGATAAGGGGGGAGGAATAAATGGTAGGAAGGTGGCGTGGACACAGCGCTGCCGTGCGCAGCTCAAGCCACCCACCCACCAGCCCCCTGCCTGTCCCTCTCCCCTCTTTCCCCACCTGCTGCCCCCACAGCGTACAAGCCAGCAGCACACCGTAACCCCGTTGTCCCTATCCGCAGTTCGCTGCTGTGCGGATCGACTCCCTCCACCCCAATACCCTCAACCCCCCTCCTCCCCCGCCCATTGACCCTTGGATGTCTCCCTTCCCCACGAAACAATCCACACCCGCTTCCGCTCGGCCGCCCTGCGGGTCCCCCCCCACCTGCTGCCTCCTCATCATGCAGGCCAGCATCCGACTACCCAGAAACCGACCGCATGTACACTGAATTACGTGTATGCGTCTGTATGTTGAATGCTGGAACCAGAACACGTGCCCCACCTGCTGCCTCCACAGCATGAAGGCCAGCAGCGTGACCCCCGCCACCGCCCACAGCATGATGGCGGCCACCAGGCCGCCCTGCAGCAGCAGCACCACACCCATGGCGGCGGGCACAGACACCTGTGGAGAAAGGGGGTGCGAGCCGTGAAAAATGAGGCGGTTATAGTGTCGGTCTGTGTCTGGGAGGCATCACGCACATGGCGGCGGGCACAGACACCTGGGCGGGGGGCCGAGGGAGGGAGGAGGAGGGGGTAAGGGGAGGGCAGTGAGGTTGGGGCGCATGCTGGCTTCAGTGTGGGCGTGCGCTGCAGGGTACAGTGGCATCATGGGTGCGTAGGATGGGTAGCGCGGGAGGTGGGGCCTGATGAGCAATACGAGGACGCAGCGTATGGAGCTCGGCGCCTTTGGTAGTCCTTCAGCTTTGCAAAACTGTCTTCCTCAGCACGCTGCGGCGGCCCCTCGCCAGGTGGCCCCTCGTGTACCGCCAGGCGGCTCGGGTGCTGCCAAGGTCAGTGGGCGGTCACGCAGAGCCCTGCCCTGGCCCCACCCGCCCCGCCCACCCCCGCGATATTTGTGTGGCATAGCCGTAGCTCGTCTCTCGAGGGGCCAGATGAGCGGCTGCCGCTCGGGGTGCTGCCAAGTTGGTGGTCGACTGCACAGCCCTGCCCTACCCGGACCCTGCCAAGCGCACCCCGGCCGCACCTGCAGGCTGAGCGCCGGCAGCACCCGGTGCGTAACCGTGAAGCTGGTCTGCCCCGACCCTGCCACACCCAGCCCCTTGCCCCTTGCCCCTGCAGCTTTGCCCCTCGGCGGTTACACACACACCCCTCCGGCCACACCTGCAGGCTGAGCGCCAGCAGCACCAGGCCGCGCGGGCTGGCCTTGACCAGCCACACGAACAGCAGGCCCACCAGCAGGGAGCCTGGGGGCAGGGGAGGGGGGAGGGGAACGGAGTTGTAAGCGGTGGCAGCATGGAGGGGAGGGGAGACGAGACGTGCGGATGGGTGTCACAGGATGCGACCCGGTATGACGCAAGTCCAGAGTTGGTTCACAGGTAGGCAAGAGAACCTGTTTCCTGAACGCGCGGAAGCGCTCTACAAGTCACATAATTTGGGAATTTTATGCTGGCTTGGTTGGCAAGGTGTGAGCTGATGGGAGCGAGCCGAGAAGGTGCCGTTCGGTCCCGGCGTCATGGCAACTGCCGTTAGGCCCTTACCGCCAATACTGGCAGCCAGCCAGGCCCCCGCGCCACGCAGGAACAGTTCGAAGTCAAAAGGTGAAGGCTCTTCGTCACCAAGCTGCAGAAGGCGCCTTGTCGCGTGGCTGCTGCCAACTGGGCACAGCTTCGGGTCTGTGAAGGACTCGGGCGAAAACTGCTGGTAGTTCTTGTTGCGATGTACAAATGCAAAGATGCCGCCACCTAGGGCGCTCCCAAGGACGACCAGGAACGCGATGAGCCATGCTGTGTCCCGGCGAGGCCGGTTCCGTAGCTCCAGCGGGCTGGAGCCGGGCAGCAGTGGCACATCGGGACCTGCGCCAGCTACAGGAGGGTAGTGCATATCGTCCCGAGCCATGACGGCTGTCCCTATGGAAAGGGTGTGACGCACGTGTTGAGGTTTCAGACGCTCAAGTCTTCGAGAGCTGCGCCTATGTAACAAGAGAGCATTCGCTGACTGTGTATGCCGTGGTTTAGTGACACGTACGTCAGATGCTTCCGTTTGGAGGCCGGTTGGTCGTTGTGTCGCGAACAGTTGGCGTTCGGCCCTCGGCTCGCTCTTCTTCTTGGCCCACGAACGAGGTGTCGACGCGGTGCCGCATCCTTCTCGAGGAGTTGAATTCATAAGAAGCAAGCAGACTGGCAAGTCGGGGCCTAGAGTAATGGTCCCTTGACACGTGGCATTGTCACGCGGGAACCGACCGGCAGCTGCGAGCCGACATCTTGTCGGGGTCGTACCGGATGTACCCCTTGCTTATTCCGTATGCGTTCCAGATACCATTTTCCTAAGAGGTTCTTTGGCATACCTAGACGCAGTCCTACATTGCATGTCAGGGCCTGGTCAGGGTTGAATTTGGTTAAAGACGGTACCGGCATACGGTACTTCGGCTGCAACGTGTGCGCCAGGTGTGGGCTCGGGTAACGCGTGCGCTCCAGGGTTTCCGGTTTCAGCGCTCTCCTGTGTGCGCTGCAGGTTGTCACCTAGACTCAACCCTTTGGCGGTATTCACCGACACAATAGGCGCAAATGCCCCGCCAACAGCATACCGTACTGCTAGCGTGCGGCGGAGCATCTGTGTCCGTCGCTCCCTGCACCACCAGGACACCACTCTTTCTGGTAACAGAACGCTACTGCTGGGGGATCCCATGGCTACTGCCATGTCACATGATGACAATTATTCGTGCAACAAGCACTTACACAACCTGACACAGCAAATGGAGCCCAAGTGTGAGCCACTTCGCTTGGAGAAGCAGCACTCAGGCACAGGAGTGGTCATACGTAGCAGGTACCGTATTACAAGAGAGGCCAGGGTGAATCCATGCACACATAAGCCTCAAGGCCGGTTTCGCTTGTAGAAGGAACTTCCACCTCTGGCTGGACAGTACTAGGAAAGGCACGGTACGAACACACCTTGAAGTGGAACGCCGTCAAGGATTTTCGAAGTATCCTCATATCATCATCGATAGCACCACGAAAAGCTGGGCGTGCCAAGGCTGTGACCCAGCCTTGTCTAGGGGCCCTTTTTCCAGCACTGACCCCACAAACACGTGTCACAGACACAGACCTTCTGGACACAGGCGGGCACTAGCCCGGGCCCACCTGGACTGTACGATGGCTCCCACCACGACAGCGACCCCGTATGCAAAACTCCTCTTCAGCCGTGCTTCAAACAGCTGTCAGACGGCAACTAGCAGTGCAATGATCAGTCAGAAAGCTCCAGGAGCCCTGGTCGCGGCTGACCAACGGGCCCTTCTCCAGGGCCACGAAGGCCGCATATGCGTGGTGGCATGCGCGTGTTGAAGTCACTTAGTAAACAATGCAACAACAGTTATGCAGAAGCCATGCTGGTCAACGGTAACTACCAACTCTGCTTGAGGAGCCTCGCACCGTAAGCAGCCCTTGCCACCTAGACGTGTCAACAAGCAGCAAGCCGTAGGACTGAGTTCTGCACCACGAGCATCCCCGTGCCCGCAACACTCAATGCCAACTGCCGCCCTGCCAGCAACGGCCAACCGAAACAGGTGAGGTGGTTACGAGTTACACCAGTACATGCCCCGCTCCCCTGAGCACGCCAAGCCCCCAGCCGTACGCGCTGCCTGGGGCCTGGCCTGGCTCTGCAGCGTCGGCAGCGACCCCATACCGTACAATCCACGCACCAACCCAAGCGACCTGCGCCCTCACAGGAGTCACAGCACACTACCAGCCAGCAGGCAACACCGGGTTCGCAACAGCCGCCCTGCCAACGTCTTGCAGTACTTGTGCGGCCAAAACCCAGCAGCCACGACGAGATCTGGCTACGGTACCAGAACCAATGCACGCCCCGTTCCCGCCACCGTCTCGTAAGCCCTCAGCCGTACGAAGCAGCCTTGGGCCGTGTCTGCAGCGCCTGCAGCGCCCCCACGCCGTGCAGCCGCCCGATCCCAGCACGACGCAGGTCTCAGACACCGCAGTGAACCCAGCCGGTACGTATTTGCTGGTAAGTCTTCCGTCGTTACTTGCTTTCTGTTGCAGCCACTAACCTCGCTCTCCGCAGGCCCAGTGCTTCCGTTCGTCCCTTTGCCGCTCTGCGGTTACCCCCCATAACGTACATCAGTCGTGCGCCGCCGCCTCGGGCCGTGCCTGCAGCGCCGGCAGCGCCCCCAGGGGCGGCAGCGGCTCCCGCTTGCCACGTGCCGCCAGCGGCCGATGCCGCAGCGCCTCCCCGCCCTCGTGCGCCCCCCCCCCCCCGCCTACCAGTCCGCCAGCCTAGCCGCCCTGTTCGCTTCCTGTTTCCTGCCGCCTGCTCCGGCCGCAGCCGCACCGCCCCCGGCGCCAACCAGCCCTTCACTAGCGGCTGCAGCTCGTCCCACCACACTGCCCGCCCCTTGCCCCCCACTACCTTCCTCCGCCGCACCCCTCCCGCGAACGCCGCCCTGGCCGCCCGCAGCATCGCTCCCGTCACCACCAGCACCTCGCAGCACGCGCCCGCCAGCTGCTGCCCCTGCGCCGCTGCCACCGCCCGCCACGTCACGTCACGTCCGCGCACAGCAGCTGCCCGCCCACATGCAGCACGGCGGACGCCCCCACAGGCAGCATCACGTCGTCTTCGCCCAGCCTGCTGCCCCAGCCCGCCGCCGCCTGGACCTGGACCGACCCGCAAGGTCGTGCGCCACGTGGTGCCGCACCTGCACGCCCAGCTGCCCGCCTTACATAACACACAGCGGCAGCGCCTCCAGCACTGCCACGGACGCAGGCCACGGTCCATGGCCACGGCGAGCACCGCCGCAGGCAGGCAGGCCGCCACGTGGCTTAGGTCCATCGCCGTCCACGTTGTAACCCTGCCGCAGCTGCGACACCAACGCTGCCGCGCCTGCTGCGCGCGAACCAGCACCAGCGGCGGCGACGAGACTGCCAGCTCTCCCACCCGCCCCAGGACCAGCTGTTGGGCGCGCTCGGCAACCGTCACCGCCATCCTGGTGCCGCAGCGCTGTCTGCGTCTGCGTCTCGCCGCTGCCGCCCTTGCCTGTCGCCCTGAGTGCACCACACACGCGCCCGCCCTGCCCTGGAGCCACGCAAGCACCTCCAGGGCCATGGAGGCGGGCGCGGTGGGCGGCGCCGTACGGCCCATGCCATACTGCACCGGCGTTGAGCTTGACGGAGCAAAGGCCCGGTCCTGCCGCTGGACTGCCGCTGGGCTGTGGCCCAGCTGCGGCTCCCACCTCCGGCCCCATCACCCCCGCACACTGCCACCCCCGCCGTCGCTGCCACGCCTACCGCCCTTGCCTAAAACCCTCGGCGTCTCCGCGAAGCCTTCAGCAGGCCCAGTCGCCTTGTGTGCCCAGCAGTCGACACGATGGGAAAGTTGGAGGCGGATGCGTGGGCGCCGTACGGGTGCATCGCCCGCATATGCTCGCTGCTGCAGTTGCCTGTGAACACGTGGGCCAAGCGAACCCGTCACACATTCGCCGGGGCCCGTGCTTTGCAAAGAAGCATTGCCGCTGCATGTAGCTAAAGGCACGTGCCACGAAAACGCTCCAGGTACAGCGAGCAAGGGGCGGTGGCACGCAGGGGCCCCTGCTGGCACGTCAGCCAGCGCCGGTCCTGCCGTTGCGCAATCCTGGGCTTCAGCCCAGGCCCTCCCAAGACCCAAGACCCAAGACCAAGACCCAAGACCCAAGGACCAAGCACCAAAACGGGGTTACATTCCATCATGCCGTGACGCAAACACGGCTGTGAAGTACGGTGGTGAAACGATTTGGGCGGGAGCCTCGTATGCACGTCTAGGGTCACAGGCATTGGCGCAGCGCGCGTACAGAACGCCTACTGTGGACAATTCGTGCCTAGAGCTCGTTACCCGGAGGTCGCCTTGCAGCTTGGCCGACAGTTGCAGTTCGTTGGCAGGGGTTGCGCTGCCGACGCCCTGCACAATCACCACAAGACTTCTGTGCATATGGGCTTGACACAATCAGGTCACTGCTAGTACTTCAGAAACACAGCTTCTTATGCTAGAGGTGTTGAAGGGACCCCGGCCAAACCAATCGCTGCCCCGCGAGCCCTGCTCTGTCTCCTCCTCGCTGACGAGGAGACGCAAACCAACGCATTTAGGACCTCAGCGGCCCTTGTTGCGCTTCATCGCTCTGTAGGACATGAGCGACAGCTTCCGCGCTGGGTTAGCGGCTCAGCTCCGCTCTGGGGCTCACGCAGACGTGCGCATCCGCTTTCACCTCGAGCGTACGCCTGAGCAGCAGCAGCAGCAGCAGGATGCGGCGGGTGCGGCAGGAGGAGCGGCTTCGGGGCTGCGCTATGTGGGCGAACCCATGCCTGCCCACAAGGTCATCCTCACGCTAGGCTCTACACTCCTTCACGCCAAACTGTCGAACCCTTGGTGGCGAGGCGGGGCAGCTGTTGGAACTCCAAGCGGAGTTCCGACAGAGGACCTGGACGCGCGACCGGCGAAGAAGAGGAGGACTAGCAGCGCCCCCCAGAAGTCCGCTGAGCCTAAGCCCAGCACACCCACGGACGGCGGACAGGCCACCGCTGTCAGCGCGCTACCCGAGGTACTAGTGCCCCTCAGCTCGGCGGCCGAAGAGCCCTTTGCGCGGCAGGCGATAGAGTTTATCTACATCGGGAGCCTCAGCGCAGACCTGGGCTTCGAGGCGCTGCTGCGGGTGCGGCAGCAGGCGTGCTACCTGGGCATTGAGCACTGCCTGCAGGCCTGCGACCAGGCCATGCTGGCGTGGCTGCAGGCGGGAGAGGGAGAGGCGGAGCGGCAGGGGCGACAGCAGCAGCAGGAGGAAGGTGCAGGCCCCAGTGCAGGCCCCAGTGCGGCCGAGCCGCGGGTACTGCAGGCCTACAACTGCCACGCTCTGTTCCCGGAGCCGGGCACCTCCCCTGATGCCGCCAGCTTCCAGCCCGTGCGCTCCGCCCTGGCCAAGCAGCTGGTGTCACACTTTGGGGACACCGTGGCAGCCCTCACCCGGCGGGACCTGTACCGGCAGCTGCTGCAGCTGCCCGCGGTGGCGGTGAGGGAGCTGCTGGCAGCTGACGATTTCGGCACCGACAACGAGGACAGCGTTTTTCTGATGCTGGCGTGCTGGCTGGAGGCGAACAAGGGGGAGGAGGGGGTGTCAGCAGCGACACGTGCCGAGCTGTGCGGCCTGGTGCGACTGCACCGCCTGCGCCCTCTGTATCTCAACTTCGTGCTCCATTCGTATAAGCCTTTCAGCGTCGTCAGTCGGGTGGAGCTGGGATACCTCACGCGGTATGCGGGGGCTGAGGAGCACGAGAGGACTCACTTGCTGCAACTGGACGGCAAACGGCGGCTCTCTCCCTGGTACTGCTCCCCCGCACGGCGGCAGGTGGTGCCGGAGGGGGGCCGCACGGTGGAGTGGAGCATCAGCAGGGAGCAGCTGGAGCAGGGGCTCAGGGATATGGTGGAGGACAAGCAGCCGGTGCAACTGAGGGCGTGCATGGGGGCTTCTGCGGCGGCCGTGGGCGCAGGTGGCGGCAAAGCTGGAACCCGTATGATGTCGGACGGCGGGCTGTGGTGGGTAAGGTTGGTGCTGGACCCCGCAACACCTGAAACGGCAGGGGTGTACACGGGCCTGACCGTACCCCGGCAGCTAGGGAAGGTCCAGGGCGTGGTAGGCCTCAGCAACGTCCAGCTGGCTGTGCACAGCTGGGCCCAGGGGCAGCGCGAGACGGGCTGGATGGCAATGTTTCCAATCGTTGGTACGACCCCGGTGGGTGGCGGCGGACGGGGCTGGGGCAACACAGTCACGTTGTTGCCGGCCGCCGCCAGCGCGGGCGGTCAGGGCGGCACGGCGGCCGGGGTGGAGGCAGCGGTGGCGGCACAGCTGGCGCGCTGGTCGAAGTGGCTGCATGAGGGCAAACTCACCGGCACTGTGACCTTCCTGCGGTCCTGAAGGACCTGACATTCCACTGTGGCTAGGCTGTCGACATGCCGGTACGTTCTCGTGAGTGCTGGCGGTTGGTTGGTTCTATGCGCGAAGCCCGAGCAGTGTGCAGGCCGAGCAAGGTGGCCAAGCCATGCAGCCTTGTGCGCGCAAATACAAAGTGCTCTGCCGGGCCCCAGGTGAAGGTGTTATGTGTTGAACATCGCTAGCGGTCCTGTGTGCTGTATTGCCTGCATGCTTGTGGTAGCCATAGATGCGATGCAGGAGGTGCCAGGAGGTGTGTTGCGCCTGGTTGCACAAGAACGAACAGTGCCTGCAGGCGTTGAGGCAGCACATGTTGACCGTATTGACTGTACTAATTGATGGAGCGACATATACGGTAGTGGCCTTACAGTGAGACGGAGGTGTGCAAACACTATGACGCATTGTGTGTTTGCCGCCGCTGCATTGCGTTGCTCGCATCCGGCAGGTGGCCTGCCAACTTACAATGTTACAAACTGGACGTGCCGCCAAAAGAGGGGCCGAGTATGAGTGGGTAGAGGCTTGCACGGCAAAGCTGTGCTAGGATCGGCATACGGGCTTGGTGCACGTTACGTGTGCATGTGCAACACTGTGCTGTGTGCTAAGGCCTCCAGTTTGCGCCTTGCTATGTATGAGGTATGTTTATGTTTGGTGCGGCAAGGGGGTTGCAGCTACGGCAGTAGGGTGGGTGCATGCGAACCCACGCGCTGCATGTGAACTGCGTTTGCGTGATGGATACCTGCTGAGCTTTTGGGGACAGTTTGCGGATGTGGGGTCCCACGTAGCGCGTTACGAAGGCGCGTCCTTCGTTCATTCAAGATGCACACAGACGGTTAGTTTGGCACGGTTTCTCATGCTTTTCTTTTTCTTTCAGGAGAAGGATTCACCCGCTGCATGCAGGCTCTTGTTGCCACACCGTTGGACGTACACTTGGATGAGCATGCTTGTCTGCGGCTGCTGCATCCTGGTCCTGCTACATCAGCAGGGTGCCGTGGAACGTAGGGACCTGAGTCATGGTCCCTTGACATGTGGCATGGTCACGCGAAATGGACCTTTTTGTGTGTGCGGTTCACAGACCGTTCACCTAAAAGCTTTTTTCAGTCCTGAATGCAGTTAGTCTTACGTTGTCGGTCCGAGAGAATGCTGGGGCTGCTACGGAAGTGCGGCTGTCACAAATTTGTGGCCTTTAAAGGCTGCAGCGTGCATCCTACAGCCGTTATACCGGTGTGGCCTCCGCCCCTGCAAAACTCAGCCCCGATTCCCCCGCCATTAGCGATGTTCAACACGCAGCACTGACATCTCATGTACAGGCATGCGCTCATGCGTGTACGGTGCACAGCACACGAGCCCGGGTACGGCTCCGAAGCAAGCTGGCTCAAGAAACAAAGAGCACCAAGGCCGCAGAAGCCCAGACGGAACTTCCCCTTGTGAACAACCCCTTAGTAAGAATACACAAGTCAAGCTGGAAGCTTGGAACCCTGTCAAACATTCGTTGGCACTGGGAAGGGCTCTTGTGACGTCAATAGCACTCAACTGGGTATGGCAAAGCCGTTACCCAGCCTTGTATGTGTTGGGGCCAGGGACCTGGTTGGGGGCCCATCCAAGCAGATTGAAAGCACAGACCCCACAGACACTAGCGCAGAGGCTACCAGGGAGCCAGCCTCAACCAGCCTGAACTGTGCCACCATCCTAGCGACCTCTAAGTCTAAATCGTGCACCAAACAGCGTGCCAGACAGCAAGCAGCAATGCAATGAACAGTCAGAAAGCTCCAGGAACCCTGGTCACGGCTAACCAAGGACCCTTCTCCAGGGCCACAAAGGCCGCGTATGCTGGTGGCATGCACGTGTCAAAAGTCCTCAGTCAACAGTTCACCAGCCGGTTCAAGTACGAACGCTGTTAGCAGAGTCACCCACCTAATGCGAACTCTTGTAACGTCGTCTCGATCAGCAACAGTACGGTATTGAGTTCGTTTCCTGCGGCGCCAATTACGCCTGCCCTGCACTGTCCTGCCGCGCTCTCGAAGCGCACGCACCTCGCCCCAAACGCGCTTCCGCGCATCAGCAGCCTCACCGTGCCTGCAACCTTCAATATGCAACAGCTGCCCTGCCAACTCCTTCGCCAACCGAAACAAGCAACATCGATTGCGAGTAACTCCAACACATCCACTCAGGCCTTGCCAGCAAGCCAAGCCCCTCAGCCTCCGGGCGTCCGGGCGTGCCTGCCCCTACAGCCCGGCAGCACCCCCATGCGGTAGTGGTACAACCGTGCATCAACCCGAGCGAGCGGCTGCGTCCCTGCACCAGCAGCACTGCCGCGCCCAGCAACTTTCAATTCGCAATTGCCGCCCTGCTAGCATCTTGCCAGTACTTGCTCGGCCAACTTCCAACTGCCAGGACGAGGTCTGCCTTCGAAATTATTGCATGCCACTCCTCGAGGACTATAAGCCCTCAGCCGTACGCCGCTACCTCCGGCCGTGCCTGCAGCGCCGGCAGCGCCCCCAGGGGCGGCAGCGGCTCCCGCTTGCCACGTGCCGCCAGCGGCCGCTGCCGCAGCGCCTCCCCGGCATCGTGCGCCCCGCCCCCCGACCCCTCCCCAGACGCCCACCGCGGGTGCGGCACCGCCGGCTGCATGGGCATGGGGTGGGGCATGGGGAGCGGCGCCCCGGGCTCCCCGGAGCCCAGATGTGAGGGCAGCGGCGGCAGTGGCGCCCGGGACAGCGGCGGCAGCGGCTGCAGCGCCCCGCTCCCGGCCCTGGCCTCGGGGCGCTGCAGGGCCGCCAGCGCCTGGGGGCCGCCGGCCACAACGGACAGTGACCCGAGGTGCTGGTGCGGGTGCATGCCGCCGCCGTTGGAGGAGGCACCGCGGGAGGGGGGCTGCTGCAGGGGCGATGCCAGCGGGTGGCCCGGGGGCAGCGGCAGGGGGCCTGCCGCCCCCCCGCGGCTGGAGCCGTTGCTGCTGCACGCCATGGCCCGGCGCGAGCGGCCCGCCTCCAAGGGGCTCAGCTGCCCGTCCCTAGACCCCCGCATCCCCCCCGCCCCCGCCATCCCGTTTCCCGGCTCCGCTGCCCCGCTGCCCGCCTCCTCCTGCTGCTGCTGCAGCTGCGCGCTACTGTGCACACTGCCCAGCCCACCCAGCCTGTTTGGGTGGGCCGGCCCATTTGGGTACGACTGGCTCTTGTCCTGAGCCGCACCGTCGTACCCCTGCTGCGGCTGCTGCTGGCCCCCTGCTTGCCCGCCTATCCCTACCCCTACCCCTGCCCCCGGCCCCGTGCCCCCGCCCCCGCTGCGCGCCGCCAGCCAGCTCAGCGCCTCAGCCAGCAGCTCCTCATTGCCCTCCTCCTTGCTCAGCACGTGCCAAGGCCGGACCAGCATGCGCAGCGTCTTGTCGTTGGTCTGCGGGCGCAAGCGGCAGGGTGGGGAAACGGCAACACATTTGCGATCACCCAGGCCCTGTGCTGACGCCCTACGCGAATGCATGCGATGGCTAAACGCAGGTCCCCTGGCCCCAGTCTGCACCACGAACGCCGACCCCCACGCCCACCACCTCCAGGTGGTGCAACTGCGTGAGTCCTTCGCATCTCACCAGTTGACTGCAGTTAGAGTTAAGCCACTAGCGTACTAGCGACTTGTTATTCTCCCCCAAACGCCCCGAAACCCCTGTGCACTCACTGCCGCCCGGTGATAAAGCTCGACCGCCCCCTGCGGCTCCACATGTGTGTCCCGCTCCGACTGGAACAGCAGCAGCGGCAGCGCCACGCGGTGCATGACCCCACCCAGCGCCTCCGTGGCTTTGAAGAACTCCTCCGCGTTGCGCGCCCGCATGCCGCCGTCGTACACGTACGGGTCGGCGTCCCACGCGTCGTAGATCCACGGCACGTGTCGTACGGAGGAGGAGGCGCCCACCTCCAGCTTGGGCGCCAGCACGCTCAGCAGCTGCAGCACCTTCCTGTGGGTCGGAAGCGCGGCCGGGGAGCCAGGCAGGTTGTGAGCAACGGTTACGTACCGTAAGAAAAAGCCACCGAACTGACATGCGAGCACGTACAGTATGGTAGACGACGGCGGCGTGCACAGTCAGCGCAGTTACGTGCGTGTAAGCCCAGCCCAGCGCAGCCCACCGTCCTCACCTCATGCTCCCCGCGTCCGCTATCCGGTGCTGCAGCGACAGCATGGGCGCCACCAGCACCAGCCCGGAGAAGCGCGCCGGCTGCTGCACCGCCGCCATGGTGGCCGCCAGGCCGCCCATGGAGTGCGCCAACAGGAAGTACGGCAGGCGGCCCACGGGGAAGGACGCGTGCTGCTGGGACGCCACGTGGCTGTTGGGGTTACGGGGCGGAGGAGGAGGGTGTTAGGATTGGTGCTCAACGGGTCATGGACAGGGGCTTGGGCTCGTGCGCAAGGGGTGGTGGACAGGTGGTGGATTCGTCAGGGGATCAAGGCAGGAGGCACCGACATCTGCAGCGTACAGCACCAAGACGTGTGCGTAACATAACGTAGTTCTTTGGTGGTCCACTTGCGGCGATAATAACTGGGCCCAGTGGCTCACTCTTGGAAGAGCAGCAGGTTGTCCACGTGGTGTTGGAAGCGGCGGATGAATGAGCGCATGCCCTTGCTGCGGCCGAAGCCCTCGTGGTCGATGCCGCACACGGCGTAGCCAGCGGCGTTGAGCGCCTCCACCCACGACCCATCATACAGGTTGGGCTGCCCGGTTGCCTGCAAGGTGCGAAATGGGAGGCAAGGGGTTGGGGTGCGGGTGGTAGGGATGTTGTCGATGAGCCGGAGGGCTGGTGTGGTTTGCCGGGGGCACGAAGGAGCGTTGGGGTCACAGTGACGTGACAGGACGTGTGCAGACCAGGTGTGGGAGAGGGGCCTGGAAAATGTGTTGTTGGGTTATGGTGCTGCGTCTCACCTGGAACTTTAGGTAGTCGAAGCATAGGTACGTTGCGTTGCCGTGTGCAAGTTGCACGATGCCCCGCAGCGGCACGCCGGGCTTGGCTGGCCAGAAATACGCGAATAGCTCCACTCCTCTGGCATTCTTAAGCGTTTGTGTAAAACCAAGAGGCCCCAAGTATTCCCGTGGAGAGTCGAAGTCGGGGACTACCTTGTTTGGAGCGATTGCCCCAGCACCCCAGCACCGCATGGCGACTCCGCGGCTCTAAAGGGCGCAGCAATGCGATACTTCATGAAGTCATGTAACTTGTAGATATCTGTGATACGCGAAAGCGCGCCCCTTCGAGGTGGCTGTAAAGGTAGGGCCAGCTAGCCGGACACAGGCGGAAGCGTGGGATGTTGCCCAAACCCTTTTGCAAAAGTAGTCGTCTAGAATGAAGTTGTAAAATAAATGGGATATGATTAACGTTGTGGAGTGTCCAGCAGTTCGCCTGCCTGTGCAGTTGCCAGTCCTTAGAGCACCTGTTCGCGCGCGGGACTTGCAGTCACTGCTCAAGGTATTGTTACTTAAATGCAAGTAGTGTAAATATAATTATTGTATTCTGTGTGGTAGGCCATTTGGCTTTGGTTGTTTGATCCTGCCTGCGTGCCAGGGGAGTCCCTGCCGCTCCCTTCTGCTGGGCCTGACCCTGGCCCAGGCGGACACCCAGTCCAGTTCTGGTCCAAGCTGAATCAGTGCTCTCGTCCGCGCCGTGCCCTACCCTGTCGCTTTGCTCATGCCGACTCGTACTTCTTTACGTCCGAACTGATGCTTGCCTCCCTTGGTCCGACCAAACCTGTCTGGCACGCCTCAGTGCAGCATAGGTTGACAATGCGAGGCTGTTTTGAGGCTTCCTGCCGAGGTCATTCCTGGAGATGCCACGACAAGCCCCATAAGGGGACGTCCCCCACGTAGGCGCTGGTCCCATCGAACCTCCATCGGCAGTGCCTGGCAGCACTAGCACCCCGGCAGCGCGGTAGGGTAGGGCGGCGCACATGCATGGCGTGCCACACCAACCCGCAACAAGGGACGGCCAGGGCGACCAGTGCTGCTTTCCTAGAGAGGCACTGCCTTGGCGCGTGGAACAGCGAGCATCCGGTCACGCACGAGCACGGAATATCATACTTACAAAGGAGATGTGTCTGTGGCGTGCAAGCGCACTGTGCACGTAATGCATCACCCGCATGGCATCTCCTTGGGGGTGTGGGGACGGCCGCCCCCCTTGGCCCCACGAAGCAAACCCATCGAGCATGAGCCGACACGACAATAAGTGCACCAGGGGTGCACTGTACCAGTAAACAAGGAAAGGTGCAGCTTGTGTGGATGCAGTGATGCAGGGGGGCTCACACGAAAGGAGTGACGAGTGCACGCGAGGTGTGCCGAGGCCAAATGGCGCTGGCAGCGAAGGCCATGAAGCAATCCGCATTAATCTTCACAAATTAACCCATGGCAGGAACACGAATGAACATGGCTAGATGTCAAAGCGAAAACGCTCTGCCTGACTGTCAATACACGCCACAGCTCCTATAACTGTTGTTTGTATATGCGCCCCGTGGCAGTCTGACATGCTCACGCTGGTTGGCCACAACCAGGTTAGGACACAGCACGCCTACAACGAAACCGCCATGGCGGGATAAAGAAAGAAAAGCATGAATAAGGGGTACATACAAGGCGTATTCTGCCCTGTTCTACGCGTACTTTCCAGTACGCACAAGGAACCAAGGTACTGGCGACGGCAGTGTGGGTACCTGTTCAGTGCATCGCACGATACTTGAGCACCAAGTCAGCATGGCCTCCTGTGAGACTGAGGAATGGGCATCACAGTTGCCGGCAAGACGCAACGTTTTGCGCTTCGATTGAGCCGTTAACAGGCACCTGGCCATACATTCCCGCCCGCTCAGTATCCCTGCCACCCAACCCACTCCCGAGTAACGTCGCAACCCTGTTATGGTGCATCCACGTGCCACACCGTTCCGGTCGCCTACAGCGGCCCAAGCCCGCCACTCTCCCGTCGCTGCATGGGGCCGCCGCTGCCGCTGCTGTTGCTCGGCCGCCGCCCAATCGACAGCGACGCAGGCGGCCCCGCAGGCGGCAGCGGAGGCGGTGGCGGCAGGCTGAGCGTGCTGGCACCCGCCGCCCCCACCGCCGCATGCGCCGCCTCCTGCAGCCCCTGCTTCAGCCCTGCCACGGTCTGCTTCAGCTCCGCCTCCAAGCCACGCGCCACCTTGCGCACCGCGCGGCGCAGCACCTTGGGGTCCCACACGCCCGGGTCCGCCAACGCCCCGTACGGGCTGGCGCCAGCCTGACGCGGGGCCGCATGTGCATGCCCTCCCCCGCCGCCCGCCGCGCCCAGCTGCTGCGCCAGCTGCTGCTTGGCCGTGGCGCGGGCCGAGCCGCCGCCGACGCGCTTCTCCCCGCCGTGCCCCTCGTCGTCGCTGCTGCTGTCGCTGGACGACGTGCCCTCCCCGTCCTCGTCGTCCTCCTCCCCGTTGCTATGCTCCAGGTTGGCCGCCGACCGCTGCCCCTCCTCGCCTGCTAGCCCGTGCTTGGCCTTGCCCTTCCGCATCGGCACCACAGAACCGGGCACGACGTGCTCAGGGTCGGGCGCGCCAGGGGAGGCCCCCGCCGCCGCCGCCAGGTCCGCCGCCACGGCCGCCAGCGCCTTGCCGTTCATGCTCTTGCGCCGCCGCAGCAGCGCACCGGCGTCGCTCTGCGCAATGGCGCCCGCCAGCGCCAGGCGGCGGTCCGAGCCCTTGAAGCCCGCCTCCTTGAAGGACGACATCAGCTCATCCCTTGTGATGACCTGCCCCCCGTTCTTGAGGTGCGCCTGCTGCACGCGAACCCACGTGCGGTCCTGCGCGCGCTCCAGGGTGCGCGCCGTGTTGGTGGCCTCCAGCGTGGATGCGGCGGTGGGGCCGTCCTTCTTGGCCAGCACCACGTTGGTGGCCCCGAACCAGCCCTGCAGCCAGCCCCTCACCACCCAGTAGGTGTGGAAGATGAGCTTGCCCACCCACGTGTACACGCCCAGCCATACCAGCACCAGCAGGCTGCCTAGCAGCAGGTACCCCACGCAGCCGCCCAGGAACCACAGCGGTCGGGTACACATGTACACCAGCGTGCGCAGGGCCAGGCGGGCCAGGGAGGCCATGCGCTGGCTGGTGTCCCACTCCTCGAAGCCGTACGGCAGGGACGGCCCGCCGCCGCCCCCGTGGCCCCCGCTGAGCTCCAGCATGTCGGTGCCGGTGCCGCTGCCGGGGCCCTGCGGCTCGTCGGCAGCCGCGGCCCCGTCGTCGTTGCCGTTGGGGGAGCGGCCGGCGGAGGGCTTGGGCGCAACCTTGGCGCTGCCAGAGCCGCCGGCGATGGAGCCGGACTGCGGGGGAGAGGGCAGGAGAACCAACAGGGGCGTGGGTTACGCAAGACGATGGAAGCCGGTCAAAACAGGGCTGTACATGCTGAATAGCTCCAAGACGCACCAACGGGAGGTGCAGTAACGGGTCCAAGCCTACGGGGCAACGCCATGGCAAGGCCCATGCAACCAGCTGCAGCAGCTCATGGAGGCGGCGTGCAACTTGGCATCGAACTCAGCCGCTGCTGCACTTGCACGCGACAGCTAGCTTCTGTGATGCACTCACGTTCTTGTCGCTGCTCTGCCCCGTCCACTTCTTGTAGCCGATGAACGTGAAGTAGAATATGGAGTAGGGTGCCATGCCAAAGTACAGCGCCCAGGCCAGTCCCAGCATGGTGGGGTAGAGCGTGAGCAGAAAGATGAGGTAGGGGATCTCGTTGGAGCCCGTGGGCAGGAACTTGTTCTCCGTGTTCTCGCCTGCGGGGCGCGGTCGGCACGCACGGGCAGTGTCCAGTCAGAATTGCTTTGAGCGTTTCGGTTGCGCAAGCCGAGCCCAAGCACTGTGCCCGCACGGCAGTTCCTTGCAGTCCCTCGTAGGGCTACGGTCAAGGTGAGACAGTTTCTATGTTCCCACGCGGAGCGTTGCGCTCATGATGCACTCGGCATCATGATGTAGTCCATGGCTTATCACACAGAAGTGGCCTGCCCCGTGGCTGCCCCTTGCCCTAGCGCCAGAAAGGTAGCCGCATAAGCTTGCAGGCGGCGGGCGACAACTTCGCAACGATCTGCTCACCTGACACCACGATTCCGTCCATGGGCGACAGCGCAAACGTCTCCGCCATCTTGCTGCTGCTGCCCTTCTGTCGTACGCCGCTGGGCAGCACGTTGGCCACCAGCAGCTGAGGCACGGAGAAGGGCGCGCCCACCTGCGCAGGGAGAGGAGAGAAAGGTGGGATGCCCAGCTTGTGAGCGGGTGAGGGGAGAGGGCACGGAGCCAAGCCGCGCACGCGACATCGGGGCACAGACGCGGGCACTGCATGGCGCATAGGGCCAGCCGCCGTCAAGGCTGCCTCCGACTAATCCTCGCTGCGCCGCACATGAGTGCTACACGGCACAACAGCTCCGTCGGCAGCTCATGACAAGCTGGCTTGCTCCTCCGTTCCGTTCCCCAACTCCGTCAGTCTGTGAATTTGCCCCCTTCCCCATCCCCAACCCACCAGGTAGTGCTCCGCCATGCTGTAAATATCCATTTATATTCGGTGTGTGTTTTTCCTTCTCCCTTCCCCATCCCCAACGCACCAGGTGGTGCTCCGCCATGTACTCGTAGTGCGCCAGGATCTCCGCCATCTGGAACTTGGACTGGCTCTCCGTCTTCTCGGGCTGGAAGTGGTAGCTGATGAGCGCAATCAGCAGGTTGGCCAGCACGACGGTTGCCGTCAGCGCGTACAGCAGCACGATGATGTTGCCGTACAGGTTGTACTCTGTCGTGTTCTCCTCCTCCATGATCTCAAACATGGTCTCGCCCAGGAAGGTGCGGAACAGCATGAGCATGACCATGGGGAACGAGTCGAACTTGTCGATGCCGCGGAACCTGCAGCAGGATACCGTAACACACGCGGGGGCAAAGGTGTGGATAGAGTGTACAACACACGTGGGGCGGAAGTTTGGCTGGAACGCTGAATGGGACAACGTGCGGTTCAGCGGTGTTTGGTACTGCCAAAGGGCAAGCGTCTCCGCCTGATAGACCCCACCCCGTTTCCCACTTCGCTCGCTGCAAGCTAGGAACAAAACGCGTTGTTCTTAAATACGTTGGTGCTCCGTAGTCAGCCCTTTTTGCCCACCTGAACATGGAGTAGAGCGTGAAGCACACCCCCGTCATGAGTATGATGCCGGGCACCGCGAACTTGAGCACCTCGCGTATCATCTGGCTGATGACCATGAGCTGGCTGCCCATGCCGTCGTACAGCGGGATGATGTACTGCAGCAGCCGGCTCCACACGAAGATGGAGGCGGTGTTGTACAGGAAGTGCTTGGCGGTGGCCAGGTGCGGGTACAGCGGGTTGTCCTGTTTGGGGAGCGAGGGAGGGAGGGAGTCGTGAGGAGGTCTTAGGCGCTGCCAGCTTCACCCTAACGAGTCCGAGGGGCAAGGCATACGCCACACGACAGCAACAACGAACATTCATTCCCAAGCAGCCCACAGGCCGACACGGCCCAGCTAGCGCCTGGCCTCCCCCCCTGTGGCCCACCTGTCCGTCCGGCACGGTCCACATGGCTATCTTGAGCCCAATGCTGGCCACCAGCAGCAGCCAGCATATGGCCTCCACGATGTTGAAGCCCGACTGGAAGTACATCGCGATGCGGCCGTGGTACTGGTGCGCGCCCTCCAGCACCTCGTCCACCAGCATGCCCCCAACGTACAGTAGCAGCACCACGTGCTGCCACACAAAGGCGGTCTCGTCTGGAAGGGTGCAGGAGGAAAGTGGGACTTTTGCATCAAGCAGGGAGGTATGAGCAGATAAAGGCGGCACGGCGTGAAGGAGCTTCGCAGTGCCATCGAGTTGCCGGTGCAGAGGAAGGAACGGAGGAAGGCATGCCGGTGTAGGGCTCTGGGGGCACGTGCTCAAGGCCCATCCCTGTGCCTACCCGTCATGAGCTGAATGGAGTGGAATATGTAGAGGAAGAACGCCTCCAGCAGCATCTTGAAGATCCAGCGGCCGCGAGGAGAGTCGTAGAAGGCGCGAGACGCGAACACCAGCGCGTGAAGCAGGTAGGACACCAGCCTGGCGGGCGGGGCAGCGGGAGGGAGGGTGAGACCACACGCATGAGCAGCACATAGGCGCTTGATGTCGAGCAAAGCTCCGCGTGGTCTGCAAACAAGTACTTAGGCAGCCGCGGCTGCTGTCCAGTCGCGAAAAAACGCAACGACCGCCGCCCCAGCCGAGAGGCCCCTTGCTCACTTCATGACCGGCTTGCCCAGGCTGCCCACGAATCCGCTCCCCTCCAGCACGTGCAGCAGCAGGTGGTGGTCCTGGTAGTGGAAGGTGCTGCCTTTCTCCTGCAGCGCAAGCAGGATGTAGTCGGGGCCCAGCCAGCGCTGCTGCAGGTAGCCCTACAGGGGGTGGAGAGATGGGGTGGGGGAGAGGTTGCGATGCGATTTTTCGTTAACGGAGCACAGCCACAGGGAAGGGGCGAGGTGAGGCGGGGCACCAGGCACGGTCAGCCGTTACTCAGGGGCCTGGTCCCAAGCTCTTGCTCTTAAGTGATACCACATAGTGTGCCGGCGCAGGCGGCGTGGGCCTCCCCTGCCCGGCCCCACCTGCACCACGGGTGCGCTCATGAACTCCAGGTCGTTGGTGTCGTACGCAACCTAGTGGGGGCAGGAGGACAGGGGAGGAAAGAAGGGAGAGACGCATGTAGATCCATGCAAGGTAGATGCAGCGGCCGTGGACAGGATGCGGCGCGGTCAGGTAGCAGCGCACCGAGTCCGGTAACAACCCCGCTGAGTGCTGTGTCAGGCGACCGTGACAGCCTTGCTCAACAGCAACAGTAGCTTTTGCCCATTGCATGTTTGTGCAGCCGCACCATGAGCGGCGACGCGTCGTTGATGGAGCAGGCCACTCCTCGCGGCGCCACCACGTCCGAGATGGCTGCGGGCATGGTGGGCGCGTTGGGGTCGGAGGGCAGGGCCGGACCCTTGCTGCCCTTGCTGCCCTTCTTGCCGCCGCTGCCCGAGCCGCCTCCCCCTCCTGCCCCCTCGCCCTCCTCGTCCTCCTCCTCCGCCAGATCCAGCTTGTCCAGGTGGCCAACCAGGTCGGTGGCCAGCGCGCGCAGCTTGCAGGACAGCTCCCTGCGCAGGACGAAAGGGGGATAACCGCAGAGCAGCAACGTTGAAGGTACGGGAAGGTACGGGGACGGCTGTCAGGATGGGAGGAGGAGCAGGGCACCGAGGTGGAGGTCTTCGCGCATACGGCTGCCTGCATGCCCGGTACTGCACCTGGCCGGAACCTGCTTCTGACAGCTCGACCAACCGCACTGTTTGCATGGCAGGTGTGGCCAGTGCACTACGCATGAGACACTGTCAGCAGCCGCTGCTCCTGCCTGACCTCTGCCCCACCCGCCCTGTGCGCACTCCCACTCCCACTCCCAATACCGGGGGGTCTCTCACCTCCACTCCTTTGCCTTTGCGCTGTTGCTGGTGGCGCTGTCCTCCAGCACCTGCGCGAACACCAGCGCGCAGCTGATGGGGTTGCGCTGCTGGGCCAGGTACGACAGCACCAGGTGCTGCACGCTGCAGTAGCCGCCGCTGGGGAGCTGCTTGGAGTTGGCAAGAAGGTACCTGTGAGGGGGCGGGGAGGGGGAGAGGGCGGGGAGGCTTAGGATCGCCGCAGTCCCGTACCACACGGAGAGTGTGACCCCAACCCATGCGGGGACTGGAAAGCGCGCCCGGCAGGCGTCCCAGGGCAGCTCGGGAGCTCGTCTCCAAGTGCAGGTGCAGAGGGCTTCGGAAGTCCCTTCCATGCGAGGTGGTCAGTGCCAGGCCCCAGGCCTCCGCAGCTGCACGGCAGCTGTGCGTGTTAGCTAGTAGGATGCGGGGCAGGGATACACAAAGCATGCAGCTGCACCCCAGCCGTGTGCGCGCGGGTGGATGAGGACCCACTTGAATCCCGTGGCGTCGATCTCCGCCCCCTGCGATATCAGGTACAGCAGCAGGCGCGGCTGCGCGTTGGCCAGCGCCGCCACCGTGGTCAGCGGCCGGCCGCCAGAGGTGAGGAAGGAGGGGCGCTTGGGTGGCCGCCGCACGTCAAAGTCGGCGGGCAGGCCCTGCGCCAGCGCCGCGCGCTTGGCCGCCGTGGTGACGATGCGGTTGTACGTCTCGCAGGACGACACCAGCAGGCCGTAGTCGTCGCCATCCACAGCTTGCACCTGTGCGGGAGGGGAGGGGAGAGGGAAGCGAGCCAGGGCCGCCGTTTGCATCACGACCCGTCCGCACGCTTCCTTCCTTGCACGCCACGGATACAGTCCCCGCAGAGCCTCTTTAAGAACGCTTGGCAGATGTTCGGCTTCCGTATAACCAAGAAGTTCAACTCTGAAAATGGAGCAAGAAGGTCCACGGCGCTGCAGCCTGCTGCCGTACCTGGCGCCTGCGCAACGTCTCGCTCAAGCTGACAGGCCCAAACCCAACCTAGCCCCCTGCCGCACGCCAGCTCCCCTCCTCAGCCCCTACGGCCCCCGTCCTGCCCCCTTCCCCTTGCCCTCCCACACACTGCTACACACGCACCATGTTGTGCAGCTGCTTGAGCTCGTCCTCCATGTCCTCCTCCCGCACCAGGGTGGTAACCACGGATTTGCCGCCTGGGGACAGGGGCGCAGGAGGGGTCAGCAGGGCACTGGTAGGCGAGGGGCGGCAACCAGGACAAGCCACAAGCCCAGCACCCCTGGGCGCTTGCTACCGCACCGGAGAGGACGCTGTGTAGGGGCACCTGGGCACGCGAGCTAGGACGAGGGGCCCTACCTGTACCCCGACCGTTCCTCAATGGTCACAAGGCCCCGGAGGGGAAAAACCCTAGCCTCTTTCCTTCCGGCCTGTGCGCCCCCCTCACCCGTGTTGACCTCCTCCCCCTCGTCCAGCGGCCTCCACGCCAGCATGTAGGTGTAGTCCTCCAGCGGGTTGTTGCCCTCCGTGCCGCCAAACGTGTACTGCACGCCCGGCACGCAATGCTCCTTGCGCACCCAGCACTTGAGGCGCGAGGACTTGATGGTCTCCATCTTCTGGCTGAGGATGGCAAGCACCTTGCCGTGGAACGCAAGCTGCCAGGTGATAGCCATGCCGGGCGTGCGCGCTGGCTCAAAGTCGTTGCGTAGCCACTGCGGCACTTTGGTCATGCTGAGCAGGAACACATACACCTGTGCTGGCCGCATGAAGGATACGTGGATGTAGTCGGGGCGTACAAAGGTGAAGTGTTCGTTGACCGACGTGAAGGTGTACACCCGCTGTTTGTCTTTGAAATCGAACGGCTTTTGGTTCGGCACCAGCATGTGGGAGGTGGTATCCCATAGCTTCCTTCGCGCATAGTCTGTAACAAAATTGAAAACCTCCTCTGCCTTCACGTGCTGGCCCACGGACTCGCGGCCATCCCCGTGGAGCGTCAGCGACCAAATGCCAACCTCCTTCAGGCCTGCGCATTGTAAGGTGTTGTAACTGATGTGAGCGCAGGCTCTCGCTCAGTAATTTCCGGGCTGGCCCCCCAACGCTTTTGTGCTCGCTTGTGTTGACGACGGGTACCCACCCGGGCTTGCGTTCTGCTGCTCGGGAAGGCCTCCGTCTCCCTCTGATACGTGAAACATGACCACAGATTCTTTGCTGGGGCGCGCGGCCAGCTTGCCGCCTTGGGCGGGCGTGTCCTCCTCCATGCCTGCGTTCCACGCAAGCCTCCGATTACCTCCTTGGCCTGCCGGGCCAACGGCGCTAGAGGGGTGCTGCACTGCTGAGCTTATCCTCAGCCTGCTTATTTGCTAGTTCATGCTCCTAAAAGTGTGTCGACCAAGGCATATTGAACGGTGATGGACGGTCAGTTACACCAATTCGGCCGGCGGGCAAGCTGAAGTCCCGATTGGGTATAAAGGACACTTGGACAAGTGCAGCTCAAAGCACAGGCAGCGGGCAGCGGGGAGCGGGCCAGCGGAGCGGGGCCTGGCAACCGACGCGGCGGTTGGCCGATGCGGCCACTAAGGATTGTCGCTTGTACGGCGCCCTGCCTTAGAGCCAGCCCACAACATAAACTCCCGCACATACAAGTTAGCCAAACAACTCTTGAGTGTAACCGAGCCGCGCTATCATTATTTGACAAACAGCTAAGCCAGTTTTGGCAGAACAACGTTGCCCATAAGCGCTCATCACACTCGAAAGCAGGGTACCTTGCCTCGCTGCCAACGTCCAAGCTTTCAGAAGGAGTCAACCTTATTTCAGCTTGCATTTCAGCTGTATAGTCAGAGATGGGTTGCGGCGCAAGCGTCCAGGTACGCGGAGTTGTGCATCTTTGCGAGGATAAGCCAACGCAGCAGGCCCTTAGCGATGTCCATTAGCTTAAATGTTGCCTGCAAGCACTGTCAATGCTTGCCAAGCACTGGGGGAAGTGCCTGTCTCACAAGGCAGGCCTTCGATGTTTCCTCAACATCCGGTGTGCCGCGCGCCAGCTAAGCCGAATCGAGCTATGAGCAAGGAAATTTACTGCGATACTAACGATAATTGTCGTGACCCTTTTCCTCCAGGCGGGTAACTCTGCCGAGTCTCCCCAGAAGAAGGATGAGGGGCCGACGTTCGGCGCCGACCTGAAGAGCTTCCTGATCAAGGTCGTCAAGGAGCCTGAGTACGCTAAGAACCTTGCCGAGGAGCTGGCCAAGGTTGACGACCCGCCCAACCAAGTCGAGGTGCGTTGGCAAAGTGCTGCTGGCCTACCTAAGGCAGTGGGCAACCGTGACTGGAAACCCCGGCCTACGAACTATGTGTCTGACGCCAGGTGCCAAAGGCATGACCGTAGACACCAGCATGTAACATGTTGGCAACTGCAAGCTGCCACGCCCTCGCATCGGCAACGCCCAGCACCTTTGCTTTTGCCACCCCAGTGCACTAAGCTCTTCCTCCCTGGGCGTGTGACTGATGCTTGCAGAAACTGATCAAGATGCTTCTCAGCGTCGTCGAGACCGTCTCGTCTGTGACCAAGCCCAAGCACGACATGCCCGAGTTCATCGTTGGCTGGTGAGTCAGTTGCTGCTGTCCTACAGCCCCAGCAGGCGGTCAGCCCACGTGGCATCCCACCTCCATAGCTCTTTCGCTTGCCTCGAAATAAACGACACAGTTTACCGTAGGCCTTGCCTGGTGCTTCTGTTGCGAGGTAATTCAAGCGCACATGCGCGCGGGCCCAACACATTGCACGCCCGTATGCCAAGCAACCCCAGTTACCGTTTACCGTAGGCCACACAGCTCAACACGCTACACTTGCTGACGCTATGCCCCCCCCCCCTCCCCTGCCCCTCCCTCCCCTGCCCCTCCACCCCTCCCCTCCCCCTTTCCCCAGCCTGGTGATGTTCCTGTACCACCTGACCAGCAAGCACAAGGCGCCCGAGAAGCAGGTGGAGCTGGGCGCCCTCAAGGAGAGCGCCTACGACACGGACTGCAAGTGGGCGGACGCCGTGTACGAGAAGGACACGGCAGAGGACCCCAAGGCCGCGCTGGCGGAGCACATGGCGCGCGAGCCGCTGGTGAGTGCGAGAGGCAGGGCCTGCGGACACAGGGGTGGGGATGGAGACGCGAGCATGGAGACTTGGGCTGAGTTGGCAGGGCTCCTGGTACTGGCTCCTGGTACTGTGTAAGTCTGCACGTAGTGCTTTGCGCTTACCGGTATACCAGTACAGTGTCGCACGGCCTGCAGCTCGTGCGCGCAAGCCCGCTTCAACCTCTCTGGCCTTGCGCTTTGGCACGACCACTGACCCTTTCTTCCTGCCCGCCCGCCCGCCCTCGCCCTTTCCCTCCTCCCCTCCCCCCCAGCCCAAGACGGTGGCCACCGGGGACATCGTCTTCTTCAAGGCCGAGTCGGAGCTGGGCAAGCCCGCGCACGCCATTGTGCTGGACCGCGAGCGCGAGCTGATCCTGGTGGTGGTGCGCGGCACGCAGTCGTGGAAGGACATGGTGACCGACGCCGCCGGCATGGCGCGCGAGTGGTACGACGGCTACGCGCACGAGAGCGTGGCCAAGGGCGCCGAGTACATCTTCCGCCAGCACCGCCAGCTGCTGCTGGAGCTCAAGTCCGCCAACCCCACCTACGCCGTGCGCACCACCGGCCACTCGCTGGGCGGCGGCGTGGCGGGCTGCCTCGCGCTCGCCATGCACCGCGACGACGAGTTTGCGTCGCACGTGTACGGCAGCGTGCCCGTGCCCGGCAAGAAGTCCAAGGGCTCGTACCTGATCACCTCCGTGGGCTTTGGCTCGGCCGCCGTGCTGTCCAAGGAGCTGACGGAGGAGGTGCACCCGTACGTGACCACCGTGGTGCACGACAGCGACCTGGTGCCGCGCCTCAGCGTTGCCAACATCAGCGACTTCATCGTGATGGCGGACGCGCTGGTGGACACGTTCCAGGCGGTTGCGGACGACATGCGCAAGCTGCTCAAGGGCCAGAAGCCCGACGGCTACGACTTCAAGAAGGTCATGGGCATGCTCAGCAAGGCGGCCAAGGACCCCGGCGGCCTGCTCAAGGACATGATTGAGGAGAAGATGGACAAGGCGGAGGACGCGGCCGACGCGGCGGCGGCGGCGGACGTGACGCGGCTGTACTCGCCCGGGCGGCTCATGTTCCTGTGCAAGCCCGACGCCAAGGGCGGCCGGTCGTACAGCATCAGCAAGGGCAGCATGGCGTCCGAGTGCAGCTCGCTGCTGCTCAAGGGCAGCATGATGGACGACCACAAGGTGGGCATCTACTTCAACGTGGTGTGCACCGGCGAGATCACGGTGCAGGTGGCATAAGACACACGTGGTTGCAACCGGCGAGGTCACGGTGCAGGTGGCTTAAGGGGGCCGGGCCAGGGGCGCATGTTGCGGGGTGACCAGCGGGTGATGCAGTGAGCCTTCTGCATGCATGCACCCCGCATTGTATGGTTTGGGTTAGCTGGCTGGCGTGGTTGGCTGGCAGCAGGAGCAGGCAAGCCGCGCAGGCTGTTGTGATCAAGGCTCGTTGCAGGCGGTTGCACGCAAGCTGGGATGATGGGCCACGTTGCGTGACTGACGTTATTTGCGGAAGCCTACAGGACAGTGTGAAGCGGGGCCGCAACCCAGCGGCCCTCTTTTCTTTTTTCCTAATTCTGCATCATACCTGTGACTGTGGTTTGACCTTTGTATTCACGGCCGTGTACCGAGACTGTGCACGTGCCGCCCATTCGTCATGACCGTGCCTGCAATGGTGCAGCGCCTTGGCTGTCGTTGTCCTCAGCGATTACCTGACTCGTGATGCATGACTTGCGCGCGTGCATGTATGGATTGACGTTGTGGGCCTAGGACAGTGTGCGTTCCTGACTGCTGCTATGATGAACTCCTTGAACGAACCCTCGTACCACGGATTGTCGTGATACGTAAGCATAGATTGGCTGGTGATCATGCGTCATTTTACTGGGTCAAGATCGCTTGACGTAGCACAACAGCGGCCCTGCGGTCCCCTTGAATGTGCATGTGGAACAGTGCGCATGCGATCGGGTAGGGCTGGCTGGAGTGTGCCGGTGCTGGGATGGGGGGGGGGGGGGGGGGGAATTGGCGTTGCAGTGAATTCTGTTGGGCCGGTTGCCCGTCGTTCGTTGAACTGCGCCGTTGATCCATGCCTGAATGCCACTCTGAGAGCTCGGGGCCCCCTGAGTAAGGGGGACTGGGTGAGTGGCTGCCTGTAAGGAAACACGTGCCATGCGTCTGCTTGTCCCTGCAGCACCGTGACGGCGACGGGGAGGGGGAATGGAGCCCGATATGGGCGCTGGGAGCCACACAAGTAGGTACCTGGGATACCGTTGCACTTGCACAGAGGTGCGCACACCAACTGTGCGCCAGTACCGGTACGCCATGGAATGCTGCTCCTAGGTGCCTTTTGTGTTTTGCGGGTTCCTCCGTCAGTCAGCACCGTACGGCACGGGATCAGCCCCTAGCTAATGCAGCACATACCGTCACACGGCCGGCTGCCTAGGTGCCTGTTGCCTATGGTTTTCGCGCGTGCAAGCCCAGGACTGGCTGTCAAGCCTAGCACAGCGTCTACCTGGTCTACTTGATGAGCTATGCATGGGCGCACGGGGTGGGGGCTGCACGAAACGCTGGGCCAGTGCTATGGAGTCTCATATCACCGTTCGGGCTGTTGCGCTCTTTTGCGTCGTCTCACAGGTCACAGCCACTGTCACATCCACGTGCCACACGAAGCAACAGGGCCCAGCACTCTCACGTCTCCTAGCACTACGGGTACGTGGGTCTGGGCGGACCACGGCTTGTCGGCGTACCTGTACGCGGTACCCCACGGCAGACTCCCACGTCCCACCCGCATGCCCATACGGTAGCTTGCACTATCTGTGCCCGGCTGTGACTGAGCATGCCGGTATTCGGCTGAGATGTGCAAGGTAGCGTGCTGCCGAATCTTAGGCGCAGGATTTGCTGGGCGTGCTGGGCATGCCTCGCCGGCGTGTCCCGGCGACCAGGCCCCCGCCGGCGCACCATGCACAGGGGAGAGCCCAACAACATACGGCACGTGCAGCCCATGTCAACTGCCAGCAGACGGCACATGGAGCACTATACTCTGTGATTGTATTATCAACCGGTTTCGGATTGCACTTGGCGTGCCTTAGCAGCCTCTTCCAGTTGACGGTGCCACTAGCTCGTGCCAAACAGCATCACGCCCAACCCTCAGCGCCTTACGTGCCTGTCCCTACCTGTCTCAGAAAGCGTAGGCCTTGGCAGCTGTAGGCGCTGGTTACAGGTTCTAATCCTCTCTACGGTTGCTATGTGGGAGCCGTATGAGCTCAGTTGCGAGCTCAGAGGCCATGACGAGGACGTAAGTGGTGACCGTGCCGAACCGCGAACGCAACCCAACCTTAGCCTCGTGGTCACTGTATTTTGGCATTCTATTGTATTCAAAGAAGATACTTGAACGCCGTGCCTATGGCTGAAGAGGGCTCTCCCTGCGCATTTGCAAAGTGGATCGTGCCCAACAACGACGTTCTATGCGCGATCATGCTATTGCATAGCATCGGTGCATACTCTTACATCTTCATGCCAGCCACTCATTCGCCGGAATCCCTTGTGCCTGCAGGTGCGCGGTGTGGCTGTGTGTCCCCTGGGCATCCTGACAGCCAGCCGTGACAAGACAGTCAAGCTGTGGGCTGAGGATAAGGGAGCAGACGGGCACCCCGGGTACACGCTCACGCAGACCATGGTACGCCAACCGGTCAATGGGGGACTGCGAGCGGTGTGTGCGCTGCTCCAGGCGATGGTTCCCGTGGTGCAAGGGAGCAGCACCATAGCAGCACACCGGCAGGGTACCGCAGCACACGGGTACACAGGCGCAAGGAACACCCTCGGAGCGGTGGGGGACTCTTGCAGTACTCTGCCCAGCCTTGGCCGCCTGCCGCTTGCTGGTGGCCTGCCGTCACCGCTCCCGGTATGCTCATCGGTACGCTGCCGCCCTTTTGCAGGTGGGCCACACGGACTTTGTGGGGCCGGTCGTCTACATCGCCCCTGGGGCCAGCACGGACTACCCGCAGGGCGCAGTGGTGTCGGGTGAGGGGGTGCCTGTAGTAGGGGGCGAGGGTTAACAGCATGTGACGCGGCAGTAAGCAACCAAGCAGACGGCTCCTGGGCATGGCCTGTAGGCACGTGCCTCCGCTTGGCCATGCAGGCCATGGGGGGCCTGCCGTCCGCAACAGCTTGGAGATGCACGCTCGCATGTTCGCCCCGGTCGTACTGCCTGGGAATATACTCGCGTACGCACACCTGTGCTCCCTGCGTGGAGCCTGCCATGGTGCCACGTGGCCGCCCTACGGCGGCCTCCGCCCCCAGTCCCTGGTTCCCTGCCCCCCTGCCCCCTTCCCCTGTCCCCCGCCAGGCTCCCGCGACAAGACCGTGCGCGTGTGGGACCCCTCCTCCGCCTCCTGCCTGGCCACCCTGGAGGGCCACCAGTACCAGGTCACGGCGCTGGGGGGACCGGCCATCGTGTCGGGAGCGCTGGACAAGTGGGTGGGGTTGGGGGGCAGGGCAGGGAGGGCAGGGAGGGGTGGGCTGCTGCCGGCCGCGGTACCAGGAAGGCCGGGCATCGTATCGAGCGCGCTGGACAAGTGGGTGGGGGCGGGGAAGGAAGGTGGAAAGCCGGGCTGGAAGAAAGGCGTAAAGGAGGGCGAAGAGCACAGTGAGCAAGGAGGGCAGGGTGCGGCGAGTGGCAACGCTGCTGCAGGGGCACGCCAAGGCACGCACGGCCCATGGGCGTGGCCACAAGCGCAGGGGCAGGAATGCACGGGGCGCACTGCGCGCTGGACGAGGAACGCTGCGGCCCTTTTGGCGACGGAGGGGCGCCGGGCTGGGTTCCGGCGGATGAATGCGCAGGAGCTCGTGCTGGCCTGCAGTTGCGCCTGGTAGCCACGTGTGCGCCCCATGCACAGCGCACTAGTGCAATCCGTGCCACCTCCTCGACTAGGCTGGTGTAACGGCCGCCCCTCGTTCGCATCGCCGCCCCCAGGACGCTCCGCGTGTGGCGCGGCGGCAAGTGCTGCGCCGAGCTGTCCGGGCACGAGGGCCCCGTGCTGTGCCTGCTGTGCCTGCCGGGCGGCGAGGTGCTGAGCGGCAGCGGGGACACCACCGTGCGCATGTGGGCCGAGGGGCCGGACGGCGCGTGGAGCTGCATACACACCATCAAGGCGCACGGAGACACCGTGAGGTGGGATTGGGCGTGGGTTCCTGTTCACGCCCAAAGCGGCTTACCCTAGTAACGCAAGGCGCAAGGGTCAAGGAACCATTATGTGGGGTTTGTCCGCCGTACGTTATGCGCGTTACACGTATATGCTTGTTGACCGCGTTTTGCAGCTCCCTGGCCTCCGGCCCAAGCCGCCCCCCGTCCAACGGCAACCCCGTTTCCTTTCCCTTGTCCGCAGGGGCATCTGCGCGGTTCCCGGCCTGGGCTTCGCCACCGCCTCGCACGACATGACGTGCCGCGTGTGGGACAGCACGGGGGGCCTGCTGGCGGAGCTGGTGGGGCACAGCGCCATCGTGTACTGCGTGGCGGCCGTGGACGTGGAGGGGGGCGGAGGGGCGGGGGGCGTGGTGCTGGCCAGCGGCAGCGAGGACAACACGGTGCGGCTGTGGAGGCCCAGCGGGAAGTGCATGCAGGTGAGGCGTCACCGCAGAGGGGCAAAGTAACAGAAGTGAAAGCAGTAGGCCTGGGGAGAGCGGGGCTGGGGCAGCAGGGAGTGCATGCATGCAGGTGAGGGGTGGGTGGGGCCAGGGCCAGGGGCAGGAGCAGCGGGGACAGGCAGGGGCAAGGGGTGCGGCTTTGGATGCCCAGCACGGAGTGCAATTAGGTGAGGGGTGGGTACGTGGGGTTTGGGAGGGGGCAGGGGCAGGGAGGGGGGCAGGGGCAGGGGGCACACCAGGGCCACCAGGGCCCGGGTGTTTCGGGCGTTTGGCCGCGTCGGACAGACAGGCCCTGGGCACATGTGGGGCAAGGTGAAGCTGTATCGAGGGCACTGTGGCTATCGCAGCTTGTGCGTTGTTGAGGCAGCGACGGGTTTGACAGGGAGCGTCCACCGGCTGATGTGCGGCGCGCTTACCAACATCTTCAACCGTGTGTTCGGTGTGGCAACACGGCCTCTCAGCAGGGGGTGCCTCGCTACTGCGCCCAGTACCCTTACCATGCAACCAAACTGTGAACGCCCATTCCAGGTCATCGAGCACCCGGGCAACATCTGGGCGGTGGACTTCGCCTCCCCCTCGGGGGACCTGGTTACCGGCTGCTCCGACGCAGTGGCGCGCACGTGGAGCCACAGCGCAGAGCGCCGCGGCCCGCCGGAGCTGGCGGAGGCACTCGCGGCGGCGCTGGCGGAGCGGAAGGCGGCCAAGGAGGCGGCGGCGGCGGGCGGCGGCGGCGGAGGCGGCGTTGAGGCCGGCGGCGGTGGCGGCGGCCTGCCTCCAGGCCTCAAGGTGGGCGGCCGTCGCGTGCGCCTTGGCACTTGGTGTTCTACCTGGCACACACGTACCTATGGTGACCACATACGTCGCAGCACGGCCGGGGGCTGAGCAGTCTCCTGCAGTGCTTACTGCGCCACGACGCTCCCTTGCCGTGCCGCTTCATCCCCACTGCCGCACAGGTGGAAGAGCCGTTTGCGCTGAGCCAGCCGGGCAGCAAGGCCGGGGAGAATAAGTTTGTGCGGGACGGCGCAACAGGTGGGCGGCTGGGAGAGTGGGAGGAGAGGGCTTACTTGCCAAGGGTAATCGGGAGCATCCCGCTGGGTACCTTCGCGGCCGTATGCTGGAGCGGGCTGCCTTGGTTGGCTTGAGAAAAGAATGCGCAGAAGCCGATCACAGGTGCGCAGTGCAAACTTGCAGCCTTGAGGTTACAGGGCCGTACGAGCCTGGAAGGCTTGAATGTACGTTCTGGCCATAAACGAGTAGGGCCTTGCCATGCAAGCTGCGCTGCCTGCTCGGCCGTTTGCACCTACCCCGTTCTGAGACAAGCACCCGCACTGCGCACAGGTGACGTGGTGGCGTACTCATGGGATGCGGCCGCCTTCCAGTGGGAGAAGATCGGCGTGGTGGTGGAGGGCCCGGCGCAGGTGGGCACACGGCGCTGGGCCGGAAGCTAGGGTGCCGCGCAAAACGCTGACGCTGGCGGACAGAAGCCAGCACTGGGCATTGCGGGGCGGCGTGGCAAGCGCAGAGGTTACCGTATGGTCCAGGGGGTGCAACACGCTGCGTGTCACTGAGCCACGCACGCCCCCATTGAAATAACGGTGCCCTTGTCGTTGTCCAGGGCATGCACACCGACACAACAGGCCTGGTGTGTCAAGGACTTGTCCAGATACCTGTATTGCTTGGTCCTGGCTAACGCACTGTCCCGCACGCTGCGCTTAACTGCAGGGCGGCGGCGGCGGCGGCGGCGCGGGGCGCGTCAAGAAGTTCCACGCCGGTCGCGAGTGGGACTTCGTGTTCGATGTGGACATCGGGGAGAACATGCCCACCAAGTGAGAGGGGCTGCGGGGCTCGGGGCGGGGGCTAGGGCAGGGGCAGGGGACACCGTGGAGGACATGCCCACCAAGCGAGTGAGGGCAGGCCGCCGCGGCGCCGCAACCTGGGTTTAACAGCACGCGTTTCCAAGGGGTGGACATGCAAGCATCTAGGAAGTCATTCAGGCGCCAACTAGGAGGTGCTCCGCTGCACTGTGCCGCTCGCGGCCCCACGCCTGCGGGCAACACCCATACAGGAACCTTGCGCTGGACAACAGAATCATCCACGTTTCGACTAGGGAGATGAGACTATGACATACCTCGCCTGTAGTTTGCGCCTCACGCCGTGCTCACGGCTCCACCCCTGTGCGACCAACCGACCGACACAGGAAGCTGGCCCTGGACGAGGGCGAGAACCCCTACCTGGTGGCCCAGCGCTTCATAGAGCAGGAGGAGCTGCCACCGTACTTCCAGGAGCAGGTGGGGGGAAGGCGCTGTGTGTGTATTGTTGGTAGTGGTGGTGGGGAGGGGGGCAGGGGCGGGAGGGGGCGACAGGTGCAGAGGAGGGAAGCTTTCATGTACCTCTCGAGTGCGCACCCGCCCATTGTGCCAACGGTTGGGTTGGGGCGGAGCGCCGGCAACTGGTACGCCGCAACCGACGGGTGAGCTACCTAGTAAGGATTGCATCCTGTGGCACTTGAGAGCAGTGGCATCTGCAAAAGCGGGCCTTAGGACTTTGAGGCTTCGCAACACCTAGGCCAAAGCAGGACCTGTGACGTACAGTGACTAAACGGCACGGGTACCGCTTTGGCTGAGGTGTTGCGGCACCTCACGGTCCTAAGGCCCGTTTCTGCAGGTGCCACTGACCGCCATGCTGCGTTATTCCCACCAAACTCTGCCTCATGCTACGCCCCCACTCCTGTCGGTCGTCCGACCGCCAAACCCCGTTGCCGCGATGCAGATCGTGCAGTTCATCATGCAGAACACGTCGGGGGCCAAGGCCGCGCCAGCCCCCACGGGCGACGTGACCGGCGGCTTTTGCGACCCCTTCACAGGTGGGTGGGGGAGGCCGCGGGGGCAACGGGCGCGAGGGGTCCCACGGGAAGCGCGTGCCAAGGCAGCACCCTCCTTTAGGTACTGCAGCGTTCCGTCAAACACGTGTCAAGCCCGCACAGGCAGGGCTGGTGGCGGCGCCGTACGCTCTTGACCGCCCGCCTGCGCCCCCCAACTCCGTCCCGGCAGGCGGCAGCGGGGGGCCAAGGGCCGGTGCGGCCGGGCCCGCGGGTGGCGCTCGGCCGCCTGTCCCTGCCGCGCCCTTCTCCGTGACGGGCGGCGGAGTGGACCCCTTCACCGGGGGAGGGGGAGGGGGAGGCGGCGGCGCCCCGGCAGGCAGGCCAGGTGGGCATTGGAGGGGCAGGCGTGCAGCGGCAGATACCGGTGCGGGTACAGGGCGGGGGGAGTGGAAGGCGTGGATCCCTTTAGGTGGGGAGGGGGCGGCCCGGCGGCGGCACAAGCCCCGCCGGGAGGCCAGGTTAGCGTGGTTGGAAAGGGGTACAGGGGTAGATACCGGTACAGGTACAAGGCGGGCCGAATAGGGGGAAGCAAGGCTGCTGACGCTGGGGGGCTGCACTAGATTGGTATCCGGTAGTCCGACCCTCCCAAGGGTTCCCTCCACCCCCTTGAACTGCGTCTCTGCCCCCTGCCGTGCCCGCAGCCCACGCCTCGGTCCACGTGCCGTGCCACACCTTCCTCACCTTCGACAACGTGCCCAACATGGAGGTGGGTGGGGGGGCACGGCTGGGGCGCAGTATCAAACGTGCCTTGCTATGCCAGGGTGGGTCGTGGCAGCACGACATCGGTCGTGGCCACGTGCCCAGCAAGGAGGTGGGTGAACACGGACGGGGCTGCATGTAATGTACGGGCGTTCCTAACGCTCTGCCAAGGTGGGCGGTGGTAACCCGACACTGTGGCCACGTGCCCAGCATGCAGGTGGGGGGCGCGGGGTGACGCGGGGTAACGCGGGGTGACGCGGAGTGGGCTGTGGCCGGTGCAAGCTCTACTTGACGGCACCGTCTTGGCCTACTACTTTGCAATGGCTGATGGTGAGCTGGTCGACAGTCCTGGCCTTCGGTTTGCCCCTCCCCCCTCCCCTCCAGGCCCTGGGGCGCAAGGTGCGGGAGTTCAACGCGGGGGTGGCGGCGGAGGTGCAGCTGGGCGAGGCGGAGCTGGCGCCGGGGGGTGAGCAGGGGGAGGGGGCGGGGTGAGGGGGAGGGGGAGGGGATTATCGCGTAAGCGCAGGGGAAGAGAGGGGTGGGGTTGGATGGAGGGGGCAATAAGTTGTTCTGGTATTACCGTACGCAACACCAAGCCATGATTGTGCTCGGGTTATCCACATTTGGGCGTTGAAAGCACGACTACCATTAGCTGCAAACCAAGCTGCCCCCTCATCCGTCCCGCGCAGGGGCCTTCGAGTCCCTGCTGGCGAAGCTCCCTGCCGTTGCCGCCGCCGCCGCCAAGGCCTCCGCCGCCGGTGGCGCCTCCACCTCCGCTGCCTCGTCCAGCGGCCTGACCCCTGGGGACGTGGCGCTGCTGCGGCGGCTGCTGTCGTGGCCCGCCGACCGCCTGTTCCCGTGCCTGGACATCGCGCGACTGGCGGTGCTGGACCCGCAGGTGGGGGCCCGTTGGTACAGCAACTTGTAACTGTGGTACCGGTCTTGCGAGCGGCGCATGCGTGCGGGTACCAGGGGCACCAGGGGACAGCACGTCAGCTGCCTGGACATGGCCCGCTTGGCGGTGCTGGACCCGCAGACGGGATGTAAGCACCTATGTGGTGGTGGCTATGGGGTCGAAGGCACAACCTTCTTGCAGCTAAGACGTCCGCATTTGTACGTGCATTTGGCCTCGCCCCATGCCGCCAGGGTGCGGCGCTGCTGGCTGCACCCGAGGCGGCCGGCGACCTGAGCGCGGCGGAGCCTGCTGCGGGTGAGCGTCTAATGCGGTGTGGTGTCCAGCGGGCTGCATGGGGGGAGCCAAAAGGGGAGGGATGGACGAGGGGAACGCAGCATACCGGTAGGCTAGGCCATGAAGAGCAGGGTGGTGTGCGGGTGCCAGGAAATGGTCAATACCTTGGCGGCTCTGTGGGATACCGTACGCCGCAGGACGTGTGCAATCCGCTGCCGCTTGACGCAGCGTCCGGAGCTAGCAGCAGAATGCTCAGGGTGTGAACAT
>VFQN01001607.1_pt1 | contig 37144 bp, 58 predicted proteins | sample 3512371 | NCBI WGS metagenome assembly VFQN01 (sample SAMN10412370, study PRJNA504923) | tailings metagenome | isolation source: Replicate 2 from Balatoc abandoned mine | place: Philippines: Itogon, Benguet | collected 2017-08-28
GGAGGAGGGGGCGGAGGCGGAGGGGGAGCAGGGCGGGCAGGAGCAGCAGCAGCAGGAAGATGCACAGGCGGCGGGAACTGCGGAGCAACCCCGTCGGTAGCAGTAAGGTAGGCTAGTGAAGGGGCAAAAGCGCAGCAAGCAATAGCGGCAGGCTTGCCGGGGTGAATGCATTCAGGTTTTGTTGCATGGCGGTTACGGTTATGGTTATAAGCAAGGAACTGGAGCACTTGTGTGGCTTGACTCTACATGACAGTGGTTGATAGTCCGTGCCCCAGCGTGGGGAGGGACGGGGCCACGCATCTTGTGTCCAGCAAACCGCGATCTTCATCAACAGATTTCCATGACCGACCACGGAGACGCCGCTGAAGGCGCGTTGTACGTAGGAGCATTGGACAGTTGTGGGCTGCGCCCGTCTGCAGCAGATAGTGGCCCTCGCAGTGCACGCTCGACGGTCGTAGCACTGTTTGGTCATGCAGCCGTGGCAGCGGGCCCGAACAGGGCTTGGCGTTGACATACCTTGGTCCTTACTCCCTAGGTTACATTAGGCAGTCCTGGACGGACTGGGCGCAAGGGGTGATAGAATTGTGGTGCGTTCGTTTCACTGGTATTAGCTGCGAAGACAGCATCCAAAGCGGTTGGCTTGTCGTCCGTGCCCCGGAGTTCCGTCACCCGAGCTTTTTGTGAGGCCATGGTAGTCCTTCTGTGCCGGATGACGAAAACGGTCTGAAAGGTCATTGCATATTGTGGTCTGACAGGTGCAACTGCAGGGTGTGTTTGGCCTCCTGGCTCCTGCAAGGGGGGCCATGGCAACACCCTATGAAGGAGTGTCTGAGGTTGACCGCGCACGTGTACGCGCGTGCAGTTATAAAGCGAGGTGGAACATCCAAGGCGGTGCCGAGCAGCATGGCTTGCATATGCACGCATGCATAGTCGCGTGCACTGCCAGTCTTATCAGTTCGTATGCCCCATCGCCCTCTTAATGAACTTGTTGCAACTCAATAAGGTCACAGCGTTAGTTGCTGTCTCGCTGGGAACTGTTTGTAGCGCTTGTCGGGCTCTTGAGTACCCGAAGCACTGGGGCTTTCGTGTAACACGCGGCAATGCCGTTTTTGGTGTCGATTGGAACGGCACTTACCCCGTCACCGCATGTGCTTTCCCCTTTCCAAGCTCCGAAATTCACGCTACCGGCTAGATATGAATGACGCCGCAGGTACTGCCGTACTGGTGTATCCACCTGAACAACGATTCTGTGACGATATCCTACCCGATCCTACCCAGGGGCACGCCTGCCCCGATGCAGCGCTGCTCCGCCTCCTGCGACCAGCGGGGGCCTCGGCACAGGACGCATCCTCAACGTCTTCTCTGCGAACTCCAAGAACCCCCGTTGTAGGTACCCTACAAGCTGCTTCTCCCGTGTATTTTATGGTTATCAGCTTTGCTCCCCTTTCGGAGCCCAGCCCTGTCCCAACCGGAAGGCAGGGGTAAATCGGGTAATCACTGTCATCAGGGACACGGCTGGACACGGGGTTTCCGCTCGCTGTACAGATACCGTAGGAGCCATCAGCTTGAACTGTTGTAGCACTGTACGCACATCGTTACAGCTTGCCGCAACACAAGCCCTTGTCAGTATTGGCTTAAACGCCCTCACGCGCTGTTCAAGGGCGGCAACTGCACATGCGAGGGTGTGCAAGACGAGCCTCTTGCTCGCATGCGGCAGCGCCGTGTGGCTCACTTGCCGCACATTCCGCCGTCTCCGTGCAACCCTGGTGAGCTGGAGTTGGTCCGGTCGCTACGTATCAGGGTAGGACTCGCCTAGGCGGCATGCTAGCCCACAAACTGTGCCGTCAGCAGGAACACTGTGCCTAAGTCGTGGAGTTGCTCCCCGGTGCTGCTTCACCACCCCCATCTGAGCAAGGAGAGCGAGGCTGCGCAGGCTAGGATTGTTACAAACAGGTTCTCCGCAGAGAGCACGCCTTGCAAGATCCACACCTCGCCTGCTCTGCCGCTTGCCCCGCCCTCAGCGTCGGACTGTCATCCGCGCCGGCTGTGCGGATGCCCTGTGCCGGTCCCGCAGCACAGCCCACACAAACAGGCCCCCTAGCAGCAGCGTCGGCCACTGGCGCCGCAACCAGCCGGCGGCACCCCGGCCCGGGCCCTTTCCGCCCGCCTCCTGGTCGCCCGCCTCATGCTGCTGCTCCTCCGCGCCCCGTGGCCCCGTCGGAGCAGACCTGCCCTGGTGCCTCACCTGCATGTACAGCATTACAGGCCAACAGCGGGAAGCAGCTCAGCGCCTGCACATAATGCTAAAAGCGCACCGGTTGCAGTCAGGCACGGCATGCTTGGGGAGCACAATCCCATGGTGTCCGCCATCACGTGGGCCGTCGCTTGGGGAGCACAATCCCATGGTGTCCGCCGTCACGTGGGCCGTCCCATGGCTAGCGTGATACCGGCAGCAAGCCGGCCACAACCAAGGTGCCACTGCCTACTGGCTACTGGTGCTCATCACCTCCGGCTGGCCAACTGACCATAGCTTCTGCTGCTGCGACGCCTGCGTCAGCGCCCGCATGCGCGCCTCCGCCGCCGCCGCCATCATCTCGCGCCGCCGGGCCAGCTCCTCAGGGCTCGGGGCGGCGGCGGCCTGCTGCTGCTGCTGCTGTCGCTGCTGCTGCTGCGGTGCGCCCTTTGCCCCGGCGGCCTTGCCTCCCTTGCCGCCGCCGCCGCCGCCGCTCGCACCCACCTTGCTGCCGCCGCCGCCGCCGCCTCCGGCTGCTCCTCCCGCCCTGGAGCCGCCCGGCCCCTTGGAGGTGGACGCGGTCGCAGACGCGTTCAGCCTGCGAGTAGCACCGCACGCAGTCCAGCCACAGCACGCGGTGCGGCGTCAACACATACACCATTCGCTTTCGCTTGCGTAGCATGTGTGCACAAATTTCCTGCTGGTGACGTAGCTCCAAAAAGTTGTGATCGCCGCGGCGCGGCGGCCCTAGCATTCTTCACCCCAGAACTGAGGTATTGCAGTGCAGTTGCTGGAATACGGTAACAATGGGGCACGGCACGCAGGTACCGGTACCAGGCGAAACGACGACAGTTGCATAGGCAGCAACATAGGGGATTAGGCACGACAGCGGAGGACGTGAGCTGCTAATGTGCTGACAGCACGGGGGGTGTAGTACGATTGTACGATGCCTGCGCCGCCACCGGCCCCACACCTGGCTGCGATGGCTGCAGCCTCCGCCGCCGCCAGCGCGATCTCGTCCTCCACCGCCTTCCGCCGCGCCTCCGCCGCCTCCTGCTCCGCCTTCTTGCGCTCCTCGGCGGTGGCCGCCTTGCGCTCGGCGTCCTTGGCTTTCAGCTTGGCCTTGTGGGCAGCCTGAGTGGGCCAGGGTCCGGGAGCGGCTTTGCTGCGGTGCTGGTGCTGTTTCCTGGTGTGCCGGGGTCACTGAGCGCATGCATATCCCTGACGGTTTGGTGCGCCGCCCTGGCCCTCTGACGCACGGCACAGCTTGCAGCGGCTGAGCCTGCAGTGTGTTATACAGGGCCCCTGAGCTGCAGTTATGACGGTGCAATTGGCCATCCCCTGCGACCTGCATCTTTCGCGTGAAGGATGGCATGTCCCTGTTCAACAGACTCCACCAACAGCACACCTTCTTCGCTTGCTGTGCCGCCTCCATCTCCTCCGTCAAGGGAGACGGTATCCCAGACGTGCTGTAATCCCACCTGCAAGGGCAGCCAAAGGGACAGCCTGAGGAAACTGCTACGGAGCCACACAAGTACGGAAGCGATATAGCCACAACGGAACAGGCGTGTTTTCCATGAGCACGGCGGCACCAACAAGCGCGGCATTAGGAGAATCGCAATTTGGGGTGCACCCCCAACCCGTCATGCTTTGCAACCCTTTACTAAAGCCCTGCACGTCCCCACCTATCCGGGTGCTGCGCCATGAACCGCCGGAATGCGTCCCTGGTGTCCTTGTCAGCCGCCAGGGCGTACGGCGCCCGCCCTTTCGTATCCCGTGCGCACGGGTCGTGCCCGCCATCCAGCAGCCGTCGTACACGCTCTGGGTCGCCCGCCTTGGCTGCCTTGTGCAGGGGAGTGTCCTGCCCCCCTGGCTGCTCCTGCTGCTCTTGCTGCTGCTGCTGCTGCTGCTGCTGCTGCTGCTGCCCGTCCGCATTGTCGTCTTGGGCGCTTTGCTGCGTGGTTGCCGCCTGCGCTGCCGCGGTTGCGCCTGGCCCATCGCGCTCGAGATGGTCCGGTGTAAGGTGTGTGGCAGCCAGTGCTGCCGCCGCCACCGCCGCAGCCGCCTCGTCATCCTGGCATACGCCACATGCACGGACAGGTGTTGCACGCTGGGTATGGTTTGTGGTGCGGCAGCGGCTGCAGCCAGGAGTAGCAGCACTTGCTGACCCTCCAAGCAGCTATTACTAACCTGGCTAAACACAAGCACAAGCAGCTATTATGTGCACAGCGCAGCCGCCAGGCAATCTTCCACTAGCTAGCATGATAACGCCCTCAGTCTAGGCCACCACCCCGTCCTCCTACCACGTCGCGCTGGAGCCACAAAAGACTGCTCTCACTCCCACCGGCAACCGCTGCTAAAGCAAACCGGCATCCCCTGACAACAGCCGATGTCCCGACAGTGCCTCACGGCGCCCGCCCCAGGCCCCACCTTGAGGTGCGCGGACGCCTGCTGCTGCAGCAGGCTGTCCGCCTCCTCCGGCCGGAACACCGCCGTCAGCAGCCGCGCCACGCGCTTTGTCTCTGAGAAGGTGGGGCGGTGTGTGACGAAGGGCACGCGGCGCAGGCGGGGGTTGGACTGCAGCAGCGCCGTCTGGGCGTCGCTGAACAGCGTGCGCGCGTTGGAGGAGGGCGCGTGCACGAAGATGAGGTCGGCGGCGGCGATGTGCGTCGACCAGCTGGCCAGCAGCTCCACAATGTCGCGCTCCAGGGCCACCTGTGGGTTAAGGTGTGGAGGTGCGTTTTGGGCTGTGTGTGCTGTAGGCGTGCGTGCGTGAGGGTGGTCCAGTGCTACGCTGAGGGCATGCACCTGTTTGCTCTTTCCTACTGTTGCCCTACAACACCCACCTCGTTGTACCGGCGTAGCCGTGACCCTGCCGAGCGGGCGAACTTGCCGGTGGCGTCCTTGGAGGACTGCTTGCCGCCCGCCTTGGCGCTGGGGCCCGAGGAACCGGGGGAAATACAAATTACTTGTAAAGCGCACATAGTAACGGTGTACTGCAGCCGAGGAGCGCAGGGACGTTTGCGAAGGGTTGCAGCAATGGACAATGAGATGGTGGCCAGGAACCAACTCCCGCTGGGTGCACGTCAGGCGTTACAACCGTATTGTACATGATGCGTGCACGAGGGGGACACCTTGCTTCGTACTTATGCGTGTTGGTCCTCTACTAGGACCACAGCCACTGCGCCGCTGCCCCAACCTGTTACCGCAGCGCGGCTGCTCCGTCCGCCCGTTCCCCACCTGCGCAGTTGATATCCCACCCCAACCTCCAGTACGGCCCCGGCTCTGCGGTTACTCCCCCCGGCTCACCGGACCACGTATCTGTGGAAGGTCTTGTGCGCCACCACATCGAAGCCCTCGAGCGCGTCGCTGTCGTGCTTGGCGGAGTTGGAGGCGCGGGCCTCGCGGGCCTTGGAGGCGAGGGTGGAGGAGACTGAGCGTTGTACGGCATGGACCCAGTGCGCAGCGATGTACGGTAACCGTCCGAGGTGGGCCAGGAACCAGGGGCCAGCACCCCCTCATCATAAAGCTGGAAACCGCACCTCCGGCTGACCTCCAGCAACACAAACTCGAACCAGACACACGCACAAACGCCCAAAACACCGCGGGGGACGCACATCCAAAAGTTCAAACACAACTGATGGTGACCAATGCAATCCCCAGCTGGGCCCACCTTGAAGACGGTGGCTGCGAAGTGTCCGCCCCGCAGGAGCACCACCATCCACGTGCCGCACGCCGCCCGCAGCCGCCGCAGCTCCCCCAGCAGCTCCCCGGGCGTGGTGGGCTGCCCCGCGGGGGCCTTGACGTGGTCCTGGCGCAGCAGGCAGCGCCACACGGAGAAGGGCGTGCCGTCTGCGACACGTGGCATAACACGTGTTGTGACACGCGCGTCAGCACACGCGGGGGACGGGGGCCAGGGGCGGAGAGGGGTGTTGAGGTATGGTGAGAGCTTGACCCCGGGGGCTGAGTGGGGGGTACAGTAGTCTAAAAAAGGCGCGCGCGGAGCGCACTCCGTGTGGTGCAGAGTGTCGCGATGTGCGCCGTGGCCAAGATACAACGGCTGGCCGTACGTGGTGCATACCGTACCTCGGCCGCTCTGCTGTAACCTCTATGTTAAGACTCACCTTGGGCTTGGAAGGTCACGCGCGGGATGGCTGCAGGAGCCGGCTGCGGTCAGGGGGCAGCGCAAGCGTGACAGGGAAAAGGGCGTTTGCCGTTTCGAGCAAAAAAGGCAGGCAACCAGGGGCACGGTGCCGCCGTGCGCAAGTGTGAACACGGAACCTGCCTCTCGTGCGCATGTGGTTGGTAACACGATCGGCACCTCCCAGGGCAACACACGCGCGGCAACCTGGCTCTAGTGTCATTTCATTGGCACGCTTTGCCATGGCCACAAGTGCATCCACGCACACGGCTCCGTTTGCGTGTAGCCCCCCGATCCCGGGGCTCCCTGCGCCCATCAGCCACCGACCGGCCCGCCCCGTCAGTCTCATCCACCCGCACCTGCCGCTGCCCGCGCCTGCGGCCGCCCCCCGCATGCTCCCCACCGCCCTCTGCTGCGCCGCCCTCCCCGCCATCCTCATCCTCGTCGTCCTCGTCGTCGCTGTCCCCAGACTCAGACCCGGATATGGACACCTGCGTAACAAAGGGGGTGGGGACACAGCCTGCACTCAGCGGGCCGGCAGCAGCAACAGGCTGAGAACTCATGCCTCTGTCACACGGTGCGTTGCTCCCCCGAGGCTGGGGAGCCTTACAGCACAGTGCTGCCAAACCTCCACCACGCGGATTCAGTCTGTGCGTCCGGAGAACGAAGAGCTCTCTAGCGTGGGTGGCTGCGAGTGCTGATAGGAAAAGGCCGGATGCTTCACGATGAGAAGCTTACGTCTACCTCCTTAGCCAAAAAACCCATCCGTGATGCAGCCGCCTTCCTCCAGCTGCCCACCATTTGGTTGCACCCCGCATGGCACGCACCTCGGTGCCCTGCTCCAGCACGCGTTCAAACTGCTCCTCGCTGACAGCTGGCTGCTTTGCCAGCCGCCGCTTCACGTTGTATCTGTGCCAGTCCGTTTTGAAGTGCTCCCGCTGCTCCTGAGGCGTGGAGAAGCCGGGGCCCCCCACACCGATGCCGCACGTGAAGCAGGTTGCGCCGCTCTCCCGCCAGGACGTAGTGCCGCCGGATGCGGCAGCAGACGTCCCAGCAGCGCCTAATTCACCAGCTTGTCTGCATGCATCATCAAGGTGGGCGTTTGGGGATGGCTACAGGCAGCGTGCTGGGCGTGCCTTGTGCGGCAACGTGGAGGCAGGGGACTGGGGGCGGCGGAAAGCGCTGGTCAGCGCACCTTGGCGCTGCTGCCGCGGCAAGCTGCTGCTGCTGCGAGGTAGAGGCTGCATCCGCAGGTTGTGGTGCCTCTCCTGGGACGCAAGCAGTGGCGAAGAATTGCTGCGGAAGCCCGAAGAGCGAGCCTATGAGTACCATCGTCGAGTGGCAACGTGACACAAAAGGAACTACTGTGCAGTGGGCATTGTTATGCTACCGTCTACAATACATTTACTGTAAAATACTCTGCGAGGGGTTCCTTGGTTTCATCCCTTGGCCTGCGCGTAGTGGAAGGTGCATGGGGCATTCAGCCGAGAAGTGACATTCAGCTGTCCGTTCAGAAGCTGGATAGAGGCGGACACTACCAATCCCTATTGCCCAAAACCTTGCGGCAGTAAGAGTTACTCGGACCTGCCGTCTATGGTCTCACCCTCGTCGAGGATGCTCTCCTACCCTCAGTGCTTCCCAGGCACCCGACACGCACCCAAAGCCTAGCCGTCAACCTTGTAGATCCCTTTTCATCAAACAATCAGTTTAAATGTTGACTCAGACCTTGCCACGAGGCACGCTGCAACACCCATGCGGGCAAGGGAGACCGTCGCCCCACGCCCGGCCACACATTACCAGTCAGAGCGTTAGCAAGGTAGTGTCAAGGCCAACGTTTAGTATGACGAGCGTGGCACTTCGCCCAAAAGACTTCCGCAGACAGCCACGGTGCAGCCCACCGTTCGAAGCCCCCCCACGTGTGCTACGCGGCGTCCTCTGTGCAGGTGGTCAGTCGGCAGAGCCTTTTTATGCACCCGGTTTCAAGAGGAGGCTCTAAAATCTGCCGAGCAGCCGCTGCGCCCACGGTCACGCCCGAGTGGGTAAGGGTGGATGCAGCTCATCCTGCCAAGTGTCGGGAGCGTTGTAACAGTGTGCTGCCTTGTGGTGTCTGCCCTATTCACCTGAGCACGCGCACACGCCACGTGTGCTTCCGATCACCTCCTCACGAAGCCGTCACACGCTGCGTGCGCTGCTTCGTGTCTCAAGGGTGACCTTGTGGAGTACGTCCTGCCAAAGCCCGTCGGGGAGGCCACGCTTGGCATCGGCCGGGTAGAGGAGGTAGGGCATGCAGGGGCGGAGTGGCGGGCCGCGGCTTCTGGGTACTGGTAATCGGGGCCAAAAATTAACAGCTAATGCGTACCGTATGTGAGAAACGACAGTGGTTAAACTTGCAGCGTCAAAGGGAAGTATTGCCAGTGTGGCACTGGCACTCCAAAAGTGTCCCGTTCACGTTCCGCGTCTTGCATGCGAATGCTGCATGCCGCTGAAGCTGTTGCCGCCACTGTGCAGGTTGGCGAAGAGCACGTGACTTTGGTGCCCCTGGAGGAGGTGGGCCAGGACGATGGAGGGGCCAGGGATCGGGGCCACAGCGTGTGGGCCAGCAGCGCATGCACTTCGCTGCAGGCAGGGTACCACACACTCCCCGTCAGCCTCGGTCGCTAGAAACCGTCCATGCTCTCGCCCCCTTGTCGATTGCGCCTCGTTCCTTGCTTTGTACATCCCTGCAACACATCCTACTTCACCCTCAACGCACTGACCGCCAGCTATGCTGCGCCGCTCCTAGCACCTTTCGACCTAGGCCACGGGCTTTGGAGGTGTGAAACATGCCCCTGAACCTCGCCCTGCTGCAATCCTCGCCACCCGCCCACGTGGCCTGCCCCCGCCGCCAGGAGGACGACGTGTGGGTGGAGCCGCACGAGGCGCGGGCCGTGGCCGTGGCGCCGGGGGCTCTGCTGCGGGTCATGGAGAGCGACCTGTCGCAGCGCCAGGTGCGTGCGTGTGCGGGCCCCACCGGCGGTGGCCGCGTTGTTGCGTGCTAACACACTAGCCTCCCTGTCGCTCAAGGGCCAGCGGCAGCGGCAGTGCCACTGGCAGCACCCACAAGCCACAACCGTAGCTGTGACGCAGTGCCGTAGCTCCACGGCCAACGTACCGCTGCTGGGCGTGCTGTGGGCCAAGAGGCAGCTACAGAACCATACATACCTTGGAGTGCTGTCGCCACACAAGTTGCTGGTCCGGGCCGGACTAATGCCTGGCCCGCAGTACGTTGCAGCAGTAACTGCAGTCTTCGCCCCTAACGGCCACATGGCACCTACTGTGCGCCTATCCCATGCTGCCTGTGTGCTGTCCCGTGGGCCCACAGGACCGTGAGTCCAACCCGCACGGGGAGCACGCGCATGACGTGTACCGACTGCTGGGCCCGCCCTCGGGGGCAGTGTACAGGGGCCCGCTGGCTGTCAAGGTGGTGTTGCGAGACGGCAACTGAAGGAAGGGCCTTGTCGCAGGCTGCGGTATGGTATGCATGGTGGCGGATGGATTGTGGATGGCCGGAGGAGGCTGTGTGTGAGGCGTGTGGTAAGGTTTGTAGGGCTTGCTTGTGGGAGGCTCTCTGCGGCGTGCACGCATGATGCCAGGGCCTGAAACGTGACGCGCCTGGGCGCAGCTGGGCGATAGGAGAGTAGCAGTCGCTCGGCTTGTTGCAAGAGTTTCTCTCAACAGGGATGACAGATGTTGCAGACGGTTACTTATCCCGGTTACATATACTGCAACCGTCTGCAACATGGGAGATGCAGAGAGCACAGTGCCTGTGCTTGGGGCAGAGTGTCTACACGATTACCCAAATCTTGTTGAGCTAGCTCAGGCATGGGCCGCACCTAAAGCATAGTCTGCGGTTGCACTATGCGCCCGGGCCGTATAGCGCCGGCGAAGCGGCGTGTGGTGAAGTGTAAAAGTCGGCTGGTCCTGGCTGGTCCGCTTTACGGCTTTACGACGGAGTGGTTAGGTGCGGTCGGCTACAGCCTTCCGTAGGCGCTACTTTGTTTGCGTGGTATGTATCTTTTTGTTTGCATTATTGCAATGTCGCTCAAGGCACAACGTGCCAGCATTGCGTTCAAATGGAGCATGACGCATTCCAGCGCTGTCTCGTATCAGGTCTTTCAGGGCTGACAACAACAACAGATGCCACAATTAGATTAGGGACCGATGCATTGCGCTGGTATACTGGCAGTGTGTCCTGTGGTGGCTTTGTATTGCACGGAAAACGCTCACTAACGACCTTTCAAGACCTCGGATTCAAGGGCCCTCTTGCGCTCAAGGGCCGCAGGGTCCTCAGTACTTGATGTTTCAGGTAAACCCCCACAAGTCGTCTAGGCCATGGACGCGTGACGTGACTTAAGGGGCGGAGATGACCCGACAGCCCGTAAGGAAGCTCAAGAGCGTCGTATCGCAATTCAGATTATGTGACGCGACGCAAGTGCATACAGTCCTACTGCTATAATCTTTGCGACTTTTGCTGATCCTTTTTCAATACAGGGCCAACAACGCCAACTGTGCCACGGCAGTTTTTAAGAACAACTCCGGCGCTAGCAGCCAGCTGGTACACTGAGACTGCTGCCCATGACATAGCCAGTGATATCTTTCATGTCTGCCATGGCATCGTCAGAAGGTGCCGAGGTACCTGTTCGGTCTCTGCTTCATATCCGGCCGCTGTTACCCAACGAGGAGCAGCAAGGATGCCGAAATATCGTTCAAGTTGGCAACCAGGATGAAACGGTAGGCCGTTTACTGGGACTAGCTTGCTCCCTGGCCATGCTTCGGTTAAGGGCAAGTCCTGTGCATGTGGCCTGTGGACACGACTGACGGCGGCTGATTAAAGTGATGGTATCGAATGGACGATTGTAAGCGGCATGTTTTAAAACGGGCCAAGCGTCGATCCCCTCTAGCGCATGTGCTGGTGGACGACGCCCACCGGTCGCCCACCCGGTGTGCCGTCTAATCGAGCCAAGTAACTCACGTCAACGTATATGACCCACTATCCGGCTCTGGGGATGGGGCAACTTGGGGTCGAGGACGCAGAATGCGGGGTGGACACCGAAGCTCAGGACTGCCGCGCTGCCCACATCCATATATAACAACAAATTCTCGTGAGGGAAGCGCAACACTTGACTGTGGATGCTGTTGCGTCGCACCACGCCTTGGACACTCTGGTAACCCCCCTGCGCAGCCCACCACCGCACGCAGTCAATAGCCCTCCGGGGCGCTCCGTGAGTCCCGGGCCTACCTTTGCCAATTGCCCGGTTCCTCGTCTTACACACCCTTTCCCGCTTGCCTGAGCTTTTCCTGGCGCTCACACGTCTCCCGTTTCCTACCGCCAGAGCCCCCGCTTCTCACTCCCGCAAACGCACCCCATGATGTTGATCGGCCCCTAACAACTTCCCGCTGCACTTATATGCAAGCCCAAGCGTCGTAAACAGTCCATGTACATCGCGCCGTACGTGCCTCCACAGGTCACGGTCCATGGCCGGCCGTACGCATTCGACTGCGTGGTGGGGGAGGGCGGCGGCCACCCTCGCTCCTACATGTGCGAGCAGTACATCCTGCCGCTGTGCCGCAGCGTGTGCAGCGGCATCAACTGCGCGGTGCTGGCGTACGGCCAGACCTCAAGCGGCAAGACGTACACCATGGGTGGGTGCTGCCACGTACCCTGTCGCCCACGTGCCCAAGCGTGTAGCACGATGCAGTGCCTACGTAACCAAGCGTGTAACCTGTGGGTCCTCACTGACATGAACGTAACCCATGGCACTGCCGCGTGCTCGCGGTGCCGTGGGCGTGTGCCCTTGGGGTGTCGGCTTCTGCACAGCTTACCACACGCCGCTGCCCATGCTCCCCCTGCCCCTTCCTCTCTCTCGCCCAGCACCCCCGCACCCTGCTCCCGCTCCACTGCACCACGATGCTGATCCACCCACCCACCGCACCAACCACCTCCCCCCATAGCAACCCACCTGGACCCACCACCCACACTGTGTAATCTCTAGAACGCTTGCACCCCTTTGCACCCTGTGCCTCGGCCAGGCATCGGCAAGGAGCAGCTGGCGCTGCTGACCGGCAGCCCCTCCCGAGGCCTCCCCACGGAGGGCAGCGGCGACAGCGAGGGCTCCCTTGGCGCCTCGGGGGGCTCTCCCCTGTCCGGGGCGCCCCCGGGCGCAGGCCCCAGCGCGGCCGGCCCCGCCGGCGACCTGGTCATCCCCTACGCCCTGCGCCAGCTGTTCCGCCTGGCCGCCTCGGTGCGGGGGCGCACCTTCAGCTTCACGGTGTCCTTCGTGGAGGTGTACATGGTGGGTGGGGGTAGGGATGGGGCAATGTCAACAGCACCTGGTGGGTAGGAACTGGCAGCATTTCGGGTGGATTGGGTGGACGATAGCGGGTCACATAGGAAGCATTGAATGTTGGTGCAAAGGGCGAGGGAGGCATGCCGCCAGGGGTCTTCCTTGTGTGCCACCGCGTCCTGCATGGCGGTGTGGACGGTGGGTGCTGGAGGATGCCGGTGGTGTGGCAAGAGCGCATGGCGGCTGGCATGGGCGGAGCACCACACAGCGTTGAAATGGCTGGAGGTGAACTCAACCTGCTGCCATACGTGTGCTTCGTGCCGTGCTGCAGGAAAAGTACTATGACTTGTTGGCCCAGCGCGCTCCGGTGGCCGCCAAGACATCCCGCGACGGGGAGGTCATCCTGGTGGGGGCGCAGCTGCGGCACGTGACCACCATGGAGGAGGTGGTGCGGCTGCTGCAGGTGGGGGCCCGGGGAGCGGCGGGGGCCGGACGGGGCCGGGCTTGGACGGGGCCGGTGCAGTGCAGTTATGTGCGAGCGGCGGTGCCGGCACCTGCACACCGTTGGATGCGGGACGCAGGTCATGCCTCTGCAGTTTCCTGCCAAATGCCAAACCGTACCGCCTGAACCGTACAGACAATGAGCACACTGCTACCAGTGTGTACTCAAAACGGCCCTCGTGATCTCCCTGGCAGATTGGCGGCCACGCTCGCATCACCAAGGGCACCAACCAGAACGACAGGTCCAGCCGCAGCCACGCCGTGCTCACAATACACGTGCACAGCCGCGCCTGCGCCGCCGCCGGCGACGCCGACGACGACCCCGACGAGGCCACCTCTCGGCCCGCCGCCGCCGCCGCCGGCGATTGTGACGGCGGTGGCGGCGACGGCGGCGGTGACGTCGACGACCTGGCGGCGGCGCTGTCGGCGGCGCCGCCGCTGTCCGCCAAGCTGCACCTGGTGGACCTGGCGGGCAGCGAGAGCGTGGGGCGGGCGGGCACGGTGGGGCTGGCGGCCAAGGAGGGCAACACCATCAACCTGTCGCTCATGACGCTGCGGAACCTCATCCAGATGCTGGCGTCGCCGCAGCCCGCAAGGGTGAGCTGCTGTGCACTGACTTCGGAACGACGTTGCATGCGCTTTCTGCGCGGACGTTAGCAGCGCGGGGGTACAGGTGTTCCTGTTTTTTCTTCAACTTGTAGAAGACGATCTCCGATGTCCGTGTCTTTAACAAGATTGAACCTATGCCGTACTGTGAGCATGTCTCCTCTGTCCTTCCTGCCCTTACAGCCGTCTGCGTCCGGCGGCGGCCCCGCTGCGCCCGCCCCCCGTGGCGTGCTGCCGTACCGCGACAGCAAGCTGACCACGCTGCTGCGCGACGCGCTGGGCGGCAACAGCAGCACGCTGTTCGTGGCGTGTGTGTCGCCGGCGGACGTCAACTCGCACATGACGGTGGGTGGCATGAATGGATTGTTGGCTGGGGGATGGACAGTCGGTCCAGCTGCTGGAGTGCAGGCGTGCATGGCGCAGACGGTACCCACAGGCTAGGATTGCAGGCGGTAACTCACCGTGATGTTCTTGCAAGCTAATTGCTCGTGGACATGCCGTTGGTGCTGCACCCACAGGTGTCCACACTGGAGTTTGCCACGACCGCGCGCCGGATTCGCACCAAGGTAAGGACCAGGGCGCGGTTGCGTTGCAGGCTGTGCCGTTACGGAAACTAGTCGACCAAGGGGCGCTGGCGTGAAGGCTAGACTGCAGCACGTGACTGCACTGCCATGCGAGCGCATCGCCTGCACCGGGACAGCGCCCGTATCGGACAGTGCGAGCAAGGGGCCCTACTTTTTCCCAGTCTCTGTTGAAAGCGCCTCTGCGCTGGCCTGCACTGCCACCACACACAGGTGGCCGCAGTTGAGTCCTCTCAGCGCATCAACACCTCACAGCCCGAGCCTGCCTCGATGTTTGCTTCTCATTGCCGGACATGCCGCGAGCTTCGCCCTCTACTAGTACCTGACTGTCAATTTGCTATTTGTCCATGCAACTGCATCGCTACACAGGTGGCCGTCAACATTGGCGGCGGGGACAGCGGTGAGGTGCTGGAGCTGCACAAGATCATCACAAGGTGGGTGTCCTAGGGCGGTGCAGGATAAGGGGTTGACTGTTCAGCATGTGTGTCTGCTCCCGGAAAGGCCTCAGGGCATGGTCACTGGGGCAGCGCCTCCTGCCACATACTCTTCCACCACACCCGCTGCACACCCCAGCTGCACCTGCGCAATACGTCCAAGCACCCTGGCGCGCTGCCATGCTACAACGCCCAGATCTACTGACACCGCTGCCTCTTCCTGGCAGCACTTGCAATGTTGCACCCATTTCGTCAACAGAGCTCCTTCCCCCCGACCTCATCCTGCACCCCAGGCTGCGCGCCGAGATCGAGCACCTCAGGCGCCAGGCGGGCTCGGGGCCCCGCACCTCCCCCGGCTCCCCAGGCCCCACCTCCTCCGCCCTCTCCCCCCGCCTGCTGCTGCCCATTCCACAGCTGGGCTCCTTCAGCCAGCCAGGGGGCTCTCCCCTGCGCCCGGGCGCCTCGCCGCCGTCCGCCCTGCTGTCCGCCTACCACCCGGCCGCCAGCTGCACCCACACACCTTCGGGCAGTAACGCCAACGTAACGCTCGCGTGCGGGGGCCTGTCGGAGCTGCCCACGCGCAACGCCAGTGTTTCGTGCGTGGAGGGCGCGATGGGGGCGGCGACGCCACAGAGTGTCAACTCTGGGCCGCGGTGCGCCGGCCGGTTGGCTGGGCAGGAGTGCGACGGCGTGGCTGATAGCGGCACGCCTTTCCGGTCGGCAACGCGCGTACATAATGCCAATGACAGTGGTGATGATGGAGAGGAGATGGAGGGGGTCAAGGAGCACCGTGGGAGCGACGGGGATGTGGAGGAGGGCGGGGACAGCGCAGGGGAGGAGCGCGGCCGGCGGCGCACCCCACGGCGGCCAAAGGAGCGCTCCCCGCGGTTGATGCTGCTGACGCCCGAGGTGCTGGGCAGCCGGCGGCGCGGCGGCGGCGGGCTGGTGGGCGTGCGCCGCAGCCGCAGCTGCACGGGCGGGAGGGTGCTGGGGCTGCTGGCGTCGCCGGGGCCCAGCAGGCCGGGCAGCGGTGGGGGCGCTGGCAGCGGCAGCAGCAACGGCGGCCTGAGCACGTTCTCGTCGTACGACAGGTGGGGAGGCAGGGGAGTCACGTGTTGGTAGTAGTAGCGTTCTTTGTACACGCCTGAGGCGACTTGCTTTGGTGGGGGTAATTGTGTGTTCCTGGCAGTGCTTCTGCCCATTGACGTGTGCACTGCGTGTGGCGGTGGCGCAGGAGCGTGGGCAGCAGCTGCGGGCGCGACGCGTGGGGCGGCGGCCGCAGCAAGGCGCTGCAGCAGCGGGTGGAGCTGCTGGAGGCGGAGAACGAGACCCTGCAGAAGCAGGTGGTGAGTGACGCACATGAAGTACCTGGTGAAGACTTGATAACCCAGCTCCTCAAACCTTCAGGGGCCCGCTACCCACCTACCCAACGTACGCCGCGCCGCCGACCCGTCCTGTTATGCGTCCAGCCGCCGACTTGATGCACACACGCTCTCCACCACGACTCGGCTTTCAAGGCCCCCCGCCCCAACTACCACCCGTCCAAGGCTCTCATGCTTGGCCTGGTGTCAGGCCCTGGACAAGGAACCCTGACCTGCTGCCCTGTGTCCCTGTCCAGGTGCACCTGTCCGCCGTCATCGGGGACCTGCGTTCCCAGCTGGACGAGGCGCACGCCGCCGCCCTGGCCGCCGCCGCGCCGCCCTCCCCGCACACCCCCACCGCAGTGCGCGGCCGCAGAGCCTACCAGACGGAGGGAGGCGCCGACACCGCCAACGCCACCCTCATTGCCGGTGCGGCGCCACGCTCCCAGCGCTCCCCGCTCAGCCGCTGCTCCCCTGCTGATTCGCCCTTGGGGGCCGGTGCCACCGCCACCATCGCCACCCCCGGGGAGCGTGAGGTTGCGGACCGCGCTGCGAGTGACGGAGGGTCGGTGGCTGGGCTGCGGCAGCGGTCGGACTCTGTGACTGGGGGCCCGGCAGGCCTGGGGCAGAGCGATGGGGAGATGGAGACGGAGCACGGGGAGCAGGGCGGGAGGCGGGACGGGATGGAGGTGGAGGGAGGGGAGGTGGTGTTGGACTGGGGGGCTGGAGAGCGGGCGGCGCGGGGGCTGCTGGCGGAGGCGGCGGAGGCGCTGCCGGCTCCTCCGCTGGAGACGCTGGAGGAGCGGCCAAGGTCCCTGCTGACGTGGTGAGGCGGGGGCTGAGCTGCTAGATGGGGGCTGGGCAGGTGTGGGTGGTGCCTGCCACGTTGTGACCCCGGGATTTGGGCAAGGCTCATGCTGTTGTCGTACCGGTACGGCCTGACGTGGAACAGGGGCCAGGTAGCGCTTTTGCTGGCCCCCGCTCTCAGCAATCATAGAACGTGGCGTGCGGATGGACTGTCATTCGCACAGTACGCTACTGCTGCCCCGGAGCTTAGCACCTAACACATTTGTCCCTTCCGTTTGTACCGCAGGATCCGGGACCACGTGTCCGCCACGGAGGCGCAGCTGCGCGAGCAGCAGGAGGCGCTGCGGGGCCTGCTGGCGGCGCAGGGACTGGGCCCGGCGGCAGGGCAGGGGCAGGGCGCCGCCGCGCAGCATGGCCAGGGGCAGGGGCAGCAGCAGCAGGTGTCGCTGCCCTCCCGCGCCACGCTGCTGTCGTACACCGCGCAGCAGCTGGCGGGCGTGGAGGCGGAGCTGGCGGCGCTGGGTGCGGCGGCGGCGGCGGCGGCTGCGGCTGGGGGAGACGAAACTGCCAGCTGCGCAGAGACGTAAGTTATGCATCGACCAGGTGGTCTTAGAACGCCTGACGAATGCTCCTGGACTGGCTTGTTTGTCTGTTACGGTGTGATAAAAAGGTGTGTGCCCCGGCGTGTGCCCTCCATACCGCTGTGTGTGCAGGCCCGGGCGCGTGGCTGAGCTTCAGGCGCGGCGGCAGCGGCTGTGCGACGTACGGGCAGCGGTGGAGCAGATGGCGCAGCTGCAGGTGGGTGCGAGGTGCTGCAGGTCCCCGAGGGGCTAGTAGGTGCATGAGGGGCAGCGGGGGGGTGCCTGTTTGGGAACATGCCAACGAAGGGCCGTGCGTACGGCATGCCGGAGGCGCGCGGATACGGAGGCGCATAATGCATGCCTTCGTGACGTGTTTCGACACGTGTCTGTTCGTGTGTCCATAGGACGCGCTGGAGCTGCAGCGTGAGGTGGAGCTGCTGGTGGGCGCCTACGCGGGGCTGTACGGCAGCGAGCAGAGTACGGTGACGGCGCCCTCCATGGCGCGGGCGGCGGCGGCGGTGGAGGAGCAGCGCCTAGCGCTGAGGCGGGCGAGGAGGCAACAGGTCCTCAAGGTGGGCGGCTGTGGGAAGGGGATAGCCAGGACCACATGGTCAAAGTGGCGGTGATACAAACTAGGAACTTGCGCACATAGGGGTGTGCAAGCGGATCGGTAAAGGCGAGTTGATGCCGGCGTACGTGCTCTGACGGAGAAGTCGGGTGTCCCGCTTTTGCAGGACTCTGCGGTGGCAAAGGAGAAGATCCGCGAGATCGAGGCCCTCGCGGGGCCCCCCACCCCGCAGCAGTTTGCCGTGGTGCTGGCCTGCCCCCTGCCCAGCGGCAGCAGCATTAGCAGCAGCGGCAGTGCGCAGGGCGGCCCACCCATGCCCTTCCACACGCACCAGCAGCACATGGACACGCGCCGTGGCGCTGCCACGTGCGGCCCGGACGGCGTGGTGTATGCGGAGTGGGAGGCGGCGGGCCCTGAGGACGAGGCTCAGCAGCAGCAGCTGGCGACCAGCACGTCGACGCCGCCCCTGCAGCCGACCACCTCGAGCACCTCGCTCTTTTCTTCGTTCCTACCGGTGAGCACCGTGTGACCCCCGCGTGCCAAGCCACGTGTGACCCCGGCTCCCCGGACGCTTCCCTGAGCCTGTATTTCCCCCATCCCTAAGCTGCAACGCGCTACGCAGCTTAACCACGCATGCGGCGTCTAACGTGCCAAGAATATTTCTGCCCCCGCGCTGCCTGCCGCCGATCTGTCGGTTACCCCTTGACGCCGTGCAGACGCTGACCCCCACCACCTCGTGGCGCCGCACCACATCAAGCCGCGAGATCAACCTGCAGCACAGCGGGGGCCAGGCGGGCAGCGGCAGCGGCCCCCTGGCGGCCCTGGCATCCATCGGCAGCGGTGGCGCGGGCCAGGCGGCGTTGTCCCGCACCTCCACCATGCCTCGGCCGCCGGCACCGCCAGGGCCAGCTGCCAAGCGTGCACGGGTGAGGCAGCCTGGGCTGGGCGCACGCGTACCCTCGGTAAACACGGACTTGTTCGGTTATAGCCGACAGCACAAGCGTTGCGCCGTGTCGCCGCCCGCGAGCAGCACCTCACAGGCTACACGCAATGACGTGCGAGCACCGCACCTTTGGTTGCCCCTGCCCCCCACATCCACACTGCACCATCCGCTCGCCCCTCCATACGCGTTTTTTCCCCTGCTCCCTCCTGCTCCATCCTGCACCCTCAGGTCCAGCTGCACCTGCACCAGGTGTCCCCCTGGCTTGACGCGCTGCTGGATTGGGAGGTGCGGGGGCAGTACTACGGCAGGGCGCTGGCAGGCGTCACGCAGGAGCGGGAGGCGGTGTACGCGCAGCTGCAGGTGCGGGGGTGTAGGAGGAGGGCATGTGTCACGAACGGGGATGGAACGGGGCAGGTGGGAGGCGGTGCTCGGCAGCTGCAGGTGGGTGCATGGGATAATACTCGAGGGAAAGCAGGGGTTTGGTATGGAAGGTTTGTTTCTGGGTCAGACGCTCGGGGGATATGGTCGAGGGAGAGAAGGCAGGTCGCAGCAGCACTGAGGGGCGTTGCAGATAGCTCCGAGGCGCCGGTTTTGGCTGGGTGTAGGGTGCGGCCGCCGCGCAGCCATGACAGCTGACAAGGTAGTACGGAGCCTTGCGCAGCTGACCAGCGAATACAGTCACACCCGCGTACCGCACCTTTGTCCCCATGAAGTTCAGCTGCTGCATCCTCTGTCCCCCGTCGTTTGCCGGTACCCTCAGGACGTGGACCGGCAGCTGAAGGAGCTGCAGGACGCAGCGGCACAGGCAGGCATGGTGGCGGCGGGGGCGGGGTCCGACGGCGACTCCGCGGCCTCACCGGGCAGCGCTGCCGTCGGCTGCTCCGCATCGTACGCGTCGTGGGCGCCGCCCCACGTGGCTGCCGTACTGGCGGCTGGGGAGGGTGCCGTACAGCAGCACGTGCGGCTGCTGCAGGCGCAGCAGGAGAAGCTCATGGCGCGGGTAGGTCATGGGCGGCCGGGCCATGGCGTGTGTCCGTGCGGCACGTGAGGGGGTGCGTCTGCGAGTGGCCCCGCCTGGCTGGCTATGCACCGAGCGCTCGGGCACCTGCGCCTTTTCCTTCACGAGCACCACCACGATGCGTCAAACTCCACAACACGTGTACTGACTAGAATACTAGGAGCCAAGAATATACTGGCGTGCGCACTGGTATACACTGCGCTTTACCGCTGGGCTTTAGCCCCGTCCTCATCCTTCTTGTTCCTTTGCTCCCCACCCGCAGCTGGAGGACCTGTGCGTGGAGGTGGCCGCCACGCAGCTGGCGCTGGTGGAGGTGCAGGAGGGCGGCTGCAGCGCCGCCAGCGAGCGCGACGAGTGGTGGGCCTGCGTGGGCAGCCTGGACCTGGCGCGGCCCGTGCTGCGGGGGCTGGTGGAGCGGGCGGCGGGGTACCGCAGCGCCTTCCAGGACGCGCTGCAGCGGGCGGGGCAGCTGGAGCACCAGGTGTGTGTGCGTGTGGTGTGACCGCGTGGGTTAACCTGGCGGGCCTGAGGCTAGGGGTGCGGGCGTTGTGAGCGTGGGCGGGGGCTGTGCATGCGCAGGATGAGACGTGGGCGTACGTGTAGAGGCCTGATCGCCTTGTTGCGCTCGGTACAACACCCACGTGCACACCCGCCTGTTACGCCGGTGTAGGTGTCTGAGCTGGAGCTGCAGTGCCAGGAGGGCGAGGCGCGGCTGGCGGCGCAGTGCCTGGAGCTGACGGCAACCAAGGCGGCGGCGCTGGCGGCGGTGGCAGCGCCGGGCCTGCCCAACACACGCGCCGCCATTGCCGGGCTGCTGCCGCTGGCTGGCGGCCGGCGGCGCAGCGGCGCCGGGGTCACGGCCGGCGGCGGTCCGGTGTCCCCGGCAGCGATAGGGTCGTCTAGTTGGGCGGCGGCGACGGCGGCGAAGGCGATCGACCTGGCGGCGCCGCGGTGGCAGGTGGCGGCGGCGGGGCCGGACTGCCCGACCCCGTCGGCGGCGGCCGGCGCTGCGCCGCCAACCTTGCCGGAGGTGACCCAATTGGCGGCGTAGATGGTGAGGATGCGAGGATTGGGGCGTGTGGAGGTTATCGTTCAGGACCAAGGTGGCTGCACAGACGGTTGTCTGACCGTGCAAAGGGTTGGTTGCTGTTGCTTGTACGATTGGGTTGTGGTTGCTGAAGGCCGGTTTCAGTTGCAGCGGGTAAAGGGTCGCAGTTGCTGTTGCTTGTGCGGTGGGTGGGTTGTGGAGGCCTGCTTGAGCCTCCACGCCGCGTGCACCATGCAAGTAAATTTATCATTGTCCCCGTGTCGCATGTTGAAACGTTGGCACCCCGGCCCTGGAAGCGACTCTCTTGTATTCAGTTGTGGGTAGTTGAGGGTTTGGTGCGCGGCATTACGGCGGGTGGTGGGGTGCTCTGCGAAGGGAGGGGGCTGGCTGGGGCCACCACACCAGCCCACCAAACCCGAGCACATGCCCAAGACCTAGAGTGGTTACGGTGCAGAACGCAGTGACGTTAGGTCATAGAGAAGCACGAGTAGCCTACCGTGCTGTGTACCCTTATTGCGTTTTGGTGATCACGACTCAGGGCGGGGGCGCGGATATGTCCTCAGCGTGCGTTGTGCTTCTGGCGTTGGGCGTGCGCACTGTGCAGGCGGAGGTACGGCGCGCCATCGCGTTGCCGTGCGTGCGTACGACCATTAGCCCCGCTGTCGGCCGTACAGCCGCAGCCAACTGGGGCTGTCGTGGTCATGCTCCGAGACCAGGCCTGGCTGGGCCGTCGAGCATTACGAGCGTGCGTGCGGGAAGGCCCGGGTGAACGGGGATGGCCTGTGACGTGGGCGGTAGGGAGGGTTAGGGGATGGCGGAGGCAATGGATGGCAGGAGGGGCAGGAGCATAAGGCATCGGTGGCCGAACCGGCCGCCGTTGACAGCTACGGTTGGTAGTTCATAGCATTGGCGGTGGTTAGACTGAGCGGGGTTGCGTTGTGCTCTGCTGGCAGGCATAAAGGGACGCATAAGGGGATGCTGGTCTCGCATATTGCACTTAGTTCCTCAGTAGCATAATTTATTCGCATGCAGTGCATGGCTTACACCCAACACTGCGGAGGTTATAGCAAGGAGGTCCTTCACTGCACACGCCCTTCCCACATCAATTTTCCAGGTGCTGGCGCTTGCCGCCGGACTCCACAACACCTTGCCTGAGTGAACGCACCCATTGACCTAATGACAAGTAGACACTTAGTGCCATTGTGTAGTGTTTAGAACTGGTGCATGGCGCTCGGGCCCTAAGGGGCGGTGGCGCGGCGATACGTGGCCCGCGAGTGAATACAACCTTGCATGTTGTTGCATGCGTGCCCACGAGGGCTGATCCTGGCTGGCTGATCCGTCCAAATCGGGTACTCTCGTCCACTGTTCTGACAGCTGGCTGCTGCACGTCGCCTGGGTTGGAATGGCTTGCTGGGTTTCTCTGCGCTGCAAGTTACCGATAAAGCGTTGGTTGGGACGTGTAAACCCTGGTGTAAACGGTGGAGGGTGCTACTTGATGGCAAAGGTGTAGCTGAGAGTGACAGGAAGAAGCTTCGAGGACACATGAATGCCGCTTTGGTACATGGCATGTTCAGAGCTCATCAGAAGGAGCTCATTGCTGTAAGGCTAGGGCCTGCTACACGTGCTCTCTGGTCATCTGGCAACTTAATGCAGCACGGTCCAGCGCCCCCGTCTCCAGCAATACCCCTATACGTACTGCCGCCGTACGGTCACTTGCCTGGGCTGTAGCTCGGCGAGAGTAGTTGTCGTACATGTCCACGTGGGCCGTCGCACTTCACCTGCAGCGTGCAGCTACGCGCTGCAAATGTCACAAGGCTGCCAGGGCGAACGCCTGCGCTTGTACCGTAAATGCACAACTGGGTGCTGGGCCCTGGGCAGCCTGTGGCATTTTGTCCCGCACCCGGAACAGCACGACGGCTGTTGCTGCTTGCGAACGCAAGAGTGTATGTCTACAGCCCTTCAGCATGCATGTTAGCCGGTGTCGACGGTCGCAGTCGGTCGCGGAATGATGAGGATCGTGCCATCCAGGGGTACTTGGGAGTTGGGACTTGGTGCTAGCTCGCAGCTTCCGCTTCCTGCAAGCCTGCAAAGGATGAACGAATTCTTGGTTGCTGAGACAGTAGCGATGAAGTAGCACGCGCGCGTGAGGCGTTGACGGGCGGGGCGAGGGTGCAACTTGGAGGGGCCCCGCCCAGTCCGCCTCAGAACATCTGCATACATGCCCCACATTATACACAAGAGCGGAAGGATCATTCCTGTACCGATCCCCGTCATCGTCGAGCGCAGCAGCGAGGTTGTGGAGCCAGCAGCGCCGGCTGCCACGCTATGTTTTGGAAGCTTCGATGACGAAAATGTAGCAAATGACCTTGTCATGGGGGATGGAGTCCTGGCTGGCGACCGAAGCAGCAGCGGGGTGATTTTCGGCTCATGGGCAGACATCTCGTCACAGCCAAGCAGCGCAGTGTCACCAAAAGGGGATGGCGTAACCACAGCAGGTGCTCTGCCGGTGCTGGCATCGCTCAATCAGGGCTCAGCCGCGCAAGCCGCTCAACAGGCTCCCGCCATCGCGATAGGGTCTGTCCCTAGCCCCAGCGGTTCCAGTACCGGCGGCCTCTCCACCCAGTCCCTCCTAGCCACAGCTCAGGCGTCCCACGATAGAGCTATGGGCCTCTTGGCGCGCATCCTCCCCGGGGTCCGTGCCTACAACCCCATCAGCCAGCCCTCGACTCACCCATCTAGCGGAGCACCAACCCCTGAGCCGGGCACGGCCCAGCCGTCCGCAACGGCCACAGGATCTGGCGTGGCTTCCAGCTCAACGGCGGCAGAGCCTCATTGCCCCGTGCTGTTCGGGTCGGGTGTGCCGGACCGGGCGTCCACTGACGGCGAGACAGCGCCCGCAGTGCCAGGTGCAGGGGAGACACACTCACCCGCAGCAGGTGGAGGGGTGGCTGGCAGCGGCGCAGAGGCAGGCGGTGGCGGTGGCGGAGCAAGCGTGCAGAGCAGCAGCAACGGTGCGGCAGCTGAGGGCTCGCCTGCCTCAAGCGTCTTCACGACCGGCGCGGCAGTGGCCGCAAGCGGGGGCCCTCCCTCCGCCAGTACCACCGGCGCAGCAGACACAGGGGCCGCGGCAACGTCCCCCGCCGCGGCTGCGGCGGCCGCTTTGGCCTCGACGTCGTCGGCCCCGGTCGAGCCGGACGGCCGGGCCATGCGCAGCAGCACACCAGGCACCAGCGGCACGGAAGCGCCCGTCAAAGCTGATCCCACGGCAAGGGCTAGCAGCGTAAGCGGCGCGACGGCGGCGGAAGTGGCAGCGGCGGCGGCAACGGCCGCTGGCTCCACAGCAACCGCCAGCCCTAGCCCCGGTGCTGGCGGCCCGCAGCGGGGCCTTGCGTCCCGCTACCGCACCTGGCGGCTGCTGGTGCCCAACAAACCCACACGGCCGCTGTTTGAACCCCACGACGGCGTGGTCCTCCCGGAGTGGCGGGAGGACGAGGAGGAGGCGGAGAACCGGGACGCGGCGGGCGGCAATGCCAAGCGGCGCAGCAGCAGCGGCAGCGGGGACGCACAGGGCAGCCTGGCAGAGGTCGACGAGGCGAGGAAGGCGGCGCTGGTGACGGTGCCGCCCAGCCTGCTGCACATCCAGCTGCAGCTGTGCCTAAGGCACGCGTACGGCCCGCACGCCAGCGAGCAGCGCGTGGTGCAGGAGGCGCCGGGGCCGCACAAGTCGTGGGGCGAGGTGATGAAGATGGGCGTGGCGGGGCGGGCGGCGTGGCTGGCGGAGGTGGAGAAGGCGTGGTGGGCCAAGGTACGCGGCATGCCCATCTGGGCGTCCTCCGGCGGCAGGGCGGATGCCCTGGGCGGCACCAACAGCGGCAGCGGCAGCGGCAGCGCGGGGACGTCCTCAGTGGGGGTGGCGAGTACGGCGCCAGCGGCTGGGGCGGCGGCGGCGGGCACCGGCGGGGTGAAGCCAGCGACGGGATCGGCTGCTGCAGCGGCCGGGACAGCAGCGGGGTTGGCTACAGGCGCGGCGGCGGCGGTTGGACCAAAGGACGGCACCGCGGCACCAACGGCACTGCCGCGGGCGGCTGCGGCCGCTGCAGCGGCCGCCGCACCGGAGTCACCTGCGGCTGCGGCTGGGGCAGCAGCGGGGGCGACGGCTGGGGCGGCGGCGGCACTGGCTGCCATCACCCGACGGGTCTCGGGCAGCGGCAGCGCTGGCGGCCAAGGTGCCGCCGCGGCGGCGAAGGGCACAGATGTGCCGAAGGCGCCGGCTGCCTCCAGCACTGCAGCCAGCGCTGCCCAGGGCGGTGCTGCCCCGCCGGCCGCCCCCGTTGCGCCGAGCAAGGCCGCCGCTGGACCCTCCTCCACAGCCGCTGCCTCAAGCTCAGCAGCTGCTGTGAGCAGCAGTGCCACCACCACCACCACCACCACCACCTCGGTCGCAGGGCAGCAACGGCAGCGGCAACAGCACTACCACCACCAGCACAGCAGCAGGCCCACGGGGCGGCCCATGCACCCCCAGCAGTACGTCCACCAGCTGCCGTACGGCCAGGGGATGGGCTGGCAGGCGCCGTTCATGGGCCCCGTGCACCCCATGGTGCCCCTGGTGCCTGTGCCGCCCGGGGGCGTGATCCTGCAGCCGCCCATGGTGCCGCTCGTGCCCGTGCCCGTGCCCGTGGTGCCCGTGGGCCCGCAGCCGTACGTCCCGCCCGCCATGGGGCAGTACGGCCTGGCGCTGGCGGCGTCGTACTCGAACGCCCGCGGGTACCACATCGGCGGGCCGGGAGCGGTTAGCGGCGGCGCGCAGCCCATGAGTGCGGCGGAGGCGGGGGGCGGGTACGGCACTGGGCAGGGGGAGGCGGGCGGGTGGGAGCAAGGGGAGGTCGGGGCTGAGGGCGATGCGCAGTACTACGGGCAGCCGGGGCAGGAGTGGTACGAGGGGCAGGAAGGGTGGGAGGGGTACGGCTGGGGCGGCGAGCAGGAGGGGTACGAGCAGGGGCAGGAGGGATACTACGAGGAGTACGGGTACGGTTACCCGTACGGACACGGGTGATGGCGGGCGGCAACTTTGGGCTGCACGGATCGATGGACCATGCATCCGCATGATGATGCTGCATGTAATGACGGGAGTTGCAGGAGCTGTCACAAAGCCTGGTCGGGATTTTCATTAGACTGTGTGTCTTGTATGTTTGCCATTTGTAACAGTAACGTTTTGTTGTGCGGCAGACTTGCGTGCATTCGGCGGTTTGCCTTCGTCTACCGTGGGCGGGAAGCAAGAGGGGGAGGGGACCGTGGCGCTCGGACCGTGGCGCGCGCTTTGGGGGTGTCCTCTCAATGTCAGCGTCGCAGTTTCCCTTGGCCAGACGGTGCCGCGACAGAGCTGCCCGCTTAGACATACGGTAGTCCCTTACTTCTTCGCAAGAGGATACTAGCGTATTGCGGTCACATGGTCATCCTGGCATACTCCTCACTGTACCGAAATCAGACTGTGCTGCGCGGTGGCGGTGTGGGCCCACGTGCTGCTGCGTGCTGGTCGCGTGTGCTCTGCGTGCTCCTTCCTTGGTGTGGTCGCATTGGCGGGAGCGGACTTGTGGGTTGTGGTTTAGCTGTCTTACCCGGAATGCCTTTGATAGCAGTGGATGTACCGTACGCATTTGCACGGAAGGACTTTGCAACCAGCTACCACATGTAATGGGCTGGGTTGTGACGGCTTGTGCCAAAATGCTGACCAAAATGCTGACCTCGTATGCAACTGGCCTCAACTGACCGTGCTGGGAAGGTGAGACAGCCCAGGACAGCCACACCAGCGTTCCTGGCAGTGCACCTTGTGACCGGCTGCCCAACAACTCGTTCAGCTCAGCTCAAAGTGTCTCACGTCTTTATGGGCTGCCTGTGTCAATCAAGGTTGCCTGCTGCCGCCATTGGCCTTTCTCCTGGCTATGGCTGCCAGTGGATACAGCCAGTGGATACGCCCCTGGGTACGCCTGCCAGGCTCACTCAGACTCAGTCGAGCCAGCCCAAGCCAGACAGCACCACGCTACACCAAATCTGACCTTCAAGCTTTCACCATTAGCAGTCTCTTACAGGGATAGCTCATCACCGGGTGCCTCCCTTCGTCTCGATTTCTCAGCTCTCTTCGTCCCCTGGGGCCCAGCCTTGCCACACGAAGCAAGTTCCACAGCCCACCTTCGAACGCGTTCGTCAGCGGTACATCAGCGGTTCAGTCATATGCAGATGCATGCCTGCAGTCTTCCTTCCATGATTTAAACAGCTAGCGCCTCCTCATGGTGGTGCCAACTGTGGCACAAGAAACCAACAGCGGCCACACCTATCCAACCCTCATAAAGCGTGAGCCTGTGTGAGCATCCCAGGCGCACATGTGGTAAGCCCCACGTGCATATTTAACCAGCAGCGGGTGGCTGACCCTCCCTAACAGTGGTAACGGGGTCGCTACCCCGCTACCCTAGCGCCTGCTCCTTCCACAGCCGATCAGGCTGGGTTCCGCCTCTTCTTAACCCGCCCCTCCTCACCGCAAGCCGAGTCGTCGACTCACCAATGATCGCACCGCCTAACATACACAGCAAGCCCTCAAAAGAGCACCAAGCTGCCCAGTACAGGCCACAGGCAGCCTTAGCCCACGTCCTGCCCTCTCCCCTTCCCACCCGCACGTCTATCCTGACCCCCACTGGTGCCTCACTCCTCCATAGCGTCCGCATTCGCCTGCTTTTTCTGCTGCACGGGCACCTTGAGCTTCTCCTTCTCTGCACGGATGCCCTCCGGGGCCTTGATGAGGTGCACCTCCTTCTCCAGCTGCAGCTTGTCGGCCTTGAGCTGCTGCTTCTTGGCCTTCTCCATACGCTTCTCGTAGAAGCGGTCTTGCCGCTTGACCCGAATGTCCGTAACCTTCTCCATGGCCTTCATGGTCTTAGCGACCAGCTCGCGGTTGTACTTCTCCGGGCGGTTGCGCCGCTTCTCCATCTCGAAGGTTGCATCCTCGGCGAGCTCCTTGCCCGCGAGCTTCCGGTACGCCTTGGTCCAGCGGACCTTACGTGGGTTACGCTTCATCTTAAAGTTCTTGTGGCATTTGCCACGGCAGAAGCGGAACACCGTGGCGTCGTTGCGCACGAAGGTGATGCCATGGCCCGGGTAAATGGTGCTGGAGCAGAACCAGCACTTTTCCAACCGCATCCTGTAAAATGGCCCCCGCGGCCACCGATACGCTGGGGTGCGGGGGTGCTAGCTATCCTAGTTATTCGGCCCCTTGTCGCCGGCTGCTTCGCGACGTTTGGTTAAGCGACGGCGGCGCTGTTGCGACCTTACTCGTTTACTTAGGTGATTAAAGGTTTGTAAGGAAGGAGCGTTCGAAAGGTATAACTAGTCAGGAGGCGGCCGCTGCTGCCGACTTCAGTGCGTAGACTCACGCTATTTAGGGAAGCTATGCAAGTGTCTAGGCGTCTGAGTCCTTGCGTGACATCTCACCGGTCATCTCCATGTATGGCCGGTGTTGGGTGGGCAGCACGACAACATGGACAGGGACATCCCCTGTCAGGTGCGTGTCGGTGCCAGTCCGAGGCGTGCCGACAGCCCCTGCCCTGCCCTGCCCCTGCCTGCTCCTGCGCCCCCGCGCCCCTGCCTGGCCCCACAAGGTATTACCCTTAGAGTTACGGAAAACAGTAAGAAGCTCGGGATGAGACCTGCACTGTGCTACACGTGCTGCCAAACCTGAAGGCAGGCCTGCCTGAAGGGTGAAGGCGTCAGAAGACGTTAACGGTTGTTGACCCACAGCTGTGACTGGGTGATCTATGCCACAAGCAGGTCGCCTTTTAGCATGTTTGCAAAGCAGGCGTAGTCCCGCTGCTACACGCCTAAACACGCTCAGACGGGAATAAACTGTAGGTAAAAGTTTTCCCAAGCAGCGAAATGGCTGGTTGCTGGGCAACTGCCAGGCTGGGACTAACTCACTTATCGTAGGTAACCTACTCACACAGCATCCGGCTTGGTAGCTCGGTCCTTTGGCCCTGGGGCACCATGGCCGACGAGTTCCAGCATTATGAGCGCTTTGATATGGACAACGACTATGAGGGCGGCGAATGGGTTAATGGAGAGTTCTACTATCGGAACAAGCGCCAAAAGCGCATGCAAAGCAAGGAGGACCAAATTTACGGGGTATTTGCAGAGGACTCGGACGACTCTGACGGTGACCGCCGTGGGCGACGGCGGGACCGGGACCGTGGAGATCGGGACTATACAAAGCCGGTTGGGTTCGTATCCAGCGGCAAAGTCGTTCAGGACACCACAAACCAGGACGAACAGGACGAGGATCCCAGCGACCGGGCCCGCACTTTTGGGCCAGCGAAACGCCCAGGGAGCGAAGGACCTGAGGATGAAATGGAGGAGGAGGAGGGGGGACACCGGGGGCTGGGGGCGCGCGGAGGGTTAGGGCTCGGCAGCGGGGGAGCTGGAAGCAGCAGAGGGGGCTTGGGGAGCGGCGGCGGTGGAGGCGGAGGCGGGCTTGGGTTCCGCCCCGGGGGGTCCACGCAGGGCGACAGGGGCGGCCTTGGCGGCGGTGGCGACGGGGGCCGCGGCGGGAGCGTGGGGCGGAGCAGCGGCGAGGAGGAGGAGGAGGGGCAGGAGGGCAGGGAGGAGCCGGCAGTCATGCCGACAGCCTTCGGTAAACGGTAGGTACGGGTGGCGGGTGGTTGCGGGTGCCTGGGCCAGGGCAGGCGTGCGGGGGCGACGGAGGACGCTTGTGTCAGGGTGCTGGCAGCTTTGACCTTGGTGCACAAGACTGGGAGGGTCAAGGATCTAGCTGCCCTTCCGGGAAGGGCAGGGCCGATGCGGGGGAGGCAGCGTTGGCTGCACAGCCGGTAGCAGGTACCGTGGGAGGGTGCCACGAACTGGCGCATGCTGCACCGGCCGCTGCACCGGCCCTGCACGCCCACAGCGGCGGCTCTCACGCTCCTGCAGAAGCCCTTGGGCATGGTCCCCTGCCTGACCAGTGACCCGTGTCCAGCCCCACAACGCCACCACCACCCCCTTGCTCCCGCCACACGCTGTTTTCTCCCCTCGTCCTGGAGCATGGTAGCCGTGCCCACCCGCCACCCGGCATACGGCGATTCCACACCCCTTTGCTGTGCCGTGCCTAACGGCCCCTCACTCCCCTTATCACCTCCACAGCATCCTGGAGCGGGCGCAGCAGCGGCTGGCTCGCGAGGCCCAGGCGGTGCGGCACGAGGTGAAGCGCAGCGCCACGCTGTCGGCCGACCCGCAGTTTGCCACCTTCGAGAAGCACACCAAGGGCATCGGCCTGAGGCTGCTGGAGAAGATGGGCTACAAGGCCGGTGCGTGTGCGTGTGCGTGAGGTGGTGTGGTGTGGGGAGGGGACGGGAACGGGAACGGCCTCGTGCCATGCTTGCAACACGCAGGAGCCCGCCCTAGCCTCCCCACGCCCCCGCCGTGCCGTGCGGTCACGGAACTGCGGCAGCTGGTGTCTGCTTTGTACCTACCGTGCTCTGCTCCCCTGCGCCAGCCTCCTCCCGTCTCTGCACGCATACTGGCACACCGGCAAGCCATTGCGAACATGTTACTACCGCCCTGTGCCGCACTGGCCTCCCATCATATGCTCGTATCCGCTCGCTGCTCCGCCCCGCCCTCGCCTAACCTGAACCCTAACCCTAACCCAACCCGACCCCCCAGGCGAGGGCCTGGGCCGCGACCGCCAGGGCATCTCCAAGCCTGTGGAGGCCCGGCTGCGGCCCAAGGGCATGGCGCTGGGCTTCGGGGACCGCGACGAGCCCAAGATGGAGCTGCCGCGGCCACAGGGGGCGGGCGCGGGGCTGGGCGCGGGGGCGGGGGCGGAGGGCGGCAGGGACGGCGGGCCAGCGCGGGACCAAGATGGCAAGGTGGGGACGAGGAGCGGGGTGCAGTGGGCGAGGCAGGGGATGGAGCTTTTGGAGCACGGAGTTGTTAAGGTGTTGATGGGGGCCTTTGGCGTATGGTGTGGCGACGTGGCGCGCCGGGGCTGCGGAGGCTAAAGGGATAAGCGCCCAAGGATGGGCCAGAGTTTGTTTGGATATGGCATGCCGTGTGCGGCATTCGCTTCTCGACCCTTTAAGCGATGGAACAGCTCCGATCACATCCCCGCTCCCTGTGTTGCCCCACCCGTCGCATTACTTGTCCGTTGTTCCCCCGCTAACCCGCGCGCTGCACAACCTCCAACCTCACCTTCTCCAGGGCGCCCCCGCCAAGGGCACGTGGAAGAAGAAGGCCAAGGAGGCGCGCGTGCGTCGGGAGTACCGCACGGCGGACCAGGTGCTGGCCGACGCGGCGGAGCGGCCGCTGGCTGCGCAGCCCATCCTGGACATGCGGGGGCCGCAGGCGCGCGTGGTGACCAACCTGCAGCACCTCAACCAGGAGAGCACCACCGCGGAGGGTGAGCAGCGGGGGCGTGGGGCTCGAGTGCTGGGGCGGGGCGGTGGTGGGTTAACGTGGGGACCTCGGGCGTGCCCGCGGCCAGCAACTGCTCTGTGTCTGGTTGTTGCACGAGATGCACACATTCATTTGCTGAGATGCAGCGGCCTCGCTGGTCCCCTGTTGCGGGGCGCGGGCTGCTAGGACAACGCACTGCAACCTTGGCCGTGTACCCTGTTTCCCGTCCGGCCCTGTGCCCGCCCCGCCCCTCCACCAACTGTACGGTAATGTACGTGAATTATGCGCGTTTTCCCTCCTCCCCAGGCGACAAGACCCCCATGCCTGAGCTGCAGCACAACCTGCGGCTGCTGGTGGACCTGGCGGAGGCGGGCATCCAGAAGATGGACGCCAAGCTCAGGCACGAGCAGGTGAGGGGGAAGGGGGTTATTGGGGGACGGTAAATGTGGTGAGACGGGATCCGCGGCAAGGAAGCACCTGGGCGAGCTTCATGCACGCAAGCTCTGCTGCGGCGCCTACCCATCCCAGCCTAGGTTCAAGTGTAGGGGGGTTACCACAGGGGGAGTGCCAGGCATGCTTGGTCAGCGGGCTAGCGGCACGGCTCTCGCCCCACATGCCGACACGGCCATGCGGCATGCCTCCGCTGCACCAACCTACGGCGCCCATCCCTATGCGTCCTATCCTTCAATCCTCACCACCACGCCTTACCGACGCGTCTGCGTCACTCCGTCACCCCGCGGCACCCCGCGGCACCCTTCCCTGTCCCCTGACCCTGTCCCTACCACCCACCCACCCGCCCAGGACACCGCCACCATCCTGGCCCGCGAGAAGCAGCGGCTGGAGGAGGAGGCGGAGCGCCAGGCGGCCGCCTGCACGCGCCTGGAGGCGGTGGCGGCGGAGGTGGACACGGTGCGCGCGCTGCCCGCCGCCGCCTCCCTGGAGCAGCTGGCGGAGGCGTACGGCGGGATACGGCAGCGGTACAGGGAGGAGTACATCATGTACGGCCTGGCGCAGGCGGCGCTGGCGCAGGCGCTGCCGCGGATGCAGGTATGGTGCGCGTGGTGCGGAGTGTGTGGCTGCAGTTGCGGGGCATAGCAGCATATCGCAAGCAGGTACTGGCGTAGGGCGAAGCAAGTGACATGTCCAGCGGCCAGGAGCAAACAACGAGACAGGCTGCAGCTGCGAGCTGTGGATGGGCCGAGAGGACCTGTGCGAGGCGTGGCGTGTGACTTGCCGGGGAGGCCGCAGAGCCGCTTGGCTACGGCGCCCGCTGCTGCCAGCAGGTAACATTTGCACCTTAAGCAGCGACGTTGCGACACTGCTGTACACCCGCGTGTTTGCATCTCTACCTCACGGGTACATGCGCTGCAGTCTCTCTACCTTCCTTAGCCGTACAGTCCTTACTTCTTTTTGCTTCTTCTCCGGCCCGCAGGCCCTCCTCCGCGGCTGGCAGCCCCTGGCGGAGCCCTCCCGCGGCCTGCCCGAGGTGCGCACCTGGCGCACCCTGCTGCAGGCGGACAGTGCGGCGGCGGGCGGCGGCGTGCTGGCCGGCGGCGCCGACGGCGAGGACGCCGACGGGGGCGGCGGCGCCGCCGCTGCCGCCGCCGCCGCCGCCGAGGACCCGTACACGCTGCTGGTGTGGGAGGTGGTGCTGCCGCCGGTGCGCAGCGCGGTGCTCAACGGCTGGGAGCCGCGGGACCCGGAGCCCCTGCTGGGCTGGCTGGAGGTGGGTGTGGGGCAGGGCCGGAGCATGGAGCGGCATGGCGTGGAGGGCAGCACCCTACTTGACCGGGCGTACAGTATATGGTCACCCTGGTGTGCTGCAATCGCGCGGACACGTGCATGCCGCTGCAGTGCTGTAACCTTCGCGTTTTTCCTGCTGCTCCTGTCCCTTCTTTTCCAGGCCTGGGAGCCGCTGCTGCCCGCGCCCGTGCTGGGGCACGTGCTGGAGATGCTGGTGCTGCCCAAGCTGCGCACGGCGGTGGGCGACTGGGAGCCGCGCCGCGAGACGGTGCCCATCCACGCGTGGCTGTTCCCGTGGCTGCCGTACCTGGGGCAGGTGAGGAGGCGCTGTGGTACGCATGGTTGCTCCATAAACACAAGGGTGTACTCTAGGCGCCGTGCCGACCCTTGCTGTTGCCAAATGCAAGCGTGTGGCGTGGGTCTGGTATACCAGATCGGGGACACAGGGTCCTTGGCACGCCCCTGCACCTTTCATCCAATTGCGGTATACTCACCATTTCCACCTTTGCCCCCCTCCCCCCAGGCCCTGGACGAGCTGTACCCCTCCATCCGCCACAAGCTGGACGTGGCGCTGGCGGCGTGGCACCCCAGCGACGGCAGCGCGCTCATGCTGCTGGCGCCGTGGCAGCGCGTGTGGGAGGCCAGGGAGTGGGACGCGTTCATGGCCAAGGTACGGGGTGAAGCGGAAGTGTGGCGCGCGTGATGGGGCAGGTGTATGGGGCACTTTACTGTCGGCAGGGCCGCGGCAGTGTGCGCGGTGTCGCACTCTGTTTTGCTGTGGCCAGGCGCCTGTGCATTTCTTTTTAGACAGGTGAAGGGGAAGGCTTCAGCCGTAATGTCCCTTTGCCCTGCACTCAAGCCCTGTTCGCTCCACAGCAACAACCACCCTTATGCATGTTGACCAATTGTGTACCATGCCCCCGCCTCCCCCGCCCCGCTTCAGGCGATCCTGCCCAAGCTGGCTGCCGCGCTGGGCCAGATGGACATCAACCCCGCGGCGCAGCAGCTGGAGCCGTGGGGCTGGGCCATGGCGTGGAAGGAGGTGGTCAGCGCGCAGCTCATGGCGGGGCTGCTGGAGCGGGCCTTCTTCCCGAGGTGCGCAGCCAGGACTCCTACCACGCCCCGCCCGCAGCTGCCCCGTGCAGCCTGCACCCTTGGCCCTCTTGCATGCCTGCCTAAACAGCCTTCCCCACGCCCCGTGCCGACATGAAAATCGCAATGACTCGCATATTCAAGCAGGCAGCGTATCCGTGCTGACCCGCCGTGCAAACTCGCCCCTCGCCCCGCTCCCGCAGGTGGCACGCCGTGCTGCACCACTGGCTGTCCGGCGGCACGGGCCAGCCCGCCAACCTGGACGAGGTGGGCCGCTGGTACCTGGGCTGGAAGGCGGCGCTGCCGCAGGGGCTGCTGGACCACGAGCGCGTGCGGGCGCAGTTCAACGCGGCGCTCAACACCATGAACAGCGTGCTGGAGGTGGGTGGCCGCGGAAGGGGTGGAGGGATGGAGGGAAGGGTTGTGCAGGAACACTGAGTGGGTTTTGGGGGCAGGACTTTCGGTGCGGGTGGGCTTTGGATGCATGTCCACTTTGCGCAGAAGCACTATGGAGCAACAGCTTGGGGATTATGTAAGCCGGGTCCTGCGGTGGTGGCTCTGTTGTAGGTGCAAACAGCGCGGCGCTCCAGAGCGGAGCAGACAGGCTCAAGTGCACACGTCTTCCACGACCAACCCGCACAACACGCCCCTACATCTGGCCCCCTTTACGCAGGACGGCACCCTACCGCCGCAGCCCGCGGGGCCCTACCCAGGGGCGTACGGCGGAGCGCCAGGGGAGGCCCCCGCCTACGCCGCCGCCGCGGCCGCCGCCGCCGCCTCGACCCGCGAGCTGACGCTCCGAGACCTGGTGGTTCGCTTCGCCGAGGAGCAGGGGGTCGAGTTCCAGCCCAAGCCGGGGCGCATGCACGAGGGGCTGCAGGTGTATGGCTTCGGGCCCATCAGTGTCGTACTGGACAACGTGGGCGGCGTCATCCGCGCGCAGATAGGCAGCCGGTGGGCCCCTGTTGCTTTGGAGCAGTTGCTGCAGTTGGCGGTGGCTAGGCGAGGGAAGTAGAGGCTGTGAGCAGAGTGGGTTAGGGGTAGATGTTGACGGTGTTGTGCAGTGCCCAGGCCCAGACCGGCGGTGGCACGGGAGTAAGGGTGGTACTGCTGTGGGAGAGGCCTCGGGTGATGGGGCAGGTGGGGTGAGCCGGGTAGAGCGGGAGTGGTAGCGAGGGTTGCGCGAGTTGCGAGAGCGCCAGCGGCGAGCGAAGTAGGTTTGGTGCACCGTGTTGCAAGTGGCGCAACGCAGGGTAAGGACACTGGTAGTCCATTACCCACTTGAGGGCTTGCGCATGTACGGGTGCAGCTGTGGACGTCGGCTGGGCATGGGTCTTGGCGGTTTCAGAGCATTGCCGGTTGTGGACCCTCGCCCCATCGGGCATGACTTGCTGACTGGTGGACATACGTTAGGTAGGATGGCGTCACTCTGGCCGGGTGCGGCAATGCGTTGACTGGGGCCCGACCACTGCGTTGAGCAAGGCAGGCGGGTGGCGTCTGGCCTGCTGCACTGTACAGGGTTACAACCTTTGCACCAGAACCAATGCGGCATACGTGCTTCAGAACATTGAGGCAATTGCCATGGAGGACTAACAACGCATACGCCTGCACGCAAATACAGGGGCACCTGCTCTTGACTCTTGCTTGCACTCAAGCTCTCAAGGTGTGTCTCTCTGCTGTCACCCACAAGAGGTACTTGCCCACGCGCACTGTTCATGATCGGCATGTAGCACTGAACACCACACAAGCATGTAGCAACGAACATCACAGGTGCCACCTCCTGGGCGAATACACTGGTTTATTGTCTCTGGCACTGCATACTCTTATTAGCGTCCCACTAGTATGTTGCCAAAAGCTTGTATACGCCACAAGCAGCACCACCCACAAGGGCACGTATGTACTACACTCGCGAATAAAGGTCTGTAGCTCTGTACGAGGGGGGCTCCGAAGCGAAGCGCCACACAGAGCTCTCGTCGGCAGCACGCGTACGGACACGAGCAGGGGCGTCCATGGCACCGAGCTTTGCGAGCAAATTAAGCCGGCAGAGCATACAATGCCCCGTATAGGATAAACTCCAACGAGCGACATCTTGGTAACAGCTCCTTAGCAACCGTGGCGCAGTACACTCAGTTCCCTAAAAATGCATCCACCGCTGAACGGTCTCACCAGGCTGGGGGTGGGCGCAGACTGGTCGCGAGCCGCACGGCAAAAACGAAGCGTGATTTATTCAACCCACTCTCCACCTCAAAATGATGTGCGCCCTCAGGTTCACGTGTGCCCATGGCAAGATAATGCTTAGCTTCCTGGCGACGCTCGCACGCCCACCATGGAAAGCATTAAGGCCCCGTAATCAGCGTCACCTCGTGCCCGTACTAGGGCCAAACGAGCCCCCATCGCATCTTGCCGCCTCCCTGCAACCCTCATAGCATCATAAACATTCTGCCGAAGCTCAGTACTAATACTCGTCCCAGTTAGTAGGGCCCAACCGTACAACATACCAGCCGTACATACAAGGCAACTCAACGAGCCAGTAGAGCAAGCAATGATATTGACCACGCACATAGCGACCGCCTAGCAGTGTCCTCTTTGTCCTATCCTCAATGACCTCAGTTTCATTACGTGGAAGATGTGACTTGTAGCCCCGCATTAACTCCATCAGCCCTGTGGCCATCTGACACCCTTTGACCCCCCCCCCCCCCCCCCCCCCCCCCCCCCCCCCCCCCCCCCCCCCCCCCC
>VFQN01001608.1_pt1 | contig 37119 bp, 56 predicted proteins | sample 3512371 | NCBI WGS metagenome assembly VFQN01 (sample SAMN10412370, study PRJNA504923) | tailings metagenome | isolation source: Replicate 2 from Balatoc abandoned mine | place: Philippines: Itogon, Benguet | collected 2017-08-28
TAGTCACAAAAGTGTCAGAACGTGAACACTATAGGCGTGGCAGGGGCACGCCAACACCAACCAGTATTGCCAGCAGACTTACGCTTACATTATGGTCCTCTGATGCCTTCAGGCATGAACACAGCCGTACACTACTTCACGGCTACAACCCAACTTCAAGCAAATCCGGTCAGGTGCTTACCAGGTCCCGCATGCCCCTAGCATGATGGGTGGGTGCATCCAGCTGTCCCTTGCGCAGCAGGGGACTGTCGTCAACTAATACACGTTCATCCGCCTGACATGATCCCCGTTACTCCACCCCCATGACATCGGAGTGCATGAACACTTGGGCAGGCATAAGCCAGGCATGCAACGCAGGGAGCCCTGACGCACTCCTGCACCCGGAACCGCTGCCCAGGGCCCCGATACACGAGCGTACCAAACGGCTTCCCGTAATTGCAGTCAGCGTGTGATGCACGGCTATGGCCTGTGCGTAATGCATCTCAACGGTCTAGGATGCACTCCTGTACGTTCCGTGTTCGCTGGTGTAACACACACCAGGAGTCCTGCTGCGGTGACGGCAGACTCGTGGTCCTACCCAAGCCCCGGTCGCAACAATAGCCCTGCTCACACACGCTACAACTACACTGTCTTGCCGCGCCTACCATCCGGTACCACTAGCCCGCCTTTACACCGCAAGGAAAGCAGCGCGCAAGTCCCCTGCCAGCACGTCCTCGCTCAATATCCTCACATGCACTCAGCTCAACCATCGACACGTCAAGAGGCAGCCAAATATCCACCCTGCAACCGATCGCCCTGCCTGTCTGTCCAGCAGCAGCCTACACCTTCACAGCCGACGGCTGCAGGGCCCCGCCCGCACCCGCCGCCGGCGCCTTGGCCCCCAGCAGCCTCTTAAACATGACATTGTCCGACAGCGCCTGGTGCACATCACGCGCCATGACCACCAGCTTGAGCCTCGCTGCCACCGGCGTGCGCCCCTCCTGCAGCCGCACCAGCCCATCGCACTCCAGCCCCACAACCGCCTCCGTGCGGAAGGAGCTGTACGACATGGCCGGGATGTCCAGCGTACGGCACATGCTGCTGTACTGCCCGTACACGTCCGCCAGCGGCAGCGCCAGCCCGGCGTCGCCGGCGAGGATGCTGCTGCCCGGCGTCCGCGACGGCGGCGTAACGCCCTTGACGCCGCCGCCGCCGCGGCCCGTCGTCGGCGTCGACGCGCCAACGGCGGACTTCCCCGCCGCCGCCTTGCTCGGCGTCGCCGAAGGCGGCCCGTCAAAGCACGCGCCGGGGTTGTTCGCGTTCCCGCTGTTCACCCGCTGCATGTTGCCGATCTCCCGGAAGGCCACAGCGTCGACGAACTGCGGCCGCGCTCCGGTGAACACAGCCTGCTGCTGCACCTGGCACTCGGTGGCAGCCGCGGCGGCGGCACGCTGGCCCACGGCCGTAGCCAGCGCCAGCAGCGCGATCTGCTGCTGCGGGGGCAGCCCGCGCACCTTGCCCGCCACGGCGCTGCCCGCCCCCGCGCCGTTGGTGAGGCGCTGCAGGGTGTTGTGCATCTCGCGGATGCCAATGGTGGCCTTGGGGGCGGCCCCGGGGACGCGGTTGGCGTCCGCCAGCACGTCCAGCGCGGTGCGGCAGGCCTGGGGTTGTTGGCACACGGCGTGAGGCAGCAACACATGGTGAGAGTGAGATCTTGGAGTAAGGCCCAGGCCTTGGCGCCCTGGGAAAGCGGTATAGAAACCCGCACGCAGCATGCGGTACAAGCGTAAAGTTGGCATTTCACTGCACCGGTCGGCCGACCCTAACAAGTACAGTACAAGCCGCTAAGCCCACCTTGAGCGCCTGTCGCAGGTCCCCGCTGCTGCCCGACACCGCCTTGGCCACCATGTCCAGCGCCGCGCCGTCGAACAGCGTGCGGCCCACGGCGTGGCTGGACAGCCGGGCCTCCAGGATGGCGCGCACCTGGGGACAAGCGGCAGGGTGGATAGAGCGCTTGAGGCGAGGGAAGCAAGGAGCGATATGTGGAAATGGTGTTACACAGTGGGTAGCAGACGCGAGCTCCTGCAATGCTAGGTACGTGGGTGCAGGTGGCGCGTGGGCCCTGGTCGGCGCGCACCTGCAGCCTGTTGTAGGCGGTGAAGACCATGTGCTTGGGGCTGGTGCCGCGCGCCCGCAGCAGCGGCATCATGCGCTCCGTCAGGTCCAGGCTGTTGGCCACGGACAGCAGCACCAACGGCAGGCCTGCGCACACAAACAAACGGCAATCGTAGCAAGGAAGATGTGAGAGCTGTACGGTATTCCATGACAGCAGTCGCCAGGGCGTGTGCGCTTCCCTAGGCCCGTCGCTAATCTTCCGAAAACTTCACCTCGTAGTGCCAGGTCACAATGTGCCAGCTGCGCGTCAAGTACTCGCATTACAACACCATCGCCCGCCCTTCCCTTCCCCTTCCCCGCCCGCAAGGCTCACCGTGCGTGGTAGGCAGCTGGAACAGCCGCACCAGCTCCTCCTCCCCGTCCCGCTTGCGCAGCAGCCGGTCCACCTCGTCCAGCACCACCACAAACACACGCTGCATGGGCCGCGGGGCAGATGCGCCTTCCGCCCCCTGCCCCTCCTCCTCCCCTGCCCCCTTCGCCGCCGCCCTCCCGCGCTTAGCACCGCTCTTCTTGGCCGAGCCGCCTGCGGCCTTGGCGGAGGCCCTGCTGGCAGAGGCGGGTGTGGCGGCGGCGGCGCAGGGCGCCACGGGGCGGGCCAGGCGCTGCAGGGTGTCCACCAGGCTGTTGTAGGCGGCGGTGCTGTCCGAGGTGGAAGGTCCAGGGCCGGGGTCCGGCTTGCCTGTGGGTGGGGGCAGCCGGTATTCAGTCAACAACTGTTTGCTTTGTTGCGTGCAGGCGCCTGTGCGGACTAAAGCCCTGCAGCACAGTGTAGTTGTTCGGCACTGCAATTACAGCCAAGTGAAGGGGCGGGTCATTGTTCGCTGAGCGCGCTCACCCGCTTCCGCAGCCACGGACCGCAGTAGCTCCTCCTGTATCCGGCAGTACACCGCCGCTGCCTCGTCCAGCGACATGCAGTTGACGGCCGTGCAGCAGAAGGAGAAGGACACGCGTGTGGCGCCTGGCACGTGGCCTTGCCCACCGCGGCACGGGGTCGGGGCGGGCGAGGCGGCTGGGGCGGCGGTGCCAGAGGCGGACGGGGGGCAGTAGGTGCCCTCGTTTAGCTCCCGGGCGAGGGAAGGGAGGGAGGCCAGGACGCGGGACACGGTGTGTGTCTTGCCAGTGCCTGCGGAAGCAGAGAGGGGGGGGCACGAGGTTCAATCAAGGCGACCGGGTCTTTGGCCAAAGGAGCGCTCACACTGCGGACCAGTGTAAACAGCATTACACGACACCCGCAAGTAGGTGAGGAGTAGGGCAACACTGGGTGTCTGGAACCCACCTGGCAGGCCGCTGACGTACACCGCGCCGCCCCTGCCGGAGGTGCAGCAGCTGGCCACCATGCCGCGTAGATCTTGGAACTGGGCAGACCGCCCTGCAGGCTCTGCCGCCGCAGCACCGGTGCCACTACCGGCAACACCGGCCGCCGCTCCCCCTGCTGCTGGTGTGGGGGGTGGTGCGGAAGCGCCCGGCAGCAGCAGCCTCCGGATCTCCACCAGGGTGTGGTCATCCAGGATGGACGCAGGGGCGAGCGCGGGCTGGCTGGCCTGGCGGGACAGGACGATCTCGGGGGCGGCGGCGGTGGCTGCAGAGTTGGCTGCGGCGGCGAGGGCGGAGGCAGGGACGGGGGCCAGGGGAGGGCGCTGGGGCGACTGGCGAGGAGCCGGAAGCGTTGGGGCGATGGGTGCGGCGGTGGCGGTGGCTGTAACAGCCGCCTTGGGTGATGCCGCCTGAGGGAAGGCCTGTGTCTTAGCTGCGCGAGTGGGGGAATTGCAGGATGGGGGTACCGCTCGTAGGGGCGACCTTGCCGGCGCGGGGGCTGCGGCTGTTGCGGTCGGTGCTGTAGATGCGGATGCTGTGGCAGGACCAGTGGTCGTGGTGGTGTTGCCGGGCGAGCTGGTAGGCTTGACCTTGCGTGAGGGGCTGTGCCCCGGGGAGGGCTGACTTGGCGATGGCCCGGCGGCAGACGTGGAGGCAGGCTCGCCTTTGGCTTGTCGCTCGGTGTTGCTGGGCAGCTCCAGCTGGTGTGAGGAGTGAGCCGCTTCTTCATGGATAGGTGGTGGTCCGTCTGCTGGGCCGGGTGAGGTGGGTTTCCCTGGCGCGGCTGCTGCCTTGGACGGGGTCTTGGCTGAACGACCCCTCCGGCGCTTGGCTGGAGGTGCCTCGTTGGGCCCCGCGTCGCAGGACTGAGGCTCAACGTTGGCTTCTGCAATTGCTGTTGCTGGTTCAGGGGCCGTTGCAGGGGCGTCGGCAGCTGCAGACTTGCGCGGCCGGCCGCGAGGGCGCTTTGCCGATGGAGGGGGGTCCGGCATCACGGCCGTAGCTGCACCTTTTGCAGCTGCGGCTGTACTTGCTACCTGCTCGTCAATCGACGTCTGGCTTCGAGCGCGCTTGGAGCGCGTGGAAGGAAGCTCTACATGCTCAAACGCCCCAGCTGACTTGCGACGAGACGATGTCCGCCGCCCGCTGGACTCTGCAACCGCAGATGTCATCACGACTGGTGCTCGACGCTTTAGGTACAGCTTCCTGGAGGCTCCAAGGGCTTGTCCTTCCTGTCCGAGGTGGCTGCTGCCCTTCTTGGAACCCGACTCCGTATCCGTTTACAAGGCTGTATAGAGAAATAACAATGATCAACTTATGTGGTCAAGTATCGTTCTGAGACTCGCTGGCAGGGGTTCTGGTTTAAAATGTTTAAAAGGGAACACAGACGCCTGACTACACACAGTTCACAGCTTTACTCACAAATACGTAGATGAATATCAATGGGGCTGTAACAAGAGCAACGAGACACTTCAACGTTTGGTCCTGGCACGACAAATGCACCCGCCCCGAAACCTCAAAATTTCATGCTGCGCCCTAAAGCAACACGTCGGTCGGTATGCTGCGTTAGACCCAGCCGAGGCGACAGTGCTCTTTACTTACGCGTAATCATATACAAGCAGCGCCATGAAGGGCTCGCAACTGAGCTCAAGCGCCAAGCGCATTCAGAAAGAGCTCGCAGAGATTAGCCTAGACCCGCCGTGCAACTGCTCTGCTGGACCTAAAGGCGATAACATATACGAATGGGTGTCGACGATTGTGGGCCCATCAGGTGCGCGCTCTCAAATCTGGCGCTCAGGCATTTGCGCGGCCGAGGGCGGAGCCTCTCGACGGCTTGTCGCACCCGGCGTAAATAACGCAATATGCAAATACGTAGGCTCGCCATACTCGGGGGGTGTCTTCTTCCTCGACATCACCTTTCCCCATGACTACCCCTTCAAGCCACCCAAGGTGCGCAACGCCCCTTCTGCCCGTCTGCCACCCACCAAGCGCTGGCCACCGAGTCGTGGGAACGCTACATGCGTCTGCATGCTGCAAAGCTGTATAACACCCAGCCACTGCCCTAACGCTTTCGCCGCAACAAAGGGAGCAAGGGCAGGGACACGCTGCCCCAGCTAGGGCCCCTGACCGCAACTAGGGTTGCTGCCTTGCGCGCTGTGCGCAAGCCGACAACGGAGGCCGCACATGCCAAACCCCCACCTACTAATCGTATGCAGTAGTATAAGGTCTTACCAAGCCGTCTCCCCTGCATGCACTTGTTTCAGTCCCCTTGACCCACATGATCGCCCGCTCGGGCGCCGCTTGTCCCTCCACGTCGTCCCTCCCTGCCGTGTTCCTCAGATCGTCTTCCGCACGCGCATCTACCACTGCAACGTCAACAGCCAAGGTCAAATCTGCCTGGACATTCTCAAAGACCAGGTAAGGGAACTGGGCGCAGCCTTGTCCCTGGCCCGCAGGGGCCGGCACCTTCTAACCCACGGTCTCTGCACGACAACGACGGTGCCGCCCCAGATTCTGGGCACAGCGGGGGGCGCTGTGTCCACATCTGCACAGCACACCAGCTGCAAGGCCCTGTACAGTGGGGAGCATATCGGCGGACAGGACCCCGTGCCCGAAGAGCCGGCAAGCCTTACCCCACCACAACTGCCATACCTACCCCCCGTCATCCCGGTTGCCCCCCCTTGCCCCTGCAGTGGAGCCCCGCGCTGACCATCTCCAAGGTCCTGCTGTCCATCTGCTCCCTGCTCACAGACTGCAACCCCAGTAAGTGGGATGGAAGATGCATGCATGCATGCATAGTGTTGCTTGTATAGCTCAGGCCTTCGGAGACGGGTGGTTCAGCCGTGCACGGAGCAGCTACCTGCCAAGGGCGTGGGCGCTCTGCTGTGTGCCCAACACCAGGCGTGCACCAGTATCATGGAAACCTTGGATCTTGTTCGAACGGTGTCCGCACCTCCTGGAGCCCAGTGACTACGCCACTCGCATCCACGCTCACTGCAACGTTCTGGAAGGGGCTTCCTCCTCATCTCGTAACATCCCACCCACTGCCCCCCTTGCTGCGCCCATCAGATGACCCACTGGTGGGCTCCATCGCCCAACAGTACCTAGCCGACAGGGAGGCGCACGACCGCACAGCGGCGGAGTGGACCAAGCGCTACGCCCAGGGCTAAGCGGCGGGCAGCGGGGCAGCATTGCGGCCATGTGTTTGTGTACATGTAACATACATCTTGTCTGAGCTAAGGCTCTGGCTGTTGCTGTGGTGCTGAATTTCGTGGGGGCGGGGGGAGGGGGTAGTTTTTCGGTGTGGGGCCGTGTGCGGTTGCTGCAGCCAGCACGGGGAGCGGGAGGCTGGGGCTGGGGCAATGGGTGTTGGCCTGTGTGGCTAGGGCGTGTCCAGTTTTGATTGTGCCCTGAGCGCCGAAGTGTATGGAACCCGAAGGAGACATTAGTGCCTTGGGTTGATGGGTGGTGGGGCACGGCTGCAAGGACTGTGGGTTAGTGTGGAAGCAAGTGCCATGCGATTAGGTAGGGCAGCTGTCTACTGCACCGGGTTGTGGGGTGTCGCAAAAGCGTCATAGAGACTATGTTGCAGTGTTCCAATAGTCTAAAGGCAGGCACATTGCCGTCCTGTTGGCAAGATACTTGCTAGCATTTCCTTGGATGTGTTGGGGTGGCATGGAAGGCGAGAGCGGCGCTCTCACAGCTGTTCATAAGAGGCTTTCCTGTGCGGTATCAACCCATGAGGCGGAATGGCGGATGGGCTGCGCTGAGCAGCAATTTTGCGAGCGGGCTGTCTAGGCTGCATATGCATGCAGGATCTGCTGAGCACTCTTTTGCAAGAGCGACGGCGTGGCACAAGCCACCATGCAACGCGGCCGTTTGCTTTGCTGTCTGGTGCAGGGCAGGAGGCTTCTGCTGCGGCCTAGCGACAGTGTGCTGGCGTTGCGGCAGGTGGCTTGCACAACCTGTGCCAATGCCACAGGTTGCCTGGCTATGTTGTTGAGCGTGGGGCACCTCTGCATGGCCAGGCCCCAGCCGGTGAGGCGTGGGAGTAGTTGCGAGGCATCAGGCAGCATTAAGCTGCATCAGGCCGCACGTGCGGCATGCATGTAACGTCAGTGAAGGCGCTTGCTCCCCACAGGTTTGGAGGGCGGCCGTGCGCTGGGTGGCACAGGGTGGCAGATAACTGTCTTTACGCCCTAATGCTGCGCCGCCAACAGCAACCGTGACCCAGGGTGAACTGGTACGTGATAATCTTGCATGCAGCCTCTTGCAATTTGCGGGGTCTTCCCATGCGCAGGACGCACAAGAACAGGGGAGCACCAAAACGTGCAGCCGTGCACCTGTACACCCAGGCAGCGGCCATGGAGCGGCACAGCCTGTCAGCCAGGACGCGTGTGGAGCGGGCGAGACTGTGAGGCGGAAATTGGGACAGTGTCAGCAGCAGAAGTCTTCTGGTCAGCGAATCGGCGCGTGCCTTGGCGCTGGGCACCTTCGGGGCACGTGCAAGGATGGCAGGGTTGACATGATGGGGCCCTCCCCTGTCACTCTGCGAATGCCCTGCCCGGATGAGTCGCCAATGACAACTGTGGAGTTACATCACGGACGAGGCAGCAGGTCGGAGCTAGGCCGGTCGGCGGGCCAAAGAAGTAAAGCACGCTGCGAGAGTCACTTCGCGAAACACTGGAAGGAGCTGGACATTCCTATCGTGCCAAACCTGGATGCCCAGACGATACAAAAGTATTTACTTGTTTGAATTGTATGACACGCATAGGCTCCCTCGGCTGACCGCGCTTGGCCACCATGGCAACGCCAACCCGGCGTTCGATATAAATGCTTACAAGCCCGCGGCCGACACATGTGGGCTAACCCCCAGCAAACTTTGCAGGAGCAGCGGCAGTGGCAGCAGCAGCCAGGCGCTGCTCCCAGCCGAAGGCGCTTGACCCTAGGGGCGACAACCCGACACTCGGCGCCTTTGCACGGACGCATACCAGCTGTAGTATCGCACAGCTCCGAACAGATATCCAGCAGGGCTCTACAGCCACACATAACCTGTAGGGCAAGCTGGCAGGCAGGTGTGGGTCGGAGCCGCTTCAACGCAAGGCGGGATGTGGGGGCCTGCGCCCTCCCAGATGGTCGTGTTCACGGGGGTGCAAGGCAGGGGCCTGGCCGAGACGATGAGGGGCGGCGCACATGGGGAGGCAGTGGCAGCAGGAGCAGCAGCAGCAGCGGCGGTAGTGGCACACAGCCCTATCGCAGCGGCACGGGTAGAGGCGATGGTGACAGGGGCACGGCCGTTAGGAGCGGCCGAGGGACCGGCGCGGCAGGCTCCCCCTCGCCTCCACCCCCTACCTCATCCACCACCACCCCACCCTTACAACCAACGCCCGCAACAGGCGCCCCAGCACCTCCAGCCGCACCTCCCCCCGTCGCCCCAGGCCCCTTACAGCAAGCGCCTGCCCGCACGCCGCTCCCAAAACTGCCCCGGTGGCGCAACCCTGCCCCCTACCCTGCTTCGCTGCAAGAGGAAGCTGGAATCTACACACAGCCCAACGGCCCTGGGCTTGCGGGCAGCAGCAGCAGCAGCAGCAGCAGTACTGTGAAGGGGTCCAGAGGTCGTGGGGGTGCAGGGCCCCTGAGCCGACTGCTACAGCGTCAAGGCAGGCCCGCCACAACAGTACCGAGCGTGCGGGGGCCGCGAGGGGAAGGATGGGATGTTGAAGGCGCTCACAGTGGGACCGCCCAGCAAGGCCCGCAACCGACAGAGCGGCATGGGGACTGGGCCCTGCCAGAGGGGTCCCAAGTTGGGCCACCCGGGCCGGAGGGCAGCTCGAGCTTCCGCTTCCTGCTGCATGAGGTGGGCCTGTGGCCGGGGGCTGTACGGCAGGCGGTTGAGCGACACGTGCCAGAGGCTGGCAGAGCGCGTGGCCCCGGGGCGGGGGGTACGGGGAGCGAGGCGGGCGGCGGACAGCGGTTCCTGCACGACTTCCGGGCCTCCGGGACAGCTGCAGAGCCAGGGGCTGGGGCTGGGGCTGGGGTAGCAGCAGGGTCAGGAGCGGGAGCGAAGGCAGGAGCGGGGGCTGGGACGGGGATGCTTGCGCCAGCCTCCGCGGAGGGGCCGGGGCGAGGCTCCTGGAGCGCAGAGGCGACATCCCCTGCAGCAGCGGCAGCTGACAGAGCGGCAGGTGCGGTGACGGGAGACGGGGGTGGAGATTGGGACGGGGAATCCGCGGCGCTGACGTCGGGCCCCTTGCGGAGAAAGGGTACGCCAGGGCTGGGCGAAGGGCAGGGTGCGGGGCCGTGGGGCCCTGCCCCTGCAGCAGAACAGCCCAGTGTACAGGAAACGAGGACGGCGGGGAACCGGGGCGTGGACACGAGTAGTGAAGTCGGAGTCAAGGATGCAGGGCGCTCGGGCAGGGGCGGTCAGGCTGCGGCTGACCCAGTGCTTGCCGCAGCGGAGGCGGCTGCCGCCGTCCCGCAAGCGCTCCCAGCGGACGTGGCGTCTGACCTGGCGGCCTGGCAGGAGGCGATTTTCGGGGGCGAGCCAAACCCGGGGGAGCGGGAGCACCAGCCTGTTGGCGGTGGGCACATGCCACTAACAGACGCCGTGGCTAGTACAGCAGGGCAGGACGATGTTACGGCAACAGGGCCTGCCGGCCATGGGGCAAGGCGGGCGGGAGGACGGGCTCAGGCTGCTGCCAGTGGCGGCACTGTGACGGACTTTGGTATGCTGGACAGAGGGGCGGCAGCTGCAGCTGCTACTGTGGCTGTAGCTGCTGGACAGGGCAGCACAGGTGTCGCAGCTAGCGGTGTTGATGCCAACGTACTCAACGGTGGCTTAGCATCTGGCGCACGGAAAGACGCGGACGGGGTGTTTGACGGTACGGACGGCGAGAGAGAGGAAGGCACGGAGGAGGGAGGAGAGGGTACTGACGGCGCGCTGATGGGTGCTGAGGTGGCTGCTGATGTGGCAGCGGAAAACGGGCACGTGGCGCCCGTGGCGGGTACGGCAGTACGACAGAAGCGGCAGCGGTACGACTACCGGCTGTGGCTGGACCCGGCCAAGACGCCCAGGGAGCTGGCGGGGCTGGTGACCGAGGTGGGCGGGCGATTGGTCGTGGGTTTTGGGTCCTGGCCTGCCTTGCAGAGCATACCGTAGCAGGCGAGGGGTGGCAAACACGGAGGGGAGGGCAGTATGGCGCCATTGTGCGGGCTTGTATGTGATTAGACTGCACTGCTGGTGGGTGATGGCTTTTCCAGCTCACGGCAACCCAGAGAGTACGAGTTGTTGGATACCAGTCACAGTGTGCAGGACTCGAAAAGCATTGCCCGAATTCATACGTCAACGGTACAGCGGCAGTGAAAGCACTCTGCGAAGTTTGCCGACGGCATACCTGTCACACCCGTGCTGCCCCTCCTTGACCCTTCCGCGCAGGCCCTGTCTCGCCACGCGGTGGTGCTCAGTGAGCTGCCCCCGGGCCCGGGGCAGCCAGGGGAGGTCCTCGCCGCGCTGGAGGCCCTGGCGGCGGCAAGGGAGTCCCTCCTCATGCGGCAGCAGGCGGCTCCGGAGCAGGAGGGCCACGGGGTGGTGGAGCCAGCGGCGGGGCGCAGTGGCAGCGCGAGGGGTGGCAGGGGGAGGGCCGGCGGGAGGGGGCGGGGAAGGGGGCGCGGGAAGGCGGTGGTTTCGGAGGAGGAAAACAACGCGGTTGGAGTGGCTGTGGAGAACCTTGCCGTGCAGGTGCTGCAGCCTAAGCAGCCGTACGTCGCAAGCAGTGGGGGTAGGGGCAGGGGAGGGGGTGTCGGCTGGGCCAGGGGTTCCATGGGCAGGGGGCGGCAGCGGGGGTATGCGAGCAGGGGCAGCGACGACGAGGATGCCCTAGACAGTGACGTCGAGGAAGGGGAGGAGGGTCAGGGGCGAGGCAGTACGGACCCGACCGGCAGGGTCCTGCGGCTGTACGTACACCGTGTGCCGTACCCGTACGGCGGACCTGGTGTACGGCTCGTCCCTGCCGTGGAGCTGGAGGTACCTGCGGGTGGCAGCGCGGCAGGTACCGGCGGGCGGCCGGGGGCGACGGAGAGGGCTCTGGCGAAGCGGTTGGGACCGTTGCTGCTGAGCGAGGGGTACGTGGCGCTGAGGCTAGCACCAGGTGGGCACGGGCGTACACGTGAAACGGGGGCACGGGGGTGGTCGGGATACATGTAAAGTTACATCTCAACCTCTCATTGGACTATGGCGTGTGTAGCTGGTGTGCTGTTTAAAGCAAATGCAGCTAGCCGGACTGACGGTGAATGTCGTAATGCTGTGTGCAGGCGCTCTGTCGACCGCTGTGCTGTCGGTGCACCTGATACGAGTGTCCCACTCACGTTGCTCCCTTCCTTGCCCCTTCCACTCCCTCGACCCCAGGCCCCGGCAGTGCGCTCACAGCCCTCGCGGTCCTCATCCACTGCCGCAGCTGGCTTGCTGCTCACAGCAGAAAGCAGCAGCTGCAGCAGGCTATCACACACGGGGGGCAGCAGCACCAGCAGCAGCAGGACCCACTGGACCTGTGCTTCCTGCCAGAATGGGCCTCTGAGACTGGCAGGGGCCGCGCGCGCATGCGGCGGCTGCGGCTGGTTGTACGGCTGTGCGAGGGCGGGCGCCCCGACCTGCCCCTGGTCGGTGAAGACGAGCTTGTGGGCCCTGTGACGGGCGCTACGGTGTAACAGGTGCTATCGTGCGACAGCAGGGTAGCAGCTGGCGTGAGGTGTTACGGGAGGACATCGTGGGACTCTCGGGGCCGTGCTGCTGTCCCTTGTCTGCGCCGTTGCTGCCTGGGCGTCATGTTGGGGCGTGAGCGCAGACCGTCCCGAGTTGCCATGCATTTGGCGGCAGGCTACCGTAAGCGGGAAGCCTGGTGGTGGTGGAAGGTGTGCACTGGTGTGCATGGGTGCCACGTGCATGCAGCACCGGCGGAGTGCACAGGGTACCTGCGGATGGGGTACGGACGTGCGCACGAGCCAAGGAGGCATGTAGGCCCGCGTGATGCACAAGGGCTGGTGAACATGGGTGCCCGTTACGTACCCAGACGCTTGTGTTATACAGAGTACAGACACCGGTAGACATTTCGCCCGAAGGTTCGCTATGTATTGCCGCAAGGTGGCCCGAAGGTTTGAGGATCGGACGGCAGCCACGGCTGGAGGCAAGCAAACAGCTACGACACACAGGTCGAACACACTGCTTGGGCCACATGAGACCATGCCACGTGCGGCCTTAGGACTACCTTTGTACTTCTGCTACTTACTTGTTGTAGTACATTAAGCGGTGCGAGCAAGACGCAACAGAACAGAACAGAACAAGGAATTGTGTGCCGGCGCCGTGCAGAGGACGTGTTGCAGGTATGAGGCACCTGGACCAGTTTACACTCCTGCTGTTGTTAATGCATGCCGTTTGCCGCATGACATTAAATAGCCCATGAATGACCCCAAACGCACTCGGTGCAAGCATGTCGTGGGCACTGGGCAGGCACACACGGCAATGCACCGCCTGAAGCCATTCCACCACTCCGCGACACCCGTCATTTTGGTTCAAGCCGTTGATCCTTAAATACTAGCAGGGTACATGCATGTCCAGGTCCACGAGCAAGTACTCCTGCCGGGCGCTTGCTCCACTACTTCCCACTCCCATTCCCCGTGCGCGACCGTTGCTGCACAACATCCATAATGCCGGTACGGCGATGTGCTGGCGGTGGCCTGCATGTTAGCCCTAAATGTACGGTATGCGGTCCATGCACCTTCTTCCCAGTACGGCAAGTGCCACGATTCCTGCCAGCTACTTCAGCGTACAGTAAAGTCCACCAGATATAACCATGTAGAACACACTGCCAACGTTGACTCCTGCACCCACGGCCTCAATGAGTTGCACCGCTTCGCCAGCCACGTATGCAGCGCAGCTTGCAAATGCTGGACTGCAGGTGCTCACCAGTCACCACGCCAGCTCAACGTTCGCCAAGGCACGAAAAGCCCTCGCAGGTCAGAGTCCTAATGCGGCTTATGCATTATGCCACGCTCAACACAGCCGCCGTACCGTGCCACGTGTTGCTTTCAACGCCAAGGGATGTCCCTGCGCGGGCCCACAGTTCGGTAACCTGCCGCCTGTAACCTGTAGCCCACATCCTTGCTCCGTGCCTTTACCTTACAATCCCCGTACGCACGTGCTCGCGGGCTCTGACAGCGCTAACGTTGGCAATCGAGACCCCCAGCCGTAGAGAAAGGGTCATTTTACCTATCGAGTTGCACATGCAAGGGGCTTGCAAGGGAAAACGTCGACGATGGGGGCTATAGCTTCTTGCTGAGCTTCGTGCACGAGGTCCCGGCGTTGACCCAGCCGTCCTTGCACGTGCAGCGGTAGCTGCCCGTGCCGTACGAGTTCTGCCGTACAGGGAATGGGGAGGGAGGCACGGGCGCATTGGTTGTCAGTGGGCAGGGGACGTGCAGACATCGCGGGGAACTCCTTTTCAGAGGACAGGTGGCGGGCGGCAGACAAAGCTGCAGGACAGTACCGTAGATCGCAGGCACACGCGTGTACTCCCCTACTTGATGGCTCCAGAAACACGGTCAGTCCTCAAATTTGCATGCAACGCCTGACAGGCAGCGGCCCAAGCTACGGGTGCTCATTGCGTGCCTGACCCTGACCGTCAACTCTGTCCTTGCTTCGGAACCTTCTGGCTCAGGCAAGCTGTCATACCGTACCTGACATGGAGCGCGCCTCGCGCCTCACCTCCCACCACATCCAAAAAGTAGCACGGGACACGTCCCCTCTCCCCTGTAAGCCACGCACCAGCTCCCGGCAGCAGAGCACGCCCCCAGCCTGCCATCTGCCACGTGCCACCTACCCGCAGGTTGACGCAGGCCCCAGTGCAGCCCTTGCAGTTGCAGGGGTTGGCCTGACGCACCACAGTGCCGTTGAGCAGTGTGACCTTGTCGGCACACTCATTCAGGTCTGCGGGGTACCAGGGGTGCAAGGCCCAGGCCAGGCACACATGCGTAAGCGTGCGGCGCTGAAAACTAGGTTTCAGTTGTAGGCTTGTAGCTACCACCATGATGCCAAATGTGGAGTCTAATTCTGGGATTGGCAGGGAACGCTCGCGTAGCCAAGAGCCATGAAGCTGCTACGTGAGCTGTCGTTGCATGCAGGGGCGGGATGGGGAGCGTGTGCCGGATTAAGCCGAGGTTGCACTCGTGGTGTGGGTTAACCCACGCTCACCACACGTGACGCCATCAAAAGTTGCACCCGGCGGTGAGAAGCACACGCAGCGGTACCAGGGGGGCCCCTTGGTGCTTGGCACGCAGGTGTTGCCGTCCCCACACGGGCGAGCGGTGTCGCATGCAACTGCAGGCAACGGTCGCGACCATTTGAGCGGATGTAAGGAAGGCGAAGTCTAACTGGCATTCATCTTGGCTACGTCGACATAGGGACTGATGGCGCAGAAGGTGCAGCTAGCATGGAAAGGCACGTGGCAACGCAGGTAGCAGCCGGGTCAGTAATTGTGCGTACAGTAACAGCAAAGGCCGTAGCACGGGGAAGCCCCCGGCGCCCAACGTTTGCATCAACCTGGAAGCCAATGCATATGCGTACTAGCAATAACCGGTATGCGGATCCCGGCACAGCTTGCAAGAGTGACGAACGAGTCGTAGGTAGCGCGCAAGCCGCCGAGCATGCTTACACCTGCAGACTCCGTCCGAGCCCATGGACGCTCCAGGCGGGCAGCCGCACACCGTCCAGCCAGGCATTGGCAGGGTGGATACGCAGCGGCCGCCGGTGCAACCCATGGGGCAGCCCACGGGTGCTGCGGAGGCGTGTGGGTGTGGGGATGGGGTAGGGGACAAGCGGCCTGCTCAGTGGTGCTGCGTCTGCCAAAGCACCGGGCTGGCGTAAAGGACACGTGAGAGGAGGACCGGTTGAGGAGTTCAGGCACGCCATGCCCGACACACATGCTTGGGGGATGCGGGGCAGAGTGACTGGAGGTAGGCTACAGCACCAGGGCGAGGCTCGAGCATATCCAACGTGCCGGTTTGTGTGTCATGGTCAGTTACAAAGGCACTTTTCCTGGTACTTTTTTGCGTTAAGTTCCATGCGGTGTGGCCACGCGTACGATCCATGCTCCGGGTCCCGGTGCTATCTTCCAGGCGCTGCTTATACGGTGGGCGTGCCTTGCACGTGTCACGCACACGTGTCACGCACACGAGTGCGCACCTTGCGGCATCAGCGTCGCCACCCCGTTATCTATCCTGTAGCACGAGAAGGCTTGGCCCAGGGAGGGGCTAGCCATACACGTGTCGAAACCCTGGCACCAGGGCGCGGGCGCGGTCTTGTCGCAGGCGACTGAGGTGGCCGACAGGACGCGTGGCAGCGGCGGCAGCAGCAGCAACAGCATCAGAAGCAGCATCAGCAGACACAACATGTGAAGCGCGGGATCAACTGCCAGTTGGAAACGTGCCAGCTGCGTTGCTTGTGCGACATGCACAGGCAGTTGGTGACAACACGGCTTGGTGAGCAGGGCGTGCATGCGGGAAAGCTGCGGTGTTGGTCCGCCACCGGTGCACCGGCACACACCATAGCACCTGGCCCCACCCCTCATTAACACTTCAATGAATTAGATATTGTTCAACACGCCCCTTGGCCCGGCACCTACCGTAGCACTTGCCCATCCGCAGCACCCAGGTGGGCCCCGGTGGGCACGTGCAGATGCGATCGTTGACCGACCGCACGCAGGAGGCCCCCAGCCCGCAAGCGGAGTTGAAGCACGGGTCCGCTGCAACCAACCGTTGGCACACGTACGACACGTCATACAGCCAAATGATAAGGGCTCGATGCGGCGTGCAGCGTGTGACCAGGGTAAGGGGCGAAGCGTTCCGTAGAGTTATCGGTATACCGGTACACAGGGCCACTGGATATCACGTCAGGCAATGCACAATATGCTGTACAGGACTACAGCTCACCGCAGAAGGCAGTTCCAGCTGAGTACTGCGCTACCTTCAACGCGCCCACAGGGTGCAAGGAGTCCTCGAGAGCAAGCCAACCAATTTGCGCCAGGGGGGCCCTGATTTGCGCTGACACACAAGCACACGCGCCGGCCGCAAACCAGTACTTTACCCACATACGCACTCCTTCCCGTTCCAGTACATGGTCGGGGCAGGGCAGTTGCACTTGTAGGCTAGCTGTCCGTCGACTACAAACTTTGGCGCCTGGTTGTCGTAGGCACAGCCTCCGTAGGGGCCGCACTGGTTGAAGGGCGAGCCGGGACCCGGGGTGAACACGCAAGGGTCCACTGCAACATCATGTGCAGAAGGGAAAGTCAGCTGCAACGCTTACTCATGCATTAGGGGTGGTATCGGTATGTGGCAGCAGGGGGGCGCTATCGTAACCCATTGCCCTCTCGCTGCCCTTGCAGTAAGCACCAGGGGGTGTCTTGATGCTATTGGGAGCACTACCAAGCGCCCGGCCGCCCAGCCAGGAAGGGTTACTCCCATCTCTAATTGTTACATCCTGCCAAGCGCACACGGCAATTGCGGCATTTTGGCCATGCCTGAAACGCAAAGCCGTGCCGTTGTTGGACTGTACTAACGGTATGTACGGCACCCAGGACTTGCGACGTACCTATGCAATTGCCGTCCACGGGGACCCAGCCCTTGTTGCAGTTGATGCACATGAGTCGCTTGGTGCTGGCGGTGCACGTGGTGCCGTACTGCTTGCATGCGGCCCCCTGGTTGCCCGCCAGGCACTGCACGTGGGCACCGCGTGCGAGGGTGGCAGTGCATTTGGACAGCGGATAATGGCATGCAATAGTACGGCACGTGAGCGGTAACGACTTGTAACGATATGAATCCAATATTGCCGACGAGAAGCTGGCACCGGGGGGTTAAGCTGTGGGTTAAGCTGGGGGTGTGGGGCAGGAGACGAGCAGGGGAGGGGCTCGCTGTGCCCTGGAGCTGGGAGCCTCTTGGTGACAAACTGTGCAGAATGTACTGTAAGCTAGTCCAAGTGCCGCGGATACGACCCACTATAGTTGTGCGGACAACAGCGCAGTGCGGGCTTGCAGTCCATTCCATGGTCCCCGGTAGCACCGCTGGTCGCGCTGCCTCATGCTATCGCCTGTGCGCGTACTGCTAAAGCTGCTGTTCCCTCACCGCCTGCTGCTGGTATGAGCATCTTCACCTTGATGCACGTGCCGCATACTTAAGCACAGTACCGTTAAGCAGGTTGTGGGCACCCATAGGACCCTGCTCCATGCACCCACCAAGGCTGACCCACGGTGGATGACGACAAGGGGAGACTTCTTGAGGCCCCGGCTTGGCCCTTGCCGTGGCGTCAGCATTGTGCGCAGTAGTCCAACGCTCCAGGCACCCCGTTTCGCCTGGGGGAGCAAAGCCCCTGTGCACTGCACCTGACCGCACCCACCTTGACGCACGTGCCTTGATTGTTCCAGTAGCCAGTGGCACAGTTGGTGCACGGCGGTGGTGTGTTGGCCGCACAGCTGGTGGAGTATGTGAGGCAGGCAGCGCCCTGCTTGCCAGGCGGGCAGGTCTGCATCAGTGCCCGCCCTGCGCCCGCCAGTGCCGGGTCCAGCCATGCCCCATCCCTGGGGTTGTCGCTGCTGCTGCCGCCCTCAACGCTTCCGCCTCGTAACCCGTTTGGGTGCGCACTTACAGCCTGAGGTGCGTTCAACAGGCAGGAAGGGCATCAATGGGGAAGGGACAGGCATCCAGTGCACGCCCAAGGGTTTTGCAGAGGTGGGCTGTGTTTGGGAAGCGCGCGCAAACCAAAGGTCACGCGCCAACAGACCTGAGGTACTTGGGTTAGCTACCCCTGGCCGTCTTATGCAGAAAACAGCGCACTTCATACTATGCAGATAACCTCACTTTGGCAGTCAGAGTACATTAGCCTCGGCCGGCTAGTTACCCGACATGCTCAATGGCTCGCCTGACCGTCTCCTTACCCCGAATGAGCTCGTGAGGACAGCCAGCACTATACCACAGAACCAGCCCATAGAATATCAGATGCTGCCTTGAAGTGTTTCCGGTCGAGGTAGCAGTGTCAGCGCCTGGCTGCTCCAAGTGGTCACAACTCTCGTCCCTCGCCTAATCGTTCAGCGGAACGTGTATGAGCTAAGTATTTGCCGACAACTAGCCCCTCCACAATTTCGCGTCGTTCTGGGCGTAAGGGTCAGGACAGGCCCGCTTGGAAAGGCGCGGGACGAGAAAGGCGCTACGCAACCCTGACGGCCTAGAAGTTGCAAGTCAGACACAGGATGAGGACGCCGGACACTGTAACTGTAAACGCTCGCAGAACCGTTGGAAGAATTGTGTACCGCAGGCGACCAGGTAACCGGGGCAGTACCCGTACCCGTACAACGAACTCAGCCTGCTCGGCAGTCGGCACTGCTGCTCCCTGCTGCTCCCCTGCAAGCCTCTGCGCCAGGCCAGCCCATCATGAGGTTGCAGTCAGTACCATGTTACAATGCAACACCGGCCCGTGGCCGCTTCCTTCCCTCCGCTGGTCCCTCTCTGGGGGCGTTGTCAAGGGTTGATGCTCTCCTCGCTCCACGCTGCCGCCCCCTCCCCTTGCTGCAGCAGCTTGCGGTACAGGAAGCGCATGTTGGTCTTGAGCATCAGCCGCTCCACCTGCAGGCAGGCCATGGCACGTGGCAAGCCGTGGGTGATAGCACGCAGGCAATCCCAGCGCACGTGGCACGAGCGACACGTGGCCAGGATCTACGCTAGGTCATGACGCACGGCATGGGCGACATGCACGCAAGGCCGAGGCACGTGGCATGCGGTGGGTAGCGATGCAGTCGGCAGCACACAGGACAGGAACAGCACACAGCACACAGCTGAGACGAGCTACGGGAGCGGCGGCGATCAGCACGGTGTGCCGTAGTCCCAGGGGTTTGTGGTGTGCGACTTATGGCCTTTTGCCACAGCAGTTTGAGCACACACCCACATTCGGTACACCCCCTCCCAGGCCCACCTCGTCGACCTTAAGCACCACCAGGCAGAAGGTGTCCAGGGGAGCCTCCTGCGGCACGTGGGCAACGGGGACAGGCCAAGCGGCACGTAGTATTATACTCGAAGCATAGCTGACGCACACGGTTTAAGGGAAGCTTTCAGCCCGCGTCCCTCTCTAATCGCTGCCCGTTCCTGACGTGACGTGGTGACTACCACGGACGGCCCCTACGGCATGGGTGCGGTGGATTCCGCTTAGACGCCAGGTGGCCCAAGTGTTACACTGTGGCAAGAGCCGGCAATCTGTGACCCGACCGAGGCAAAGCAACAGCCTCCTGGGCCTTCAACCGCCACCAAGGAACACACACTTCGATTCAACTCTGACCGCCAAGGTCGGTCTTTGCCAACGCCCCACATCACGGCACGTCATACCGGTACACTGCACGTTGCTCGGTGCGTCCTCCCCACCTGCGGCCCCGGAACCGGTCTGGAGAACGCCCCCTCGTCCTCCTCTCGGGGCAGACCCGGCTCCGGCCACCCGAACTGCTGCCGCCCAGGGTCCGACATGGCGCCCCACGCCCGAGCGCGGGCCTGCGGGGCAGGGGCAAGGGGCAGGGGACGGGGCAGGCAAAGTGTGGGTGCGGCTAGGCCTGATCACAAACCAGGGAACGCCTCACAGCAGGCGGCTTGCGGCGTTGAACCCGGTCATCAGCTTCATTTCTGACCTCCACGTGCCGCTGTCGTTGGCTTGACAGTTGACACAATGCCTGCACCTGCTACTGCCTGTATTTCCCAAACCTCACACCCCCTAAACTCGCACCTCTTGCGCCGTTTCCGTTCCTTTGCCGCTCGGCGATGACCCCCTGCACCCGCACCCGCACGCCCCGTACCCGCATCCCATGCACCCACAACACCCGCAGCCTCATCCCATGTACCCACGCCCCACGCACCACCCACCGCTTGGAGCTTTTCGTCTGTGTGCAGGTTGTCGATGATGGCCAGGCTGCCTGCGATGCGGTACTGCTCCCGGGTGTCTGGGGGGGTACACGCCACGAAAACCACAATGGTAGCAGTAATGAGGGAGAGGTTATCTGAAACCGTGCATGCCAGGATGCAGAATCAACAATAGCTGTCAGGGCACCAGGAGAGACAGGGTAGTGATCAGGGGTCGAGCAGCTGCGTCTCCTCGCAACAGGGGGCAACGCGAGGTACAGGTGTGCATGGCTCTGCCTCAGCACTTCCCACCACCGGCTCACGGCGTGCCGCTTGATGCCACATGGCCACAGCACGTGGGTTGCTTTACCCTACAGGCTTTACCCTATACGCGTCAACACCCCCAGCACCCATGCCGTGTGCTCCTCTGCACCTGGGAAGTACCAGGCCACCTCCGCCAGGGGGCTGGACGCCACCTCCACCACCTGTCAATGAGGGGAAGGCCACGGAGGGGTAGAAGGGCGGGCAAAGCCTTACGTTGGGAGGGAGCGGGCCATCATGATGCCAAAGGATACGGTATGCTCCGGCCAGCTGCAGCATGTTGGGCGCTCGTGGCACGTGCAGTGTCAAGCGCGGCCAGCTGGTTGGGTATGCTGCCAGGTGCCCACACCGGTAGGCGATAGTACCGCATGGTGCTGGTGCCACAACTTGAGATTCCCTGACACCTTGCACATCGCCTCGTGCTCAGCACGTCATGCCAAACACGTGCCGCCCCACCTTGCGGTCCCCCAGGCTGCCACGTGTTACCAACTCGCCGTGGTTGAACCACATGCACTTACACCCCCAACCAGTACCATACAACCCTAGGCACGGGTTGCCCCACCTTGCGGCTGCGCTTGTCGGTCACAAAGGTCAACGAGTCATCGTCGTCACCAAGGAAACCCCTGCAGGCAGGGGCGTGTGGGAGCTGTCAACCCCAAAAGAGACAGACTGAAAGAAACGTATCCTACTCCGTATAAGGAGCTACATCTGTGGCTGTTCCCCTCCGTTGGGGCCCGGGGGCCGGATTCAGCCCGGGGGCCGGATTCAGCCCCAGGGGCCCCAAGGCCCTTCAGGGCTGTGGCCCTCACCTGAACACGACCGTCCGGTTGGCCGGCCTCCCGTCCGGCCGCACAGTCGCGAGCTGCACGTATCTACTGTTCGCTAGTCGCTTGTTCTTTGCAAGCGACTTTTGTATGTGCACGCGCCAGGGCGCACGAGTGACGACGGCCTCGGCGGCAAGCGCCATCGATTCTGACCAAGCAGGCCAAGCGGGTGGCCACCAACGATAATGCAGTTCGCAGTTATGGTTAAAATACACTTCATATACTGTAATATGTTGGTAGCTTCAATGCTTGGAGACCTGCGTCCGCGCCGGTACAACAGACGCGTGGGCTGCGAGGGCATGGGTGATGGGGGCGGGACGCTGTGACGAGCATTTAGCTATACAGCCGAAACAGCCGCACCTGCCGTGAGCCTGTGACCAATGGACCGCGAACTGTACTGCCTCAGCCATTCTCGGCAACGCTTCCTTTACAACCCAGGTTGCTGTCCACTCGGCAGCAGGCCCCCAGCACACCAACTCCAGGCGCGCGTGCCATGCCCCTCCCCTGTTGGCGCAAACCACAAGCCACGTCAAAGACGGCATACACTCACAGCGGACAGTGTGTTGCTGCAGCGGCCCACGAGAGTATCGCACCGTACGCTACTGACCAGCGCTGTAATTTGTTTTATTAAACACACAATTGGTTTCTGGTTCCTCACAGAATCGCAACAGGACACGCAAAAGGCAGGGATGACCAGTACCGTATGCACAGCTGTGGCACGACAGTCCTGTCCAAGCAACCCTGTCAACTCCACCACGGAACCTGACCACCAACCCAAACTCCAACAGTACCGTGACGCCCCGGTCCCCTTCCTCCTCGCCCATCCCTGTCGCAGCTTCAAGCACCCCGCCGCCTGCTTCCCTTCCGGCCTAGGCCCCTTGCATCTGGGCACGGTCAGCACACTGTGCTCCAGCTAGAATGCCGCTCACCTTCGCAACCCCCCTCCCTCAGACCCATCCGGTCGCCCCAAACCCACCCCTTCGACCCGCCTGCGTCACCCACGGGCCACTACGGTACGCGCGATGCGGCCCACCCGCTCTTCCCTTATCTCCCAACCGCCCCGCACCCCCCCGCAGCCCCTAGCACCCCGCCGCCTGCTCCCCCTCCGGCCTGGGCCCCTTGCATCTCGGCATGGCCAGCACGCTGTGCTCCAGCAGGAACACCGCTGTCTGCCAGGGGTTGGCGCGGTCCCAGTAGGCGGGCCGCAGCACCACCTCCAGCCACGAGCCCTTGGCAGCGCCCTGGTCGCACAGCCGGGTCAGCTGGGGGGGAGCGGGGCGGGTGGGGCGGTGGGGATCAGGGCACTAGCAGTAGTAATACCGTCAATGGTTGCACAACCGGGTCAGCTGCCGGGAGCGGGGCGGGTGGGGCGGTGGGGGGTTGAAGTACTAGTTGCATAGTGTGACACAGCGTAGCCGGGTGGGCTGCGGGGAACGGGGTGGGTGGGGAACAGGGCCCTTGTAACTTCGGGTAACGCAGCGCAGCCGGGTTAGCTGGCGGGGAGAGGGGAGCTTGGTGGGGAACAGGGGGTTACCTGATACGCGGCAGAAAGCAACAGGCCCTAAAGCCCCTGCCCTGCGAGCTGGTACTATGCACCCACGCACCACGGTCTGCAGCGTCTGCCTGGCCCTCTCATCCTCCGCCTCCTCCCGCTCCTGGTCGCGCTGCGCGCCACGAGTGCGCCGGGGGCCCTGCTCCCCCGCCTTCTGGCCCTGCTCCCCCGCCCCCTGGCCCTGCTCCCCAGCCCCCTGGCCCTGCCCCTGGCTCTGTGGCTCCTGCTTGCTGATCCACTTCAATACGCCCCCCTGGGAGCCGACCAACCCCGCCCCCGGCCCCGAACCGTCAGGCCCCTGCCGTGGCCCGTTCTGCTGCTGTTGCTGCTGTGCGCCCTGGGCAGGTGGGGGTGGAGGCAGGTCCCACAGCAGCAGGTTAGCCGCACCGCCCAGCGCCACGGCACGCAGCGAGCCTGAGGAGGAGCGAGGGTGCCCAAGGGTGGGTTGGGGTGGGGGCGCCACGGTTGCTACTGGTATTACCCCCTTGCTGAACCACACTCAATATGACTTCTTGCTTAAAGTGGTGCCCATACTGCCCGCCCTCGGCCCATCTGTGGCCGTCTTGCAGCTGCAGCCCCATCACGTAGGTGCGGCCGTCGCACTCCCCACGCCCTTTCCCGCTAACCCACACCCTCCCTCAACACGCCCCACACTCCCACCTACTCGTGCAGCGCCAGGTGCAGCCCCATGATGTGGTTGCGCCGTTGCACTCCCCACGCCCTCTCCCGCTAACCCACACCCTCGCTCACCACGCCACCGTATGGTGCAGCGCCAGGTGCAGCTTCATGATGTGGATGCGGCCATGCACCCCCAACGCTCACCACGATAATCCACAGGTACTCAGCACCCTCCCCAACACACACACACACGAGAAACCCCGCCGTCCCGCACCCCCTGCACACGCACCTGTCGCGTCCTGCAGCTGCAGCCCCATCACGTAGGTGCGCCCGTTGCCCCCCCTGTCCAGCGGGCCGGCCAGCTCGTCCTGCAGCTTCAGGTTGTCGGCCGGCCACACCACCGCCGCCGTGATGGCGGCGGCAGAGGCCCCCGCCCCTCCGGGGGCGGCGGCGCCCTCGGGCCGACCCGTGGGTCCGTGGAGCCCCGGCACGACGCCCGTCACGCGCGCGATGACACGTGCCGGGCTGCAGTCGCACGTGTCGGCCTGCAGCAGCAGCTGCCGCAGCGTGCGCAGGGGGAGGTGCTGCGCGGGGCGCAGGGGGCCTGCAGGGGCAGGGGAGGGGAGGGGAGGGGAGGGAAGGGGCCGGGCAGCGGACAGGTGAGCGACAGTGTGCCCGCGGCGCAGGCGCAGGGGGTCTGAAAGGGCACGGCAGCGGGGTGGGGTGGTGGACACGTGCGGACAGCATGCTAGGGGTTAGCCCAGATCCCGCCGCCCGGAACCAGCGACACAGCCAGCATCACAGCAGGTATGTACGTGCTGGTTCTAACCTTGGGTACAGCTTGGTTCCCTAGTCAAGTGCCTGACTCCCTGGAAGCCCCGCGCGGACTTGATGTGCTGCTCTGCACCCAACACACCACTCACGCACACCACTCACGCGCCATGAGGGCCGCCGGGTCCTGCGGAGCCCACGTGTGCAGCGCCGCCGCCGCCGCCGCGCCCCCACCGCTGGCGGCCGCAAGGCGCTCCGCGTAGGCAACCTCGGCGCGCTCGCCGCCGCCGCCGCCGCCGCCGCCGCGGGTTCCCGGCTTGCCGGGCTGCTGCTGCTGCTGCTGTGGGCCGGAGCTGGGGCGGTGCGCCATGGTGCTGCGGGCGTCGAACAGAAGCTGCAGCTGGCCCTGAAGGGGGGGATACAGTATTGGTAACGCGAGGAAGTGATGGCAGTGTGTAGTAAGGTAAGTAGTACGTTCCTGGAGGCATCAGTCGTATTTGGTCTTCTTCCGGCTTTCGGATAGTTCGCCAAAAGTACCGGCCAGTTCTGGGGTACTTGGCTTCATTATGCCGTAGAGGCAGAGGCAGAGGTTTAGCCGGACTGGGATCAGGCAGACAGGCAGGCAGGCAGACACGGGGTTTGCGCCAGGCTGGGGATTGTGCCGGCAGCTGCAGCTGGCCCTTCACGGGAGTGGAGAGGGTGGTGCGGAGCGGTGGCCAGGGGGAGGGGGTCGGAGGAGGCAAGAAGTGTTGTGCAGCACACCGCTTCTTGCTCAATCTGATACTCGTGTAACTCTATGCGGCGTCATCGCATTATGATCAGTTTCTGCGCACATGCAACGACTCCGGACTTTCACCGCCATGCGCATGAGTGCGAGCAGCGGCCCACCTACCCACCTGCACGTACACAGGCCACACGTTCCGCAGCTTTATCCACTCCCCCACGCGCGGCAGCTCGCCCAGGTACTGTGTCTGAGGCTGCTGCTGCTGCTGCTGCTCCGCCTCCGCCTCTGCTGCCCCATTCCTGCTGTCACCCGGGCCTCTGCCAGGCCCCTGCCTGTCCACGGGCATGATGACGGGGACAGCAGAGCCCGCCTGGGGCCCACGTGAAAGCAGAACGAAAGATGAATCGGCAAGAAACTGTAAGCCATGCCCGTAGCTCGCAGTGCACAAGTGCGTGTGTGGTGCCGTTGCAGCCCACAACACGACTGCGCGCAGTAAGCCAGCCACCCATCCCCTTTCCATCCCGCGCCGGCAAGAGACGTCCCTGCCCGCCCACGTCCCCCCCGCGCCCCCCTCCCCCAGAACCACACACCTTACTACGTACTTTCCTTTCCCCTCCACCCCCAGCCCCCACTCACGAGGGGCATGTCGGCACTCCGCTGCGCCACCGACACCGCCACCCACTCATGGGCCTCCCCACCGGATGCTCCTCCATCCTCTCCTGCACCTCCTCCTCGGTCCCCACCCGCCGCCTGGAGCCCTCCCGCTCCCTCCTCGGACCCCTGCGCCCGCCCCGTGGCCTGCCCCTGCCGCGGCTTGCACTGCACGAAGGTGTTGAGCGGCATGGGCAGGGGCACGCCGTACGGCCCAGGGGGTTCGGGTCCGTCGCCGCTGCCGCTGCCGTCACCGCCATCGCCATCGCCTACTCGCTGCCGCTTGGACCAAGGCTGTGAGAGAGGGGCAGGCGGCAGACAATAGAGGGTTAATAAGGGAACGTGGTTGGGTGGAAAGTGAGACAATGGTGGTAAGGCCCATGCCCCTCATGGCTAACGCGCTGCAGCGTGGGCCCCGGCTTTGGAAAGTGCAGGCGCCATGGTACCTCAGGGGCAGTACACGGAGGGATGGGTGGACGTGGCATGGTAACAAGGCCAATGCCTCCATGCATGCAGCTTGCGCCAGGGGCAAGGAATTGTGCTCATCGCAATGCAGGGGTCAAGGTACCGGTAGGCAAAGGAGGTAACAAACGGCCTCAAGCTGTTGGTCTAGGTGGTTCATGTCCGGTACCTCTCCGGTTTCTTGTTGGCGGGATTGCTGCTGCTGCGGTGGGCGGCCCCTATGCGACGGCCCCGGCGGTGGCGGCGCGTGCAGGTTGGTGTATGTGGGCGGCACGGGGAAGGCGTCGGTGCCGTCCCACACGTGCAGCACGACGTGGCGGGGGTGGAAGCGGAAGTCCAGAGCCAACACCTGCAGGGGGGCACGCCGTAAACGTGGGGAACCGTGTGAGGCGTTAGGGAGTCAAGGAAACGCTGCAAGGGGGCGGGGGACAGGGTGTTGCGTGGGTGTGGCGTCAGCACCTGCCAAGGGAGGCAGGAGGGTTAGGGGGAGCCTGCTGGGCAGCAGCAGGGGTCGACTCTGATATCGTGCGCCTTGCGGGACGGGTGCGGCCCTCTGCGGTGCTGGCCCCGGGTGCAAAGGCATAAAGCAAACAAGGAGGACCCATGAGCCGAGTGACGCTTTCGGCCTTCCCTCCGCCTGCCCTGCGTCTGCCCTACCTTGGCGATGATGTCCACGGCCGGCCCCCTCTCGGGCGGAGTGCGCAGCTGTCCGTGCATGTCGGCTGGCGGCCGCAGCGCGCCGAGCGGCAGCAGCCGCCGGTGGCGGTCCTCGGGCTCCGGGCCAAGGCCGGGGTGCAGGCCTGCGCGGGCGTCAAGAAGCAGCGGGGCAACAATCGCTCGAGTCGCTCCTAAAGCAACACAGGCTACATACAAAGGTGCATTGGTGGCGGTCCGCGGGCTCAGGGCCAAGGCCAGGGTGCACGCGTGCGCGGACGCCGTCAGACAAGACGGCTCATGTCGCAAAATACAGTCCAGCGTGGGTGCGCTCTACACCGACAAAGAGAGAACAGCATGGGGCGTTAGGAGCTAGCGCTGGAACTAGCGTTTCTGGTTCCTGGTTTGTAAACGTTTGTGATAGGCGCAGAGCACAGCTCAGGGCGAGGTAAGGGGCGAAGGGGCGACATGGCAAGGTGCCACCTAGCGGGGCCGGGGTCGTTACCTGTGTCGGGGCGCTGCGGGGGCGGCGGCTGGGGCGGCTGCTCGAGGGCCCGCTGCAGCAGCCACCGCCGTAGGTGGTCCAGTTGGCCGCGGTCGGCCTGGGGGCAGGGATGCAAAGGGGTGCAAGCATGGAAGGGGTAAACAGGTGCAAAGCGTGGTCAGCCCGGCACAGGGAGGACGAAACACCTGGCTGCTTGGATGTGCGAACGCATGGTCAGGACAGGGGAGCGGCTGGGGTTGGGGGTTACTGCGAACTTGTAATGCTTCTGCGTACTGTTTTGCTGCACGGCCTCCTCGAGGCGTCCGGTGCCGAGGGTGGTGCCTAAGCGGGCCACCGCGTTGTCTAGGAGCGAGGGCTGGGAGGGCTCCCCTATTCCCAAGGTCCTCGCCCGCCTCCTCGCCCCCGCCCCCGCCCTCGCCGAGCCCCTCCACCCCACCCCAGCACCTTGACTGTGGCCCCCCACCTTGGGCAGGTCGTTCCGCTGGTGGGACATGCGGATGGGCTCCCAGCCCGCTGGTACGGCGGTGAGGTTGGCAGGCCCCATGCCGCCGGGTGCGCTCCCACCGGGGCCGGCCCCGCCAGCAGCGCCCAGCCCCGCCGCCACGCCCCCGGGATGCAACAGGCCGCTGGGGCCAGCACCAATGGCGCTGCTGCCGCTGCTGACACCGGGGTAGTAGCCGAAGGTGTCGCCCGCTTGGGGCGTGCTGTAGGGCTTGATGCGCATGAGCAGCTGCGTCTCGCCGTTGGCCTGGTACTCCCGCACCTGCGACACCGGTGTTAGGGGCGGGCTAAGTGGAAACATCAACATGATGCGATAAGGGATAGGCGTCGGTACGGTCGCCGCTGGCTTGGTGCTCCCGATGAAGTGCAGTGAGCACCCTGGTGATGCGGCGGCCTGGAGTGTGTTTGGAGGGCTGCGCTGGGTTGCAGCTTCGCACCTTGGCCTGGTGGACGTGCAGGATCTCGTGGGTACCCGGGGGCCCAAACTGGGGCAGCCGCTCCAGCGACCCGAACATGACGCAGGGGAAGGCGTCGCCCGCGGGCAGCGAGGGATCGGTGAGCATGACGCGGAGGGAGTAGTCTGCGGGGTAGGGTGGAGTGGGGTGAGGTGGGGTGGGCAGGGCAGGGCAGGACAGGGTGCGGATGGTGAGCATGGCGCGGAGTGTCTTGGGGTGGGGTGGGGCGGGGTGGGGAACAGCCAGGGGCAAGGAGCTCGGGGCCAGCGGTGATGGGGGTGGTCAGGATGTGGGGACCGAGGAGAGTGATATAAGGTGCCGACTGGGCGGGTGCCGACTTACCGGTCGAGGCAGTCTTAGTAGGGCCCACGACGCTGACTACCACGGCATACACGCTGACCATGCATTCCTTATATTTCGAAGCGTCCGCCAAAGTCGTGGGAATGGCCGTCGCCCGGCCCCCGATGCCTAATGAGCGACGCTGCGCCATGCCTTGTTTGCCCTGAGACCTTAAAATGTAGTCCATAGATATGGCATACACGCCTAAGTGGGGTTGCAAACAGACATTCTGCGCACGGGGGCTTGCCGCGAAAGCTGCGACAGCTGTGAACAGACTGGTAAGGCTACACGCACTTTGCGATGCAACTCGCGATTAGTCAATGCCTCTATCCGATTCTCATTTTACCCTTGAATCGAAGCCGGCCGGCTAATCGGGGTGACAAGACGTACGGGGTGACTTGACTGCACGCTCACGTGTACAAGGTTCCAAGACGATATGGATCAGTCTGGCCCCTGGACGCTTTCCTGGCATTCACAGGGGCCTCTAAACCAAAGGACATGCTAACGTCAGTACGGGTGGTGTCGAGGTATCAGTGAAGGCTCCAGGTGCAAGCCACTGAACACGTGGCAGGTGGCACGCGCACTGCAGGTGCGTTGCACACCTGCTATATCCCACACACAGCCAGACGGGCTGCGATATTAAACAGGAAAGCTGGTTTGCCCAGCGATGTTCCTCGCCGCCCACACGTTACAGCGCACTCGTTCAGTCCACCCTCCACCGTACAGCACGCAAAACAGGAGGCCAAACAGGAGGCCAAACCGGGGGAGCTCCCCTGGGCCGCACCACCGTGGGGGCCACGCCAAGTGCATCGCCCGCTGTGTGGCCGACGCGCTTTCCGTGCCTCATGACCCCTGTAAGGCTGTAACCCGAAGCCCCCCCAAAAGCTCGCATTCTGAAGCAGCGCCATCCTTGCACCGCTGACGGTTACCATAGCCGACTTGCACTCCATCGGCCGGGAGGAGCGGGTAACCAGCAACCGCCCAGCACCTCACAACACCGTTGCTGCCTTAACCAACAACCGCGCCGCGCCCAACCACCGCAACCCCCCAACCACGTCCCTCAACCCACCAATTGCAGTCCAGGCCGAGTCCAGCTGCCACCATCCTGCCTGCACCGCCACCACCACCACCACCACCACCACCACCACGCCGTACACCCCACCCCTCCTTTTGCGCCTCACGCACCCCTCACGAAACACCCTGCCCCTCTTCACCACAGCCCTCCAGGCCCCTGCACACCCCTCCATGCCCCCGCCACCGCAACAGCCCCGCAACCACCCCCTCACGCCCTCCCTGCACCGGCCCCCTCACACCCCCGCGACGCCGTCCACCACCTCCCTGTCCCCCTCAGATGCCCGCTATGGCGTTGATGATCTCCCTGTACCCCTCAGATGCCCGCTATGGCGTTGATGATCTCCCTGTACCCTTCCAGCACGGGCCGCCCCTCGCGCACCGCCTCGCACAGCAGCGCCATGTCGCTGGCGTCCAGGTTGCCCTGCTTGCTAAGCCACAGCAGCAGGTGGAAGTCGGACAGCTTCTCCACGTAGGAGGGGGGGCCCTTCTTGAGGTGCTCGCGCAGCTCCGTCTTGCCCTGCGCGCACGGGCGACAGGACAAGCGAGGGGAAGGTGAACGGGTAAATCATGGAAGCGAAAGTGTAAATGTCCCACTAGCCACTACGTATGACCAGTCACTGTGAAATTGGGGCGTCGTTCCCTCTCGTGCGGTCCCAATCAGTGATGGCAGGTGCAGAGGTGAAACTCCTTCCTCCGCCAGGCGCCTGCCATCCCTGCTTTCACACACTCAGCTGCACTGGTACCACCCCACCTGCGGCGTCAGCCTATTCTCCACGGCACCTGCTGCCACCATCCCTGCCCCTACACCTGCCTTGGCCCCCACCCGGTACGACGTCTCGATAGCCTAGCCCCTTTGCATCCCGCCCAGCCCCCTCCGCCGGTTTCCTCACCATTTACGCGTAAGCCCACCTGCGGTGCCCCTCTCCTCCCCACCTGCGGCGTGAGCCTGTTCTCCACCGGGAAGCTGGTGAGCAGCTTGCCCGCGTGGTCCAGGATGCGCACAGGGCACAGGAAGTAGTCGTTGTCGGCCTCGTCGGCGTCCTTGCCTGGGGACGCAGATGGCACAACGCATACACACCCATAAACGAAACGACCTGTTGTGACATGCCAACAGGTGTTTGGATGAACAGTTGTTGTCCGCCCCGTCGGCCTCATCGGGCGAGGAGGGTAGGCTTGTGTGTTGACCAGTCTAAACCGAAGAGTCGTTTCAACGCCGCTCATAGGTGACACGTGCGTCAAGCCACCTCCGAGGTGTCGCCCTCTCCTTCTCCTTGCCCGTCCCTTGCAGTGGCTCTCCCGAGTCGGCCCAACTGCCAATACATCGGTAGCCCTCCCACCCAACACCTTTCCTGAGTGCCCAGCTCCCTCCTCTCCGCCCGTCAACCAACATCATACCGTTACCTGTCATGTCAACTCCTTCACAACGCTCACCATTTATCATGACCGGATGCTTCATGTCTGGCTCCTTGGGGTTGACCAGTCGGGACACGCCGTCCACGGGGTCGCGCGGCACCACCCAGCCCTCGCGCACCAGCCGCACAGCCAGATCGCTGCGGGGGGACGAGGGCCCGAGGACACGTCATGTTACCATTCGTAACGTTCCTACTCCACCCTGACTACCAGCATCTTACACCAGTACCTTGCACGAGGTCAGCTGAGCCGTACCACTTGCAGGCTGTCATGGTCCAACAGACAGATGGTGCTCCTAAACCAGCCCTGACCAGCCATTACCCCCACCTGCCCCCACGCACCGCATCCCTCGCCTCGCTCACCCCGAACCTGCTTCCCAACTCCCCGCCCCCCATTACTTGCAATGACATCGGCCTACAACGTCGTCGCCACACACACGTCGTCCTTCCCTCGTGGAGCCCCCGCCCCCTCCCCGTCCCCCACGCTCCCCGGCCTCCGACCCGGGCCCCACCTGCACTGGAAGGCCTCAAAGTGCACCTGTGGCCCCGAATCCTCCTCGTACTGCGTCACCAGCGCCGTGCAGCAGTGCTCGCCGATCTCGTCCTGCGTGGTGCGGGGTGCAATGAGTGAGGTGCTGTTCGGTGGCACGGGGCGCGGGGTGCACAGGCGCGGGGTGCACAGGTGCCGAGTGCGGGGTGCACCAGGTGGAACTAAGGTGAGCAAAAGTGCAGCGGGGGTGGAAAGGCAATTTACGGTATGCAGAACCGTTGATCCACTCACCTGCATTGCGGCCATGCTGATGAGCTCCTCCGTGTTGATGATGTAGTCACCCTCAGCCGCCGCCTTCTGCGCCTTGACGCTCTGGCAGAAGATGAACCCAACCTTGCGGTAGCCCAGCATCTGGGCAATCAGGTCCACCTGTGGGAGTGGGGTACGACGTGCACAAGATGAACACGTGCCGTGAAAGCATACGGCATACCCCCGAGGGTCAGTAGCCCAGCATCTGGGCAATCAGGTCAACCTGGAGTAGGGTGCACACGTTGAGGGTCATTAACGGTACAGGGGACAGGGACAGGCCTGGGCAGGAAACCTTGTACAGACCCTTCGATACGCCGCTTGGGCGCAGGTACCGTACACGCCTCCCATACCGTTGCTTGGCTGAGGCTAAACTGTTACGGTACAGGGCCCGGAAGCTGTGCTACAGCGCTTCTGTACGACACCAGCGCTGTACGGACTGCCGGTACGCTGCGTCATTGCCGTACGACATGCACCCCCACCTGCTGCTCCTCCGCCGTGTTTCGCTCTAGCGTCAGCTTGTCGGCGTTACCCTCCTGTGGTAAGGGTTAGGGTAGGGCAGCAGGTCTGTGACAGGGGGCACATAGCTACGCCTTTTGCGAAGAGTACACAACCAGCAACCCCCACCTGATCCCCCGACAATGTGCAAGCTGTGCGCCTTGCATTCTGCGGGCAGCGGGCTTTTCTTGCAGGCCCTCCCGCACCCTCGGCACCCACCTGCGGCGGCTCGTGCCCCTCGCGCTCCACGCGGTAACCCAATCCGAAGACGGCTCAAGTTCAGGATAGTTCAATAGTGGCGATCGAATGATATCTTGCTCACCTGCGGTGGCTCGTAAATGAACTCCACCTTGACGGTGTTGTCTTCCTCCACGGTGCCGTATAGCAGGCCCCCGCGCTTGATGGAGAAGTTGAACGCGCCTGCGGGAGAGGAGAACAAGGTAGGATGGGGGCATGAGCAGGTTTGCTGCGGCATCCGTTTACCACGGCCGACCACCGCGTGCAAGGCCTTACGGAGGCGACGGCTACTGGCCCTCCTCCCCCACGTGTGCATGAGCACTGGCGCAACTTCTGTGTGCAGCACGGCTGGGGGCTATGTTCGCAAGCCGGAGCAACGAGGGGCAAAAGAGGCAGAGGAGGGGAGGCCAGCAGGCTCCATGCGCGAAGGGTGGCATACGGAAGTGGCAGTTTGGCATGTAGCCCAGTGCGGCCTCACGTTACGCACTCATCTCACCCGACACGTATCCCTGGAACACGTTTGCTGCGTTGCGGTCGAAGGACATCCCCTGGCAGTGCGGCTTCTCCTGCCGCTCGATGCGCACAATCTTGGCCACCACGTCATCCAGCGTCATGTGCGCGCCGAACGGCTTGGCTGCAGGGTGGGTGGGTGGGGCAGCAGACAAGGGCACACGTGTTTCCGGCCTGCTCCGTGATTAGGTAAGGCCCATATGGCAAGGCCCATATGGCAGGTCCGTGTGCAACGATCGGTCGCCACACGTTCCTTGGGTGCGCATGAGCGCATGCAGGACAAACGCGGAAGTGAGTCGAGGGCGACGAGCACTGAACTCGGCATGCTCTTACTGGGTACCGGCACAACTGGCACGTTCATACCGAATGTCGGCACCACGCGACTGTCGTGTCGTTGCGACCTCCAACCCCAACAGGCCGCGGTCGGTCAAAGTGGAATTGTTCTGCTTTGCGCCTTTGCTGCTGCAGCGGCGGCCAGGTGCCCAGACAAGAACCAGGCATGCGCCGGCATCCCTCAGCACCACTTGCTCTTCGCGTGCATGCACCAGCACCTTCCCTTATGCCTGGACGCCTTACACCCCTTGCTCGCTTTGCCCACACTTCACACGCATTACATCCCCGCGCCCGCTGGCCTTGCCGCCGGCTCCACCTGACCACCCAAGCCCCAAACCCCAAGCCCCAAGCGCCCGCTTTCACCCTTTCCCCACGCACCCTCTGGCCGTAACGCCGGCTCCACCTGCCCGCACCCCTGACCACCCAAGCCCCAAGCCCCCGCTTTCACCCTTTCCCCACGCACCCGCTGGCCATACCGCCGGCTCCACCTGCCCATAACCCTGACCACCCAAGCCCCAGGCCCCAAGCCCCAAGCCCCCGCTTTCACCCCCTCCCACGCACCCGCTGGCCGTACCGCCGGCTCCACCTGCCGCTCAAAGGAGTACAGCAGGTACACCATGTCGCCGTGGGACACACCCAGGGACCTGGGGGGAAGGGGGCAGGGGTGGGGGCCAGGAGGATGTGTGCACAGCTTGCCAAGCAGCAGGGCAGGGCAAGCAGCAGGGCAGGCAGGGGCTGCTGTCAGCATGTGGCCGTGGGACAAGCCCAGGGACCTGGAGGTAGGGGCGTGGGGGGCAAGGGTGGGGTGTGGGTCAGGACGGGGCGGGCACGGGTTGCCCAACAGCACTATTGGTTGACAGGATGGGGCCTGCCGTCAGCATGTCGCCGTGGGACACGCTCGGAGACCTTCAGGGCAAGGGGGGCGGTGTGGGGGCAGGACGGAGCTGGGCGGCCACAGCTTGCCACACCGCACGGTGGGTCGTTGACTGATCCGGCAGGCACGCAGGACAGCGGGGGCTGCTGTCAATATGGTACGGTGCTACTTGACACTTAAACGACCCAGTATGCCACCCACTTTAAGCTGGCGTCGTTGATGCCTAACTACTTCTATTTGCTCCTCATCATCACCCACTGCTGTTACCCACTTTAGGCTGGCGTCGTTGATGCCCATGTCACGGAAGCTGTACGGCTCCTTGCTTGTGAGCAGGCCCGGCTGCTTGCTGAGCAGCATGTCGTCCATGGGGATGGCCAGCTTGGCGTGGATGGCCTGCTTCAGCACAGCCAGCGTGGCGGTGTCGGGGACCTGGGCGGGGAGTAACCGGGTTCGTTGGGGGTTACCCATACTGAAAACCTGGTAGCTGTGGATTTGGCGGCGGGTAGGTGCGGCCAGCGTGGCGGTGTAGGGGACCTGGGTGGGGGGAGGCGGGTTCGTTGGGGTTCGTCGGGGGTTACCAATACTGCAAACCTGAGAGCTTGTGAATTTCGCGGTGGGTAGGTGCGGCCAGCGTGGCGGCGTCGGGGACCTGGGTGGGGGGAGGCGGATTTGTTGGGGTTCGTTGGGGGTTGCTGGTACTGCAAACCTGAGAGCTGGATGTGTGGGCGTGTAAGTCACGGCGGGCAGTTGCGGCCAGCGTGGGGGTGTGGGGGACCTGGACGGGGGGAGCACAGTACTCGTGACGTGCGTGGCGAACGGGAGGGCTGCCGTGTTGTGGGTGTTATTGATAAGCAGGGCGTTGCATGTGTTATGGGAGCTCCTCACAGCGCGTCAGGGCGAGCGGTGGGGTTAGGCGGTGGGGTGGGTGCCATGAAAGTAACGGCGGTCGCAAGGGTTTGTTTGTGTTCAGGACTACCGGGCAGCACGGGCACGTCCCAGGGTGATATCACCGGGGGTGATATCATCGGGCACAGCGCGCCACGTGGGCGAAAAACACAGTGGGACAGCGTCATCGCACGGCCGTACCTCGATGCGCTCGAGGCCATCCCGTGACCTCAACCGTAGCAGCATCCTGGCTCCAGGCTCTCAGCACTCTATAGCCGCCGTGCGCGAAAGGGCTCGCCCGAAGCTGCAAGCTGCGCGTGTGGTGCTCCGAATAGCGAGCCCTGATTGGCCTAGGGTGCCTTCCTGCTCCTACAGGCGTCCGCTGATCGCCGCCGCCGCTGCTGCTGCTGCCCTCCGCCCACCTCTTACGATGCGGCCTGCTGTCAGGGCCTCTTCACCTGCAAGGTCAGGAGGTAACAGGCCGAAACAAGCTGAAGCATACGAATGCATACACGACGTAGGTGAAGGCAGCAGCCGTTTGTACGGTTATGTCGATGGGCGTCAGACAATATAGCTTGCTTTCAGCATGCCGGCCCGCCTACGCAGCGGCGTGCTGCTGCTGCTGCTTTCGGCCGTGCACCAGACCACCTGCCACCACGCTCGCGCGGGCGGGGCACAGCGTGTTGCACAGCCGGGTGGGCCAGCGTCAGCAGTACCTGTCGCATCTCTTCATCCGCCCTTAAGACTTAACAGTGGCTCTAACATGCGTATGCTGTTGTTGTGCACCAAAGGTCGTGTGGACTATAGTTGTGGATTTCAAAGGTCGTGCTGGGTGGTTGGCAACAGGCGCCAATGCGGCTAACCGACCTGTCGACCTGCCGTTGCAGTATAGTGCGGATGGGCTTTGTAAGAGTTAGCGTGTGGCGTGGAGGGTGCAGGCTTGGTGCCCCGCGTCTCTAGGAGGTGGGCTGGACCCAAGGGCTTGCGGATGGGGTAGTGGCAACAGACCCCCGCACGTGCCCACGGCATCCCGGCGCTACCATGACGCCCGAGACACGGAGCTGCTCGAATGCAACATCATGAGTATCACATTGTCATAAAGAGATTTCACTCTGAGGTGAAGTGCTTACGAGAAGGAACATTGCCGAGATCCTAAAGAGCTTTCGGGCGACTGCGCCTTGGTACACTTACAAATGTAAGGTAGAGCTTCAGACGGCGCCACGGCTGCGGTCCTCAGTCGGTAGAATGGGTGTCGCCTGCTCCTCTTTCGCGAAACAAGTGTCCGTGTGTCCCTTTAACGCTCGCTCAGTGAGTGGTACGCGGAGGCTCCCCATAAATGTAATAATACGCAACCTTGAGTAATTGGTACATACTTGTGCTGTAGCGCAAGTCGATGAAATGCAGGGGAGGTCGTTACAAGGTCGTTGCAAGTCGTTGGAGTCGCACATGGTCCGTGGGCCAGCAACGATCATGACCTGAGCAGCGGGCTGACCCTGCACAGCCTGACAGCGGGCCTAGAACCCCGCCCCTTCCTCCTTCTCCTGCATCCTTTCCCCCAGTGGGAGGATGGAAGCAGGGCTGGAGCTACTTGTGCCGCTACACAGCGTGCATCATCTTCCAGACAGTGTTCCGGTCTTACACAATATTACGGATTTTCCGGCCGTCCAGGCCGGTTCTTAGGATTTTTCCGGGCCAAATTGTAAGCGAAATTAGGATTCCTAGGCAGTTTCCCGTAGAAAATGTA
>VFQN01001609.1_pt1 | contig 37103 bp, 44 predicted proteins | sample 3512371 | NCBI WGS metagenome assembly VFQN01 (sample SAMN10412370, study PRJNA504923) | tailings metagenome | isolation source: Replicate 2 from Balatoc abandoned mine | place: Philippines: Itogon, Benguet | collected 2017-08-28
TGCTCACCGGGCAGGGAGGCGTCAACATCGGCTACGGCTGGGGCTGGAGTGGCAGCAATGGCGTGATGGAAACCTGGCGATTCGCTCCCGGAGCGATGCACGCCACGGCGTTGCTGGGCTTCTCGCCGCGCAAGGACAGGTCGGGCCGGCATTACATCTGGGAAGCGAACAGCGGCTACCCGACGCCTGGATACCGCGAGCTGTCGCCGTCCGGAATCGATCGTTGCCTGGCGAATGAATACACGATTGCGATTGGCATGTCCCGGCTGAGTGTGCCGGCCGTGCAGCCGGTCGCGTTTAACCCTCTGGGGGTCTGAATTGTCGCGTCCAGTTGTGAGAATCCGCGAAGCGTGGATGTGGCACTGCCCGGCCTGCAAGAAGGTGTGCGGGGCTGCTGCTGAGCTTAGCGAAGTTGAGGACGAAAGCGACGAAGACGAAGCCAGGGAAGGCATGGGCCTGCAGGACTGGGAAGATGTCCCACCCGGGAAGTTCGTGCATTACCCGGAGATCGTAGCCTGTCCTCACTGCGGTGAGGTCGCGGATGTGGATTTGAGTGAATTCGGAATCGGGGAGTGATTGATATGTTGCGTCTCATCTTGTGTCCTGAAATCGTCCTGGTGTTCTTCGCGGCGGTCCTGCAGTGTTCTGCCCAGACCTATGACCGCTTCGCGTCGAAGTACGACCCGCTCGGCATCAATGAAAGTCCGCCGAATACGGCTCCCCTGCTGACGATCGATACCGAGGCCCTGCAGACGCTGGAGGCGAGCCGGCAGCGAACCGTGATCGTCTACACGTCGACGACCTGCGGACCCTGCCAGACCATGAAGGCGTGGTGCGGCAGTGGCGACGAAGATGTCCGGATCGAGTACCGCGATTACAGCGAAGCGAAGATCCACATCACCGGGTTGCCTGCGATTTACAGCCCCGACAGCAACACACTGGCTTATGGTCCCTGCAGTCTGGCGGAACTGAAGCAACGACTGCAGCGGCATCCGCCGATCAACGCACCCCGAGCAGTCACAATCGGCACGGTCAAGGGACGTGAAGCGATCGCGAAGCTGCTCGACTCCCTGCAGCATCAGAACGGCACGGCCACGGTCGAACTCGGATCGGCGTCGGTGGTCTTGCCCGAACAGCTCACCAGCACGCTGGCCTTGTCGAGGGATGCGGCCAGCGTCTCGTTCCCTGCGGTCAAGCCGCGGGTGAAAGTGGGCACCGGCTGGCTGTCTGTGGCTCGCGAAGTGGCGGGGTTCAAGGCCGACCGCTCAACCGGGCTCCTCACGATTTCGGTGGTCAGCTTTCCAGATCTGGTGTTCACGCTGGAGTAACAATTTCCCCTCTTGCGGAATGACAAGATTCTTGCTATTTAATCAACCCACGCGAATTGATTCGCGTGGGTTGATTTTTTTATTCAGCAGGGCGGGGCAGAGCCATGCGGCTGTACTATTCAATGCGCAGGCGGCGTTACATTGATCAGGCCGGCGGCTGGCGGCAACTCACGATCAACTGGGAGAAGCCGGTTGTTGCTGTGGTTTCGCAGGCTGCGCCTGCCGCTGCTGCCAGCGGCAGCAAAAAAAACAAGAAGGGCGAGGCCGGCCGGGAAGCCAAGGACCCCGGGTTGAAAGAGATCTGGGAAACGGCCCTCGCGATTCGCACGGAGAAGCCAACGACTCCGGAGGGGCCGCGTGATGCAGATCCGGCGATGCTGTTCGCGCAGAACGCGATTAAACTAGCACTGCAGGGGTTAAGCGAGTGGTCACGCAAGTATCAGCGCGATCCGCTTGTTGTAGGCAGCTGGGACCACAAGAAGCGCAATGCCGAAAATCGGGCGTATCTCAAGATGGCCGAGGCCGCGTGGCTTTCTTACGGCTGGCTGGCGGATCTTTACGACGAGGGGCTTTTTTCTTTCGTGTCGCTGTGCCGGATGGCGGCAGCTGATCCCGATGTGATTCGCGAGCAGATCCTGGCGGCGTGCGATCCACGCTCGCTTGAGCTTCTTGCGCCACAAGCTCAAGCCCCAGGTACTCGGCGAGCCTGTCAGCCGTTGCGAGATTAAGTGAAATGCGAGTGCCGGTCAGCCAGCGCTGCAGCACAGGCTGGGCGATGCCACAGGACAGGCAGAACAACCGCAGGCTCCCGTGATCCAGCACAGCCTGCGTTACAGCGTCGCGGAGTTGTTGTGAAATGCTCATTACCAAATGGTAATTCCCGCGACGGTGGTTGGCAACTCGCCCCCTGGTTAGCAACTTACAGGGTTTTTCAAGATTCTTGCTATTTCTTTGTTACGGGCTATTTACAGGGTTATACCATTCGGTATAATCATCGCATCGCCAGTCAGGAAACGCTGAAGAGGGAAGACCAGTGATCGCAGAAGCAGATTGCAAACCGGTGATTCGCAAGAGCCCGTACGAAATCGCGAGCTGTGCCCGCTGCGGCAGCAAGGTTGAGAAGGGTGCCGAGGTCATGCTGTGGGATAGTGGCCCGCGGCTCGGCAAGTTTCGCCGCTGGGTGCATGTCGAGTGTGAGCCGATGGTAGTTGCTTCTCCGGCCGCTGCCGCTGCCCCCGCAGAAATCAATCCCGAGCAGCTTCGGGATCTGGTCGCCCAGGAAATCACAGAGTTCCTGACGAAGGTGGATCTCTCCGGCATTGATGGGCAAATCGCTACGCAGGTCGCCGCGCAAATCGACGTGAAGCTGGCAGAGTTCAAGCCGCAGGCCCTGAACCTTGAAGAGGTTCACAAAACACTGGCAGACACCTGCCAGAAACTGGGCAACGCCACTGCTGACGCCTGTGCCTCAACCCTCGAACACGTGGGCAAGCTGATCGAAGAGGGCATTCCCCACGTCATCGAAGTGAAGAAATGGGACGGCACGTCCCAAAAGTTAGAAGGGCATCAGCACCCGGCGTTCGAGAAGGTTCTCAAGCTGGCCGCGGCGCGGTTCAACATCTTTCTGCCGGGTCCGGCGGGGTGCGGAAAGTCGCACCTGGCGAAGCAGGTTGCCGAAGCGCTGGGGCTGGCGTTCGGGTTTATCTCCTGCTCCGCCGGCATGAGCGAGGGGCAGCTGCTGGGCCGGCTGATCCCCACGGGCGAGGGTGGCAAGTTTGAATACTCCCGCAGCGAGTTCGTGAAGTGCTACGAAGAGGGCGGGGTGTTCCTGATCGACGAGCTGGATGCTGCAGACAGCAACGTGCTGTTGGTTCTCAATGCGGCCCTTGCCAACGGCCACATGGCTGTCCCCAATCGCCCGGAGAAGCCCGTGGCGACCCGGCATGAAAACTTCGTCTGTGTTGCTGCGGCGAACACCTACGGTCGCGGCGCTGACCGTCAGTACGTGGGCCGCAGCCAGCTGGATGAAAGCACGCTGGACAGATTCAGGGTGGGCACGGTGCCGATGGACTACGACCGCAAGCTGGAGGCCCGGTTGTGCCGCGACAGCGAGCTTCGCGAGCGCCTTTGGAGCATCCGGGACAAGGCCCAGGCGAACCGGCTCAACCGGATCGTTTCCACGAGGGCGCTGATCGACTGCTACAAGGCCACGCTGGCCGGCGTGTTCACCCGCGACGAAGCGATTGAGCAAGTGCTGCAGGGCTGGTCCCGCGACGAGCGCAGCAAGGTGTGCTGATTTTTTTGGAATGGAATAGCAGGATTCTTGCTTTTACTGGCGGGTGAGGGACTGGCGAATGATCAACTACAACAAGATGGTCGGCGAAAATCACTGCGAAGTTCGCCTCTACGACTCCGTCGCCGACGTGGTCGACCATCTTCGCAAGGTCAAGGCAGAGCGTTCATGGCAATTTGAAGACCAGGAAGATTTCAGCGACGGCGAATGGATTGGTCGGGCCTTCAATGGCATGGAAGAGTGTGTCACTGCGGCGAATAGCGAATGGACCGCAGGGATGAAAGTCCTGGAAAAATATCTCGACTCTCTGTCTGGCGAAGAACTTCCAACACCAGCCTCTCGCAGGCGACGCCCGCGATGGAGCGAAGACACTGGCGACGATCTGTGCAACGACAGGCTGCGATCAGGCCAGAATTTCTGGAGAGAATCGCGCAGGCAGCAGGTAGCCGGGCCGAGTAGTGTGACGCTGATTTGCGAGACTGCTGTTGGGTGCGGCAGGGATAGCCAGGCTGTTTTGTGGCGCGGCGCGGCCACTGTGGCCGTTGCAAAGAAGCTCGAAGAGGCTGGTTTTAATGTCGAGATTTACAGCAGTCTTCACTCTCAGAAGTGTTACACAACAGACGAGAGCGTGCTGTTGGCGACGTGCCTGAAGCGGGCAGGCGAGCCGATCAACGAAAGCGCCCTGATTAACGCTACGTCGGGCTGGTACTACCGCACGCTGGGTTTTTTGCAAATTTGTGCCAGCGAATACGACCGAAAGGCTGTCAGCTGGCTCGGGGCAATCCGAGGTCTCAGGCCTGAGCTGGTTGCAGACATTACCGGTACCGCTGACACCGAAAACACCCACGTCATCGACCGCTGCTTCACCTACGACGAAGCCCTGCAACAAGCCCGCGGCATCCTGCAGAAAATCTGCAACGCCCAGAACCAGCCATCCACTCAGCGGGAGTACCAGGATGCTTGAACTCCTGCCGGTGTTCATTGCGGCGGCGGCATGGTTCGCCGCCGTGGTCTGGGGTGTGTGGTTTTATGTGACCTACTTAAACAACAACAGCGACTGGTATTGAGATTATGACATCCACAGGCTACCCACTAGCGAAGATGTTGCTGTTACGGGCGATGCGGGCCGCTGTTATTGGTGCGCCGCCTGCAGGCGAGCCTGTGAGCGAACCTACAGCATCTGACGATGCTGGATTCATCGTTATTGATGATCCGGACAGAGGTGACCACAAGCTGGCGAAGAAGCTGCGCGAATTGGCTACGGCCATGAGTCCGCAGATCGAGCGGAAACTAAACCCAGCCACTGCACAGCAGAATTTAACTCACCGGCGGGCTGGCATCATTGCCGGCATGCGAGAAGACGGCCTGAAGCTGCAGGAGACGCAGCAGGTGCTGTTTGCCCTGGCGGCGATGCACGATGCCGGCACGTGCCCTGAGCACTTTTCGCACCTGAAATCAAAGACCGCTGTTGATAGCGCCTTGCACGGCTACGGGCGGTCGCAGAGGCTGTGCGAGCAACTCAAGGCCTTGTTGGCCCCGCCGGACCCGGAGCAGCAGCGACGCCTGAAGATTCAAGAGCTGGAACACAGCCTGATCAGCGTGAAGATCCCCGGTTTCTTCCCGACGCCGGCTTCTCTGGTTCGCAGGATGTGCGAACTGGCTGCCCTGAAGCTGGATAGATTCGTGTGGGATGGATTAACACTCCTGGAGCCCAGCGCCGGCAAGGGTGATATTTTAGACGGGGTTAAGAAGTTCTGCGAGCCTCTGGCCGGGCCGGAGATGGTTGCCCTGGAGATCAGTTATAAGCTGACTGAGATCCTGACAGCTAAGGGCTACACGACCCGATGTCTGGATTTTATTGACTACAGGCCTGCGAAACAGCCAGACATCATCCTGATGAACCCGCCGTTCGAGCATGAACACGACGCCCGCCACGTGATACTGGCCTACCGGTTGCTCAAGCCAGGCGGCGTGCTGGTGGCGATCACTGGTGAGGGGATCTGGTTCAGGGAGAACTCGCCGTCGCAGGACTTCAGAAACTGGTTTTCTGGTCTTGCCAGCGCCGGCCAGGAAAAGCTCCCAAGCGGCTCTTTCACGGGCAGTGAATCGTTTCGCCAGACCGGCGTTGCGGCCCGCATGCTGTGGGCTGTGAAGCCCGAAGAAGAGGTTTTTTAATGAACGCCCCCAACTGCAGATTCGGCATCCACACGCTGTTATGGATGCCGGCAAGTAGTAACCCCTTGAACGTAGTCGTGATCGGCAGCGGCCCGGATCTTGCGCACGCCATCGCGTCAATGATCGAGTCGCACATCAGGTACAACGGCCGGGATCTGCGGGACGATCTGCGCTATCCCGAAGTGCTGATGTCACTGGCGACCACCAGAGCCAACAGCCGCCAGGTCGTGCAGCGGCGATGTCTCGCGACGCCCCGGCTGGACTATGACGTCCAGTATCTGATTCTCAACCAGCAGGGGTTCGAGACTCTTGCGCAGCAACTGAGTAGCAAGAGCGACAGAACGCGGGTTGATTTTGTTCAGAAGGAAATTAACTCAGAAACGCTTCGCGGCGACAGGCCGATCAGGCCGGAAAGGTTGGGTTGAGATGGGTGAGCAAGTAACTACCCCGCTCGTTCGATGGATCGTGAGAGACACTAGCTCGGTAGGAAAGCCAAGCTGCTGGAATCTGGTCGTTGGCCGCGGAAAGAAGCCTCGCATTGTCGCTACTGCCTGGGACAACGGCACATGGCACACCTGGGATCGCAACGGGCATGGTGGCGAGAACAGTGTCGAGAAAACCGTCAAACAGGCCAAAGTCGAGGCGGCTGCTTCGGCGATTGCACAGGGGTTTATTTGATGCAATTTCATGAACCAGCCGGTTGGATACCGCCACAGTTTCGCGAGTTCATCCAGCAAGAGCTCACGGATGAAGAAGTAGCTGCCATCAGATCGCAGATGGGCTACTACGACGAGGCTGGTCATTTTCATCGCTACACGGATCAGCAGATCCGCGAAATGGTCAAGAAGAACGTTGGGGTTCGGGACACAAGGACTGGCGAAGCCAGTATGGCATCCGGAACTGTGCCGATCATGGGAATAAATTTATGAGTGGCGAACAACTTTACATCTACACCCGCGGCTTCGCTCCTGACCTCACCAATTCACAGGGCAGCTTCGTTGAGATCGTCGACGGTCCCTGCCCGATGAAGCCGATCACAGAGACGGACTTTACTATCCCCGTCGAGTGGAAGCCCGGCACCAGAATCCACGAGTTCAACGGCAGGAAATACATCCACGTGCTGGACCGGCACGGCAACTGCGTGAGTGAATAACATGCTCGAATTTCAACCAGACATCACTGAGGCACTGGGCAGATTCAATCAGCACCTGGCCTCCGGCAGCGCCGCGAACAGCCCCTACCGCGATCACTCGCAGCTCAGTGCTGACGACGCGATGAAGCTGCAGTCTCTGGACGCGACGCTGCTGGCGCTGACCTGTGCGGCCGAGCGTGATGAATCGCCGATCACGCCGGAGTGGCTGATTGAGTGCGGCGGGGTTGATCGCAGCAGGAACGACGTCATTTACCGTTTCGACTTCGGAAAAGCGTATGTCATCGGCATGCAAGGAGAAGTGGGCGGCGACTGGGATGTCCGCCGGGGACTGTTTCTGAACGCAAGAGTCAACACCCGCGGCGAGTTGCTGACGGCCCTGCGTCTGTTCAAAGCCAGCTGTGATCAATGGCCAAACGGGAAGCAATAAACCATGCCAACAAAGTGCTACTACAGCCTGATTCAGTTTTGCCCTGACCGACGCCGCGCGGAGTGTGTGAACATCGGGCTGGTGCTGATGAAGCCCGAACTGCGGCGCATCATCAAGGTGAGGCTTACAAAGGACTTCTCACGTGTCAGATGCTTGTTCGGAACCGGCGATGATGGAATTTCGAGAATATCGTTCTCAGCAGAGAGCATGAAGAACCGTCTGTTAAACACCGGTGAAATCATCACCGTCACCGACCTGGAAAAATTCGCCGCGACCCGGGCCAATGACCTGCAGCTGACGCCGCCCCGGATGGCGAAGATCGAAGACTTCGACAGCGACTTTGAGCGGTTGTTCAAGGATCTGGTTTTGCCGCCGGAGCGCGAAGTTGATTGCAGCGTAAACCAGCAGGCCGAGCGAGATTTCGCCCCGCTGTTAAACACCCCTGTACTGTTCGGCCTGGAAGCCCAGGGCCATATCCCGACCATTGAGATAGGGCTGTCTCATGGCGACACCTGGCAGGAGATCGGTTCACGGATCGGCTGGGAACCGGAGACGGCGAAGCGGCACTATGAGATGTGGAAGGAACGGGCTGTTAAATCCATGAATGAGGGGAGGGCGAATGAGCAAGAAGCCAACTCACAGGCTCAGGGTTCTCAACAAGAGGACTGACGAGAAAGGAACTGTCGGGGCCGGCTGGCTCAACCCGGACGGAAGTATTTCGATTGTTCTGAATCAGTGTGTGACCCTTGTGCAGAACAGCGAAGTTGTGATCACGCTGTTCCCGGAATCGAAAGGTGCGGTGAAAGATGAGTGACGAAGTTCTCGACGAGTCATGGGCCAACTATATCGCCGACCAACAGCGGCAGTGCGAGCGCCTGAACCATCTCACCCACAAGCCGTACATCAAGCTGGTGGGCGAGGGCAACCTGGAATACTGCGAACGCTGTTGCGGCGGCGAAGTGCAGCTGCTGGAGCAGTCCTGCGATCAGCGGGTGCTGGAGCAGCAGCTCCAAAAACTGACTGATACGATGCAGCAAGCCTTGGCTGACTGCTACTTGCCGTGCGACCAGACAATTCAGTGTGGTTGCTGCGGAGCAACTTACTGGAACCGCGAAGAGTCAATCAGCCAGAACTGGCACGCTGAAGGCTGCCGTGTCTTTGCCGCTGAAGTGGCGATCGGTCGCAGTGAAGATGTTCGCATCGGCCCGGCCCCTGAGTTCTGCGACCCGTGGACCGGCGAGGGGCTTCTCAAGGAGAAGCAGGTCGCCGTGGACCGGCACAAGCTGGTTACCGCCCTGAAGCCGTTCGCAGACGCCTTCGACAAGGTTAAAACCATGTCGCTCGCAAACCCTGACGACGTCGAAGGCTTTCAGGAATTTCTGGACAAGAACACGATTACGCCGGGCGGCGTGACGTGCGGTGACTTCCGCCGGGCATGGGAGGCTTTTAACGAAGTGAACAAGAAGCCTGAGGAGTCGCCGCCGTGTACCACATGATCGTAAAAGATCGCAGGCCCGACGATCCGGAAGAGTCATCACAGGTGCTGGCCTTCATGCTCAGGTCAAACGGATCTGCTCCGGATGAGCAAATCCTGAAGGCTGTCTCGGACATTTATCTTCACGCGGCTAGAACTGGTGACCGGATCTCCATCGCCAGTGGAAAACTTTCAATCAGCTGGCAGATGGAACCTGCCGACCCAAACCACCAGGAAGAGGAGCCCGATTCACCATGCCTGCAACAACCAGCAGCTACACCACCCCGAAACCCGTGGAAATGGATTGCATCTACGTGGGCACACGCGATGGCGACTCTGCGCCGCTGGTGACCTGCGAATACGGTGACGGCACTGTCGAGCTATTAGACCCCAGATTAGATCTGGCGAATCACTCGCCCACCGGGTTCGAGTGGGGCTACGGCGGGTCAGGCCCGACGCAGCTGGCCCTCGCCATTGTCGCACACGTTGCCGGCGACGGGCACGACATGCGCAATTACCTGGTGAGTGAGTTCAAGGTGCGATTCGTGCAGCGCATCCCCCGGGACGCACCCAGCTGGGTTCTCAGTGCGAAAACAGTCTGGGAGTGGGTGCAGGCCGAAGTGGCCCTGAGTGACGCCCGGGACCAGGTGCTGGAGGAGATCATGGCATCCTGCGATACCGCGCCTGCAGGCTGAAGATCATGCCGCCGAGGACAAAGAGCAGGCTCAACCAGCCGACGACGTTCACAACCCAGTCCGGCGGCGTGTCTTTGGCGTCCCAGTGGGTGTTCCAGCTGTAGGCCAGACAGCCCAGCAGGAACCCTGCCCCGACAGTCAACGCACCAACAGCCTCTTGAAGTTTTAAACTCATGTTTCCCCCGCAGCTGCCACCAATCCGGACAATCGCAAGCATTAAAGACCTGAAACAATACGTTCAGGAGTGGCTGGAACGCAACCACGTGAGCGCGAACCAGCTGGCGCAACTCAGCGGCGTCCCGCAGCCGTGCCTCTCGCGCTGGCTGGCTGGAAAGCGGGGACTGTCGCTCGCGACGGCAGAGAAGCTGATTAACTTTCTTCACAACACGGCATGCTTTGGCATGCCAGGAAACCAGAAAGAGCAACAATGTACGCCTTCCTCCTGACAGCCACGGCCACCGGCGGGCGCCCGTGGTTGTTTTTCGCTGAAGACGCCGTGAAAGCCGGCGAGGCCTTCGCTGCGAAGTTCTCCTGCGACATGGATGAAATCAGCGTTCACGGTTACTGGAAAGCCGACCCGTCTGAGTCAGTCGACGTCGGCAGTTGGTATCACCTCTTCACCAGCCAGCCTGTTTTCGCCTTTGACAGCACGCCGCGGACCGGCAGAATCCCGGCATGAACCTGCCGCAACGCCATGCCATGACGCCGATCGGACAGCTGAAGAAGCATCCGCAGAATCCCCGCCGGGGCGACGTGGCTGCGATCAAGAGTTCGATCCGGCGTAACGGCTTTTATGGCGAAGTGATTGCCCAGGAGGGCACAGGCTACATTCTGGCCGGCAATCACCGGTTCGAGGCAGCGGTGCAGAGCGGCGCTACCAGCGTGCCTGTCTGCTGGGTTGAGTGTGATGAACGCACTGCCCTGAAAATCCTGTTAGCCGACAACCGCACCGGCGACCTTGCCAGCTACAACGACGAGCTGCTGGTGGGCGTGCTGGCTGAGCTGGACAAGACGCCTGAGGCGCTCGACGGCACGGGCTACACCAATCAGGACTATTCGGCGTTGCTGGCCTCGCTGGATGCCGGCAGAGAGCCGGAGCAGCAGGTCACACCCGGCGGCGTCGGACAGAAAATAAAGGTCAGCATCGGCGAGTATCAGGGGTTCGCCACGCCTGAGAGCTATGCGCGGCTGGTGGCAACTGTGCATAGCCGCGAGGATGCTGAGGCTCTCTTTCGCAAGCTGCTGGGGATGTCATGCGCATCGCCAATCTAGAAGCCGTGCAGGTTGCCGCCGTTAACTTGAAGCCGCACCCCGAAAATCCCCGCCGCGGCAACGAGCAGGCGATTCAGCGGTCGATTCAGGAGAACGGCTGGTACGGCTCGCTGGTCGTTCAGAAAAGTACCGGCTACATCCTGGCCGGCTGGCATAGATTTGTGGCTGGCCAGTCGCTGGGAATGAGCGAGTTCCCTGTGGTGTTCGTGGACTGCGACGCCAGCGCCGCCAGAAGGATCTTGCTCAGCGACAACCGGACCAGCGACGTTGCCGGCTACAACGAGCCGGAGCTGCTGGCTTTGTTGAATCAGCTCACAGAGTCGTTTGGCGAGCCTGAGCTGCTGGGCACGGGCTACGACGCCGATGACGTGGCGCTGATCGCGAAGCGGCTGGCGGAACCCGAGCCGCAAAAGCAGCGGGAGGCCCATGCCGGCGCGATTGCCCGGGTTGGTGAGTACACGTTTCACATCTCGCGCAGTGATTTTCTGGACTGGCAAGAGAACCTGCGGCAGGACGTGGGCTTCGCGCCGCAGAAAGTCCTGGCAGAGATCTTCAAGAGGCTGGGGCTAGAGGCGGCATGATCGTTCTTAAAGATATCAATTCATTGCAGCCGGCGGCGTATAACCCTCGCCTTGCTGATCAGGAGCGGCTGGATCTGGTGAGGCTCAGCCTTGAAAAGCTGGGCTGGCTGCTGCCGGTTTACGCCACGCAATCCGGCGAGATTCTATCCGGCCATCAGCGCCACCTGGTGGCAACGCAGATGGGCATGACGCATGTGCCGGTTTACGTGACGCCAGACTATCCCGAGTCGCGTCGCAAGGCCCTGAACATCCTGTTCAACAGGGCGACGAACGATCTGCAGCGGCATGACACCAGCTTCTCTATTACAGGGAAATTAAAGGCGGCTGGCGATTTGCGGGACTTTCCAGTAGAGAGCAAGCCGCTGGATTACGCGCCATGCCTCGACGCCAGAATGCGGGATATCGCGCCGCTGCTGAAGGCCAACAGGGGCCGCTGGATCAATGCCAGTCGCAATGCCGCGGCCAGCATGCGAGCGGCTGGCCTCTCTATGCCCATCGTGATTGATCCTGACGGCGTAGTAGTGAACGGCATTGGCCGTCTGCAGGATGCTGCCGAGCGGGACGCGACTGAGATTCTGGCTGTTGATATTTCCAAGGCAGAGGCAGAGTTCGCCCGCCTGATGCTGAACTACCTCAGCATGGATTTTAATATCCACGAGCGGTACGCAGACGTGCTGCGTCACAACTCGTTCCGGCGGGCGCAGGGCGTGAAAAGCTCGATTGGCTATGCGCACTGTTTCGAGAAGTTCAAGGTCGCCAAAGAATGCGACCTTGCGCAACCAGCAACAGCGAAGGTGTGGCGCGACCACTACGGCCTGAGCGTCCTGGACTGGGGGGCTGGCCTCCTGCAGGACACCCGGCGACTGGAAGGGATCGGCGTGACCTGTGTGCCGTTTGAACCGTATCTGCTGAAGCCTGGCACCCAGGAGATATACGCGGAGGCGAGCCGCGAGCTGGTAAGGAGTTTTCTTGATGAAGTCGCCGCCGGGAGAAGGTTTACTTCCATCTTTCAGAACAGCGTGATGAACAGCGTGCCGTTCCATCAGGACCGGCTGCATATCGTGCAGATTATTGCGGCACTGTGTCACCCGGGCACGCGAGTGCATGCGACGGCCGTATCAACGAACGCTGCCAGATTCGAGGCCGGGCAGGAAGGCGGCGACACACTGGGCAAGGGCACGCAAAGCACGACCACGTTTCAGCTGAACTACGAGCCCAATGTGTTGCTGGGGGATTACTCGAAGCTCCCCAAAGTGCAGAAGTATCACACACCACAGGAGTGGCGAGAGCTTTGGGCCACGGCATTCCAGTCGGTGGCAATCGCTGCGAACCTCACCGGCGGGCTGCTTGGAGTGGTTTGCAGTGATCCACTGCCTGTTAACCCTGCGAAATTGCGGGACGCCATCAACTTTGAGTTTGAGCTGCCGTATCCGGATGGCTCAAGAATGGGCCTCTCACAGGAAGCTCTGGCCGCTTTTTCAAAAAGGCTGGACATTACTATTTAACAGCGTGTTACCGTTCGGTATAATCCGGCGTTGCTTGCTGGCTCGCTCGTCAGCTGCAAAACCCTATCACCAGAAAGATTTATACCGTGATTGTATTGCTGGATCTCAACTACACGCTGGTCGCCAACTCGAAAGACCTCAGCGGGAAGCCGCTGGAGTTCCGCAAGAAGAATGAGCATTACCGGGAGTGGCTGATTGCCATCCTGAAGCAGATGGCTCCCGAGGCCGTGGTGATGCTCACAGTGAGAACTGTGGAGTGGGAGCAGTGGACGCTCGCCAGGATCAAACAGCTCACCGGCTGGCAGCCGGATCATGCGGTGTTCAATTACACTCGCGACGGGAGCATCCGGCCAGAGCAGTTCAAGGAGCAGGCCCTGCACGAAGTGATCTTCCCCCGCTACGGGAATCCGGCTGGGCAGTATCTGGGCGTCGAGTCGAACCTTGACACGTGGAAGGTTTATGCGAAGTACGGAATCACCGGCCTGAAGGCCTTTCCGTCCTATGAAGCTCCGGGCGTTGCGTATGAGCCAGCAGACAGAAGGTTGTTTTCCTGAGGTCGCGCCAGCGAACTCGCTGGGCCATCTCGCGAAAAGCGAAAGCGGTGCCTGGGAGTTCGACGAGCAGGTGGCCGGCTGCTTTGACGACATGATTTCCCGGAGCGTTCCGGGCTACGAGACCATGCGCAGCGTGTGCTTCGGCGTGGGCTGCAGGTACGTCAGGCCGGGGTCTGTTATCGCTGATCTGGGTTGCTCTCGCGGCGGGGCGCTGGCCGAGTTCGTGGAGAAGTACGGCAACACCTGCGAGTACGTCGGCGTCGAAGTGTCGCCGCCCATGCTGGAGGCGGCAAGAGCCAGGTTCGCGAAGGCGATCGCGGCCGGGCATGTCCGGATCGTGGATTGCGACCTGCGGCGGGACTACCCGATAGAAGCGGCGGGGGCCAGCCTTACGCTGGCGTGCCTGACGTTGCAGTTCACGCCGATCGAGTATCGGCATCGCATTGTGCGCCGGGTGTTTAATCACACGGTGCCAGGCGGGGCGTTCCTGCTGGTCGAGAAGGTGATGGGCGCCACGGCTGAAAGCGATGACCTGCTGGAGAAGGTGTACCTCGACTTCAAGGCCAGCAGCGGCTACTCGCAGGAGGCTATCCAGCGGAAGAAGCTCGCCCTGGAGGGCCGTCTGGTGCCGGTCACGGCAATGTGGAATGAAGACTTGCTCCGAGCGGCTGGCTTCAACGCCGTTGAGTGTATCTGGCGGCATTACAACTTCGCTGCGTGGCTGGCTGTAAAGAGCTAGGCGCTGGGGGTTTACATTCCGGGAATCTGGGTGGGTCAGTGACTCTTGGCAACGATTGGACTGTGATCGACAAGCGGCGTCGTCACGTCGCGGCGCTGAAGCTGCGCGGCCTGACAGTGCGGGAGATTGGCGACGCTCTGCCGGGTCTGGGGAGCATGAACCCGGACACTGGCAAACCGTGGTCTTACCAGACGGTCCAGAACGACCTTGAAGCAATCCGCGCGGATTGGCGACGCGAGGCCCGCGAGGACTTCCACGTCGTGCAGTCGCAGATCCTGGCTGAACTTCGCGAACTGAGGCGGGCCGCGTGGACTGAAAAGAACTTCAAGACTGTCGTCGCCGCGCTCGATCGAGAGTGCAAGATTCTGGGCATGGACGCGCCGCTCAAGATCGAGAACACCGGGGATGGAACCTTCAAGCTCAAGCTCGACGAACTCAGCAACGAGCAACTCGCCGCCGTCCTCGCCCTCTTTGCTGCACCTGCTGCCGCCGGAGCTGAAGCAGTACCTGCAGCAGCGACTGAACCAGATGGATCAGTCGCAGGTGAATCAGGTGAAGCAGCTGGCGAGCCAGCTGCTGTGTGAAAGGTCTTTTCACTATTACGTGAAAGAGGCCTGGAGCATTGTTGAGCCCGGGGAAGAGTTCCGGGACAACTGGCACATTGAGGGCGTGTGCCGGCACCTGCAGGCCCTGGCAACCGGCGAGCTGACCAGCGATCTGCTGATCAACATCCCGCCCGGCTGCATGAAGTCGCTGCTGGTCAGCGTGTTCTGGCCGACGTGGGTCTGGGGCCCAGCGGGCAAAGCCGCGGCGAGATTTCTTTACGCCAGCTATCAGCAGAATCTGGCGACCCGCGACTCGATCAAATGTCGCGACATTATCGAGAGCAAGTGGTATCAGGCCCGCTGGGGCAAGAAGTTCCGCCTGCTCGGCGACCAGAACGAGAAGACCTACTATAAAAACAGCAGGCAAGGCTGGCGGCTGGCGACGTCGCCCGGCGGTCGCGGGACCGGTGAGCATCCGGATTACATCATCTGCGATGACCCGCACAACGTGGAGCAGGCTGAGAGCGAGCTGCAGCGGGCGAAGGCCATCAACTGGTGGTCCGGCACGATTCCTACTCGCGGGATCTCCCGTGGCGCGAAGCGTGTCATCGCGATGCAGCGACTGGATAAGAAGGATCTCTCAGCCTACTGCCTGGAGAACGAGGACAACTGGTGCCACCTGTGCCTGCCGATGCGGTACGAGCCGGGCCGGATGCCGAAGACGCCGCTGGGCTGGGAAGATCCCCGCAAGGAACCTGGCGAGCTGCTGTGGCCGGCCCTGTTCTCTGAGCAGACAGTCGCGAAATTAGAGAAGAACCTGCGGCATCGCGCCCTGGGCCAGCTCCAGCAGCGGCCCACCAACCCCGAGGGCGGCCTGTTCAAGGGCGAGAAGTTCCAGCAGCTGGGGTCATCCGCGTGGCCGGCCGCTGAGCAGGGCGACCAGGTGGTCCTGTACTGGGACAAGGCCGCGACCGAGGGGGCTGGCTGCTACACGGCCGGCGTCCTGATGATGCTCAAGACTGACGGCCGCTTGATCGTGATTGATGTGACCCGGGGCCAATGGGGCATTGATAAACGCAATCAGCAAATCGAGATGAAGTCGCGTCTCGCCGCGGCCCGCTACAAACGGCTGAAGGTCTGGATCGAAGAGGAGCCTGGCTCCGGCGGCAAGGAGAGCGCCCTGTATACGATCCGCAAGCTGTTGGGCCTGCGGGTCGAGGCCGACAAGAAGTCGCAGAGCAAGGAAGAGTCCTGGGAGCCGTGGGCCGACCAGGTCAATGCCGGCAACGTCTGGCTGGTCGACGGCGACTGGAACCCCGATTTCATCCAGGAACACGTAGACGCGCCCAACGGCAAGTACAAGGATCAGCTGGACGCCGCCGCCGGTGCCTGCAACAAGCTGTCACTGAGTCCGCAGGTGGATATGGCCGCGTGGCTGGCTGCGACGTGAATCTGGTGAAATAGCCCTTGCCTTGCTGATCAACACGCTGTAGCCTGACGACAGCGTGTCAAAGCTACGCCTGCCCGCATAGGCGGCCATCCGAAAGCCTCGCCTGCCCCTGGAAGATCCAGCGTGGCTCGCGAGGCTTTCGACATCTCCCGGGAGCGCCGGGAGCGCGAGGAGCGCTCCTGCAGCGCCGCTTTTCTCAACAGGCGCTCCCAACTTAACCCATTGTCCGCACCGTCGTTGCGCAAATAGCATTCGCGTCGTTAGCTTTGCTGGATTCTGTCTTATCGACACAGCGAAAATCTTGGCGATTTTCGACATGATTCTTGTCGTTGCTGTTGCAAAGATATGCCAGATGGTATAGAGTACCTCGCGTTATCGATGTCGCACATCCTGTATGAAAAGGCAGTAACAATGAGCGAGGCTCTGGCAATCATCGATGCTCTTAAGTTGTCGATTGAAAAGGAGATGGAGTCTGTCGAGTACGACAGCTATTCATGGGGGATGTTGAATGCATCGCTGGAATCGGTCAATGACGCCCACCAGTACATCAGCAATGCAGCCAAGACCCTCCACATTCCCAGCGGCGTGAATGCAGACGAGTTCCATGAAATGATGAATGGAATCGACTTTCGCCAAAACTGATCGTTTTTGGCGATAAAGCGACACATTAAAGACCTGTGGCTGAATGGCTGCGGGTCTTTTTTTGTGCTACGGAATAAAGCCTCTATACACACGTGAGAAACGAAAATTCAAAACGAAGACAAAAAACACATTTCAAAAAACAAGCGCTACCGGCGCTGCTAGCGCTACAGCAGGTGCAGACAAGGAGTTACGACAAGAGCCGCGGCGCTCCAGCAGCGCTGCTGCTGCTCCTTAATCTTGGTATCTTCCCCTACGTGTATACTACGCACGTATAGAAGCCAGCTGGATCACCACCAAAACTTGACCCGCAGGAGCGCCGGGCGAAAATCCCAACCTGTTATTCGCACCAAACTTACGCGAACAGGTTGCAAAAAATGCCCGAAGTCATGGCTCCGGCGGCCCAGCTGATCAAGGCGAATCGGGTTCTCAGTGAGGATGCCCGGCAGCACATGGTGCTGCTGCGGTTCCGCGAGCCCGTTCCGCGGGGCTGGGTGCAGGAGTTCTTTAGAATCCACCTCACGCCCGGCATGCACGCCCAGGGAGAGGCCGAGTCGTTCCGGGCGGAGATCTTCCAGCCCGGGTCTCTGCGACGCTCCTGCGTGCGTTGTGCGGGGCCGGTTACTCAGATGGGTCTCTGGCAGGTGGCTTGCCAGAACAAGGCCTGCAGGCTGCACGGCAGGCCTCAAAGCACGAAACCGTCGCGAGGCGTGGTGCAGGTGCTGGTTCCCCGCGATCAGCAGGTGCGGGTAGACGGCCAGTTGCGATGCCGTAGCGTGGTGCTTGTCCTGGATCGCCGATACCCCGAGCAGGTGCTTGGGTCTGTGTACCGGACGGCGGGCATGATCTGCGAGCAACTGGGCTGGGGGCTTCTGTGAGAGCGTTTTCAGGCAGCGTCAAGGCGTTGGCGTGGCGATGGTTCGCCAGCCGGTGCGAGCTTGTGGCTCACCTGAAGCGGCTGGAGCGGCGGCTGGCCCGAAAAGACGACGAGATCGCGTGTCTCCGGCGGCAGCTCGAAACGAGCCTTGAGACGCTCGACACGTTGCGATGGGGCGCACGCCGCGAAACGGCGATGCACATGGCACAGGTGAGCCAGTTGGGTGTGATGCAACAGGGGCCGGGTCAGCATGGAACTGTTCGCTGATACATTTCGGCCGCATGGTTTCTCCGTTGCTGGTGGCGGTGCGTCGCCACATCAGCAGGCGTTCGGCGCGACTGCGTCGCCACGGCTGGCGGATCTGTCGTTACCGGCTACCCTCGCCGGCACTAACCCACTGCTCGCAAGATCGCGCCAGCAGGTGCAGCATTATCGCTTGTGGAACTACATCGCGGTCTCGCGCAATGCCATGAGTGCAGCGAAGGCTGCACCCTGCGTCGGCTACGTGACCGGCAAGAGTTCGGCCACAGGTCCGGCGGCACAGGGCTGGCTGCGACCAAAGCAGCAGAGCTTCCTGCGAGAGAACTACGGCGCTGTCCTGCAGTCCGAGGCCGAGAAGATCAAGCCGGCTCCGGCGACGCATCCGCTGGTGACTTTGCTGCAGGAGATCAACAGTGAGGACTGGTGGACCAGCTTCGCGTTTGAGTCTTACATGATGTGGGGTCTGACCGGCATGTTCTGCTGGTGGGTTGTGCCGAACGGCCTGGGCCTGCCTGCCGAGATGTGGGTGATCCCCACACACTGGGTTGAGCCGGTCTATGATGGGTCTGGCCGGCTCTTGCATTACAACGTGGCAGCTCCGGCCAAAACGATCAAGCTGCCGCCAGAAGAGGTGATCTGGGCTTCCTCCAAGTCGCCGCTGGATAAAACTTCGCCGTGGTCGCCGCTGTGTGCTGGCAGCGAGTGGATCTACAACAGCGAGAAGATCGAGAAGGTTCGCGAGCAAAGCCTGCGTCAAGGCGTGTTCCCGTCTGCGCTGGTAGAACTAGACCCTGCCCATTATCAGTTGCCAGATGATACGCTCATTCAGATGATCGGCGACAAGTTCGTCGCCCGCTACTCTGGCGAGCAGAACTACTACCGGCCACTGATCGCGCCGCCCGGCGTGACCTACAAGGAGTGGGGTCGCAAGCCGACTGACATGGACTTCGGCCCGGGCAGTGAGCAAATGCGTGACGCGGTGATGGCGCTGCACGGCACGCCCCGGGCGGTCGCAGGCCTCGCCCATGATCTCAACCGTGCGAACATTGACGGGTCACAGCTCATTTACGCCGAGCATACGCTGATTCCCATGCACGTGTGGATGGCCGGCGTGCTGACTTTTAAGCTTGCCAGGCGGTTCGATCCGAGGCTGCGGGTCTGGTTTGAAGATCCCCGGCCGATCAACGCCGAGCAGGAACGTCTGGAAGACGAAACCGACTGGAAGCTGGGCGCGATCACGCCCGACGAACGCCGGATGAAGCGTGGGCGTGAGCCGCTCAACACCGAGGCGAGCCAGAAAACGTATGTGGCAATGAGTGTTACCCCTCTGGAAGATTTTGAGGAGAGTGCTGATGACAGAAAGCAGGCTTCAAACGGTGGCAACGATCCTTCTGGAGGCGGGTCAGCGAATGGGGGTGACAGCCCAGGTAGCGGCGGAAAGAGTGACGAGACTGGGGGCAGCGATGAGGGGCCTGAATCAAAAAATGAACAACGGCAAGGCCTCACTGGGCGGGGCCTTGCCATCAGCTACTCGCGTTCGCGGCCTGTCTCCCAGGCCCAGCAAAAGCGACTCCAGCGAGTCGCCCAAAGCTACCTGAAGCTGCATTCCCGCTACGAAGTTGTCCTCGCAAAACAGCTCAAGACGCGACTGTGGCTGCCTGTCAAAAAGATTGCCCTGGAGGTCTTTGACGGCGGTGCCACAAGCCGCAGTGCCCCGTCACCCGGTGACATGGTGCAGCCTGGCAAGTTCCGCGACATGGCGAACAAGGTGCTGCGCCCCGTCTGGTCTGCAATGGCTGCTGCCGGCATTGAGTTTGAGCAGCGGGCGCTGGGCCTCGACGCCTATGGCAAACAATCGCAGGCGGATGGCTATCCGGATATCGAGATCGAGCTGCCGGAAAATCTCAAGCAGGAGATTGCGGCGTTCTTGCGTGAGCGTGAAGCAGGCATCTGGGGCAAACTGCTCCAGACGACTCACAGGGCCTTGGAAGATGCCATTGCCGAGGGCATCGCCGCCGGCGAGGGCATGGACGCGATCCGCGACCGCGTGGAAAACGCCCTTGATGGCCGGATCGCAGATGCCACGACCATCGCACGCACAGAAGCCACCGCCAGCCTGAACTTCGGTCAGCAGGCACTGCGTGAAGAAGAAGGCCTTGAAGAGAAAATCTGGATCTCGACTGCGGATGCGCTCACGCGGGACACCCACTTAGCGGCGCACTCGCAAGTAGTCGCCAACACCGCGGCGTTTAACGTGGGGAACTACCAGATGCAGCATCCCGGTGACGGATCACTGGGAGCCCCGGCCAGTGAGATTGTGGATTGCCGCTGCACGGCAACGGGCTATGTGGATTAAATGTTGTGTTCACTTATCTACTGAAATACCTGCAGTTATTCGGCATCCCCGTTGGCAGCCTGCTGCGCGGAGGCAGCAACGGCCGCGCTGAGGCTGTGCAGCTAGGTGAGGGACTGTCGTATCGCACGGAAGGCGGGGCGACGTACCTGGATGCTGAGGCCGGAGAAGGTAGCGGCGGGATCACGCCGCCGGAGACGGCAGTAGAAAACAGCGTCGCTCTATTCGGATCGTTGCCGGACATGCTTGCCGCACAGGCGAATCTGCTGGTCGAGAGCGGCACGGTGAAGATCCGTCAGAGCGGCGGTGTCGCCGGTGTCGATGAGCTTCATCTGTACCACAACGGGACGAATGGTTGCGTTGAGTCAAAAGACGGTGCTGTGATTCTTTTACCGCTGTCAGGGGGGGGCGGTCGATTTGAGTTTTACAATACTGGTATTCTGCGATCGACATCTAATCAGTTCTCGGTCCAAGATAACAATGGCACACCATTTCTTGCAGTTAGTCCTACCAACGGCATCACGCTGAAACACAACGCACAGGGTACTATTCTAGGTCAATTGTCGCCGATAGAAGGCGGCGGCTTTGAGATTAACGATGGAACAGTTGGACAAACAAGAGACCTTGTGTTGAGGGACCTGATTGCCATCGGCTGTTTGTCGCAGACTACAGACCCTTTTGTGGCTGGTCAGCTTTGGAATGATGGTGGCACGGTCAAGATATCAGCAGGATAAGCCATGTCCGATTCAATCAGGATTATCGTGTCAAAGGGTGATGCCGTCATTGACGACGTGTCATTGGCATTCGCCACGCAAGCAGATAATGAGGCACTACCTGCCGATGTATTAGACCTGCTAATGGCATCGGCGGTCTGGCATCTAAGTAGCAGCCGGCCAGCCGAGTTTTCTATGAACGAAGACGGGACGGTTCGCTGGACGTGGCTCAACCCTGACTTTAATGCTCAGCAGCCGGAGTCGGATACCAATCAGCGAACCTTGTTTGCGGATATGACGGCTGCACGCTGCGTCAGCGTCTGCTTACGCCAATTTGGTGAGAAGCTGATTGCCGGCCGCAACAACAGTCTCGCAATGCTGCAGGCTCAACAGCAGGCTGCGGTTGCCTCACAAATGACAGTCGCCGCTGTCACTGTGATCGAGGTTTGATCAGAGTCATTTGGAGCTGCCGCAATAATGCCAAAGACCTGCAAAGTGTTTCTTCCGCAAGCCACGTCGTGGGGTGGCGGCACGCTCGCGATGGAGCTGTACCCGCAGGCGCCAGGCGAAATCCTGAACGGCGATGGCGGCGACGAGTTGGCGGCGGTCGATGGGCAGCCTGGGGTCTATCAATTCACAGTGGCCGAAGAGATCGCTACCATTTGTCGGGCCTTGCTGACTCTGGATGAAGAGGTGATCAGCGTTGGCGATGACCTGATTGATATGTCTCAGGAGTCGCCGTACGTGGGCAATGCGACGCTTTCTGGCGGCGGATCTGGTGACATTACTATCCAAAATAATATCGTGGTCCCCGCAGTCGTCGCATCGCAATCGCAGGTTGCCAACCTGCTGGCGGCTGTGCGAGGCGACACCCTGCGCAGGACGTTCGAGGATCTGGGCGACTTTACCAATCGGTCGAAACTGTGGCTCACTGTGAAGCGATCCACGAAAGACCAGGACGCGGCGGCGATTCTTCAGGTCGAGGAAACCGCAGGCCTGCTGGTCTTCAAAGGCGCTGCGGCTGAAGACAGCACGCTCGCCAGCCTGCAGGTTGCCACCCCTGCGAACGCAGCCGTAACGCTGTTTGTGAGCGAGGAACTTCTGGCTGAGATTGAGTCGGCCCGTGGCTGCGTCTGGGATCTGCAGATCAAAGATGCGTCGACAGGCGACGTGTCTACGGTACTCTCCGGCGAATTCTCTCTCACGGAAGATGTGACCCGCGCTACTGAGTAAAAAACATGAATACCGCCGCCCCTGCATTTGAAGGCCTGCAACAGCAAATTCTGGGATCCTTCGACGAGATCAGCCAGGAGCTGAGCGGTTCGCCGTGCATGCTGCCAAACGGCTACCCGGTCGCGCAATCGCTCGACACGGTGATGCAGGGCATCGACGTCAAGGCAATGAGTGTTGACTTCACCATTGTGACCCGCGGTGCGACGCTCAACCGGCACGGCAACAAGGTGCAGATTGCGCAGGGCGAGCACGGTCGCGGCATCCTGCTGGACAACTACCAGCGAAACCCCGTGGTCCTGTTCGACCACGGCTACGGCGCGATTGGTGGCCTGCCCATCGCCCGGAGCGAGGACGACAGCGGCAAGAACACCGTGAAGCTGATGGCGACTCGCGCCGACGCCACGGCGTACTTTTCGCAGTCGCTCCCCGAGGCCGTGCAGATCTTCGCGCTGATCAACGAAAAGATGCTCCGCACGGCGAGCATTTCGTTCTTGCCACTGAAGGCGATGCGGCTCAACACGAAGCCGGGCAAGTCGAAGTACGGCCCGAATGATCAGGAGATTTACGACCTCAGCGAGCCGTATTTCTCGCTGGACTTCCTGGAGAGCGACCTGCTGGAGTGGTCGGTTGTGGGCGTGCCGGCTGATCCGGGTGCTGTCCGCAAGATGCTGGAGGCCGGAAAGATCGGCACCGAGCGAATCACGATGGGGATTCGCCGGGCCATGACGCAGATGGCTGGCGAAAAGCCGATTGCTGTGCCCGGGTGGGGTGACCGCGCTATCCACAAAATCTCGCTGAAGAACGGCGAGACAGAGCTGCAGGTTGAATCGCAGTCAGCTGACATTGGATCTGTGTTTGAGCATGCCTCGCAGCTCTTTGAAAAGCTGGCTGCAAAAAAACAAGTTGACGTCTCACAAGCCAGCACTACAACTCCAGCTCAACATCAGCAATCGCAAGCAACTCCCGCCACGGTTCAGGGAGTCGCCGGTACGGACACCGGCGGGGCAGGGACGCCCGGCTTGCCGTCGCTGGTTGAGATGCAGCAAATGTTCGCCGCTACAGCCGCAAGCCTTGTGGCTCCACTGCGGCGAGAAATTCAAGAGATGACGGGCAGGATTCTCGATGAGTAAAAGTGCGGCAGCGACTGCAGTTCTTTCGCCGGCGGCGATCGTGACGGAGTTGGTTGCTGATCTGCTCAAAGAATCCCGCAACGTCTTTGTTGAGATCGAGGTTGGCTGCCAGAACGGCACTGTCTCGTCTGTGAAGGATCGGGTTTGCGACGAGATTCCGGCGGCATTTGGTTCGCCGCCGGTTGAAGTTGCCGAGCTGCTGAAACAACTCGACTCGTTGATTGACAGGGCCGAGAAGGCCCATATGTTCGGCACCTGCAAGATTCAGTTTGCCGTGATGGGAAACCGGTTGTGCGGCCTGCGCTGCAGCCGGGAACGTACCCATCGCAAGTGATCGTTCTGCTTTAGCATTCAAGCCAGAATCATTTCTGCCGAGGTCGCGAGCTGGCGCTCTGCCATAGGCACATCCCCACGGAAAGGGGCTGTCTATGACCACCGTGACCGCTACTACTGTTAATCCGCCTGTTGTTGTTTCGCAGGGCACTGCGGTTGCACCGCCCGCTCAGGTTGCTCCAGTGACTGACCTGACCGGCTTCATGGCTCAGGTTCAGCAGTCGCTGCAGACTGCCGTGCAGCAAGCTGTCGCGCCGCTGCAGGTCGAGATCACCCAGCTCAAGAAGCCGCAGAGCCAGAGCGGTGCGAGCCCCTCGCAGCTGTTTGGCGGCGGCGCTCCGGTGATTCGCCAGGGGGAGGACGCGAACACGTCCCGCGGGTATTCGTTCCTGCGTGCCATCGTCGCGATGAGTACCCGGGATTTCTCCAATGCCAAGGTGGAGCAGGAAGTCCACAACAAGCTGATGGAGATCTACGGCGGCAATCTCGGCAAGGGCAGCGTGCTGGTCCCGCTGGGCGGCGAACACCTGCATGTTGAGGACTCGCGATACGCCCAGCAGGTTTCACAGATGGTTCGCCAGGGGGTTGCTGATTATGACCCGCAGGAACTGCGGTACGTGATCAAGCAACTCTTTGATCGCGGGGCCATCAAGCAGGATTTCAGCACGCTCAGCGACGCGGCCGGCGGGATTCTGCTGGGTCCGACCGAGCAGGGCGAGATGATTGAGCTGCTGCGGAACAAGTCGATCCTGTCGATGGTGGGCGCTCGCGAGGTAACGCTGCCGCCGAACGGCCGCATGAGTTGGCCGGGCCACAAGACGGCTGGCAGCGGCTACTGGGTCGGCGAGGCCCAGAACATCACCGAAAGCGACATGACGTTCGGCAACGGCGTGACGCTGCAGGCGAAGAAACTTGCGGCCCTGGTCGATCTGCCGAACGAGATGATCCGGTTCATCACGCAGTCGATCGAAGCGTTCTGGCGGACCGAGATTGCCAAGACGCTGGCCCTGACGCAGGATTCCCAGTTCTTCAGCTACGACGTCGGTTCGGCGTTGAAGCCGAAGGGCTTGCTAGCCTACAGCGGTCTGCTCTCGCACACGGCTAGCACCGCGGGCACTGACGGTGATACGTTCGAGCCGCAGGACGTGGCGAAGATGGTGGCGAAGGTCGAGGAGCAAAACATCTCGACCGAGAACTTCCAGTTCGTGATGCGTCCGTTGCAGTGGGCCTGCATTGCGACTCGCCGTGGCGACGCTGTGACTGCCAATGACCAGAAGGGTCCGTTTGTGTTCCGCACGGAACAAGGCCCTGACCGCCTGATGGGCTACAGGGTCGGCAAGACGGCGCAGATCAGCAACGCCCGAACGAAGGGTTCCGGTACGGCGCTCACCCAGGTTCTGGGTGGCGTGTTCGAGGAAATGTTGATCGGCCGTGTCGGTGCGATGGAATTCGCGATGGACCCGTACGCAGGGACTGGCGGCGCGAACTTCAAGAGCGACATGACGACGCTGCGGGCGATCATGCACACCGACATGGCCCCCCGCCGGCAAAATGCGTTCATCGTGTGTGACCAGTTGGTCAACACGTAATAGCTGCGAGTGAGATTTCAGGCGTGCTTGCACGCCGCGCCGTCCGGTGGCAGTTGGCCTGCCCGCCGCTGCCCCCGGACGTGTTTTTGTGAGTGTGTTTTTCCTGCAACCCATCCCGCTTTCAGGGAGCCTATAAATGCTACAGGATCTTGATTATCACATGGCCGTTGGCGTTTCGATTGCTCCCGGCGCGACCGGAGACGCCAACGGCTCCTACGTCGATTGCGGCGAGACGGATGGCAATCTCACCGCGATCTGCCAGAACGGTGCGGCCACCGGCACGCCGGATAACTATGGCATCGCCTGGTCGGTCTACGAGGCCGACGACAAGAGCGGCACCGGCGCTCAGGCTATTGCGGGGGCAACTGGATCACTCGCCGTTGGCACCCCGGCCAACAACGACCGCACGCACGTGAACATCCTGGTCAAGAATCGCAGCAAGCGGTTCCTGCAGGTGCGGGCCGATGCGACGATTAGCGGCGGATCGACGCCGACAGTGCCGCTGGCGGCTGTGATCGTGGGTCGCAAGCGGTTCCCGGGCACGACCGTCAACACCCGGGTGACGTAACAGTTTTCGCTTCGGCGAATTCTTGACAGACGGGAGCAATGCAGCAGAGTTGCCGGCAGGTTCGGCGACTCTGCTGTTTTTTTGGTGCAAGCTCATGCTGATTTCCGTGTCTGGCCTGAAAGACTATCTTGGCATCACCGGCACCAGTGAAGACTCCTGGCTGGCAAGACTTGTCGCCGGCGTTGACCGTGCGGCTGTGCGGTACATGCGCCGCGAGATCGAGCAGCAGACTGGCCTCACGCTCTACCTGTCGGGGAATGGGCAAAAGTGCCTGTATGTGCCGGGACGGCCACTGACGACGATTGGTGAGCTAAGAATCGATCAGCAGGGCTACTTTGGCGACGGGCCGGATTCGTTTGATGATACGACCATCAAGGCGCGGGGCTCGTACTGGGCGGTCGAGACGCTGGCAGCCAGCGAGAACAACGTCGGTCGCTTGCTCTGCGTTGATGGCTTCTGGCCTGTCGGTCAGGGCAACATCAGACTAACAGGAGTCTCACGCGGCTACGAGACAGTTCCGGATGATATTTCTCTGGCCTGTTATATGGTGTGCGCCTTCCTGCGAACAGGTCGCAAGAATGGCTCGCCGGTGAAAAGCGAGCGACTGGGTTCTTACTCTTACGAACTGCTGGTCGGAACCTCAGCGGCTGGTAACCAGAGCGAGGAGATCCAGTCAGCCATTGGCCTGCTGAAGCCATACCGCGAGGTGATCATATGAGCTTGGGACAACTGCTGGTTCAGACCTGCAGCATTCACCGCTGGTCACCGAGAAGTGTCGGCGCAGACGGCACACTGGACGCCGGCGGCTACCAGCAACTGGTCACCGGCGTGCCCTGCAACGTCCAGGAAAAGACGGGTCGCGTGAAAAAGACTGTGGCCGGCCAGGTGGTGGAATTTAGCGCGGTTGGGTTCTTTCAGCCGGAAACAGACTTGCGAGCGCGTGCCTCCGGCGGGAATCATGAAGACCTGATTGTGATGGATTCGGGGGCCAGATACACCGTCAAGGGCGTCACCGACGAGACGGGCCGCGGCTTCATGCTCACTGTGTATTTAGAGAAGAGCGATGCCGCAGCTTGAAGTTCGTTTGAAATTCTTCATCAAGAATCGCGACGCCGCCGAGGCTCTCATTCGCGGCGCCACGCTGCTGGCCGAAGCGGCTGGCGACATGCCGTGGCGTGACGACCTCCGGGAGGCTGCTACTCTCATCTCTCAAGCGATAGAGGGGCTGGGCCTGAGATCCTGCAATGAGAATGACGATCGACCTGAAGGGAAGTGAGCAGCTCGACAGGTCTCTGTCAGAGTACGAGCGAGATTCTCGTCGCGATGGCGAAAAAGCCCTGCGCGATATCGCCGTGAAATGGCAGATGGAAGCGAAGATGCGTATCCCGGTCGACACCGGACTGGCACGCAACACAATCTTGCGCGAGCAGGGCCGGGACTCTCAGGGCTTGTTCTGCGCGGTCGGATCAAACCAGAAGTACTCGAAATATATCGAGTTCGGCACAAAGCGGATTGCCCGTGGTCTGGTGAAGGCGCTGGGGCTCCGCGAGGACATCACAGATTCGCAGGCTATCAAAATCTGGCCGGCGAAGAATGCGAATCTTGTTGATGAAGTGACTGGCAAGGCCAGCAGGCGGGCGATTTCCGCCATTGACAAGCGGCTGGCGAGCGGCGGTTCTCAGGAGCAAATGCCCTGGCTGCGCACGTCGTTCATGGCGATTCGGGATTGGGCTATTAAAAGGCTTGCGAAAGCATTCACGTTTGAGTGAACAGGGCAATGCCAGACGAGTCGCTGAAAGAGCTGTGGGTCGGAATTCGCAGTGTCATCATTGCGGACGCAGATATCCTCGCGCTGCTCCCTGGCGACTCACCGGCAGAAAACGTGATCTACGAAGAAGGTAGACTCCCCGCACAACCGGGATACCCTTTCATTCGCATGTGGCTGGTGGGCGAGTATCCCAACACGGGACTCTCCGGTTTCGGCGACTCGGTTTGCCGTGTGCAAATCGACGTTTTCGGGACTGTGAAAAGTACCAACTGGTATCTCGCCCGCAAGCTGCAAAGGATTCTCGACGTGCCGCGGGTGCGGACGCAGGGGATTGCCTGCAATGGCTTCAGGGTTCGCAAGATGCTGTGCCGCGACACTTCTTCGGTTGGTGGCACTGGAGTGAAGATCAGCGAACATGAAGTCCAGCAACTCGCTCTGGATTTTGAAGTCACGCTCAGCGAGAGCTGAGGTTTTCTTGGGAGTAGTAGCATGACTGTGTCTGTTTCCAATCTTACGGGCGGTCCTGCCAAGCTGCTCGTTGATGACACCCGTGTTTCGCACACTCAGGGCGGCATCACCGTGAACGTGGCTCCGCAGCAGCGGATGCGAATCGTCGACGAGTACGGCTCGACGCCGGTCGACGTGGTGCATACCGGTGATGACGTCCGCGTCACTTCGCCGATGGCGGAGTGGACTGATGAAGTGATCCAGAAGATTTACAACCCCGGCCGCGACCAGGTCTCGGCGAGCGATTACCTGGGGGTTGGCCGGTCGGCTGGCTACATCTACACGGACTTCGACCTGAAGGTTGTGCCACTGCTGGCAGCCGATGCCGGCAAGTATTCCCAGTTCTACCGCTGCACGCCGATCGGCGAACTGGAGCTGGGCCACAACAGCGAAGATGACCGGATCTTCAATCTGGAGTGCGTGTGCATGGCCGATCCTGAAGGGGCCGGCATCCAGGATGGTGAGTTGGTCGGCAAGATCTTCAATTCGGCGTCTGCGCCGACGACGACCACCACGACCACTGAGGCGTAATAAATCCAGAAACGGGAATTCCCGTTTCTGGATTGTGAGCCCGATATGGGGATTCCCATATCGGGTTTGCGCATCAGCTCAGCAGGTTTTCACAAATGACAGACCACGAAAGATGGCTCAACGAGCTGGCCTCCGCAGTGCGGAACTGGGATGGCCGGCCGCTGAGCTTGAGTTCCGGAATTTATCAGCTCACGAAGAAGGCTGATCTCCGGGGCCGCGATCCGGAGTTGTGGCGCAGCCTGCGTGGTTGCGTTACCCGTGGCGAAGCCACTGCTCAGGTCGTGGCGGCGCTGGCGCAGTTCTGCGGCGAGGAGCCGCCGCTGCGAACTGTGTTCGATGAAGCTGTGTTTGGCGATAGCGATTCAGGCGAAGCAAGCGAGGCAAGCAGTGTCCAGGATTCTGCAGTTAAGCACCGGCCAGACGGTGACGGTTGGCAAGCTCACGTGGAAGGCCTACAAGAGCCTGAAGTCCCGGATGCTTGAGCTGCTATCGCGGGATATCTTGCAGCTGTTTGAGTCGGGAGGCCTGACGGACAGCAACGCCTGGCAGGAAATCGTGACAATGGCTGGTCACGTGATCCCGGAGCTGGATGAGCAGTTCGCCGCCGGCTGCGTACAGGGGTCGATCTTGCTTGGCGATCTGCCGTTCGATGACGTGCAGATGATTCTGACGGCCTCGCAGGAACTCAATCCTCTGGAACAGATTCTGGAGTTTGAAAAAAACTCCGTGGCGGGCGCTCTCGCCGCCCGCCTGTTCAGAAAGTTTCAGGGCACGAAAAACGGCGACCTCGCCGAGAGTCTGAATCAGCTGCAGGCTGGTGGGTCTCTGTGGAGTGCGTCTTCTTCGAGCAGTGGCACTGGCGACCCGCAGACTTAGCGCCGCTGGGATATCGCGAGGTTTACTCTCTCTATGAAGAAGCTCTGCGCCAGAAGGGTGCGGAGCTTTCATGGCAGTTGCGCGTTGCGAGCTTTCCGCACATGAAGCGGGCCGGTCAGCGCGAACTGGCGAATTACGCGAAGCGGCTGAGCGTGTTTACGCTCGCGCCGCTGACCAGCGTTTATGACCAGGTTGATGACAAGACTCGCGCGCTGATGATTGGCGACGCGGTGAACATTTCCGGCGACCAGTGGCTGGAATCTCACGCAGGCCAGCGCGACTGGCTGCAGCAGCAGAACTTGTCAGTCGCCGAGTGTGTGCGACGTTCTCAGGAGCATGATGCCCGGGCAGGGGCATTCAGCGGATTTACGCCATCGCGGCGTTCTCGCCTGAAAGCCCCCCGGAATGAAGATCACTGAGCTTGTTGCGTTTGTGCGCCTGAATATCGATTCGCTCCGGGACGGAGTGAGTCAGGCGAAAACGCTCAACAACCAGATGCGGGTCAGCTTCGCTGATACCGCAAAGTCTATTGATACAGCGCTCACGCGGGTGAGTGCTGTCGTCGCTGGCATCGGCACTGCCGCCGCGACGATGTACGGCCGCTTTGAACTCACGATGAAGCGGGCCGGGGCTGTCACGAACACGCTGGGCACACGCGACTTTGCACTGCTGGAAGCAGCTGCAAAGAAGATGGGTGAAGAGACGGTTTACTCCGCCCAGGAAGCGGCGGCTGCCATTGAGCAGATGGGCCTGGCCGGCCTCACCACCCAGGAGATTATCCAGGCCCTGCCCGGTGCGCTGCAGCTCGCCAGCTCCGCACAGATCAGCATTGCCCAGGCCGCCGACGTTGCCGCCAAGACCATGCGGGCATTCGGGGCCTCCGCGGAAGAACTGGCCCACATCAACGACGTGCTGGTGGCGACCTTCACACGGTCAAACACTGACATTACTCAGCTCGGCGAGGCCATGAAGTATGTGGCTCCGGTGAGCAATGCGCTGGGCGTCTCGATCGAGGATACCGCGGCGATCATCGCCAAGCTGGGCGACGCCGGCTTTCAAGGGTCGATGGCTGGTACGAGCCTGCGAAACATCATGAGTACGTTGGCGGGCGCCACGCCGGCGGCGACGGCGAAGCTCAACGAACTCGGCATTGTGACCGTTGACGCCAGCGGCAAGATGCTGCCGCTGATCGACGTACTGCGGCAGATTGAGCAGTCGGCCATCACCGACGCAAAAGTGCTGGAAATCTTCGGCGCTCGCGGTGGACCCCAGCTGTTGGCCCTGCTGGAAGTGGGGATCGACGCTGTTGAGGAGTTTTCCGGCAAGCTCAGCGAGGCCGGCGGCACGGCCCAGCGTATCAGCGACGCGAACCTCGATTCGCTGTGGGGCATGCTCAAGATCGTGCAAAGCGCTGTGGAAGCCGTTGCGCTCGAGGTGGGGCAGAGCATGGCCCCCAGCATTCGCGCAGCCGGCCAGACGATCACGGACATGATCCAGCAGTCTCGCCCGCAGCTGGTCGAGATGGGCAAGGATCTCTTCAAACTGGTCATCAGCGGTTTTCAGGAGCTGTTTGAACTACTCCGGGATCATGGTCCAGCGATGCTGGACGCGGCCAAAAGCTGGGGGGCTTTTCTCAAGCCGATTGCAGAATTTCTGATTGCTAATCCCAGCCTGGTTGCGGCGTTCGTCGCTTTCAAGACAACTGGCCTGCTGGGCGTGAACAGCGCCCTGATCAACACAACTCAGCTGATGATGCAGACCATCGGCCAGATGAAGCTGTTCCCGTCGACGATGGGTGGCGTCGCGTCTGCGTTCCGGTCGGGGTGGGCATCCGCCGTCGCTGAGACTGCCAGGGCGCAGCAGGCTGTGGCCGCGTTCGTGCCGACAGCGCGGCAGGCAGAGGTTGTTGTCGATGCGGTCTGGGAGTCTGTGAATCGGGCGAACACCGGGTTTACGCAGTGGCGACCGGCTATTGCCGCTGCCGGCCCGGCGATGCAAGGCCTCACGTATCAGACTCAGGCGGCAGTGTCTGGCTTTCTGGGTTACTCCGGCGCGATTTCCCGAGTGACGCAAGGCGTGGGCACCGGCCTGATTCCGTCGCTGAATAACACCCGCTCCCGCATCATCGACAGCACGGCGACTGTCGTGGGCGCGACGAGCAATATGCGTTCTTTCGCGCAGGGGATTCTCTCATCAGTGATGCCGGCCCTGCAGAACATGGGCACGCAACTGAGAGGCCTCGCCGCCGGCGGTGTGGCCGGAATGACCGCAGCGGTTCGCTCTCTGGCGACCGGCGCATTGCAGAGTCTGGTGAGTTCCCTGCGTCTGGTGGGGCAGGCCCTGCAGTCGATCGGTTTCGCGGTCGCGGTCGCGGCGATTGCGCATTTTGCACAGAAAATCTACGAATCCAATCAGCATTTGCGACAGCTCAAAGAGAATTTGGCGATTAGCGCCAAGCTTGACGAAGACGTTGAGCGAGCCCGGCAACGGCGACGAACGGCCACGATTGCCCAGATGAATCAGCTCAACACCGCGGAAGAGCGCCGGGTGTTTCTGGCAGAGCAGCTGGCGTTGGCAGAAAAAAACCGCGCTGGCGCTGCAATGTCTGAGAAAGGTGCCCGGCAGAAGGTTACAGACGCCGGTCGGCTTCCGGAAATTCTCGGCGACAAGGTGCTGGAAGGCTTCAAACTGGAGGCCGAAGCAGCGTCACGCCGTGAACGTGAAGAGGCGGCATGGATTGATCAGCTCAAGACTGAGTTGGCCCTGTTAGATGCCCAGGGCGCAGCCATTGACGGGCGGGCCGGCGCGGGTGCGGGCCCTGCCATCGGCGAAGGCGCAGCAACCGAAATGCTCAACAACGCCAACGACATTGGCGCGGCCATCGGCAGCAGTGCCGGCGATTCTATCGAGAAGCAGATTCAGGATGCGCAGAAGGCTGCCACTGAAGAGGCCATGCCTGGCATCGGCAAGCTCCGGGATTTCACAAATCAGGAGGGCGTGACTTCACAACAAATCGAGCAGTTCGCCGGGCTGGTCGAGGGTGCCACGCCAGAGATGGCAAAGCAACTCGCGCAACAGCTGAAAAATGCCAACGGGAATCAGGATCTCGCCAGCTTCGCGACCTACGATTTCCAGAAGCAGGCCAATGCGAACGCACAACAAAACGAGCGGCTGGACCAGGCGTCGCAGGATTCGTTGAGCTACACGATCGATGGTGACCCTACGGCGCAGTTTCACCAGCAGATTCTCAACCTGCAGGCCCGGCTGGTGTCCCTGCAGGATGCTTTTATTAGCGGCGCGATCACCGAACAGCAGTACGAAGAAGGCCTGCGAACACTCCAGAGCGAGATGACCAACGCAGCTCGCGCCCAGCAGGAGCAGCTCAACGCCATCCTGCAAAGCGACGTCGCGCTGCAGGACTTCAAGCAGAAGATGGGCGAGACGTTTGGGGCCGGTGGCCTGCAGGCGATCCAGCCGATCTTTGACGGTTTCCGCACGCGGCTGGATGCGCTGCAGCAGCAGCTTCGCAACGGCGAAATCTCAGCTGATGGCTTCAAGCGGGCCGTCGCGGATCTCAACCGCGAGGCTGACAAAGCTGCCATGCGGGAACGCAACAAGCTGCTCGCCAGCGGGCAGTTCGCCGCGGCTGGCCTGAACTTTCAGGACGCAGTGCTGGAGCGCATGGCCCAAGCCCGGCTGAGCCAGTGGAACAGCTACATCGACCAGTACGCCAACGGTCTGATGGGCCTGACGTCGGCGATGCAGCCTGTGACACAGCAGTTTGGAATGCTGCAGCAGAACATGCAGCAGTTCGGCGCGTCGCTACAGGGTGCCGCCGGCGGCGGCAACGCCTCGCAGGCCTGGGGGCAGATTTCGCAAATGCTCAACAGCGCGGACGGTCAGATTGCCGCCCTGCGGAACAACATCTCGCTGCTGCAGCAAAACCTGTCGGTGGTCGACTCTGACCGGCGGCGCGCCGAAATCACCAGCCAGATCGAGGCGATGCAGGCTCAGCTGTCCGATTTGACCGTTCCGCAGCAGCCAGTATTCGTGAGCAGCCAGAGCGATGACTTGTCGTCGGGCAGCACGCAATACCGCGTAGGCTCGAACAGCCTGTCGGTGACGGTGAGCCTGCCCAACGCGACGCGCTACGACGCGGAGTCGGCGCGGGAAATTACCGATCTGGTGGTCGACGAGCTGACACGGCAGGGACGCGCTGTTTACCGATGAGGACGCTGACTACCGCCGCCGCCGCCGAAAGCGTGAAGCAGACCGGAGCATTCCCGGTTCACGTGCTGGAGGTCCGGTGGGCTGCGGGTACGCGGTACTATTCCAGTGACGCCCGGGCAGAGCCGGTTGCGATGGAGGGTCGCGTCACCGATTGGGGCACGCTCAGCGTGCAATCCTCGCTGGAAAAAGTCTCCAGCTACGGTCAGGTGAACATCGAACTGGCGGACCCGGATCGTTCGATTCTGGGACTGTCGGAAGCGGAGCCGGGGTTCTCCGGCACGCCGGCGTACCTGCATCTCTGGTTCGCTGACACGGAATGGTCCGACAGGGTCACCCTGTTTTCTGGCGTGGTCGCGCGACGCGGCAGCAACGGCAGCGAATGGAGTGTGAAGTCCGCGAGCTGGAAGCTCAAGCTGGACGGGATCGAAACGCTCTACAACGAGTCGGTCGGCACGACAATCACGAAAGAGCGGTTCCCCGAAGTCGATTGTTCCGCCTGCAGAGGCAGAATTATTCCGATTGTGTTCGGCAACCCTTGCCGCCGGGTGCCGTGTTGCGTGATCGACCGGCCCGGTCAGTCGTTCCTTGGCGCTGCGCTGGGGCCGGTTGATGACGTGCTTTACATCGCCACAGACGCAGAGTCAGCCGGGTTTCCTGTCGACGAAGAAATCACGCTGCTGGTGGGCGTCCCCGGGAACTTCGAGTCGCTCGTTGGTGGGTTTTACAACAGCGGCAACCGGGCAGAATTCACGATCGCGAGCCGCAGCAGCATTTGTTGTGCGGGTGATTCTGCCGGCAACTATTCACTGTCCGGCCAGCGGTATCTGCTGATTGAATCTGACGACGTGACCAGTCCCGGCACGTCGCGCATTGGCTACATGATCTACCTGCAGATCGGCGGCAACTGGCTGGCCTTTGTCGTCGATACGTGGCAATCGCAGGGCGACCAGATTGCGGCTCTGAATGTGACTGGTCTGGTGCCCCCCACTGGCACGCCGTGGCGGCTGTCGGCTGCGCCGTCCGGAACTGTGCCCAGATTCCCGCCGGGCACGCCGGTGTATGAGCAGGGCGATTACACCTACGCCGTGAATCTGCTGCCGTCGAAAAGCGTTTCGCTGGTGGAGGCCTCCGCGCAGATCCGCACCAACACCGGCGGCTCCGAGCAGCGGCAGTGGTTCGAGTACGGCGACACTCATTACACGGTGAACCTCAACAACCAGGCGTTTAACAGCGTGCTGGGTCGCGACGGCGGTGACCCGGGAATCACCACGGTCACACTTGCCCAATCACCCGCTTCGCTGGGGTTCAGTGAGGAAACGGTCTACTGCACGTTGCAGGGGATCATGGATGAAGACGATCCCGGATCTGGCGCTCCGCTGATCTATCCGGCGGAGATTATTCGCAAGATTCTGGAGTCGCCGTTTCTCGCCAACATCGACAGCGAGAACATCAACGCGGCGTCGTTCACTGCCGCGGAGTCGATCACGCGGGAAATGGCCTTTGCCCTGCTGGACGCGAAGAAGCTGCTCGACCTGTGCGGAGAGCTGGCCTTTCAGGCCGGGGCCCTGTTCTTCTGGGATGGGGGCAAGGCCTGCCTGAAAGAACTGGGCATCTTCGCCGCCAGCGGTAGCAGTGTTTTAACGCTCACTCACGAGAGCATTGCGCGCGGCACGCTGAAGATCGAAGATCCCGGCGACATCGAGCGAGTGACGCAGCTGATAGGCGAGTGGCGACCGTTCCCCACGGCGGGCGTACGCAAGGTGGTGCGGGCCTCTGCCGCAGCCGTCGCCGCCTACTCAAAGCAGGAAAAGACAGTTCAGTTCTGGGCCTATCAGGACGCTGCGACCGTCGCGGCCATGACGGAGTTCTGGCTCAAGACGTTTTTGAGTGTGCAACGGCAGGTTACGTTCGACACATTCCTGCCGGCGCTGAAGCTGCAACCTGGCGATGTCCTCACAGTCAGCTTTGAAGATGGCGACGGCGGATCTGTGATCGACAGTGCAGCGCGCGTGACGCGGCTGCAGCACAAGTTTCTCGATCTGGCATCCCAGCAGATGGAGCAGATCAGCGTCACGGCGTCTGTCAGGCAGTGGGCAGTGACTGTTGAGACTGGCGAAACCGGTGATGAAGACTGCGAGCGATCGGCCGGCGAACTGGATGAGACGGCGGGCATGCCTGTGCAGCCGCAGACCGGCGGCTGGATTCCTCCGGACGATTGTCCGTGTCCGCAGTGTGTGAATGTTGCGGTCGTTTCGGAGTACGCAGCGGGCAGCAACTGGAACCTGCAGCGATCCAGCTGTGGTGAGTTCATCGGCACCGATGACTGCGGCAATACCGTGAGCTTGCAGCGATATTCGAGTGGAGGCGCTGCGAGGCTGACGTGGCAGGTGATGACACTGCCCAGCAGTTGTCTGCCAGGTGACGGACAGGCTATCTATATCGGTGATGACGGCAGTTATGACGCGTTCTGCGATACCAGGGAACCGCTGGTCCTGACCTTCAGTGATACCAGCACTGGCGGCGGCGGCGAGACTCTGCCGACGACGATCACCGTCACTGTGGCCGAGTGCAGTACCGGGTCTGGCAGCAGCGGCTCGGGTTCCGGGTCAGGATCTACTGGCAGCGGTAGTGGTTCCAGCGGCTCCGGTTCGTCCGGTTCAGGCAGTGGCTCGTCCGGCAGTGGCTCGGGGTCGAGTGGTTCCGGTTCGGGATCTTCGGGGAGCGGGTCGGGTTCTTCCGGATCGGGCAGCGGCTCTTCCGGCAGTGGTTCCGGGTCTTCCGGCAGTGGTTCCGGGTCTTCCGGCAGTGGTTCCGGGTCTTCGGGCAGTGGCTCAGGATCGTCGGGCAGTGGCAGCGGATCAGGCTCGTCCGGATCAGGTAGCGGCTCCAGCGGTTCGGGTTCAGGGTCTTCTGGCTCAGGCAGTGGTTCAGGTTCAAGCGGGTCTGGCTCGGGGTCTTCTGGTAGCGGCAGTGGCAGCGGCAGCGGGTCTGGCAGTGGTACTGGTGAGCCCTGTTGCGATGATGCCAGCTCACAGAACTGGACGATCGAGGCTGGAGACGATGGTCCACCCGTGCAGGGCGACAACGCCACCCCGGGCACCGCGTCCGGTACCGGCGGCGATTTCCCGAACGTCTGGTGCGGGTGCGGGTTCTTCGGTGAGATTGGCCGCGTCTTCGGCGTGTCGCAGGCTCCCGAGACGCCGCTCGGCACATTGATTGACACCAGTCATCTGTCGTCGGGAGCGTTCAACGAATCGACTCTGCTCTGCAGCTACAACATGGCTGGCGGCGGGTATCTGTTCGG
>VFQN01001610.1_pt1 | contig 37090 bp, 58 predicted proteins | sample 3512371 | NCBI WGS metagenome assembly VFQN01 (sample SAMN10412370, study PRJNA504923) | tailings metagenome | isolation source: Replicate 2 from Balatoc abandoned mine | place: Philippines: Itogon, Benguet | collected 2017-08-28
AAATCAGCCCAAAATGCGCCTGCTTCGAACCAACCGATGAAGATAGGAACGCTGCCCTCCGGTTGGACGTCACAATGCCGCAGCGCCGAAAGGGAGCCGAAAAGGATTGAAGGAGCTTGAGGGTTAGAACTACTGTACAACCTGCTCCAAGTACCCATTGCCACCCCGTCCGTGCACACGAGCGCTTGCATCATGAGCGCCTCATGCAACACTGTGCAACATCACCGTAGGCAACAGCAGCGTCCGCTATAAAAGGTCACAGCGGCCTTTCTATGGCCATCCAGCAGTCTTGATGGCTTAGCCTTTGGGCTGGAGCAACTGGACGGACAGCTGGATATCCGGCGGCAGGTTGTTACAAGGTTACGTCAGCAATCACCAACTTCACGCTTGTAATTGCGCATACCCCAAAGCCCGTTAGGCAACCTTGAACACTTGCGACCGCAGCTCAGCTAGATCACATCAAAGGCAAACCACACTGTACCATATACGACACCAGATGGCACGAAGGAGGGACCATGCATGGCCGTCGGAGCCGTGCCAACTTTACCTGCGCCCCCGTGCACACCTCCTTAGCTCCAAACGCTTTTGATGACGGCATGTAAAAGGATGAATTGCAGTAGCCCAAAAAGGCCGCCCAATGCACAAAGCCCCGGCATACGGCCCACGCCCGGTGCGTGGGCACCTCAGTCTGTTCCGAAGGCACCACCGTCCGATTGCTCCTCCTATGCCACAATGCGCCACATGCACGAACGTAACACACCAACGCCTAAGCTCACGCACACGCGCTACCCTCACAAGTAACCACTACATAGCTGAAAGCAGCGAGTAACCTCGGTCTAGGTGTTTCGACGAAGCACACGGTCAGTAAAACACCATGACATCGCAGTACATGGCCGCGTTTTGGACTTTAGTTGTCTGAGGAAGGTTTGCGAAGATGTTATTGTTGAAGAGTGTGATCAAGACAACCATGCGAACAGGACAGGAACGCCCGCATACCATTCCGCAACCCCACCGGGAACCAACGCCCAACCACACGCCTGCCCCAAGCCAGCGTTCCGTCCAAAGCGCTATCAGCTCCCCACCGCCAACAACATACGGCGACACTGCGACTCAACAGTGACACGCAGCCCAGTCGACTTGCCTTGCGCGCAACAAACCCGCCTTGGGGCAGACTAACACATGTGCCAACCAAGGCCCCTGCGCCCGCCGTTCAGAGCGCACCAAGCACTGCATGCATGCGTGGCCGTTCAGCGCAGCGCCACGCCAACCTGCGGGTAAGACATCAGTATTACAAAGCACTGTCCAATGCACAACCCGCTGCCGACCGCCCAGCTAAGCCGCAATCGGTCACGTGCCACGACTGATCCGCCTATACCGCCCTCACGTTCAAGATGCGCACTCTGCCCTATAACCTGTCCCACGCGTTCTGGGACGTGTAAACTGCCATGCACGTATCTAGTGCAGTGCCCCTACCTAACGCTCCCCACTTCCAGCACCTCAAGCTAAAACGTAAGCTGTCAATGCGTCATCAGGTCATACTAAGTAACAGCAGCCACGTTTCGTCACCTGAAAACCTGGGGGCCTTCCTCCTCAGATGGCCGTTATGCATGATGATCAAGAACAACTGCACATCCGACGTTGCGCTTGCGCCGGCGTGCAACGTCATGCGTCCGGCAAGCACGCAAACCCTTGGCATTCCTACTTGTTGGCACCCATGGACACAGAACGACCCATAACATGCCCGACGCAACGCCAGCCACACCACGCAGACTCCATGCGAGAGGGCAGCCACCCCCACCAGCCCTGGGCCCAGCCTGTGTGCGGCATGCTGCTGACCGCCGTCACGCCTGCCCCAACTAGACCTGCACGGCTGCACAGCCTTGGGGGCTTGTCATCGCCCAACACGTGACTCCTCCCTTGACTATCCCACAAGCCGTGCTGCGGGCTCGTCGGGTTGTTCCGAAGCCGCTGTGGGGGGCCACCACGAGCTGCGGGTCGGCCACAGCGCTGGCCGTGGTGACCGACCGTGCCCGACCGTCGTACCGCCCCGTGCCAGTTACCAGTTAAACCAGTTGATCCCTGTGCCGGTATTCCGTGAGGCGGACCCCGGGTCCATCTGTGCGCGTCGGGTCTCCGCAACTGCGCAACACAAAACCGTGAGGCAAAAAGGGCATCAAATGGCGGTGTATACGGTACACGAAGCGAAAGCAAGGATCGCCGTGGAGACGGCATTTGGCTGGCGGCGATGTCCAGCGCTGTAAATGTGGACAAGCTCAGGCAGGGAGGAGCTGAAACAGGGTAGGGACGAGCTGCATGGGGCCGCCTGCAGGCCACCCATGCAGCCGGCTGGGCGCCATGCAGTTGCACCCCTGCTGCGACGAGCTGATAGATTAGGGACAAAGGGACTGCAAATGTTGCACAGTAATGATCACTTAGTCAAGGATTGGCCAATAATGTAATGGCGCAGGCAAACATTATAACTTGGAGCCACAGGTCTTGCCAATGCTACTCACTGGCCGCGTCCAGCAGCGAGAAGCCCACGAGGAACTCCTCGAATGTGAGGAAGCCGTTGCCGTTGGCGTCAACCACCTTGTACGCGGCCTCCAACTGCCGCTCGGCGTCCGGGTCTTTGCTGCGGGGGCAGAGTACGTACAGGCCAGCAGCATGATCCGTCTCGCTGATTGCTACCGGACCACTGGCAGTGTGGAGCCAGCAAGCGTCAGTGAGCCAGCAACATTTGGCTGAAGAGCTTGGTACGGTACCGGTACGAAGACGTACGGCAGCAGCGCCGTGTGCTCACCTGCCGTACCCGTAGTGCGCCACGTACTGCTCCATGGTGATGCCGCCCATGGTGGGGCAGCCGGTGATGCTCTGGAACACGCGCCACGCCTTGCCGATGCGCATCACCTGGCCATGCGCGTACAACAAATCCATCACGCACAAGTGCATGGCTAACGGCAACGCGGTAGGAGCAGAGGCACGATGTCAACGTTGCAATCTAAGCGGCAGGGGCCCGTACACCCGGTTCGGCTAATACTGCCACTCGGCTCGTGGGCTCAAACGAGCGCAAGCCCAACCCGACCCACCTTGCGTTGCACGTTTTTGGGGAACTTGAACCGCCCGTCCTCCATGTCCTCCTCCGTCATGCACAGCAGGTCCTGCCCGTTGACGCCGTGTTCCTGCAGCAGCAGAAGGCGTGCAGCCGCAACCAAGTGTATAGCAACAACGACATGCAGCGGCAGTTGTGCAGCAGCGAACGCGTGTGGTACGAAGCAGTGACCGAGGGACGGCCCTTCTTGCCCCCCCCCACCCTTCGTGCCTGTGCCAGCCTGTCCCGCGTATGCAGGCGCCCTGGTTGCCACAGCGCTAGTTGCTCCGGCGTAACCCCTGTTTGGTCTCCCCCGTCCGTCCCGCTTGTGTTACTTAGCTGCTCTGCGTTACACGCCCTCCCACTCCCGCGAACCAGCGGAAGCCGTGCATTGCTCCCCAGCTGGGTGTGGGACCTGGCCGTACTACGCTGGCCTGTCAGCTTCTTACCCGGAATGCGCGCATGCAGTACTCCGGAGCCTCTAGCAAGTACAAAAGCCGCTGGATCTCCTGGGAGGGATCATGGTAGCGTGGGGCACTGAAGAGGTCAGCCTGTTGCCTAGGGGTGCAGAACGAGTTCCGTAGAGATACGAGGAGAGGCTTATTCGCCTGCATATGCGGCAATCCGCCTATCGTCATCCCCAGATAAGGCACTACTGTGTCAACAACTGCGCCTGGCGCTGCTTGTAGGGCTAAACGGGACGCCAAGCTTACCATCACGTTGGCCAGCGGCAACGGCTTATCGCAAGGCAGAGTGGGGCGAGTCACTTGAACCTGCGTTTTATAGCAGCAAGCGTAACGTCAGCGCACTCCGCCAGCGCTCACCCGCGCTTCCAGGTTCCAGCGCAAGGGCTGAGGACATGCCAGGTGCAGCCCAAGGCTAGACTCACCGGTACAGGTCTTTGCGGCTTCTCGTCCATAAGGTCTGGTCTCGACGCTGCTGCGGCCGCTGCTGCTGCATTACTGGCTGTGAGGTGCGAGTTGTTCCCGGCTTGTATCCTCTGGACTCTCTCCGCCTCCAAGCGCCCTAGCAATCCGGAGTAGTGCTGTGGAATTGGTATAGAGTTCAAGCCGGTGGAGAGGCAAATGGAGCGGCGCGAGGGTGGCGCAACGCGGGGGTTCTGAAGGTGCGGAGCTGCCATCCTAGGTCTCTACCCTATGGCCCCAAAAGTTATTGGTAGGAAGATAGAGTATTGCGTCAACAGGTGAGGTGCGCTAGATGACTGTGGTAGGTAGCGCGTTTGTAATGTCACAGATTTTGTCAGCGACCTCGTGGCAATTGAATACTTAGGGCAATTTCTACGAGTTGCTAAGAGTACCATGCATGCTGCTGTGCTGAGGAAGTCAGGAAGAGCGCTGTCTTTAGTCCTGCCGTACGCAACCGAAACGAAAAGGCATCCGCCACTGCGGCACCGCCTAGCACGACAGCTGCATCGCCAGCGTAGATAGTGCTATTGAATTGTGAGGGCACTGTATCAGATGCCTTGCGCCTACCAAGCACTCCTGTAGTATTGGCCGCATCGCCCCGGCCCATACCAGCCGTTCCCCACCTCCAGACGCTACCCCGTGACGGCCGCAAAAGCTTTCATTGAGTTCTACATGACGTGTCGCTCGGGAAAGAGTCAGTAGGCTGGCGTCCGCACCTCCTCCGTGACTCCCTTAACGTCTCCTGGCTGCGTGGGTCAACCCTCCACGGGGCGGCAAGCACGCGTAGAAGCCCTCTGGCCCTCGGTGAGGCGACTGGAGCTTCCTTTTCCTACACTACCACACATTCCACATGACGTCTTGCGAACCAAGCGCTGTCTGGCTGGTTCACACCCACACGTGTGCATACCGACAGCACAACCCAGTGGGTAGACCGGGGCAAACGGTGTCAGCTCACTAGGGCATTCTGTCGCAGGTAGGCTTGTTGCCAGGGCGGAAACTGCAAAATCCTTTGATCCTTGGCGGACAGGGCTGCTGCTTCCAACATGCTAGGCTACGCCGGCACATACGCAGCAGGACCCCCGAAGGGGCTAGGAAGATGTTGCGGCAACTGGCCAGGCTCCGCTGTTACGGCTGCTCATGTGCCCATGCGTCCTATGCATGTTTGTTGTGCACAGAAGGCAACTACATGTGACTATCGAATGCGAACCAACACATAGCTTTGCGCTGTTGCGAAATGGGTCCAGGGGTCTGGTGGGTGGCTTGCTGCCGTGACTAGGGCACCACTCCTCAGGCCACGTGTCCCGCTCTGGCACGTGCCTAGGTCGCCACGCGGTGTGCATCAGTCCGTGTACAGCCTTTCGCACGGGTACTTTCTGAACTAGTGTGCATGTACGGCATGCGACGTGCTCGACTGGGTGGATTTGCTGATTTGCTGACAAGGATTAGGCGAGGCTGCACCGACGCTTGACGCCAGACCGTTCCTGACCTTCTTTGACCTCATCCACATGCGCCTATTTGCTTGCTGTAAAACTCCAGGTGCTGCCACGCCCGTGACGGGAGGGATTTGGACAGCGGCAAAAGCAGCAGCTGCCATCAACGGAACCTATGCAAGCCTCGTGCCAAGCGTGAGGACGGAGCTGCTGACGGGCGCTGCGTGCGGCAGCTCACCGCATCCCTGCTCTCCCTAAACCGTGCACGTGTGGCGCCATGATGAACGTTTGAGGGGCGCATACTTCCTCCAACCGCCGAGAACGTCAAGCCACCAGCTGCTGCTGCTGCTGCTGCTGCTGCTGCTGCTGCCGCTACCTCGTTGAGGAGCACACCAGGAGGCAGGGGACTGGACATCAGGGAGCTGTTGCCCATCACGGCCCGCAAGCGCGGACCTGATGGTCTTGGCTTGGGCGCTGCCATGGCAGTGCCAGCAGCAAGACCAACAGAAGCACATCAGCGAAAGCGAGAGTCACGGTCTGTGGGGCCCTGCCCGGCGCGCTAGCAGCAAGGTAGGGCTTGTACTGGTGGCTTGTGAAGGACGTCTGCACAATGGGACTGTTCGGCAGCACCTGGGCAGGTAAACTTGCTGTGATTGACCGCTCCAGCGTAGTCCGCCCGTCCATGCCGTACCATATGAACTTCACGTTGCACCTTGTCGTACATGCCGTACGCAGGCGGAGTACGGCTTCCGGTTGGACGAGCTTGACGAGGTTGGCTGGGACAAGGTGTGCTGGGGCCGCCTGCCGCGGGGGCAGGCGCGGTCGTACAACCACCAACTGTCGCGGCGGGCCAAGTGGGCGGCGGTGCTGCGCCGTGCCACGCGGCCGGAGGGAGGCGGCTGGCGGCATGACTTTGCGGCAGAGGACATGACCCCGTGGCGCCTGCAGGTGAGGCACGGGCGACGCGTCCTTCCAAGTGGAGTACGGTAGCACACACATTACAGGTCTATAGCCTCCTCGCTTCTGAGACTGCGTAGCCCCGCTGCTTGCCGTGGCCTATGGGCATCTTCCGTACCTTGCCCGCCGACGGCTCAACCCCAAGCACGTGCTGACCTGCCCACCGCGTGCCGTCTTGTCTCGTCCTTCACTGCAACAGGCGTTGGCGCGGCTTATCGACCACGAATTCTTCGATGGCACCTTCCACCGCGTGATGGCCAGGTGGGCAAGGAGAAGCAGCCATGCATGGCACGGCAACACTGGTTCGGCCTCACTTGGTTTTGAAATGGGGACCTAGGGACCCAACGCGGCCGGGAGCCGGCCTTGTTTATCCATGGTCTTCATAACCCGATAAGAGCGTGCGTAAGGATGGCCAAACATTAGGTCCTCGTGGCACGTTGTATGGCCTCCAAGGAGCGTGCCACAGGCCCGCAACATCCTGTCCGAGAGACCACATACCTTCAGTAAAACTTGCTGTTGCAAGGCTTGCCGGTAAGCGGCTGACACAGCAAGCACTGGCTGTTGGGTCCCTTCCGCAGTGCCCTCCATGCCGCCCGCTGTCGTACTCTCACCACGGCCACAGGCGCGGGGGACGCACCGTGAGGTACGTCTCCGCCGAATCCCATACGAGCGACGCGGCCACTGCCCGGCCGCAGCCGGACGTGGCATCGGCGCAGCATCCCCCGCCGTGCGCCTGCCGCTGCCCCTCTCCTGCCTCCGCTCCTTTGCACTCCGCGCCCTCCCCGCTGGGGACGCAGCGGGCCCCAGCTGGTACGGCTGGCGTCGCAGGAGTGGATCAACTGGAAGAGGTGTGGCCTGGGCAGGCTGAGGAGGAGCGGCGGCGGCAGGGGCTACTGCAGTTGCAGCTAGACCGCCAGGCGACGGCAGGGATGCTGAAGGGCAGGGGCCTGACGGTGGTGAACCCCCCTGTGGGTCAAATCAGGCTGCAGCGGCTGCAACAGCAGCAGCAGCTGGTGGGCCTCCAGAGGCATCCCGGTGGTAACCCACAAGAAGGCCACATAGGGGCCTCAACCGTTGCTGCTCCTGGTGCCGGCGTTGGGGGCGCGTGGCGCGGCACGCGTGGGACAGGAACAGCGGCGTTCGCAGCGTACACTGGGCAGGATGGATCCGGTGGAGTGGGGGCCGGGCGCGCTGGCGGGAGAACGGGGCGGACGGGGGCGCAGCACAGGCAGGGGCCACTGCAGGAGCGCGGGCAGGGGCAGGGGCAGCAGGGCCTGAAGGAGGAGGTGGTGGGGTGCACTGCCACCTTCGTGCAGAGCAAGGGCCACGTTATCTTCTGGCGGCAGGTGAGCGGGCTCTGGGCGTAATACTCGTGCTTGAGGTGCCGTACAGCCCGACATGCGGGGAACAGCTTGCGTTTGCTTACATGTCGTACAGGGCCTCTAAGGCGCACATTGGTGTGTGGAGGTCAAAGCACGCAAGGGTCATATTGTCGTGCATCCTTAGGGCTGCGAGGCTTTATCGCGGGCTTCATGTGTCGCCGTAAGATTACGGGTTAATCCGCCTGCCCTGTCTGCCCGCAGGCATGGGACCGCGTGGCACCCAGCCTCTCTAGGCCCGTGCGAGTTGACGGGGTCTTGTGCCACAGCAAGCTGTGTAAGTAAGCTCGAGAACTGGGACGCCCCAGACAGGGTTTCGTGGGGCGTAGCGGAAAGGCACTGGTATACGGGATACTGGCGTGGGTGCATCACCAACGCAGGCGCCCGCGAGGCTTCTTCTCCCAGCAATGTGTGGTGCGGGACCAGTCCTCACTGACCTGGCTTCCGGAGGCTGCTGCCCCACAGGCCGTGTCGGTTTTGGGCCTGAGCTCGGGACTTCCCAGTACGGTGCTTCGAAAAGCAGCTGGTTGCTCCTGCTGCTCATGCGTCTGACTGCCTGCCGCACTGTGACCCCGGTGGCCGCCTGGCTAGCACACGTGCACACTAGGCATCGGCACGATGCCGTGGAAACGCTGCTGCCTCATGCTGCACACCGTACCGGTAACCGAATACTGACGACCGCAACTGCTTTCGTTCGTACGTTGCGGCCTACCCGCAGGCTGGCTGGCGCACACGCTGGGCCACGAGATGCTGCACGTTCTGCTGGTAGACGGGTGCAAGGCGTTCGCGAGGGATGCGCCGGCAAACATGTCGCTCCAGGTACAGGGGGGTGTTGATGCCCACCGTGAGTGGAGCGTTACGAGGAGGACATGAAGGTCCATTGTACTTGGGCACGGTGTACATACAGTATGGGGCATAACCAAGCAAAGTAAGGAGCGAACGCTGTTGCTCTGTGGACATACTATACCGACTCTAGGCTACGGGAGCGACTAGCCCCTGCCTGGCGCGGCTAAAGTGTCGCACTCCTCCCTCATCATGACGGTGTTGCAGCGCGCACGGAAGCATGGGTGAACAGGGTTCGCCAGTGCACGCTGCATAACCTGATGTCGCTGAGGCTGAGGGGCTGTCATGTTACAATGGTGCCTCGGGCCAAGGGTTCCGTCCGAGTGCGCTGCTCCACTGCATCAAGGGCTGCGCCTGCAATTACTACACAGTACGTGCACCAACACGCAGGCATAGACCACACTCCCTTGGTACTGCACCTGGTACTACTTGCCGTACCTGACACGATTGCTGTTACCATGCACCGCAGGGCCACGGAGTCAACTTCTTGGTGCTCAACTGGTTCGTGTACGGCCACCGCGGATACACGTGGACCCAGAATGGGCTGCGCCCGCCGCCGCCGCTGCCGTTAAGGCTGTAGTACGACTGTTGTACGGCAGCTGTGCAGGTCGCGTAGCGGTGTGGACGGCTCTCGCCTCGCTTTCCAGCACTGGGCAGCGAGCGTCAAACCTCCGGGTTCCGATTACCTTGCGCCAAAGTGTTGGGGACGACGCTGGTGTCGTGTGGTGCGGTAGCTTGACGCAAATGGTAGTCGTCTGTGCCGTACAGATTACACCAGACAAAAAAGTCGTCTGTGCCGTACAGAGTGGACATTTTGGTGATTTTTCCGGCGGCTGTCGGAGCGGTTCATTGGCGGTATGGGGCTTGACGGACCCCAGCGAGTCTTCATGCTATCGGCGCTACTTGTGAGTGAATAAGTTATACTGATGCAAGGCATGTTGTGCGGCTGCACATTTCTGCGAGAGCCCGGCCAGCAGGCCGCCAGGCTGCCGTACACCGAATCGTACCCTGCTGGTGTGACCTGCTGCTAATTTGCAGCACCGCGTCACTAACGGATAATGGATTGGGGGCCTCACATGGCCAGGACTGCACGGCTGCACACCAGGGGAGAGGTCTTCCCTGCTGCACAGTGTCAAATGGCTGCGGCTTTGCTGGGCGTTGCTCTTGCAGGCCGTCTGGGGCAGTCGTCATGCCGTGCAGAGATTTGTGTCTTGCACCGACTTGCAGGCTTGCCACTGTTGTCATGCTTGTGAGGAGGATGCGCTCGTGCCGTGGGTGCAGGGGAGACCTCTCCCCTGGTGTGTGGCCCAGGTCTCCCCTGCCTGGTTGGGTGGGTGCCAGACTGCCAGGTGCCGTGCACCTGCGTGTACTTTGGCCACATGGCCAGCTTAAAACGGAAGTCATGTCGTCTGGGACCGATCTGCGTTTGTTGTGTGCTGGCAATTTCCATCGTACCGTACATAGGGAGATAGGGTGACCTATGGCTAGGACAAAACGTGCCGCCGCCGCCATGGCTCTGACCCGGGAGCAGGAGATCTTTCCTATGTACCGGTATGCTGCCATGCCCTCGGTTTGTGCCACTGTCAGGCCCTGCTAGCTGTCAGCACTGATAGGTTACTTCGGCATACGCGGGTGACCCCCTACAACGGTGTCGGCACACGTTGGTCAGCATTTGGTTGCGCGTGCACGGCGATGTGCCTCAAGGCCCTTCAGTGTCAGCAGCTGCAGTTCCTTGCAGGCACGGCATGTAGGCGCGAAGCAGTCCTCAAGAACATGGGATGCCCCCAGACCATCAGCGCACGCTCCTGCTGGGTGACCAGGTGGAGCAGGGTGGAGCAAGTAGAGTGATATGGTTGCACGTCGTGAACGGTGGTTGGATAGTACCGGTACCTCTTCCCACCACTCCGTATGGGCCTTATGCGTCAACTAGTTGCGTCCGCAATTTTTTTAACCCTTAGGTGGTGGTGTCTGTGGCCCGCTTGTCATTGACACCCCTTCTGCCGCCACTGCTTGTCACGCGCACCTGCCTATGCCAGTCGCACCCAGTTTTTACCCGTGTCTTGCCGCGTGGCCCCACATGTAACCTAGTTCGGTGCGTGAAGGAGTCCTTGCACGAGTTCGGGGCTTGGAGCTCGTCCCCGGGGAGTGATGTTCCTGCCCCTGCGGTCTCCGGTGCGTCATGCATCGTGCAGATGCGGGTACTCTGGTCCCTGCAACTCAATCAGGTTAACCGTTGGTCAGTTGGTCCTGGTGTTTTGAAGCTGCTGACCACCAGGCCTCCAGGCGCCAGCGTGCCACCTGGTGCCACCAACCTGCACCAACCTACCCTCGTGCCGAAACACAGCGAAGATAGGTCCCGTAAAGGGGACCTTCTTTCCGTACATGCGCACTGCTTCAAACGTGCAGTTGACAGGAAGGACACCTGCCTGCACCTGGTATTGGCGCAGAAGGCGCGACGGCTTTACCTCGCCCAGCACACATAGCAGCACATACGGTATGAATGGGAGACATTCTGGGTGTTTAACATGTCTTTTTGCTGAACGCGCGCCAGTTGTCACTGCTTGCCGTTCCGTCGTCGGGCCTCGTATTCGAGCCTTCGTGGAGCGGCTTTGAACCGACAAGCCCGCGTGCGTTGGGCCTGCATGTTCTGTCCGTTTCGTCATTGGAGTATCGTTACTTCCAGGCGCAGTATACAGCCGAACCCAAACGCCAAGCTGCGCCATGCGCGACGCTTGACGGTTGACGAACGACCCTGTGATGGCCCCCCAGCAAAGGAGAGGCAGTTGCATCTGTTCTTGCATATTGGCCGATGATTATTGCACGTTAGCTAGCACAAACACTGCGCCGCGCTGCTGTTGGGCGTACGCTGCCGCCTTCGCCCCCGGCCATCCCGACCGTTCTGGGCAAGGGATGGCCTGCAAGGTCAAAGGAAGCCTTCTGCAACGTCCGCCCGTCCAAATCAAATGTTACTAGTGTTCTTACCTGAAATCTGCTGCGCCACGGTGGTACCGCGGGACAGATGCCCTGCAGTGCCTTACCCTTGACCCTACTTGACCACCGGCCAGAGTGCCTTCGTTGCGTGCCTCCTCGCCACCGCAGCTTGGCCCTAGGCACGTTTGCACATTGACACACTTACGTATGAAAGAGAAGCAGGGAGATGCTGGCGCCCATGCATTGTATCTCACATGCCGCACCCATTCAATGCGCGTCCGGCTCCGCCCGGCTGATCAATGTCACACATTCACTTGTTCTCGTCCTCGCCGACGACGCCTTCAGAAACTCATCAGGAAGTTGAGCAAACGCTTAGTTGGACGTTAGCTGTATACCTCTTCGCGCGTTCCTCCAGTTTGAACGTTTTGGAGACCACGTTGAGGGCCTCCTAGCGTTGGCAGTGCATCTCTCCCTCCTGTTGCTTGCTGCTCTTCCTTCTCATCACGGTAAGGCGCTCAGCCACGGTCCGAGGACAGTCCTAGCGGGCGCAGGGTCTTCCCTGCCTTTGACACGGACTCACAAGTAGCTGTCCAGCTTAGGGGCCTGCAGTTAGCTCATGAGGCAGAAGTGCTCTTACGGCATGCTATGCAAGCCCTCATGGCCAGTGGGCTGTAGCCTATTTTCGTGTTTGATGTCAGTAGTCCGTGTTTGGTCACGCCTCTACTTTGCAGACCTGGCCGCTCCTGTGCTGTGCAGACGAATCTGACAACCTACTCGAAATGATTTTCAGCTGACCCAGCGGCTTGGCGCGGCGGTCTTTCGTCGCGTGGCGAAGTCCGCGCTAGGTCGACCAAGCTGCTTGTGTTGGGATAACGAACACCGAGCAGAGTAGGTTGTCAACTACAGGAGGACAATCTTACAGAATATTAGCGCGTTCGTCTAGCAGCGGAACCCCTTGGCCCTGGCTAGTACCTGTACCAGCGATTTTACCCAGCCCAGAAGCATCTGCAAGGCAGTAGGAGGCGGTTTGCATGGATTTCATACTGCGGAGGGTCACACCACCGTCTCAGCCCGTTGCTAATGGGAAATGGCGCCAGGACGGGGCAGACCCGGCTTTGGCTGAGAAGGCGGCCCAGCTAAGCCCGCCCTCCAGTGAAGCGGACGAATCCTCCCAAGAGCACCACAGCGAGGGGGTTGCACCACGCAAGCAAGCCAGTGGCAGCCGGGGCCCTGTGTCCAAGGTCCAGAACCACGACGACGTCGACGGCGAGGTCCAGGTGCAGCTGCAGGTTGCTGCCGGGGGCCGGTGCACCAGCCAGGACGCCGGCGCCGCTAACGAAAGGCACGGCCTGGGTGCGGGAGGGAAGCTGGATAAGATTCCAGCTGACCTCCAAGACCCGGAGGCCGCGGCTGAGCAGGCTCGCCCCCGGAGCTTGTCGGTGCAGCAGCAGCAGCAGCTGCCGCAGCACGCGCAGCTGCCACCAAGGGGCGCATCGCAAGCGCGGGCAAGGCCGTCAGGGTCTACCGGCGCCGCAGCTGGGCCCATCAAGCCTACTGCCAACGGCTCACAGCAACGACCGCGGCAGTCCGCAACCCCGACCGGCAGTTTCAACACGTCAGCTGAGGTCGATGACGCAGAGGACCCGCTGATCACGGACAGGCAACCCAGCTCGCTGACAGCATCACAGCAGTCCCTGCATCAGCGGCTGCAGCAGCAGCGACAGCAGCTGCAGCAGCAGCGTGAGCGGCAGCGGCAGACGGGCAGCTCGGGGGCCGTAGGCAGCGGCCAGGAGGACGCGGCTGGCGGGATGGAGGACGGAGGCGAGGGGCTGAGCCGCAGGGCCGGGGACGGCGCCCGGGTGTCAGCCTCCGCGCATGGCAGCGACGGAAACACTGCCGATGTGGGCCGGGGCGATGTGGGCAGCACCAGTCAATGGGCTGCAGCGCCGGTCAGCGCAGCTTACGGCAGCGGAGGACTGCCGGAGGCTGCGCCAGAGCCTGCCGCACATGCCCCTGGGATTGTGGAGGTGAAGCAGGAGAATGTTGAGCTGGTGGATGAGGTGGGCAGCAGGGGCCTACCCGCTGGCACGCTGGAGGGGCATGGGGTGGGCGCTGCTGCTGTGGAGGTGCCGCGGGCCAAGGCCAGGCCCGGGCGCGAGGACGAGGACCTGTTCCAAGCGGCCGATGCGCTGGGGCTGCTTATGCAGCAAGCGCGCAGCGAGAGCCAAGCAGGTGGGCCTGTGTGGCTCCCAATGATGATTGCCAGAACCTGTGGTATAGCCGGTGGGGGTGAGGGTTGGTGTTCGTAGCTGCATCATCATGGGCACTCATGATCTCGGCCCTAATCAAGTAAACTACGTTAACTAATTTGCGCCGAAACGCTCTCCGTCGACAGGTACCGGCCGCGGTGCGGCTGGCCCCCAGGCGTCCACTGCCAGCGGCCGCGCGGCAGCCGGCGGCAGCCCTAGCAGCGCCTCAGCCCGCTACCGCCAGCAGCAGCAGCAGCAGGAGCACCAACAGCTGATGCTTGCCCCTATGGAGGATGAGGCGGAGGCAAGGAACGGGCGGCCGTATGGGGACGCCGGGCTTGGCCAGGTGCGGACAGTTGCCTGTGCTGTATGCCTGTTGCCCTCTCGTTGCGTTAAGTGAACTGCGCTGGGCATGTAAACATTGGGCAATCATGGTTGGACCATTTGGTGTCACGTTGCAGCCTGACCGTGCCACCTGCGCCAGCCTCTTGCAACGTAACGCCATGACGGCCCCGCCAAAGGCACTCGTGGTGGCTCAAGGTCGCCTGGGTGGCAGGCTTGGGGATGTACATCGCTACCAGCTACTCTGTCCGTTGTGCGTGTCTCTACCCTTAACCTGTCCGCCTCCTGTGTGCTGTTGCGCCCGCAGTCCAGCCTTCCGTTCCGCCGCGCACCCAACGTGCAGCACCCGGGGGCAGACGAGGACGAGCTGTACGACGCCCAGGGCCGCTGGCCCGACCGCCAGCAGCAGCAGCAGCAGCAGCAGCAGGTGCTGCAGCAGCAGCAGCAGCTGGCGCCGCCGCTGCTGCAGCTGCACCCACACGACCGAAGCATGGGCGGCAGCAGCGCACGGAGCAGCGCCTACGACGGCGCGGGCAGCCCAGTGCTGCTCTCTGTCGGACCCGACGGTGTGCTGCAGCTCGCACCGCTGCCGGGGTCGAGAGCCGCCGGCGGCGCCGGCCCTGCACAACCGGCTCGCAGGCCCGCCGCGGCAGCGGCGAATGGTGCGGCACCCGGCGTCAGCGCACAGCAAGGGCACGTGACGATGCCCCTTGATCCGCCCGGCGGCGCCGGCGGCGCGCAGCTCGTACGGCTGTACGACAATGGAGCTGTAGCGCTGCATCTCGACGACGCTGACGTCGACAATGGGCCGGTGGCCGCGAATGGGCTCGGCGGCGGGGGAGGTGTTGGGGTCGGCATGGGGCAGGGGCGTCTTGGTGGGTACGGGGGATCCAGGGGGCTGTCTCTACAGGACCTGCACGGCGGGTTGCAGCTCGGGGGTGGGAGTGCGAGGGTGGCGGCGGCGGGTGGCGGCGGCGGCAATGCTGCGGCGGTGATGCGGCTGCGGCAGCAGCTGCAGCAGCTCAAGGAGCAGGTTGCTCAGCTGGAGGAGGAGGTCGAGTGCGTGCCGCCTGGAAAGGTGGACTTGCTGCAGGAGCATATCATGCAGCTGCAGCAGGAGCAGCAGCAGCTGCGTGGCTCGCTGCTGCCCCTGAACCAGCAGCAACAACTGCTGCGTCTAGCACAACTGCAGCAGCAGCGGCGCGAGCAGCTGGGGGCGGTAGTCCAGGGAGGCATGGACTGGGAGCGGGGCGGGATTCCCGCCGATCCAGCAGCAGAGCTCCTGCGGTTGCAACAGCAGCAACAGCAAAGGCGGGCCCTGCTGCTGTCCGCGCTGACGGGCGGTGGCTTAGGTGGCTTAGCTGCAGGGGCTGGCGTCGGCGGCGCAACTGAGCTCGGCCTTTCAGGCGCAGAGGTGGAGCTGCGGCTAGTACGGCAGCAGCTGCTGTTACAGCAGCAACAGCAGCAGCAGAGCCTGGACTATGGGGCAGGGCTCGGGGGCGGTGAGGACCTCGGGGTTGTTGCAGCGCTGCGGCGGCAGTTGCAGCTGCAGCGTGAGCAGCTGCAGCGAGAGCGCCTTCGCCAGCTGCAGCAGCTGCAGCGAGGGGAGGAGCTGTATGAAGAGCCCGTTGGGGCCGGGCGCGGTGGCGGCGGCGGCGGCGCTGGCGCCGGGTTGCGTCTCGGAGGGTACGACCAGCAGGGCTCCGGGCTGCCAGGGGGCCTGCGGGGGGGTCAGGCCCAGGGGCTGGGGCTGCAGAGGAGGGAAACTGGGGCTATGGACGTGGAAGTGGACGCCATGGACCTGACGGGGGATGGGGTGGATGATGTGGGGCCAGGGGAGGGGCCGCAGCTGGTGTCGCTGGTGCGCGAGGGCAGCGGGAACGCTGGGCGGCTGGGTTCGAGGCCGGGGGCGGGGCTGGTGCTTCAGCCGCTGCAGGGCGGCCGGGGAGCGGGGCGAGAGGCGCAGGTGGAGGACAACGGGGCAGTGCGCGGCCGGCTGGTGCAGCAGCCGTTGGCGGGGTCAGAGGCCGCGGAGGAACAGGTGCGTGGGCTTACAACCATGTGCTCTAGGAAGGTATCGCTGTCAGGGGCTCCTGTTTCACCGCTGCTCCTGCGGTAGTGCGGGCTTTGCTGTGCAAGCGCGGCCGCGGCCTGCCCTGCTTTGCCAAAATTCCTGTTGCGAGATGCTCGGCTAGTGGTGTTGACCGTCCGCTTGACGACAAGCCCATGCTGGTTGTTTTGCTGACCGCATTCCATTTGTCCACGCAGAACCAGGCTCGCCGCCACGGCCGGCCCCCCAAACCTCGTGCGGCGGCCGAGGAGGAAGCGGCCGCTGCCGTACGCCCGCAGCGCGCCGCCCGCCGTACGGCAGCGTACGAGCGGGGCCTGGCGGCGGAGCTGTACGACAGCGACGAGGACAAGCTGATTGGCCCGGCCGATGGAGGGCTGGCGGACCGCAACTCCAGAGACGGAGACGCGGGGCAACCCGGTAAGTCACAGGGGAGCACGAGCTGAGTTATGTCGTTCGTGCTGGTGGGTTCTAGTCAAGAGCGCATGTCGCACGCCACGGTCGCGCATTGCACACCACAAGATGCGCAACTGTTCGGCTGTAAGTTGGTAGCAGCCCCCCGGGCCGTTACGGTCCGCTGGCTGCGGGTATATGCGGAAACTGAGTACCGTATGTAGGCCTGTGTATAGACGACGAATCGCATACTGTGCGACAACCGCTGCAGGTCCTGGCGGGCGCGCACGTGCCAGCGGCAGCGTCCGGGGTCCTGCCGGCAACGGCCGTGCCGCTAGCGGTGGCGGCAGCAGCATGGCCGGGGGCCACAGCGTGGACGCCGACCCCATCATAGACGGGAATCGTGGCCGGGGCGTCGGGGGCAGCTACGACGCTGCTAGGCCTGGCGCAGGGAACATGTACGGCAAGAAGGTCGTACGGCAGAGCTATGACGGCAGCTCCGCCGACGGTGCAGCGGAGTACGGCGAGGCACATGCGGGCACCGCAGCGGCGGCGGCGGCGAGTGGGAAGCGGCGGAGGGCGGATCAGGAGGCTGGGGCTGGCGGCAGGAAGCGGGGGGAGGAGTCGGTGGTGGAGCGGAAAGGAGGGCAGAGGGCCGGGCCGGGGGGAGGTCATAGGAAGGACGGGCGGGGGGCAGGCGGGGGTGCGCTGCCACTGCGCGTGAGGGCGGCGAAGGTGGTGCCGAAGGTGACGATTACGGCGGAGGAGGCTGAGAGGGCGGACCACCGCATTGAGTGCAAGGACTGGCTGGTGCGCCGCGGGGGCCAGGAGCTGAGCATGGAAATGGTGCACAGCACGCTGGGCTCCTTTGAGGGGGTGCTGCAGCTGGTGGAGGATGCGTAGGTGTAGGTGGACAGGTACGGCATGGTTGGGATAACCCAAGCTGTTACCGGTGCAAGGCTTAGCTCACCGGCTTGGGGTGTATGCACGTTTTGGGACGGTGCCGAGTACGGCGCCTGTTGCGGGATGCCAACAAGGCGGGTGCCTTACGTGACCGGGGTGTACTGCGACGGCGACTGGTAAAGCTGGTACTGCGATGCATCTAGATCGGTTGGGAGGAGGCGCGGTCAGGCATGTTGAAGTCTACGGGCCCTCTGCGCCCCCTCCTCTGCGTACGCGGGGTTCGCCGCGGAGCGTGTAAGGCCGAGTTTGGGCAAGGAGGAACGCAACGGGTCTGAGGCATACTGTGGGTGTACACGCACTGAAGGTCGGGGACAGCCGCGCCTCCCTGGTTGTTGCGCTTGGTGTACCAGCAAGCAGTGTTTTGTGGCCTGGCTGGTGTCATGGCCGCCCTCCAGCCGTTGACAGTAATTGTTTAGATTTGCCGGCAAACCGCTCATACGCCTGGGGCTTTTGCCCGGGCTGGCGAGGGAGCGCTACAAGTAGGCATGTGTGGCCAGCAGAGGTACTGCAAACTTGACTCCGGCGGAACAGCGTGGGCCTTTGCTGGTGATCAGTTTGAATGCTGCTTCCCATCGAGGGTCCTTGCCTGCGTCGTTTGGCTGTGGGTAAAACCCATTAGTGCCCGTACCCGGTGCGCGAGGGGCGGGGGCGCGTAAACTACGGCGAACTGGTGACCTTGGAAGGGCGTTGTTCTTTACCATTGGACACGTGACGGCTTGTCTGACAAACATAGGACTGCAGCATTGTAACAGCTTGCGCGCTCGGTGGTGTGCCACGTTGCCGCTGCCGACAGCGTGAAGACAAGGGCTCCCAAGTCTAAACGCCGAGGAAAGCCAAATGCAGGTGTGTAACATGCCCGCTTTATCTATAAATTGCCTACCATTCCGCAGGCATTGTGTGAAAGGCAGGCAGTCGTGATGTGAGTCGTTAGTCATTACGCCACTTGACTCACGGTGACCCGTGGGTCTCTGTCTGCCCTCTAGTTCAGACCGATGACTGCCGCCGCCGCCTTGCAGCATCACAAAATCCTTCTATACTCAGTATCGAGGTGTACAAAGCCTGCCTTAGGTGCTTGCCTCATGTTATCGAAGTCGGGTGCGGCCCACGGGCCAGCTCCCTCGAGCCGTACCCTGCGATCCGCAACGTCAGTCGCTCTTCTGCTCTGCATAGCTACAGCACAACGCTGCCCTCCACCTATCTCACACCGCGGCTCAAGACCCTTCCTCAACTCCTCCCTACCGTCGCGCACCCAGGGTCCGGGCTGTGACGGACCGTCCAATGGCCCACCGCTCCCCCGCGCTTCCCACGATGGCGCTAGCCGCCCTGCTGCTCATCTGCTTCAGCACCTTCCAGCCCACCGCCACTGCCGGCAGGGACCTTCGCGACATCGGCGGAATAATCCCCGGCCTTGGCCTCGGCGGGGTCTCCGGCAGCGCAGCCCAGGCTGGCGCAGGTGCAAGCTCCTTCTCAGGCGGTGGCCTCGGCGGCATTGGGTGCGGCCTGGGCTGTGGAGGCCTGGGCGGCGTGTCCGGCAGCGCTGCACAGGCTGCCGCGGCCGCAAACTCTTTCTCCGGCGGCGGCCTCGGCGGCCTCAGCGCCAGTTCCGCCCAGGCCGCCGCTGCCGCAAACTCCTTCTCCGGCGGCGGTCTCCTGGGCGGCTTCAGCGCCAGCTCTGCTCAGGCAGCTGCGCAGGCAGCTTCCAGCAGCTTCGGCCGCCGCCTGACCGAGTCCAGCGATGGCGCGTCCGCTTCCGGCAGGGGCCTCCGCCAAATCGGCGGAATCCTCGGCCTGGGTGGCATCAGCGGCAGCGCGGCCCAGGCCGGCGCAGGTGCGAACTCCTTCTCTGGCGGAGGCCTAGGCGGCCTCAGTGCCAGCTCTGCCCAAGCCGCCGCTGCGGCAAACTCCTTCTCCGGCGGCGGCCTAGGTGGCCTCAGTGCCAGCTCCGCCGAGGCCGCCGCCAAGGCCAGTTCTGTCTCCAGCGGCGGTCTGCTGGGCGGCCTCAGCGCCAGTTCTGCCGAGGCAGCTGCCAAGGCAGCTTCCGGTAGCTTCGGCCGCCGCCTGTCCGGGTCCGATGACGGCGCGTATGCTTCCGGATGCGGCAGCGGCGCTGGTGCATCATGGCAGGCGTACGCGGCGAGCAGCGATGGCGGATCGGCGGCGGTGTCCGGCGGCCAGGGCTGCAAAACGGCGGGCGACAGCAGTGTTGCGGCGGCTGTGAATGCGCAGGCGAATGCGGTATCGCAATTCTTCAGCAACGTGTGGACGGCCCTCGACCAGGCGTTTGCGGGGATGTGGTCGGCGCAGCAGGCGGCGCTGTGCAATGCGGGCGGCGGCGGCTGCTCGGGAGGAGGTGGGTGCTTGCGCAAGCGGGAGTTTTGAGCACGTGGGCAGCAGTACCCTGCCTTTGATGACCAGTGCCGTACACGGCCCGCTTGACACCAGCTGCGAACCCCTGCTGGTAGGCGAACGCGCGAGCCTGCCAAGCACTGATCGTAGGCGCAGCTGCAATGCAACGGTTTTCTGATGTGTGGCTTGTGTCTTAGCCCCATGCGCTGTCAGGCTCCACGTTACAGCATTGGTGTCCCGCTTGTCCCTTTGACCCGCATGACATCACAGATGCCGCCACGGCCTTCGCCCAGGCCCACGCCCCGTCCTTCGGCCTCAGCGGGACCAACGGCGCGCAGTGCCTGGCCGACGCCGCTAAGGACACCAGCGCCTTCAACATCTACGGCTTCGGCACGTCGGCTGGTGGGTGTATGTCGTGTCGTTGGGCGCACGTGTGAGCCATGCTGATACAAGGCGCGACATGGGTGTACAGGCAGGCCGTACTGCCCTACAACCTAGGATTCCTGCTACGTGGTGTACGTGTTGCGCACGTGCGGTGCTGACGACCGGTGGGTTGCAGTGCCGTCCTCTGGCGTCTGGGACCAGCGGTGTGGTACCAGTTCCACACACTGTGTGCAGTGAACGCACGATGTTCCGCCCTGCGTGCACGGAAACGGACGAGGAGCCCAACTGTGCCTGCCCAGGGCCGATGCCATGCATGTCCCCTCGCCTGTCTGCACACCGCACCTATGTGCCTGCACTACTAGGTCTCCAGATTCCGCCAAGTTCTTCGCTTTCGTGCTATATGACGACTGTCCTATTGTGGCTTGTGCTGCAGGCGGCACGCAGGGCGCCACCATCACCGGCTCCGGGCTGGTCAGCTTGTCGTCATGCGGCGCAGACGGCACCGCCTGCTCCAAGGCGCTCAGCTGCACGTGAGTTGCCTCCTGCCGTACACGCTATCACTTCACCAGCCCCTGCTGTTGCGCGTAGTGCCTTGGCCAGCGTGCCTTCGCCTGTAACCACTGGCGTGTGTATGGTGCTGCATGTGTGTCTTACTAGCAAGCAGCAGCATCTGCATGTCACGACAAGCTGTCGTGGGCAAGCGCGGGTAGGTGCCACTAAGGGCATGCTGCAGCTTGTTACAATGCATAACACGTCCCTGCTTCAAGTGCGTGCACGCCCGCCTGCACGATTTGCTTGCTTTTTCACCATATGCGCCATGAGGTGCGGCTCCGGCAGGCGTCCCCGCCCCATTGCCACTTGCAAACGCAACGTGCGTGGTCGAAGGGCCACATGTCTGTGGGCTTCCGACCAACCCAACTTTTGCCGTACTTCTTTACCCACTGCCTCCCACCAGGCCCTACTTTGTCCCCAACACCTGCGGCATTTGCGACATTGCGGGCCAGTTCGGCATTGGTTGCAACGGCCTGCAGCTGATCAACCCGGGCCTCAGCAACGTCAACGCCGGAACCACCGTCTTCGTGCCGCCCTGCTACGTCTAGGAGGTTGAGCTGCTTTGCGCAGGCTATGATGCTGATTGCAAGCTTGTGGCTTGGAGCGGAGGGAATACGGCCTAAATGAAGCCATGCGACATGCTGCATACCATTCGGGCAGTCCAGTGTCGTACCCCAATAGCTAAGGGTACGTTTGCATTCGCCATCCTTCTTGCGTGGCCTGCTTAAGCCACATACTAAATTTTGGACCGAACTGTATGAGGCAGAAACGCCCTGTTGTTGAGGTGCTGCTGTGTTCGTTTACCGGTTCCCTGCGAGTATTCGGACCCCTGGAGCACCGGGGTTTTGACCATCGATGCGTTGGTCGGAGCGGCAGCTGCCAGGGCAATCGGCTACTCCGTACGTGAGGGGCGCTTCTGTAGTAAACTCCATGTTGTCATGCGTCTTACGTGGTTGAGCTGCTGGTGCAGCACAGCACGGGAGCAGTCGGGGTCATTGGAGAGGCATGCCTGCACTTGGCTTAGCTTGGCTTTATGCACTTGGCGTAGTCCAACCACGTTGCCAAGTTGAAGAGTTGCATGGGCCACGCTCAGCAGTTGTGAAAAGCTGTAACAACGTCCACGTTGCGCTCGCTCATCTGCATCTTAGACGTTCTTGGCTTAGACGTTCTTGGCAACCAGCATGCCAGCTTGTTGGGCAAGGGAGCCGATAAGTGTCGACACCACACTTGCCGGCATCACAGCTACATTCATGCAAAACTCCAGCTGTTGAACACGGCTGGAAACCCACCATCCTTCTATCAGGCAAAAGCAGGCGGCCGCCTTGCGGTGTTGCGGGGTGTTGCGGGAAATATACGTTACCGGTATTGCTTTTCTTGTACACAGGCACGGCATGAGTGTACGTGAGCGACATGCAACAGATGCCCTGCCGGCGGCAGCGGACCTGACCTGCCCGGCAGGGCGGCCCTGGCCGGCCCCCTGGGCCGCTGGGCGGCAGCTGAGCTTTGGCGCGTTGGTAGGTAAATTTTCACTTACCTGCGGCAACTTGCGCGTCTACGAAGCAACTCGCGGCAGTTAGGTCTTATTCTGCACCGGGTCGGTCGGTTACCGCATGGTGTCGGTACTAAGATCAACCTGGTACGGCTTGGGACACTGACAAGCACCCAAGAGGGGTGCAGCAGCCCCCACCTGCTCGTCGTTCGACTGGCCCCTCGCTCAGCGCAGAGCGCGGCTGTTCCTGGCAATGTGCATCACACGTAAATTACGTAGTTTGGCTCTAACAATTTATGTCTTCAGTATGATGTCGCCGCCTTTGTCAGCCCTGCCCTCACCTGACGCGGACCCATGGGTCACAAATTCGTAACCTCGGTCCTAGGACGGTCCTACTCGGCCCAAGGCAGGGGCAAGGCAAGCGTGCCGCCGTCGATGTCAACCGCGGAAGCGCTAAGAAAGATGCCTTTGAAACTCATAATTGTTTATTCATCTGCCGTCTGGTCCACTTTGCTCGTGTGATGACCCATAGTTCAGCTCCAGTCGACCCTTCGAGCCGTACACGTCGCGCCAACTCCATCCGTCCTGTCGGTCGATCGCGCGTTGCCTCAAGTATTTAGTGCATTCTTGCCCTCCATTAGCCAGGCATTGTCAACCCGCTTCTACCATCATCCTCTCCTCCTCCCTTTTAACACCCTTCTCTCTCACAAGGCCGCCCCAGCCTAGCGGGTCCGCATCCCCTCCTGGTCCCCTCGCTCCGGCTCCCTCCTCAGCCACCATGGCTCCGCCCAAGTCCTACATCGCCAGACCTCACCGTCCCTCCTCTCTGTCCTCCCTCTTCGCCCTCGCCGCCCTCCTGCTGGCCCTTGTCCTCCTCTCCAGCCCCCACCCCACCCACGCCGCCGGCCGCGGCCTGCGCACCATCAGCGGCTCTTCTGCCGGCGCCGACGCAGCCGCCCAGTCCGCCTCCCTCGTCGGTGGCATCCTCGGAGGCATCGCCGCCGGCCTTGGTGGTGTCTCCGGCAGCTCAGCCCAGGCCGGTGCCGGCGCCCAGAGCGCCTCCGGTGGCGTTGGCGGCTGCGGCCTCGTCACATGCGGCGGCAGCGGCAGCGCAGCTCAGGCCGGCGCGGGCGCGCAGTCCGGTACCGTCGGTGGCCTGGGTGGCATCAGCGGCAGCGCAGCGCAGGCGGGTGCCGGTGCTCAGTCCGGTACCATCGGCGGCCTTGGTGGCATCAGCGGCAGCGCAGCGCAGGCGGGTGCCGGTGCTCAGTCAGGCACAATCGGCGGCCTGGGTGGCGTTAGCGGCAGCGGAGCGCAGGCAGGCGCCGGTGCTCAGTCGGGCACCATCGGCGGCCTGGGTGGCATTAGTGGCAGCGCGGCCCAGGCGGGCGCGAGCGCTCAGTCGGGTTCCATTGGCGGCGGCCTTGGCGGCATCAGCGGCAGCTCTGCTCAGGCCGGCGCACAAGCCTCCTCGGGCAGCTTTGGCGGCCGGCGGCTACAGAACGACGGCGGCACCGGCCTCCTGGGCGGTATCACCCCTGGTATTGGTGGTGTCTCAGGCAGCGCTGCTCAGGCTGGCGCGGGCGCCCAGAGCTTCTCCGGTGGCCTCGGCGGCCTGGGTGGCATCAGCGGCAGCGCAGCACAGGCGGGTGCCGCTGCTCAGTCTGGTACCATCGGCGGCTTAGGTGGCATCAGCGGCAGCGCGGCGCAGGCAGGGGCCAGTGCCCAGTCGGGTACGATCGGCGGCGGTCTTCTGGGTGGCTTCAGCGGCAGCTCTGCTCAGGCCGGCGCACAAGCCTCCTCGGGCAGCTTTGGCGGCCGGCGGCTACAGAACGACGGCGGCAGCGGCAGCGTGGCGGGGGCAGGCGCAGGTGCCCAGGCCGCGAGTGGCGGCATTGGCGGCATTGGCGGGTGCGGCAGCGGCAGCGGCAGCGCCGCCCAAGCAGCGGCCCAAGCCGCCGCCGGCTCCTCCGTCAACGACTTTGTGGACAGCATTCTGTCCAGTCTGGGCGTTTCCTCCGCCCAGGCCGGCGCCGGCGCCCAGGCGGGCTCGGGATCGCTGGGCGGCGGCTGCCTTGGCGGCGTTACCGGCAGCGGCAGCTCCGCGCAGGCGGGTGCCGGTGCGCAGAGCGCGTCTGGCGGCATCGGCGGCGTCAGCGGTAGCTCTGCAAGTAAGTTGGCACGCGTAAGGCACTCTTGACTGCTCGATTCCTTATCTTTCTCCTGGGTGTTGGGCATATACTCAATGCAACGCTCTGGCTTTTTCCCCCTACCTTGCGCTCTGCTTGCACCGGCATGCATGTGGCCCTGCACCCTGCGTGAAGACCTTGCCCTCACCCCGCTCGCCGATGCCTGCCCCCATGCAACCCCGCCCACCTGCATCCCCACGCACCCCCGCCCACCTGTGTTCCCATGCAACCCCCCCGCCCACCTGCCCCACCATGCAGACGCCGCGGCCAACGCCTTCGCGCAGTCCTTCGCGCCCTCCTTCGGCCTCAGCGGCAGCGGCACGCAGTGCCTGGCCAACGCCGCCGCCGACGCCAACGCCTTCTCCCTGGGCGGCGCTGGGGGCAGCACCTCAGCAGCAGGTGGGGGGTGTGCGGTTGCGCATGTGTCCCAAATCAACCCTTGAACCTCCAGTAGCTAGTGCTTGTGCCGTCGTGCGGAATGCATGCATCTAGAGTTCTAAGTCACCCTTTTGGACATGCATCGATGAGCGCACTCGCACAATGTGATGGAGGCACAGTACCAGTGCTGGTAGCACGGCAAAGCGCCAAGTGCTCCCTCCTGCTCGCTCTTTGAAGCGTCCTGCCTTTTAGCAGCTTACTAGGGCACCCGGCAACAACACATGCGTGCACGGGGTGCTTATCTACCCACAAGCCCCATAGCCCTATAGCCACATGGCGACACTGACGGCCTGCTGGTTGCCTCAACACATGGCAATGAGTCCTGCGTGCAAGTCTCAAGTACCGTATCAGCACCACTCACCACCACTCTCCCTTCGCGTCAACTCGCCTGCCGCAGACGCCGCCGCCGCCGCCAAGGCCGCCACCATCAGCGGCAGCGGCCTCGGCAGCCTGGCATCATGCGGCGCGCAGGCGTCAGCCACCGCCAAGGCCGTGAGCTGCACGTGAGTTCACCGTCCTCAGGTACCGCTACGGTACCACCTAGGAGCCCACCTACCGGTTCAGCTTCTGCGTGCATGGCACCCCGCCGCTTCTGGGGTGCGCTCCGTTCGTATAGCGGCTGGGATGTGCTGCTCGTGCGTCTCCTGAGGGTCAGCGTGGGAGGGGTAGTACCAGTAGCCTTGTTGCTGGCAGGCACCCCTTGCACCCCTTGCCGAATCCCATGCACCCCTTGCCGAACCCCATTCCCTGCACCTGCATTGACGCTTTTCCTGCCTGCTCCCCTTCCGTTGCCCTTCCCCCAGGCCCTACGTCGTCCCCAACGCCTGCGGCATCTGCGACCTAGCCGGCCAGTTCGGCACCAACTGCAACGGCCTGCAGCTGATCAACCCCGGCCTCAGCAGCCTCAACGCCGGCCAGTCCATCTTCGTGCCGCCCTGCTCCGTCTAGATATTTATCAAGGCAACTAATGCAGATGTGAGACTTCATAGAGCAATAAAGCTGCGCACAGAGGCCCTGGCCGCGCGCGCGTGGAAGTAAGGGCACCGCTATCGGGTGCATGTGTGAGAGCGCCATGCGAGGATTGGGAGGCTGTACATATTGCATACGCTATACTTACTGTATAGCGCCGTAAGCTTTTAGTTCACGCGGCTGCTCAAGCTGCGGTTGCTGCTGCATGCTGTTATCATAGGTAGGTGCCGTACGGTACCGCACGCATGTGGCATATGTCGTGGTCGTTTTCAGACGCGAACAGTCAGCGCAACGCGAACGGTCTTGCTCACGCTCCGTTGAGTGCACACTTTGACACGTTGCACACACGTTTGGTTTCGGTGCAAGGGAGTGGCCGACGGTCGCATTGCGCTTGCAGAAGCCCTTGTGGCGGGTCGCTCCTAACTGTCCATTGTGGGCTATGGAAAGTGCGGAGCTACGCCGTTATTAGGCTTGCGTCTGCCGAGTCGCCAAACCCAGTCCACGTGTCAATCTGCACGTACTAGGCGTGCGTGTTGCAGTTGCAGTTGCTTGCCCCGTACCTACGATAGCTGGTACCGGTACGTCCTAGTGCCTTATGCCGTACCGGTTAGGCTTGTGCCATTGTAACGTGCCGCAGTTGACTTGCTTGCCAGATCCCACGGCAGGGCCGAACGTTCCTTGCATTGTTCATGGGATGAGGGCACGTCAGGGGTATGGGGCAAACAGCCTGGTACGAATCGCGCGGCGCACTTGAGAGCTTACACCTGATCGCAGCAGGCCAGAAGCACCAAGCAGCCCCCAGGCAGATCCTTAAGGCATTCAACAAAAGACGCCAAGCGTTCAACTGGCACCATATCGCATGACAAGGTATCAGCGTGCCCCACAAGCTTACCGTACCGAGCCAAGAATGTGTTGCTGCAGGCCCCTTGCACCAACTGCCCTCCTGTACCTGAGCCGCCAAGCAATACAGGGTAGCACATTACAGCAGCTTAACATATGCTCAGGCACACAGCGCTCAAGCCGGCTCAAAACCGGTCTAGTTGCAAACGTTGCCACCCGCCGCGCGTGGTGCCTTGCAGTGCGCAGTCGGCACGCCCAGCAGGTCCGCAGCACGTGCATGCATTTTCAACTGTACAACTCTGTCCACGGCGGACATGCAATCCGCAAAGCACCAGCAACCTCCCTTGTGCCCCCGTCCTTGCACGTACGGTACCGTGCCTTGGTTGGCACCGCACTTGGCCTTTCAGTGCCCACACGTCTAAATGAAGCTTGCGCCTGCACGGCGCATTCAACATCCCCTTAGCGAACTCTACAGCAACCAGACTGCCGACTGCCAAAATTGCTGCGCAGGTAAATACTACATGCACACATACCAGTTGCAATTTCATAATGCAACCAGTCCCACAGATGCAACAATGCCAGCACAGGGTACCGGTTTCCACACAGGGGCATCACAAGGTGGTCCGGCCGTGCTGGCAACGGCAACGCAGCTGATGGCAGTCCTGCCTGGGACGCTGCATTCCATGCGTCCGCAGTGGCACAGCCTTGCCCCGAGACACCCCTGCTGCATCCCAGCCCCCCGCAGCTCACCGCATCCAACACCAGTAAGATGAAAAGAAAAAACAACGTGCAACTGCGCTGTGCAACGAAAGCCCGGACAATCGACATGCATACGCGGCCCACAGCTGTCAGCAAGAGGAACTACAGCGACGTTCGCCAAGAGCGGCACAGCTGGTGGGCGACCCTGGCCACCGGCAAACAACGCTCCTTATTCTGCATTGCAAACCGTGTCCTGGACACGCCCCCACACGGCGCCGCTGCTGTCGTACATCTACTGCCTTGTGCCCTCGATGCCGTAACCGGTTGTAGTACCCAGCTGTAGCTTTACCCCCTAGCACCCAGCTGTAGCTTTACTCAAACATGGAGGTGTCCCCCTGGCCGTGTCGAAGGACCACCGGGTCCCCGCCTGTGAAGTCGATGATCTGGGGGGAGGGAAGAAGTAGGAGCATGCACGCGTGTCAAGATACAGCGACAGGGCGAGGGCTAGTGACAGCGAGCGGGTGGTCACGAGCTGCGAGGCCCGCATGGCAAGTACAGCACCGAGTTAAGCCGAAAGGGTGCATTGTGACCTCATCCAAAAAGGGCCCAAGTTTGCAGACGAGGGTACCAGTGTGCCGCCGCATACGTCCACACGCGCTGCCCTGAACCAAGACCCTCCGGCCCCCCTTTTGTGGCCCTGGCCCCACAAGTTCTCACTCGTGCTGCCCTGCACCACAACCCTTTGCACCACGCCACCCACATCCCTGCCTCTTCCTGATCACAAACGGTCACACTCACGCTGCTCTGCGCCACCCTACCCGTCGCCCCCCACTCCTGCCCCTTCCTGCTTCCACACGCCCCCCACTCACGCTGCTCTCCACCACCACCCGCCGCCCCACGTCCACCCACAGCCCTGCCCCTCCCTGCTACCACACGCCCCCCTGCCCCACCCTGATCCCCCACTCACGCTGCTCTCCACCACCACCCGCCGCCCCACGTCCACCACGAAGTCCAGCCCCTTGCTGCCGTACGCCTCCAGGATGCTGCCCACGTCAGGCACCTCGGTGTCGGGGGACAGCACCAGCACGTCGGGCACGTGCACCGAGGTGCTCAGCAGGGGGCCGCCCATGCCCTCCAGCACGGCCTGTGGGGTCAGGCGGCGTGCGGGAATGAAGGTGTATTGAGGGCGGCTGGACGTGAGAGATAAGCACGCAGGCGATCAGCAGGGGCCCGCCTGTGCCCTCCAGCACGGCCTGTGGGGCACAGTGGCGTACAGGGCGGGGCGGTGGTGTCACAAAGGACGCTGGACGCACGGCAAGTGCACAACGATGCTCAACAGGGCGCCGTTAACGCCTTCCAAGGCAGGCTATGGTTTGGGTGGTCTAGGGAGGGGTGAGAGTGTATTAGAATGCGGTGCAGGATGTACAAAGCCTGTAAGGCACAACTGACCAGGGAGCGAAAGGCACGGTCGGAGGCATGGGAGTGTACGGCCGTGCCGTGCGGACTGACCGCTGACACAGCTGAGCAGTACGGCACAGGACCTGCTTGGACGGCCAGGCTTACAGAGCGCGAGCCACTGTACTGCGGCTGGTACAGGGAGACCCAAGAAGACACCGTGCCTTCCCAAGGGGTCAGGCTCGGTGGGCCTGCCGCACGGCGCCGGCCATACCAACACGCCCCATTGCTACCGCACCAACATACCCCCTTGTCAGGGTGATTAGTACATGGGGCTAGGCTGAACGAAAAGGGCTGTGCAAGGGAGCATGGTAAGTAGACAGTAGGTGCCCCCAAGCAGCTCACCTGGCACACTGGGTCCGCGCTGAGCCTGACGCCCACGCTCTTGCGGTGGATGGTCTTCCCAGACATGAAGTCGATGCACTGGGAGGGCAGGTTCTTGGTGGCTGGCAGCACGAACGTGTACTGCGGACGTAAAAGGGAAAGACGAGCAGGTTGTTAGCGTCAATAGCATTGGGTGTGCGATGTGGGTTTTGCTCAGGATGCCAGGAGGGGACGGGTTGGCCAGGGGGCACAGGACAGCAACCAGCAGGTTCCACGAATGACGCGTGTCTGTTTGCAAGCGTGTTGTGAGGCTTACAGGGCCGGGGAGTATCCTGCGCGCCATGTTGAACCAGTTGGGCTGGCCGGGGGTGTTGCTGCTGGGGAAGCCGGTGGTGTAGGTGCTGATGCAGGTGAACGAGTTGCAGAGCAGGGACAGTGGCTTCTTTGCGTCCATCTCCTTGATGGTGTAGAGCCTCAGCACCGCGTCACGATTATGTACATCAGCTACAATGGCTGGGAGGGTGTCAGTCGGAATCACTCCGACTGCACCGTCCTTGAGCATGTCAACAATTTGGTCGAGGCGCCATGCATCGCTGCCGTCGGGCTCGACCGTGACGACGAGGGGCTCGCCTCGTTTAGAGCCCGACTTCGAGTATTTCAGACGCTTTTGTAGCTTCTGGTACGCTTGGACGACCAGCCTAGAGCTGCGGCTCCGACAGGGCTGCGCGACCACGCTGCAGCAGCGCCTGCCAGTCGTCAAGCCTCCCGAGGTGAAGTCCACACGCTTTTGCAGCATTGCCAGTAGCTAAAAGTCTCCAGGAGCGCCAGGCTCGGGGTCCCGGAAAAAGCGAGCTCACAACCACGCAAGCCAGTTTCGGTCCAACAACTCTAGCAGTAAGAGTGCTATCAGACATGTAGATAGAACTGACTCGTATGTCTCAATGTGCCCTTTCATGACCCAATTTGAATTGTGGCGTGGCACTGCGGAAAGCGGTACGAATGGACCTGCTTACGTCTGAGCTGGTGGGGCCCCATGTGCCCCGTGTCCCCGCCCTGTGAGTTTCGTAGCTTCCCCAAACACCTGTTACACAACTGTAAACACAAATTACAGCTTAGCGGCTGCGCAATGGGAGAAGGGGACCCGCGTCCAGGCAGTTTGAGACCAGCCGGTGCCCAGAACTGTGTAACACCAACATAACGCGCCACTGCACCGTGCAAATGACACTGGTGCGCATCCAGTACCAGTGCAACTCCAACCAAAGTTGTACCGGGTAACTAGTACCCAGATAGTAGACATCCGCCTGTGACGTTACGCTACGAGACCCAAGCCTATAACACCGACCGCATGTACAACCAGCCTCGCTCAACACGGACAACTCTAGGCCGTCTGCTGCACGTGCCTGCCAAGGGCGACAGTCTAGACGCGGCAGGGAGGCACGTTGATGGTCTGTCCCCCAGCGAGGGTGCTGAGGCCCGGGTTGATGAGCTGCAGGCCGCCGCAGTCGGTGCCGAACTGGCCCGCCAGGCCGCACAGGCCGCCGGCGTAGCCAATGGGTACGACGTAACGCCTGGTGCAACGGAAGGCAAGGCGATGGTTGTGTGCGGTGTGGCTTCTATCAGCTTGCCAGGCATGCATGCAACTGCCAGACGGCTTACAGGAACACACAATCCGAAGACTGGTCGTCCCCTAAGGCGTGCACCTGGAGCAAGCACGGCGCAGCCATTAGAGGGGCAGCAGGCTGGACACAAGTAAATATCGAAGGCGAAAGAGCAGGGTGGAGTTGGACCCTTGATGACTCAGCACCCGCACCCGCTTTGGGTACGCTAGACTGTGTTGCACACACGATGTGTGCGGCACGAGAATGCCCGCGTGTCGTACTTACTGGCAGGTGAGGGAGCTTGCGGTGGCTGATGCCTGTGCGCCGCAGGACGCCAGGCTGCCGAGGCCGCTGCCGGTGATGGTGGCGCTGCGGGCGGCGGCGGCAGCCTCTGCGGCACGGCGGCAGTAATCCAAGCACGTCAAGGTGGACAAGAGCTGCACCATGGACCAGCGCTGCACCATGGCGCCTGTACCGCATCCCAGGTGATCTGCGATTGCCAATGCTGCTCTTAGATACCGCAGACGTGAGCACGTCTGCAAGTAGCGGCGCTTTCTGCTGAGCTTTATGCAAGCCAGCACGCACATGCTCGCCACCAGCACGCAGACAGCTGTGCGGGCTTGTGTACTCACGTGCTCCGGACGCGCCGCCCCCGAAGCCGCCCAGGGAGAAGGAGTTGGCGTTGGCGGCCGCGTTGGCCAGGCACTGCGTGCCGCCGCCACCCAGGCCGAAGCGGGGGGCGAAGCTCTGGGCAAAGGACGTAGCGGCGGCGTTGGCGCCTGCGTAAGGGGCAGTGTGGGTCGCCGTGTTGAGCGTGAGGCACCTGTCAAGTCAAGAGGGCCTCTCTGCCAGAGCATTGCATCAGCGTGTGCTGCGGTTGTTCGCCTTGCATTGCCGTGGCCGGGACTCACTTGCGGCGCTTCCGCCGATGCCCCCCAGGCCCCCAATGCCGCCAACCCCGCCCAGGCCCCCGCCGAGGTTCTGCGAGCCGGCCGTTGCGCCCGCCTGTGCAACGGCGCCAGAGCCTCCGGTTCCCAATCCTGCGGTGCCGCTTTGGGCGACGGCCTGAGCAGAGGCGTAGGAAGCGGGGCCGCCAAACTGGCGCATTCCGCGACCTGTCGCCAACGCGACAGGACAGGGCCCTGCCACTAGCGCGAGAGGCAGCAGCAGCAGAAGAGAAGACATAATTTTGGAAGCGGCGCTAATGTGCGGTGCGCGTAGGGGCGGCAGCGGAGCGCTACAGTTCCGACTGGTGGGGGAGTTGCTGGGCTTGCAAGCGGTAGTGCCCGGACAGCGGCGGCGCAAGTCCTTCACAATTTGCCAAATGGACTACCGGAATTACGGAAGATTGGATTGTGCAGATGGTGCACCTTAGCAGCGCCGCATTGTTTGTTTCTCGGGCGAATGCCTCATCGCCAGCCGTTTGGACTCCAGCGGCCCCTTGGACACCGACCCACGGGTCGTCGGCATCGGGCGTGTTGCCACTGCGCCCCCGGGGACGGAGGGAACCGTCCTCGGCAAGTAGTTTAAATCTATGCATAAATTTTTGCAAAACTGGCGTTGATTACGCAGGCTTGTTGCAGAATGGGGGATACGTGGCGACCTGCAATGCAAGGCACGACTTGCGTGGCAGGCTAGGGCCGTGGATTGCGAGCGTTATGAGCCTTGCCCCTTTGACTACCACCAGCTACCACTCAATCGTGCTGCTGGTACACGTGCTGCACTCCGGCACAAAAACTGTGCAAGGAAGGCTGAGTGCGCAAGCTTACAGCTTGTTGCATCACAGAGACACAGCCAGTCAGGAACTGGAGACCCCTGTATGTAAAGGCCCATATATGAAGATACCGCAAAGCTTTACAAGCAATGTAGGGGCGCCTGAAAGCCGCTGCAGGCATGGCCGAATGCACAATCCCCTCCATATGAGGTACGGCGTGCCAACCACTCCGGGTCCTCACTTGCACTACCTTACACAACTGGCCGCTGTGCTACCTCCTGGTGCGAGGGGTCAACTGCACACTCAAGAGCCGCAACCGGTAACTCCCAACGCCTGCGAAGCCCTTGACCGCAAAGACTTGTATGTCCCAGTTGGCAAGGTTGCAACAAACTCCATCCACCTTATGCTCAACCCCCGTACACCCCAAGGCACGAACAAATCATTCACTCCTGGCCACCTGAAGCCCCTGCCTCGCCCAACACTCAACACGCAAACAGGCAAAAGCCTCGCGTTTAGGTTGTACAGTATCCTACAGTACCGTATGCGGGAAGAATTGCGCCGGTGATCAGCAGCACAATGCTCCAAAGCGTTGTACGGCTTGGAACCATGGCGTCTGCGCCGGTGATCAACTCAAAATGGCAAAACACGCACCACCACTAAGACGCGGGACAACAAATACATACGAAAGAATTGCGCCGGTGATCAGAGGCATCACAGCCTTCTGCGCCGGTGATCAATCCTACAGGCTTTGGCTCACACTTGCGCACTCCAAGCGACTTGCAGAGGGTAATGTCAACCTCATGCCCCGCCAACAAAATTGCGCCGGTGATCAGGCTACAAAATGGCAGCCCGCGCCGGTGATCAATAATGCAATAAAACTGGGCATGCAGCCATCCGACACGGCCGTGGCAGGTGCATAAAAGGAAATCCTGGCAGGCTAGTGTCCTGCCGCCGGTGATCGGGGTCGCGCACGTCGGCCCCGCGCCGGTTGATACATACACTATGTACAGATGCGTTGTTCATGTAAGCAGCGAAAAACCTGCCGTTTCCATGAGCACCATGCCATGCAGTCCCTGTCCCTCATTAGGCTCTCCCTCACCCTTGCGAGCTGTCACCAGCCTCTACTCATCACAGCCCTTAAGCAGCACCACCGCCCGCCACGGCTCCGCCCAGGGCTGCTGTGCCCGCGTCCGCTGCAGGGGTAGCGGCGACAGCGGCAGCTGCCGCCTGCTGCTGGCGGTGCTTGTAGGTGGCATCGAAGCGGGAGAGCACGTAGCTGCAGGCAGCAAGAGAAGGCAGAGGCCGGGAGAAGAAATTATTAATACATGCAGTCTACATACACGAAGCCAGGCAGGCAAGCCCCTCAACCGAAACACCAGCGCGACAGGGCTGTTACTGCTGCTGACAGCTTCCGGGCCGCGCTACGGCCCAACGGCCGTTGCTGTCCCTCGCAGCCACGGTCCCTTACAGTCCACGTACCATCTGTACAGCTCTGACAGCTGCCCACCTCCAAGGCCCATCCTAATGCGCCAATCATGGATGCCCCAAGCACCCCTGACACCCCCCGACACCCAGCACCACCCTGTGCGTGTCCACCCGCTCTTGGCACACCACCTTTGAAGGTTCCTAAACTTAGCCCTGCTGCACACCCACACCCTCCCATACCCAGCCCACATTCATGTGCCCACGTCCCATCTGTACGTGTCAACCCGCTTTCAACGCACTACCCTCAGGAGTATTACCAAGTGGCCCTACTTCACGCCCATGCCCACGTCCCACCTGTACGTGTCGACCCGCTCGCCGTCCCTGCCGCTGATGACGGTGCCGCGGTTGGGGTGCAGGAACAGCGGCACCGAGTAGCGGGGCGCGCCGGCGGGGCTGTTGTACAGCACGCGGTGGATGGTGGAGCGCACGGCGCCGCCAGACCACGCCTGCGTAAAAGAGGGGAAGGAAGGCAGATGGAAGGCATGCGTGGACACAGTAGGGGATGTGAGGATCTATGGAAACGGTGAGGCTGGCACTAGCCTGGCAGAGCATTCGGGTGCAACTAGCCACAGGCACGCAGGTCCAACAGTGCAAGCCTAGACATGGACACGGGCTGCGAAATACAGGATATCTGCATCTGATGCTGTCAACGCACACAGCAGCACTGCTCGACCGAGAGCCATCCGCAGCATCTGCTCCACAGAACGCAGGGCGGCCTGGTTTGTCACGGCCTTCCATGCACCCAGCCCAAACACGCACCAACACAATTCCGCAACGGCTGCCACCATCAGGCGGCCTTCTCATCCCGCCCACCTGCAGCAGGTCCCCGAAGTTGACCACGAAGGCGCCCGGCACGTACGGCACCTCCCGCCACGTGCCGCCCACGTGCACCTGCAGGCCGCGGTCGCCGGGCAGCAGCAGCGTGATGCAGCCGTAGTCCTGATGGGGGGAAACAGGGGAGGGGAGGAGGTATGCATTAAGTATGGCGCTGTACAGAATATGAAGTTTGCGAGGCGGTGAGGGTGGGAGGAGAGGTGGCTAACACTGAACTCTTGCAGCGGCAGCGAGACCTCTGTGAGCCGAGCACCGCCAAGGGGAAACGACCCGGCCTTGGCTCAAGTGACGACCAGGCGCAGCTCTTCACTTGCTGACAGCTGGTCCTGAGTGAGCTTGCACACCGCATATACCCACGCGCGCATGTCCCACTCGCTCACAAGGCTCACCGTGTGGGCGTCGGTGTTGCCGTCCGTGGGCGGGTACTTGAGCACCTTGAGCATGTACACGGGGTCCGACAGGTAGCGCGACACGAAGGCATCCGGGTCGGCCAGCGACACATCCACACCCTCAGCCGCGCCTACACCAGCACCAGCACCAGCTGCGGCAGCGTCACCACCACCATCAGCGGCGGCGGCGGGGGCGGCATCGCCAGCAGCAGCGGCGAGGCTGGAGGCGGAAGCAGGGGCGGAGGCGGGGGCGCGCAGCATGCCGGCCTGCACGATGGCCCTCATGACGGTGACGCAGGCGGCCCGGCCGGCGGCCATGTAGGACTCCAGCACAGCCCTGCAGTGCTCCTTGCCGGCGGGCACGCGGTTGCCGGGGCTGATGAGCGTGTCACTGCCCAGGAAGAAGCCCTGGAGGGGCAGTGGGGTGGGGAGCGGGAAGGTTGGGAAGGTGTGGGAGGGGTGTTCAGCTGAAGCAAGGTGGTAAGAGCTCGGTGCGACGGGGGGGAAAGGGGAGCAGGGGATACGGGTTGTGGCAGCTGGCCGGCGGGAAGCAATCGTGTAGGTAGCTGTAGGTCACTGTAGGTTAACGGTAACGGTGGGGTGCGGAGGCTTGGCCACCGGGTCCCTCTGGGCACGCCTCTTACCTCCTTGTTGTCCCTGATGCGCATGCCCGCCGGGTCCTTGTTGAACTCGGTGTGATCTAAGCTGGAGAAGTAGCCCCGGTTGTTGGTGCTGGATGCGACACTGACCGCCAGTTTAGCCTCGAGCGGGCAGTCGAACAGGTCCTCGGCAGCTTTCCAGACTTGGCCAATGTGCTCGGAACCGATGTGCTCGTATCCATGGCCATCGTCGTTGCTCAGGAGGAAGAACTGCAAGGATAACAGCATTGGACCCATGAATGCAAGACTTGCGAGCTACGGCACACATCGACAGTCCACAGCATTCGGCGAACCCTAGTGGGGCCTCAACGCTCAAGACTCACCCCGTGGTCAAGGCACGCCTGTCTCAACAAATCTAGCAGGTCCGCTGCTATGGGATTGTTAGCATTCTTCGGGATAGTGATCAGCGGAATGCAGAAGTCGGAGGCAGTCATTCCGCTCGCTAGCGACGCTGAGAACAACTTCCTGTAAGGCGGACCAGCTGGCTTTGTATGCTGTAACAGTTGCATATACCAGGTTTTGTATGTTTGACCCGCCGCACGACAGCGGGCGCCACGGACGGTGGAGAGAGGCGCGCGTCAACATGCGAGCTTTACACGAAAGGGTTACGCTCCACTTGCCGACGTGACTTCGTAGCATAATGAAAGCAATGTTTGTTTTTGTGGGAATGCAGCTTGCCTCCTTGCAAGGCGATATACCAGGCAAGGCGACCAAGGGAGCTCCCCCTGCCAGGGAGCTCCCCTGCCTCAGGGAGCTCCCTTGTATCGCTGTGAGACCTAAGCGCCAGCTGTGGGAAGACTACCCTACTGTACTACAACGGTGAACATAATGATGCGTAGGTCATGTGTTCCATTGTCCGCGCCTGCCTGAATTACTAAACGCGCATTAGGTGCCGCGTGCCGGGTACCGTATGTGGTAGCAATGTTCAAAGGGCGGATTCCAGGTAAGGTCAACTGCACACGTGCCCACTTTCCCTACCGTATCCTGCTGCGTTGCTATACTGTAGGAGACCTTATGACCATTCAAACCCACTAGGCCTGGCGATGATCGCTTAAGGTTTGCGGGCACCTGTTCGCACAAGCGCGCACCAAACACCGGTCTGCCCGGACCCATGGGGAAGGCGTGTCGGTGGTAGGTGCCTGCCAGTGGATGATGAA
>VFQN01001611.1_pt1 | contig 37063 bp, 24 predicted proteins | sample 3512371 | NCBI WGS metagenome assembly VFQN01 (sample SAMN10412370, study PRJNA504923) | tailings metagenome | isolation source: Replicate 2 from Balatoc abandoned mine | place: Philippines: Itogon, Benguet | collected 2017-08-28
GGCTACGCTGCCGCGTTCAGCCCATCCCGTCTCGACGGGTCCACCGGACGGTTACGATGATCTCCAAGTAGTCCTCCTGTCCTTCACTCAAGGCGTGACCGGCCAGCGACTCGACGACCTGCGCGGCCGCTCGTGCATCAGCCTTGGAGTGGATCGGTCGGGGCAAATAGAGGTCACAGAGCGCCACGTAATCGGTCGGGGCCGTGGCGAACGGCGGGAAGTCCCGCCGCCGCTTGGTGGTGGTGTTCATGGTTCTTCCTTCCATTGATCCAAGTCGTATTCGTCGTGAGGCATGAAACGCAGCGTGTGGCAGCGACTGCCCCGATAGTGGACGGCGTCGCAGGTCGTCTGCTCGGCTTCCTCGGGGCGAAGGCCTGGGCGGAATGGCACATGGGACGACTCTGGAGATCGCGCCGAGAACGCGGGAGGTTCGTTCCGGTGTCGAGGAGCCGGTTCGTTCCGGTTGCTGAAGCGGTTATGACCGAACCGGCGATTGACGGGTTGGTCGGGGGGCGTTGAATGCCCGCATGATCAAGCGGAAGCGCACCCTTGGAACGTCGGGGCTTGAGTGGGTCTTCCTGGCGCTGATGGCCCTGGGCCTTGGGTTTGGTCTGCCGGGTTCGCGGGGCGGGGACGTGTTCTTCGAGCGGTTCGAGGACGCCTGCCTGGTGGTCCTGGAGGACGCCATTCCGGGCGGGTTGAAGGGGGCGTTCTCGGTCGCGATCTCCAGGGACAGCCTTCAGCCCGACAACTTCCACCCCATGCCGCCGCGGATGTGGGAACGCCTGAGCGCCCGGCTCAAGGCGAAGGGAGCCGACGTGTCGGGGTATGTCCCCGCTGACAAGGTCCGGGTCCGGAAGGGAGCCGCGTACGAGGCGGGAACGGACAGAGCGGTGACCGTGTGGTGCATCGCGGGCATTTCCTGGCTGGGCGATCATCGGCTGCGGATCACCCAGCAGCGGTTCAGGAACGGGCTGGACGGGGGCATGCACACGGCGGTTCTGGAGTTCGTGGATGGAGCCTGGGTGGTGGTGGCGCGTACGCACCAGGGCATGGCCGGTGTGGACGAAGCGCGCGAAGCGGAGGCGCGGGCATCGGCGAGGGTGCGGGTGGGGGCTGTTCCCCGGGGTGGGTTGTTGTGGCGCACAGGCTTTCTGCTGGCCGGTCCGGACGCCGGTTCCGTAGGGTTCGAACAATGCACTGTCGGGGAAGGCTTCTGCCGAAGGATGGGCCATGGGTCCGTGGGCGGGCGTGGGTATCGAACCTGATGGCGGGGTGGGCACTGCTCGGTGGCGGGGCTGGTTGTGTGGCGGCGGAGCGGCCGGTGGGCGGTTGGGAACTGGACCAGCCGAGGGTGAGTGCGGGCCGGGTTTTTGCGGCCAATACGGACGCGGAGGTCGGTGAGTTGGAGCGCGCGTTGGAGGGGGGAGGGAAGGGATCCGAAGCGAGGCCTGGCGGGGGAACGGAGGCCTCGGTGAAGGCGGCGATCGCGGGCGGGGTGGAACCGCAAGGCGCGGGGGACGGCGGGCCGGTTGCCGGGCGTCTGATTCCGATGCCGCGGCTGAACCCGACGGAGCAGCGGGAACTTCTGGCGGGCCTGCGGCTGCGGTTGGGTGTCGAGCGGGGGTATCAGGCGCGATCGACCGGTTCCGAGCCGGGGTTGCCGAGGGTGCCCGAGGGTGTGGAGGGCGTGCAGGAACTGGTCTGGCGCGGGGAAGGGCGGGTGCGGGTTCTGCGCTTCGGCATTCATCCGTTTGTTTCGCGGGCCTCGGAGCTCTGGTGTGAGGCGCTGGAGCGGCGCGGGGATGGCCGGTGGGAGGCGGATCCGGCGCTGGGGGAGGTCGACGCGCTGGTTCGGGAGCAGATGGACGCTGCGTCGAAGCCGAAGCCGGATCTGACGCGGGACGACCTTGCGTATCGGATCATCCAGGTCAGCTACATCGACACCGCCGGGGCGTTGGAGGCGTTGAAGGGTTTTGGCATTGAGACCGCGGACAATCCCTCCCTGGTGAAGATGCCCGTGCCGTTCCGGCAGCTTCCGCTGGTGGCGAGGATGCCGTCGCCGGAGGCGCAGAAGACGGCGTTGCTGGGGGCGGACACGCAGAAGGTGGCCGGGGCGTTTGATCTGTCGGTGACGCCGTCGATGGCGACCACGCTGCCGCCGGATCCCAACCTCGCGAGGGCCTCCCAGCTGCTGGTGTACTACCATCCGGCGCATCCCGAGCAATTCACCCGGGTGCAACAGCTTCTGGACCAGTACATCGACCGGCCCGCGGCGCAGATTTTCATCGAGGGGCTGGTGCTCGAGATCAGCGAAGCCGGGCTAAAGGATCTCGGCGTCGAGTGGCAGTACAAGGAGGGGGCCGCTGAGTTCTCCATCGGGAACCTGTTCCCGGGCCTGCCGGCGGTCAGTTCGGGGGCGATGACCTTCGACAATCTGAGGGATCTCGAACAGCAGTGGATCGTCCGGCTGCGGGCGCTGATCCAGGAGGAGAAGGCGGAGGTGCTGTCGCGGCCCAGTGTCCTGACCCTGAACAATCGGCAGGCGACGATCCGGGTGGGGCAGGAGATTCCGATTGCGACCAGCTCGGAGGCCGGGGTGATCAAGGACGCGAACCGGGTGTCGTTCAATTTCAAGTACCTGCCGACGGGGATCTCGCTGAACATTCGTCCGCGGCTGAACGAGGACGGCAGCGAGGTGAGCATGCTGGTGGACACGGTGGTGTCGTCGGCGATTCCCGGGGCGGACCTCGAGCTCCGTTCGGCCTCCGGGGAGGTGCTGGCCTCGGCGCCGACGGTGGCGACGCGGCGGGTTCAGACCTACACGCGGATCGGCAACAACACGCCCTTCATCATCGGCGGGCTGGTCAACCGGCAGGTCACCTCGGTACGCCGCAAGGTGCCGCTTCTTGGGGACATCCCGTATCTCGGGGCGCTGTTCCGGTCGCGGTCGACCCGGAGCGAGAAGCAGGAGGTGATCATTGTTCTGACGCCGCACGTGTTGCCGGAGGCGATCTCGGAGCGTGCATGGGGGCGGTACCTGCCGCGGGACGACGACAAGTTCGACGACGTCGGCAACAGCCTGTTCCGCGCCTCGTACCGCATTCGGGAGGAGGACGTGCTGGACCTCTCGTTCCTGGACCGCAACGAGCGGTTGCAGCGTTACCGGCGGGTGGCGCAGCGCATGGCGCAGGTGAACGACGAATGGGCCTCGGCGCCTCCCGTCTCCCTGTTCGCCGGCGGGCGCACCCCGGGCGAGCACGTGCTGGTGGAACGGATGATCTACGAATTGCTGAAGCGGCTGTCGGACAAGGACGCCAACTGGCTTGACCGCAGGGTTTCGCGGGACCGGCTGATCTTCTTCTCCGGCCGGAACGCGGGCGGGTACGACGTCCAGTTCCTGGAACAGGCGCTGGCCAGGTTCGGGGACGGCACCGACTGGCGGTCGTTCTTCGAACGGAACCCGGGCAAGGCGATGGCGCTGACGTACCGGCAGGCGCCGTCGGGCGGGGCCGTGGATGAGCTCACCCCCGAGCCGATTCCCGAGATCGCCCTGGTGGCCTGTCCGGATCGGAAGTCCTGGAGCGACCAGCTCTGGGCGCTGAACCAGCCGGGGTCCGACGGCGTGCCGCGGGCGGCGATCCTCATCCAGAGCCTCGAGGACCTGGTGCGCCTGCAGCGGGTGGTGCTTCTGCGGGAGGTCATCGGCCTGAACGGGGGCCCGGCGCGGGTCACCCGCAAGAACTTCGGACTCGGTCAGGTCGTTTTGGTGCCCGATGAGAATCCGCTCGAGACCCGGCTCCTGGACTTCCGCGCCGCCGAACTGTTCCTGCACACGGAACACTACTACGCCACGACGCTCCGGATGATCGAGACCGCGACCGCGCAGTTCGACCGGTTCCTGGAGCAGCCTGAGTTCCGGCAGTTCAAGTGAACGCAGCGAGTCCCGAGACCCGAGACGAGGAAGGCCGGCGGCCCCCGGCCCGATGGCAGGCGTACCAGCGTCTCCTCTGGCCGGCGCTGACGCTCCTTCTGCTGCTGATCCCCGGCTGGCCGCTGCTCGAGGAATATGGCGGCGAGGCCCGGGAACTCTCCCAGCGGCTCGCCTTCTGGGCGCTCGGCTCGGCGATCGGCCTGACGCTCGCCTGGCTGTGCGTGCGCCTGATCGACGTGGTGGTCTGGGGATTCCTGGAGGCGCGCTTCCAGACTCAGGTCCCGCGCCTGCTCAAGGACGTTGTCGTCGTCCTGGTCTTCGCCGCCGCCATCATCACCATTGTCGGCCTGGTGTTTCAGCGCGATGTCACCGGGCTCTGGGTGTCCTCGGGCATCCTCGGCGTCATCGTCGGCCTGGCCATCCGCGGCACCATCGCCGACGTCTTTTCCGGGATCGCGCTGAACATCGACCGTCCGTTTCGTCCGGGTGACTGGATCGAGGTGCATCCGCGAGGGGTGAAGCCCGTGCGCGGCCGGGTGCTGGAGGTGAACTGGCGGGCGACCCGGTTGCAGACCATCGACCACACCGTGGTGGTGCTGCCCAACAACCTCGTCGCCATCAACCTGCTGGTGAACCTCAGTCTGCCCGAACCGCGCAGCCGGTTCGCCCTGACCTTCTGCCTGGAGTTCGGAATCCCGCCGGAACGTGCGCTGCGGATCCTCGGGGCGGGCGTTCGCGCCGCAAAGGGGCCGCTGGCCGATCCGCCCCCCAAGGTCACCATCGACCGGGTGACGGAAGTGGGGGTCGAGTACAAGGTCCGGTACTGGCTGGACCCCGTTCAGGTCTCGCCGAGGAAGGGTCGGCACGAGGTCACCCTGAGCATTCTCCAGCACCTGTTCCACGCCGGCCTGAGCCTCGCCTATCCGAAACAGGACCTCTTCCTTTCCCGCATGCCGGTCCGGCAGTTGAACCGGGACCGGGATCGGCGGGAGCTTCTGTCCCGCGTCGAACTCCTGGCCACCCTGCGCCCGGAGGAACTGGACCGGCTGGCCGCCGCCGCCATCGAACGGACGTTCCCCGCAGGCGTCGCGGTCGTCAGGCAGGATGACCCCGGGAATTCCATGTTCGTGGTCGTGGAGGGGCTTCTGGAGGTCTACCGCCGCTGCGCGACGGATCCGGGGTCGGAGTCCATGCGGGTGGTGGAACTTCAGCCGGGCGAGTTCTTCGGCGAGATGTCCCTCCTCACCGGCGCCTCGCGCTCGGCCACCGTGCTGGCCTCGACCGAGAGCGTCGTCTACGAAATCGGGGCGTCCGAGATCAACGCCGTGCTCGCGTCCCGGCCGGAACTCGCGTGGCACCTGGCCGAGGTCGTGGCCCGCCGCCAGGAGCAGCTCGAGGAAGTCAGGAACAACCCGGACGCCGCCGCCCCGGAGGCAGCCCGCCCGCGGGTGGTGCAGCAGATCCTCGAAGGCATGCGCGGATTCCTCTCCAGTCTGCGCGATTGTTTCCACGGCCACGGTCGCGTGGACGACGACGACGATGAAGCCGGTGACGGTCCGCACGGCGACCGGCAGGGCTGAGGGCCTGATCCCGCGCCTCCCCTCCTTCCGGAGGACGCCATCGGCCGGCACCGGTTGACCTCGACGCCGAACCGGACCCGGGCTGCACGGCTCCTCGCGGGGGTGCCGGGGAGCCTGGGGCGAAGGCGGCGCACTCAAAGAATGAACGCAGAGCGGGGTGCGGTGGTCGTTGACTTTGTAATGCAAAGTCGACGGAGAATCCCTCCGAATCATCCCGGGGTTCCAACGGTCACGACACCTGGGTTGTTCCCCGACGGAAATCCTCATTCGCCATGAAAATCCTGCTGATCAACCCGCCGCACCCCGCCATCGGAAGCCGCATCCCCAGGGAACACCTGCCTCCGCTGGGTTTACTTTGTATTGGAGGGCCTCTCCTGGATGCCGGGCATCGGGTGGCTCTGATCGACGCGGAGTTCGGGCCGATGCGCGTGGAGGAGATCGTGGCCCAGGCCTGGACGTTCGGGCCGGACGCGGTGCTGATCGGTCACTCCGGGTCGACGTCCGGGCATCCGTCGGTCGTGCGGGTGGTCCGTGCGATCCGGGAGGCGATGCCGGACGTCTGGATCATCTACGGAGGAGTGTTCCCGACGTACCACTGGGCGACGGTGCTGGAGCAGGAGCCGGCGATTGATCTGGTGGTGCGCGGGGAGGGGGAGGAAACGGTGGTGCGGCTGGTTCGGGCTTTGGAGTCGGGGACCCCGTTGGAGGACATCCCGGGCATCGTCTTTCGCGAGGGCAGTCCATCGGGGGTTCGGAAGCACCCCGGGGATGGCGGCATGGGGTGTCGGCGGGGCAGGGTGGTGGCGAACCGGCCGGCGCCGGTGATCCAGGACCTGGACGCCTGCCGGGTTGGTTGGGAGCTCATCGACTTCTCCCGGTACACCTACTACGGGGGGCGGAGGGCGGTGGTGGTGCAATTCTCCCGCGGCTGTCCGCACCACTGCCACTATTGCGGTCAGCACGGCTTCTGGAGGGCCTGGCGGCACCGGGATCCGGTTCGGTTCGCCGCCGAACTCGCCCGGTTGCACCGGGAACACGGCGTCGAACTGATCAACTTCGCCGATGAGAATCCCACGGCATCGCGCCCGGCGTGGCTGGCCTTTCTCGAGGCCCTGATCGCTCAGGACGTGCCGCTGGTTCTCATCGGCACCACGCGGGCCGGGGATATCGTGCGGGACGCCGACATTCTCCATCTCTATCGGAGGGCCGGGGTGGCGCGGTTCCTGTTGGGACTCGAGAGCACCGACGACCGCACCTTGCAGGCGATCCGCAAGGGGAGCACCCAGGCGACGGATCGTGAGGCGATCCGGCTGTTGCGCCGCCACGGAATCATCTCGATGGCCGCGTGGGTGGCGGGGTTCTCCGACGAAGGGGACGCGGACTACTGGCGGACGCTGCGCCAGTTGCTGGCGTACGATCCCGACCAGATCCAGGCGTTGTACGCGACCCCGCATCGCTGGACGCCGTTCGCCGTGCGCGAGGGCGGCCATCGCGTCGTGCAGACCGATCTGGGGCGCTGGGACTACAAGCATCAGGTGCTGGAAAGCGGGCGGGTCCCGAACTGGCGCGTCCTTCTGTGGGTGAAGGCGATCGAAGTGATCCTGCAATCCCGGCCAAAGGCACTGTGGCGGTTGTTCCTTCATCCCGACCCGCTGTTTCGTGCCGGCATGCGCTGGTACTCCAGCATCGGGCGGCGGGTCTGGGTTTATGAGATCCTTCAATGGCTGTTCCACGACAGGCGGGTGAAGCGCGGTCCGAGGCTGTCGGAGTTCCTCGCCGGAGCCTGGGATCGGGAAGGGGACGCGGGGAAGGGACCGCGCACCTGGAGCCTGCGGCGCCTGATCCGTCCGCGTCATCCCGAGCCGGTCCCGGGGCCCATGCTTCGCGTCTGTGAGCTTCCCGCCAGCGTGGTCCCGTTTCCTGGATCCTCCCCGGGGATGAAGCGGGTGCCCGAGGCCTGAACCGTGGGTGGTCCGGAAGACCCACGTCGAAGTCACCCCCGGATCGTCGAATGGCTTACGGCTGTGCGCTTGATGAATGGCCTGCGAGCCATCTACCGTCGCCGCCCGGGAGTCCGCCCTCAGCCGCCCCGAGGCAATGCCGGGGCGCGTGGCGCGGGTTCCGCTTCGCCATGAAACCATCGATGACCCGGATCCGTTCTCGTTCGATTCTCCACGCCATTCCCGCCATTGCCTGGACCCTCAGCGCGGGTGCGGGCATCCAGGTGACCCAGGAGCGGGTCCGTTCCGACGAAGCCACCGCGGCGTACGAGTTCCGCACCGTGCCGCGGCCGATGGTCAACGACGCCGCGGCCGGCGCCGTGTTCCGGGTGATCCAGGGGACACCGGATGCCAACGGGGCGGGGGTCGATGCGCTCAAGGACGGGCAGGTGGCGCCAGACGAGGATTCCCCGGCGCGGAGCTTCTTTTTTCGGGCGGGATCGGGCGGTGGACGGTTGCTGGTCGACCTTCAGGAGGTGCTGGAGATCACGCAGGTGAACAGCTTCTCGTGGCACGCGGGGGAACGCGGGCCGCAGGTCTACACCCTCTACGGGGCGTCGGGCGGCGAGCCCGGCTTCAGCCTGGAGGTTGGCGAGGTCGCGGATCCGACCTCGGCGGGTTGGACTCGCCTGGCGTCGGTGGACACCCGGCCGGGCGACTTCGACGACTTCGGGGGCCAATACGGGGTGTGCGTGGCGGATTCCATGGCGGGGGCGGTTCTGGGCCGGTTTCGCCACCTGCTGTTCGTGGTCGGGCCCACTCATTCGCAGGGACCCTTCGGGCAGACGTTCTTCAGCGAGATCGATGTGGTGCGAAGCAACGGGCCGGCACCGGAGTATGTGAAGGCGGCGGGCGGCGGCGAAGGCGTCCGGGTGGTTGAGATCGACGAGGGCCGGACGCGGATCCTGATCGACACCTCCGCCGCGCCGGACCTGGCATCCTGGGTGGACTCGGAGTTGGTGCCGGTGGTCCGCGAATGGTATCCGGAGATCGTGCGCATGCTGCCGAGCCCCGGTTATGAGGCGCCGCGCAGGGTGACGATCGTGTTCGTGACCGAGGGGGACGGGGTGGCGGCTGCGAGCGGGGCCCGGGTGACCTGCTGGGCGAAGTGGTTCCGGGCCAACCTCGAGGGCGAGGCCAAAGGGGCTGTGGTCCACGAACTGGTCCATGTCGTCCAACAATACCGGCGTCGCGGAAACCGTGGTGGTGGCGGCGGCGGCGGTGGAACGCGGCCGCCCGGCTGGCTCGTGGAGGGCATCCCGGACTACATCCGATGGTTCCGGTTCGAGCCGCGGACGGGCGGTGCGCATATCCGGCCGGAAGCCGCAGGTCGCGTGCGCTTCGACGGCAGTTACCGGGTTTCCGCCAATTTCCTGAGCTGGGTGACCTCGGAGTACGGTCCGCAGGTGTATCGCGAGATCAACGCGGCGATGCGGGAGGGACGCTACCAGGAACGGTTGTGGCAGGACCTCACCGGACACACGGCAGAGGAACTGGGAGCCGCGTGGAAGGCCGACCTGATGCGCCAACGGGCCCGCTAACGGGGGGCCGAAGCCTCGGAGCCCGAGGCGCGCAATGCGCGGTGGATGCGTTCGATCTGCACCCGGTGGAGGCCCAGATGCCCGGCCGCCAGCGCGTGCCAACCCGCCGCGTCCAGCGGTCCGAACCAGGGATGCGCGTAACGCGCCCCGGTGCGCAGGTCCGCCACCCCGGCCACCACCTCCAGCAACGCCTCACAGGAATTCTCGTACTCCTCCACCACGGATGACGTCGCGAGCGGGCTTGGCTTCACCGCCGCGGTGCTGGCCATTCCCGGCGGAACCACCCCCTTCGCCAACGCACCGATCACCCGGCTCATCCCCTGATGCACAATCCGCAGGTGGTCCAGCGTCATCCAGATCGACCAGTACCGGCTGCTGTCCTCGAGACCCGCCGGACGGGCGATCAGGACGCGCCGCGCCGCGGATGGCGCGTCGCACGACTCCACCAGGCCCCGGATCGCCTCCCGTTCCCTCTGGAACCGGGCGTTCACCGCCGCCCGGCCGGTGGTCCACCGCCGCAAGGCGAACAACAACCGGCCGATCAGAAGTTCGTGTCGGGGCAATCCCGCCCCCGGAGGGGCGAGCTTCGGTTCCTCGTGTTGATCCACGACGCGGACTATCCCGAGATGCTTGCACAATGCAAGTGAGAATGCTTGTTGAGTGCAAGTATTCAGGAGGGCATCCTTCGGGGCATGTCGGAATCGAAACTGCGTTCCCCGTGCCCTGTGGCGTACTCGCTCGATATCGTCGGGGATCGATGGACGCTGATTGTCGTGCGCGACCTGTTTCTCGGGCGCACCCGGTTCAAGGACTTCGTCGCCTCGCCCGAGGGCATCCCGACCAATGTGCTCAGCGAGCGGTTGGAGCGTCTTCTGGACCATGGCATCGTGGAGCAGGTCCCGGCCGCGGAAGGTTCGAAACGACTGGCCTACCGCCTGACGGCGAAGGGCAAGGCGCTTCGGCCGATGCTGCTCGCCATGCGGGACTGGGGATTGGCGTGGGGCAAGGGCACCGCGGCCATGCTCGAGGCGACCAAGCGACAACGCTCACCGCAGGCGTGACGGCTCCGGGGGGAAGCGCGGGGGAATCCCGACGCGTTGAAGGGCCGGGCCTGGCGGATCAGGGGGCGGGGTCGTCCGGTCGCGGCGGCCTGGTCCGGCGGTTCGTGGCGGTGGCGGGAATGCGGAAATGCCCGGTGATCGGGAACTCGAACAATCGGTCCTCCTCCCGGGTTCCTGCGCCGATGTTGTGGATCACCAGGGGCCGGCCCTCCCGGTTGGTCCGGTCGCTCACGATCATGATGTGCGGGAGATTCGGAGGAACGGTGCAGGTGATCAGGTCTCCGGGTCGGTAGTCTCGCGGCGACTTCGTCACCGGCAGGGACCATCCGGATCGTTCGAAGAAGGTGGTGAGGTTGGGGACGCGACGGTGGTCGATGTTGCGGTCGGGCCGTTTGAGGCCCCAGTTCCTCGGGTACTCCGTGAAGGAGCGCCTCATGTCCTCGTGGACAAGTCGCTGGAGGTCCATGTCCAGGCTGGCGCGCAGGGCGCGGATCACCACGTCGGTGCAGACCCCGACCTCCACGGGTGGATCGCCGTTCGGGTATGACAGGGTACGGTAGGCAGGGTCGTACTTCACCGTCCTGCCGATCTGGGCACGGGCGGCTCGGACGATGCCGGTGGGGGAGGACTCCTGTGCCGACGAGTGGATCGCCACGAACAAGAGCACACAGGCGGCAAGGAACCGGGGTCGGACCATGGCGAGGCGATGCTGCCGTAAGCCAAGGAGTTCCCGTCAACGGCGAATCCCCGGTCGAGTTTCGGATTCCGGTTTTCCGGCGACAGCCCGGAATCCGCGCCGGTCGTCCCCAGCCAGAAGGAGCACGAACGCACCCAGCGGCTCCCCGCAGCCACGGGCGCGCGGCCTTTCAAGGCTGCGCGCGCAGCCGGAAGGTGAGCGGGACCTCCCGCAGCAGCTCGCGGATCCTCTCGAAGGTGTTCCAGTCGAGCAGGCTCTGGTCGTCCATCGAGGCGATGGTCTCCAGCAATGCCGGATGATCGAAAAAGGGGCTCAGGATCGCGGGCTCGTACCCCGGTGCGCTCGCGCGGACCCGCGAGGTCCCCGGCACCGCCACGACTCCGTCCCCCTGTGCCAGGGAGTGGGAGGTTCCCGGGATGCCTTCCGGGCCCAGGTGCCTCAGTTCGGTGAGCGTGGCGGGAATCGGCTCGCCCGTTTCCATCGAGAGCACACGCACCCGCAGCGTGGCGGTCTCCGGCTTCGGCGACTGCCACGGTTCCGCATCGAAGAAGAACGCACCGGTCACGGCGCGCTGGCGCCGGCGGTCGGCGCCGAACGCGCGCACCGCAAACCATGCGCTCTCCTCCGGGGCAAGGACGATGTTGGTGACCCAGGGAACCGGGGCGAGGCTCAGGTCGAAATGCTGCCAGGGAGTGCCGTTCCGGCAGATTTCCACGCGATCGAGCGCGCCCGTGCTCGCGCCGGACGGCCAGGCCTCGATCCTCAGGGATCTTGCCACCCCATCCGCGGCGAACGCCGTGCCCGGAGGTTTGCCGTCGACCGAACAGAGCACCAGGGGTCCCGTCGTGGCGAGCGTCCGTCCGCGTGCGGCGGCGCGCGCGACCGCCCGGAGACTGAAGGGTTCCTCGAGCTGAACGTAGAGACGCGCGGAACCCGGGATCGCGCCGCCCGGGCGGTCGAAACAAGCGTCCGAGGACGCGGTCGCCGCCACGCGGTAGCCGTGGTTCAGCAGCATCGACCAGAGCTGAAAGGCCTTCTCGTCGGCGGCGGCCTCGCCCGCGCCGGTGATGACATCGAGTCCGTCGAAGGTGGGACCGATCAGCGTGTCCAGCGGCAGTTCCACGGCCATGTTGGAGATGCGCATCGAGAGCCGGCGCGGGTACCCGCCTGATCCACCCCACGGGCCCGTCCACCAGCGCGCCGGGTGGGTGTAGAACACCGCGCCGCCCTGGGCATGGATCAGGGCGTGCGACTCGAAATTCGCGTACGACGGTTTGTCGGATTCGTAGTCCCACGCGCTGGCCTGCAGGAGCGCGGCGATGACGTTCGTGCCGGAGGGCGTCCTTCCATTCAATGCCAAGGTCCAGCAGTGGCCCAGGCAGCGGCCGGCGTCCCCCTTCAGGTAGTTCTTCGGCGCCTCGAGATTCCAGGTGAGGTGGCAGTCAGGAGCCGAGCGCGCGTTCAGTTCCTGATCCAGTCGCTCCGGTGTGGGCACGTCCATCGGCCACGCCTGCGCCAGCGACAACGCCTGGAGATCCTCGGCCTTCGCCGCCAGCGCCACCTCGTCGAAACTCACGGGCACCGTTCGTTCCCCATGCAGGACGTGGGCATGATGATCGCCCGAGTACCATCCCCGCGACCGTAGATCCACCTGGCGCCGGAGCATGACCTCACATCGCGTCGTGATCCCCGGTTCCACGGAGACTTCGCGTTCCACGGCCGCGTACTCGAAGCCGCGCGTCACGCGGATCCGGGTGCGACCGGCGGGAAGCTCGCGCTCGAACTCCCCGGAGGACCGAAATCCCTGGGTGAAGCCGGGGGAGTCCGTGTGGACACGACCCTGGGCGTCCGTGACCTGAACCGAGCACGGCACGACCTGGCCGGTCGAGGCATCCACAATGCGCCCGTGGATCCGCCCGTGGCCGGGTTTCAGGACCGACTGCGGTTCAACGGTCGGGGCGCCTGAAGCGTCCACGACCAACAGGAGCGCACCGATGATCTCTTTGAGGCCCATGGCAGTTCCAAATGCTGTGTTCCACTCCCCCCACCAGCCTACCCGGGCCAGCGCGGATGTTCTGCTCTGGCTCAGCGGGAATCGTCGTTTGGGAGTTTGGACCAGGCTGATTCTCCGTCGCGGTTGATGGTTGAGTTCGGGGGCGTTCCTTTGGGGGACTCTGTCCCCCAAGCCCCCTGGGAATTGTCGCTTTGGGATCGATCCCGCAGGTGGCCGACCTGGGCGGCATTGCCACCGCCGAAGCCTGCGATACTCGAGTTTCCCGCGGCGCTCGGGCCGCATCCCTGGGTTGCCCTATCCTCCGGGGAGATGGTGGATGTTGGATCGGCAACCGCGGCTTTTCCAGTCGCCAGATCGCTCTTGGTTTCGCCGGCGCGCTTGCGCCGACGTGCTTCGCGCGCCTCAGCCAGTTTGCGGTGGCGCTCCGTCCAGATCGCGGCTTGCCGGCAGGCCAGCCGATCCGCCGGCGTGATGTTCGCGATCGCGCTGTGCAGGCGCACCTGGTTGTACGTACCCCCCTTCCGCGGGTTTGCGTGGCGCCGATTTCTTCCGAATTCGGCCTCAGAGCCCGTCTGAAAATTGGAAGGGGTCCTGCGACGAGGGATTTTGGGCTGGGCCAAGGCGGCGAGGCCGGTGCATCCCCGCAGCGGGCTGTAACGGCCGAGCCAACACAGGCCCAGCCCAAAAGAACCGTCGCCCGAAGGGTTTTCGAGGAAAAGGCCGGCTGGCTTCGTTGCTCCTCGGTCACAGACCTCTGGCGGGTATGCTCCCTCGTCGCGCCTCGCCATCCGGCCTTTTCCTCGAAAACAGGACCCCTTCGAATTTTCAGACGGGCTCTCAGGCGTTTGCCATTCCAGTCCTGGTCCGTCAGCGCACCCTCGGGGAAGGTGTTCGTTGTTCTCCAGGTTGGGACCTTGCAGGGTTCCGAAGCAAACGCCGCCGCCGTCTTCACTTGGAGTGCGAGAGATCGGGCTCCCCAATCGCATGCTGGATGCGGCACCGCCGCATGGCGCCTGGCTTCCGTTCGGATTCCGCGAGCAGACGGCGGTTCCTGAGCCAAAGGATGTGAGCCGCGCAGCCACAGTCCGACGAACCAAAGCGCGGCGTAGGGATTACCGCGCCGGGGATCCGCGACGCCGCCGACGCCCAGGCGTGCTCCTGCCGAGTTGGGGCGTCGCTGAACCAGACTTCGACCAGGGGGCATATCCCTCGCAGGGAATCGACGTGCCAGTGAGGGCGCACTGATACCTGAGAGTGGTGGCGAATCGGTGCCGCCAAGCCGCCAGGCCCGAAGGCGCTGCCAATGCAAACGTAGACGCCAGGTTGGCCATCGAGTCGGCCGAGCCTGCCGATCTGGATTCGCTCCGTTCGCGTGCATTCATGGACCAGCGCCTACGTGCCGGGCTTCTTCTTCACGCAATCAGATCGTATATGGCAAGGTGCAGACTCGCCACCAAACCCCTGCGATGGCATGGACTTCCCATGGCAAACGAACTCGGCAATCGAAGCTTTGCCGGAAAGGTGGCCCTGGTGACGGGTGCCGCATCCGGCATCGGCAGGGCGGTCGCCGAACGCCTCGCCCAGGCGGGAGCCAAGGTTGCACTCGCCGACATGGACGAGCCGAAGGTGACGCGAGTCGTGGATTCGATCCGGAATGCTGGTGGCGACGCGATTGCCCTCCGGTTGGACGTGACCTCCGAGGCGGATTGGAGCGAGGGCATGGATCGTCTTTTGCGCGAATGGGGCCGGTTGGACATTTCTGTAAACTCGGCTGGCATTGCCTTCGCCAGCCCAATTCCTGAAACACGCCTGGACGATTGGAAACGCGTGCTGTCCACGAATCTGGATGGCGTCTTTCTGGCCACGCGGCATGCGGTGACCGCCATGAAGGACGGGGGTGGCGGTTGCATCATCAACATCGCCTCAGCCGCTGGCATCAAGCCCGTCGCCGGGAATGCCGTCTACGGAACGAGCAAGGCCGCGATCCTGTTCTTCACCCGCGTCGCAGCGCTGGAAGGCGCGCCGTTGAAGATTCGGGTGAACTCGATCTCGCCCGGAGCCGTTGCCACCCCCATGTGGGAATCCACCCCGTTCTGGCCGAAGGAGGCCGCCGAGTCCGGCGGAGTGGACGAGGTCCTGAAGGTCTTGGTGCGGGACCATGGCTTCGCGGAACCTCAAGAAATCGCCGCCGCCGTGCTTTACCTCGCCAGCGACGATGCCCGCCACGTAACTGGCGCGGACCTTCCCGTGGACAAGGGATTCGCGATCACCTGACGCGAAAACGCCGGGACGGGCATCACTCTCCCCTTGTTAGGTGGCGGCCGGTTAGGAAGGATCACGTCTGTATACGCCCGACCCACCAAGATGCCGGCCCAAATCGCGATTCCAGAGCCTGGACAACGGGTCCGCGTCCGTCACCGCCACTGCGTGGTGCTGGAAGTTCAGGGGTCCAATCTGCCGACTGACGCCTCGTCGGCGGAGGATGCTTGTCCCTCGCATCTCGTGTCGCTGTCGTCGGTCGAGGATTACGCCCTTGGTGAAAAGTTGCGTGCGGTCTGTGAACTGGAACGAAGAGCCGTCATCCACGAGAACGCTGGTCTGCCACAGCCCAGCAGCTTCGACGGCCCGGCCCGGCCGGACGCTTTCCAGGATTCCGTTCGCTGGAGTACGGGCTCGTCGGCCGATGACCAGGCTCATCAGGCTCCGTTCCACGCCGGAATCGCAATCGAGGAGTACCGACTCGACCCGGCAGTCCGCGCCCTGCGAATGCCAAGAGTCAACCTGCCGGTGGCAGACGATGTTGTCCTTGGTAGAACCATCGAAACGGTTCTCCTCGCCGATGAACTGATGCTCAGTCACCACGTCAGGAGCATCCTGATCGCTCGCCCTTCCTCGATCCAAATCCTGTGGCGCGACCAGAAGCGCGACAAATTCCAGCAACAAGGGACCACGCTCCAACGCCAAATCCCAAACCTCCGCCGGACGCGCGACCTGCTGCTTCCGCGTCTGCTGTCGGCGCAAGTTGCACTCAACGCAGGGGAAACATGATTTCTACCTCCAACCAGTTTTCCGCTGCTGATTCTGCGCTGGGCTATCTCTATCAAGCGAGGCTCGGACTGCTGTGGGCGCTCAAACGCCTGAAAGACAGCTCAGACTTCGTTGTTTCGCTTGAGACGATTGATGATGTGACCTTTGAGAGCGACGGTCAGCCAGATGAGTTGTTGCAGACCAAGCACCACCTCACACGGCCCGCGACTTTGACCGACGCATCTCCCGACCTGTGGAAATCACTCCGTGTGTGGTTTGCAGGTGCGTCGGCAAAGACCATTCCACCCCAAACGCACCTTTACTTGGTAACGACCTCGACCGTCGCCGTTGGTTCGGCTGCCGCCAAACTTCGCCAGAACGACCGCGATGTTGCCTCGGCGCTCGCGACATTGGAGGCAACCGCACACAATTCTTCTAGTCAGGAGAACGCCTCCGCATACGCAGCGTTCCTTGCGGCGTCTGTTCCGGAGCGCCGCACGATCCTCGAACGCGTTGTCATACTCGACCGAACGCCAACAATTGGAAACCTGTATGACGAGCTGAAGGCCGAGTTGTTCTGGGCCACGGAACGCAGCCACCAAGACGCATTCCTCCAATACCTCGAAGGGTGGTGGTTTCGGCGTGTGGTTACCCAGCTCGCCCGAATCAATGTCGGCGACAGAATACTCGGAGGGGAGCTTGAATCGCAGATGTCGGATCTTCGCGAACAGTTCAAGCACGACGCTCTACCAATCGCCGACGACTTGCTGAATTTCACCCCGGACGATGCCGCAATTGCCGCACACCAAGATTCCGTCTTTGTTCGGCAGCTGGAGTTGGCGAAGGCTGGAAAGCGCCGCGTGGCTGCCGGTGTTCGAGATTACTACCGCGCATTCGAGCAACGGTCGCGGTGGCTTCGGCACGACTTGCTCATGGTCGGAGACTTGCACGCCTACGAGCGGCGGCTAGCACAAGAATGGGAACTCGTCTTCGAGGCCGTCCGAGACGAACTGGGCGATACTGCTGCCGACCAAGCTAAGGAGGCCGCTGCGCGAAAGGTTCTTGAGTGGGCAGAGCGCACTTGTATTCCTATCCGGCCTGCCGTCACCGAACCATTCGTCTCGCGTGGATCGCTTCATATCCTAGCCGACGATCTCCGGGTGGGGTGGCATGCTGAGTTCCGAGCCCGACTGGCACATCTACTGGATAGAGGAGCGTCCACATGAATGGATGGAGCGATCGCCCACCTGAGGTGCAGCGGCTACTCAATCCGAGCTTCTGTAGTGTGCTGCTCTGGTATTCCGCTCGCGCGCACGCCGACGCGGACCGGGGACGGAATGGAATCGCACTCGAGAAATGCTTCTTGGTGCTGCCGATGGTGCTCCATCGTGAGACTCGTGACTCGCTCCCTACGAAGATCACGACTTCGTTGCCCGTTTGGCTTGCGCGCAATCCGCTAGCGCCATCTACCATCGCAGACCGCGCTCGCGCCCTCGTCCCGTTTACTAAGGAGGCGCTGCGATTCGGAGGGGCTTACGGAGCGCTTCAATTCAATGAGACGATGATTCGCGCCAATCCCGATTGGAAAAGACGCATGACGACAGCTCTCTCAGACACCTCTGACGAGGTACGGGCTTGCGCAAAGCGTGCCGAGTTCGTCGGACGATGGTTCGCCAAAACCGGCAATGCGGAAACGGTGTTGTCACTGCTAGGAGTACAACCATGAGCATGCAGATCCTGAACATGGTCCTCTACGGCCACGACGGCCAGCAGCGAACGCTGGACCTTAATCCAGGTAGTGTGAACATCATAACGGGCGCGTCGAAAACGGGGAAGTCTGCGCTGATCCACATCGTTGACTATTGCTTTGGGAGCAGCGAATGCCAAGTCCCAGCGGGGATCATACGAAGATCCGTTGCTTGGTTCGCCGTTCGGCTGCAATTGAGCAATGGCCAAGCGGTTGTTGCCCGCCGCTGCCCGCCGCCTCGTGCAGCCTCAAGCGAGGATTGCTTTGTAGAGGTCGCGAACAGTGTCGACCTCCCTGCCGCGTCCGCTCTTTACCAAACAACGAACACAGAGGGTTTGCAGAATCTGCTTACGGGATGGTGTGGGATTGCGGACAACATTCACGAAACCCCGCCGGGACAAAGTCGCCCCCCAGCATCAGCGAAGTTTCGTCATGCACTCCTTCTCTGCTTTCAGCCGCAGGACGAGATTACTCAGCGCAAGCATCTCTTCCATAGGTGTTCGGACAACTTCATCGCTCAGTCGCTCAAAGACGTGTTCCCTTACTTGCTAGGTGCGGTGACTGACGACTATGTGAAGAAACGTGGGGAACTTCGGCGGCTTAGGGAGAAGCTGAGAAACTGCGAAAGAAGGCTTACCGAGCTTTCGGCACTACGCGGTGTCGGGGTGAGCAAAGCTGCGACGCTCCTTGCGCAGGCACGGGACTGCGGACTGACCACTGCAACCGAAAGCGACAACTGGGACGCGGTCGTGGGAGCTCTCCGCACCGTCGCCGCCACACCGATGGCACAAGTGGAGGATGGGACACCGAGCATTTCAGAGTTTACCCGCCTCTCCGATGCTCGCTCCAGTCTGTTGGATGAGCAACGCCGACTACGTGACCAGATTGCTGCGGCACGCACCTTTAAATCCGATGAGCGGTCTTTCTCCCGGGAAGCGACGGAGCAACAGGCCCGGCTCAAACCCATTGGAATCTTTGATGGGGCAGTGCCCGGGGAATCATGCCCGTTGTGTGCGCACGCCTTGACCGATGCTAACGCCATGCCGTCCGTTGCTCAGTTGAAAGTTGCGCTCGCGACAGTCTCAACGCGTTTGGAATCTGTAACGCGATCCGAGCCGCAGATGGAGCGAGCGGTTGCGGGGCTGGAGGAGAAGGCCGCAGCCATTCAGCAACAACTCGCACAAAACCGAGCAGAATTGGAAGCGGTTCGGAGCGCAAACGAGCAAATCGGACGCGCCAGGGATGAGGCAACCAAGCGTGCCCACGTTCTTGGGCGAATCAGCCTGTATTTGGAAAGCCTGCCTGAGCTGCCAGACTCCACAGCCCTCCAACGTGAGGCGACCGAACTTCGCAGCAAGTGCGACGCACTAGAGGAAGAACTGAGTGATGAGGCAATTCGGGATAGACTAGAGTCTATCGTCGCGTTGCTGGGCGGGAATATGACCGAATGGGCTAAGCGGCTCCAGTTGGAGCACTCAACTCAACCGTTAAGGTTCAACCTGAAGAAACTGACTATTGTTGCCGACAGTACAGATGGTCCGATTCCAATGGACCAAATGGGCAGCGGAGAGAACTGGGTCGGATACCATTTGATTGGGCACTTAGCATTGCATGGTTGGTTCACTGAGCAGAACCGGCCCGTACCGCGCATACTCTTCTTGGACCAACCGTCCCAGGTCTATTTTCCGCCTGAAAAGGATGTGGATGGATCGCTCGACTCCCTCCAGAACGAGGACCGCATTGCCTTACGCCGGATGTTTGAACTTGTGTTCGAGGTTGTCGCGAAGCTCGCACCGCGATTTCAGGTAGTCGTCACAGAACACGCCGACCTCAACGAGCCGTGGTATCAGGGAGCTATCGTCGAGAAGTGGCGTAGCGGTAGGAAGCTAGTTCCAGAAGACTGGCGTCAGATATAGCAAAAGCCTCTCCTTACACATTGACTAATCTAAGAGTAATGCAGACCACTGTGGAAATTGTAAAACTAACGGCGACCGAGTTTTTCCTCACGATTGGTGGCGCTGTAGTGCTTTTGGCCGCCCTTCAATGGCTGGTGACCACATGGCTCAAGGCAAGAATAGAGCAGTCGGTCAAGGCCGAGTATGACCGGCAGCTGGACAAATACCGCCTCGAATTGAATAAGCAGTTGGAAGATTACAAGAACGAGGCCAAGGTGCGCGAGCAAGCTGCGAAGGTGGCCGAGTTTTTGGCTTTTGCCCGATGGAATCATGCTGCCCCAACCGGTGAAGATTTCGATAAGCGTTCTTGGGAATTAGCCCTTTGGTTACCCACTGAAATCTATATTGAAGTAGCAAAGTGTCTCGCTGGCGACCCCAACGGAAAGCACATGACCCAAATCTTGGTCGATGTGAGGAAGTATCTACTGAAAGAGAAAGCTGGAGGCTTGATTGCGGAGAATATTGTGGCCCGGAAGTAAGCAGAGTAGTTCTCCATGCCCCACGCCTACACCGAAGACCAGCTCGTCGAGCAGCCCGCCATCGGGTTGTTCGGGGAGCTTCGCTGGGCCATGGCCGAGCCGCCGGGAGTCCCACCCCTAGCCGCTGTTCCGTTGGTTTGAATCTGCAACCCCTCTGCCCACCCCATGTCCAACATCTTCCAGTTCCGAAGGGCGCTCGTGGACGAGTACGCTGCGTTTTCGCGGAGCTTCACCAGGATTGGCGCGGCCGACATCGCCAGCGCGGTGGACGCGGAGTACGCGAAGGAGCGCTATTGGCCTGAACCGCTGATCCAGATCAACCCGAACTACAAGCGGGCCCAAACCGTTGACGAACTTGTCGCCGAGGGCCTGCTCCACCGGAAGTGTTCGGAGATTTTCCGTCTCGGACCTGACCGACCGCTTCAGTTCTTCCAGCACCAGCAGGAGGCGTTGTCGAAGGCCAAGGATGGCGAGAGCTACGTCGTCACCACCGGGACCGGCTCGGGCAAGTCCCTCGCCTTCTTCGTCCCGATCTTCGACCGCATCCTGGAGGAGAAGGCCAAAGACCCCACTCCGCGCACCCGAGCGATCATCATCTATCCGATGAACGCCCTGGCGAACAGCCAGTTGGAGGAGGTCAAAAAGTTCCTCAGCAGGTTCGGCGAGGGCCGAAGCCCGATCACAGTGGAGCGGTACACGGGCCAGGAGAAAACGCACGAACGCGTCGCCATCGCAGACAGTCCCCCGGACATCCTGTTGACGAATTTCATGATGCTCGAACTCATCCTCACGCGATTCGAGGATGTGGATCGGCGGGTCGTGGAGCATTGCGAGGGACTTCGGTTCCTGGTGTTGGACGAACTCCACACCTATCGCGGACGCCAGGGAGCTGACGTAGCCCTGTTGGTCCGGCGTCTGCGGGAACGCTTCCGGGCCAAGGACCTCGTCTGCATCGGCACCTCCGCAACGATGTCCAGCACCGGGACGGTCGAGGATCGGAAGACCGTCGTGGCGGATGTGGCCAGCACGCTGTTCGGGCAGAAGATCCCACCGGAGAACGTCATTGGGGAAACCCTGGAGCGGGCCACGGACCGGCGACTGGGGCTCCAGTCGATTAAGCCTCAACTGGCCTCGCGCATCGCTCTCAACCGTCACGAATGGGCGACGGCTGCCGACTTCGCCAGCGACCCGCTCGCGGTCTGGGTGGAGCTGAACCTCGGACTGCACCTGCCTGAGGGCGGGCGTCCGGAGAGGGCGCGTCCGATCTCCCTGACGACGGCGGCAGAGAACCTGGCCGCCGATGCCTCGGTCGAAGTCGAGTCGGCGCGGAAGGCACTCATGGGCTTCTTCGAGGCAGCCCAGCATGTCCAGACCCCGGATGGGCGCTCGCTCTTCGCCTTCAAACTCCACCAGTTCATCAGCGGCGCGGGTAAGGTGCTCTGCACGCTGGAGCCTCCTGGCGAGCGAACGATCACCTTGGATGCACAGCGGTTCGCGCCGGGACGCCAAGACCAGAAGGTCTTCCTGTACTCGGCCCATTTCTGTCGCGATTGCGGCCAGGAGTACCACCCGATCTGGTACAACGAGCGGCAGGCCCCGCATTTCACTCCCCGCGAAATCGACGACACCACGGGCGACGAGCACGATGAACTCACGCCAGGGTTCCTCGCGCCGCGTCGCGAGGATCAGGAGTTTCAAGGCGAGATCACCGATTATCCGGATGCCTGGCTCGATACGTCGCGCGATCAGCCGGTGCTCAAGGCTCAGTACCGCGCCAACGCGCCCGTGGCGGTACGCGTCGATCCCCAGGGCTGCAACGGCAGGGGGCAGGAGTTCTGGTTCATTCCGGGCAAGTACCGCTTCTGCGTCGGTTGCGGGACGCTGCATGACGCGTACGGGCGCGACATCAACCGGCTCGCGAGCCTCTCCGGCGAAGGTCGTTCCTCGGCGACGACCGTCATCACGCTGGCCATCCTTCGGCAGCTCTACGCCGATCAAGCCGACGTGCCCGGGGCGGCGGATGTCCGGAAGCTCCTTGGATTCACCGACAACCGGCAGGATGCGGCGTTGCAGGCCGGGCATTTCAACGACTTCGTCTTCCTGCTCCTGATCCGCGCCGGCCTGCTGGGTGGGCTGCGGGCCAACGAAGGTATCCTCACCGAGGAAAACCTGCCGGATGCCGTCTTCAAGGCGCTTGGCTTCGCCGGAACCGACTCCGCCATCCTCGCCGAGTACCTGCGCGATCCCGAACTTCTGGGACTGGCACTCAAGGAAGCGCAGAAGACTCTCCGGTTTGTGCTCGGTTACCGGCTGCTGTTCGATTTGCGGAAGGGTTGGCGCTACAACAACCCGAACCTCGACCAACTTCGCTTGTTGGAGATGGGTTACGAGGGGCTGGAAGAGTTCTGCGCGCACGAGCCGTCCTTCAAAGCTCAGCCCTTTCTCGCGCGGCTTCTGCCGGCCGAACGCGCGCAGTTCGCACGGCTGGTTTTTGGAGAACTGGCCAGAAACCTCTGCATCGAGTCCCGCTACCTGAACGGCCAGGAGCAGGAGGCCGTAAAAGGCAAAGCCTTCAACTACCTGAATGAGCGCTGGACGTTCGGTCAGGATGAGCGCCTCGCCACCACGCAGTACCTGATCCTGGACAAGCGTCCGGACAACACCGGTCGCAGGCGCGGCGACCTTATCGGCGGCGGGGCCAACTCCCGTTTGGTGCGCCTGCTCAAGTACGCGCCCTTGTGGAAGGAAACCTCCGCTTCGACGGCCGCCGCTGCCGAGAGCCTGCGGAACCCCGACTGGATCGAGGTGACGCGATACTTCCTGCGGGCGGCGGAGAAGCACGGTTACGTGCAAAGCCAGACCGTGGACAACCGCCAGTTGGTCGGCTGGACCCTCAAGTCTTCCGTGCTGCACTGGCGTCTGACGCTCGACCATCCCCTCAAGGAGACCCACGCGAATCGGTTCTTCCGCCAGCTCTACCTGACCATCACGGAGGTCCTGGCGCGGCAGGGGCATCCTTTCTTCGACTTCGTCGCCAGCGAGCACACCGCCCAGGTGGACGCCGACAGTCGTCGGGTTCTGGAGCAGCGGTTCCGCCGGAACGACCGCGACCTGGAGGACTGGCAGAACAACGCCAACAACAAGGGGCCCATGCCTCGGCTGCCGGTGTTGTATTGCTCTCCGACCATGGAGCTGGGCGTGGACATCTCCTCCCTCAGCACGGTCTACCTCCGGAACATTCCCCCCACGCCCGCCAACTACGCCCAACGCAGCGGACGCGCCGGTCGTGCGGGTCAGGCTGCGCTGGTGGTCACGTACTGCGCGGCCATGAGCCCCCATGACCAGTGGTTCTTCCACCACGCGACCGACATGGTGCATGGCATCGTGCGCGCTCCCACGCTGGAACTGGCCAACCGGAATCTCGTGGAAAGCCATCTCCACGCCATCTGGCTCGCCGAGGTGCGTTGCGAACTGGAAACGAGCATTTCGCCGCTGCTGGTCCTCGAAGATCCCGGCAAACCCATCAAGCCGACGCTTCGGACGCGCCTGGTTGATCCGGAGGCGTTGGAGAGGGCGCTCGACCAGGCAAGCCGTGTCCTGGCCCAGGTGGCGCACCACCTCACGCCGGAACGAGCCCCTTGGTTCACCCCGGAATTTGCGCGTGAGGTCATCCGGATGAGCGCCGAGGAGTTCGATGCCGCCTTCGACCGGTGGCGAAAGCTCTACGACGGCGTGCAGCAGCAGCTCGCCGCCGCCAACAAGATCATCGGCAGCCCCACCACCGAGGCGCGTGAACGGGAGAACGCCAATCGCCGATACCTCGACGCCAAGAACCAGCTCCAGCTCCTGCTCAAAACGGGCAACACCCAGAACAACGACTTCTACACCTTCCGTTACCTCGCCAGTCAGGGCTTCCTCCCGGGCTACAACTTCCCGCGCCTGCCGCTCATGGCGTGGATTCCGGCCACCGGGCGAACCCAGAACGGCAAGAACGACGAAGGCAGCATGGTCAGTCGGCCGCGGTTCCTGGCCCTGTCCGAATTCGGTCCCCGCAGCCTGATCTACCATGCCGGCCGCATGTTCCGGGTGGAGCGCGCCAAACTGAACATCACCAGCGCGGATGCCATCTCTGCCGACTCGACCCTGCCCACCACCAGCGCGCGGGTCTGCGGACAATGCGGCTACGGCCATCTCGGCGAACCCGGGCAGTCCGAACCTCTGGCCAACGTCTGCGAGCATTGCGGCGAGTTGCTCACCGATACGAACCGGATCAACACGCTCTACAAGGTCGAGAACGTTGAAACCGTTCCGCAGGAGCGTATTTCCGTAAACGAAGAGGAACGCCAACGTCAGGGGTACGAACTCCAGACCACGTACCGCTTCATGCCGGGCTCCGGCGGTCAGATCGAGTGCCACCTCTCCGAAGCCATCCCGGTGGGAGAATCCGATCCGGTGGCCAGTCTGACATACTCTCCCTCGGCCAAGATTTGGCGCATCAACAAAGGGTGGCGACGCCGGAAGGACAAGCGCCAGCTCGGCTTCTTCATCAACCCGCTCAACGGACGCTGGAGCAAGCAGGACAGTCCGGAGGAAGACCCACCCGAGGGAGAGGAAAACCCCGGGGCGCGGCCGTCCAAGGAACCCAGTCAGAGGATCGTCCCATTCGTCGAGGATCACCGAAACATCCTCATCCTGACCCCCACGAAGCTCCTGTCGGAGGCAGGCATGACCACCCTCCAGGCCGCACTGAAGCGGGGTATCACCCAGAGCTTCCAGATCGAGGAGTCCGAATTGGTGGTCGAGCCGCTGCCGGATTCCAACTGCCGGAAATCCATCCTTTTCTACGAGGCGGCGGAAGGAGGAGCCGGTGTGCTGAGCCGACTCGGCCAGAGCCCGGATCAACTCGCCTTGGTGGCCCGCGAAGCCCTTCGCCTCCTGCACTTCGACACGTCGCGACTGCCGACCCCATTCTCCGTCGAGGATTTGGCTCCGCTTGAAATCAAGCGCCCCGACGGGACCCACGTGTGCGAGGCTGGCTGCTACCAGTGCCTGCTCTCCTACTACAACCAGCCCGATCACGAATGGATCAACCGTCGTGATCAGGAGGTCCTGGGATTCCTGGTCCGCATGGCCCAGGCAGCCGTGGGGCCCGCCCGAATTCGGGCATCTTCTGGAGCAGGTTCCGACTCCGACCCAGCTCCCATGCTTGCGACCTGGCAGCAGGCCCTCACCCAACGCGGTCTTCGCGCCCCGGATTCCGTCGCGCAACTGCTTCCGGATGACCTCGGCACGGCGGATGCCCTCTACCGCGCCGCACGTGCCTTGGTGATGCTGCGGCCGGTGTCCGAAGCCTTGCGTGCCTTTGCCGCCGACCGGGGCTATTCGATCATCGAGTTCCCACCGGACGAACGCGTCTGGCCCGAGGTATTCGTGGCCCACGCCGACATCTTCGGGCCCTCTAACGCCTTCAACGCATGAGTTCCGTCGCCTTCAACCCCGGTGCCTTGGTCAAAGCCCGAGAGCGGGAATGGGTGGTCCAACCCGGCTCCTCCGATTCGTTGCTCCGGCTCCGGCCGCTGGGTGGTTCGGAGGAGGACATCACCACCCTGATTCCCGATCTCGAATTCGACGCACCGGTCCCAGCGACGTTTCCCGAGCCGGACCCGTCCATGCCGGGGAACCATACCGCCGCCCAACTCCTCAGGGACGCCCTACAACTCAAACTGCGCTCCGGCGCGGGTCCGTTCCGGTCGTTTGCCAACATCGCGGTCGAACCCCGCGCCTATCAACTGGTGCCGCTGCTGATGGCCCTGCGGCAGGCGACGGTCCGCCTGCTGATTGCCGACGACGTGGGTATCGGCAAGACCATCGAGGCCGGGCTCATCGCCCGTGAACTGTGGGATCGGGGGGAGATCGCGCGCATCGCCGTGCTTTGTCCCCCGCATCTGGTGGAACAATGGCAGACCGAGCTGAGCCGGCATTTCCATTTCCAGGCGGCGGCGCTCACCGCCTCCAGCGTTGGCAGACTGGAACGGAATCTCCCCCCCGGTGTCTCGCTCTTCGAGCATCACCCGGTCGTGGTGGTCAGCCTAGACTACATCAAGAGCGAACGGCACTGCGACCACTTCCTCGCCATCGCACCGGAGTTCATCATCGTGGATGAAGCCCATACCTGCGCCGCCAGCGGCCAGGGAAAGCAGCTTCGCTTTGCTCTTCTCCAGAAACTCGCCGCCGAGGCCGACCGTCACCTCCTCCTGCTCACGGCCACGCCGCATTCCGGCGACGACACCGCCTTCCACAATCTGCTCTCCCTGCTCGGGCCCCGGTTTGCGGGCCTTCTGGATGCCCCGGAAGCCGAGCAGCAGAAGTTGCGCGAGGAACTCGCCGCCCATTTCGTCCAGCGTCGCCGCAAGGACATCGAGGAATGGCAGGACACCAGCGTCTTCCCCCGTCGCCTGACCGCCGAGGTGACCTACCGTCTCACCGGGGAGTGGGGCGAGTTCTTCGACGCGGTCCAGGATTACTGCCTGAACCTCGCCACGCGCTCCGAGGCCGAGATCGGCGCATCCGGCCGCCACATGATCTGGTACGCGACCCTGGCGCTGCTCCGGTGCGTGGGATCGTCGCCAGCCGCCGCCGAACGGGCCTTGACGACCCGCCTACAAGGCACGCTGGAGGAAATGGCCGCGCTGGCGGACGACGGAAAACTCCAGGACGGCGACGGAGCCGAGCTGGGCACCGCCACCGATGTCGAGCCTCCCGGTGCGCTGGCCGAAACCGAACAACTCAAACAGCTGATCGAGCAGGCACGAGCCCTGGGTGGGCGGCGCGGGGACCCGAAGTTGAAAACCCTGACGGAACACCTCGGCGAACTGATCAAACTCCAGTCCCGGCCCGTCATCTTCTGTCGTTACATTGCCACCGCCCACTACGTCGCCCAGCACCTGCGGACGATCTTCCCCAAGGCCACCGTGGACGCCATCACCGGCGAGCTGACGCCGGAGGAACGGGAGGCGCGCGTGCTCGCGCTCTCCGAGGCCGATCTGCCGATCCTGGTGGCCACCGACTGCCTGTCTGAAGGCATCAATCTCCAGCATGGATTCACGGCGGTGGTGCACTACGACCTCGCCTGGAACCCCACCCGCCACGAACAACGTGAGGGCCGCGTGGATCGCTTCGGACAAAAGGCCAAGGAGGTCCGCTGCACGATGCTCTACGGCCAGGACAACCCCGTGGACGGGTTCATTCTGAAAGTCATCGTCCGCAAGGCCGAGACCATCCGCAAAGACCTGGGAATCCTCGTCCCGGTCCCCCAGGACAGCGAGCGCATGAATCACGCGATGATCAAGGCCGCTCTGTTGAAGCGCAGCCGCGCCACGAACAAGTCCGGGCAGCTGGATTTCGGCTTCGAGGAGTTGATGGGGCAGGAACTCAAGACGCTGGAGACCTCCTGGAAGGACGCGCTCGAAAAGGCCAAGTCCAACCGCACCGTCTTCGCCCAACGCCGTCTGCGGCCCGAGGAGGTCCTGCCGGAATGGCGGCGACAACTCGATGTGATCGGCGATGAGGCGTCCATCGCGCGGTTCGTCCAGACGGCCTGCCAGCGCCTCGACTCCCCGTTGGAGCCTTCGCGTCACGCCTGGCGCTTCATCCCGAGGAATCTTCCTCAGCCCCTGCGCGAGCGGCTGGCTCAGGAGAACCTCGACCGGGAAATGGCGGTGGACTTCCACTATCCGCCTTCGCCCAGTGCCCATTTCATCCATCGAACGCATCCCTTGGTTGCGCTGCTGGCGGATCATCTGCTGGAAGGGGCGCTTCAAGGCAGCTCCACGTTGGCAGCTCGTTGCGCGGTGACCGAGACCGACGAGGTGTCCATGGTGACGACCCTCTTCCTCCTGCGTCTGCGACATCAGCTCACCGTCACTCGCAGAGGCAACACCCGCACGCTCATGGCCGAGGAGACCGTTCCGCTCGCCCTGGAAGGACGAACGAATCCTCGCTGGATTCAGGATGGCCAGGTGCTCCGACTGCTGGAGGTGAAGCCCAGCGGCAACCTTCAGGCGTCCATCGTCGCCAAGGAAATCACCCGGGCCCTCGCACTCCTCCGGGAGAACCGCGAACGTCTGGAATCGCTCGCCCGACAGCGTGCCGACGCCCTGTTGGCGGATCACCGGCGGGTTCGCGAAGCGGCTCGCGACCTCGGCTCCTACACGGTGACACCTTCCTTGCCGGTGGATGTCATCGGGACCTACGTCCTGCTGCCCAAGGTCTTGTGAGAGGTAAGTGGCGAGTGGGGAGTGGCGAGTGGCGGGGGGAGGCCCAGCGCTTCACGCGGATTTGCTTACGCCCCATCAACCGCGAGTACGGACAACCTGCCGGCGTTCCTCGCTCCGGCCTTCGCCACTCGCCACTCGCCACTCGCCACTCGCCACTCGCCACTCGCCACTCGCCACTCGCCGAAGCGGCAACCGTTGGCTCTTGGATTGCAAAAAGAAACCGAAAACTCCATTTTGAGCCCCAAAATGGCACTTACGCCTCGCTTTTTCAGGTCGCCCACCGGGCATTTTTTTCTGCTCGGGCCCCGGGGCACTGGCAAGACATCCTGGGTCAATGCGCTCTTCCCCAACGCCTTGCGCCTGGATTTGCTCGATCCGGCCACCTCGCGTGATCTGTCGGCCCGTCCTGAACGATTGAGGGAACGGATTGAAGGACAGTCCGCCCCCAGGCCCGTGCTGATCGACGAAGTTCAAAAGGTCCCCGAACTGCTGGAGGTGGTCCACCTGCTCATCGAGGAGAAGCGCGACCTGCAATTCATCCTCACCGGATCGAGCGCCCGGAAACTCCGCCGAGCCGGGGTCAATCTCCTGGGTGGCCGCGCCGCGCAGAAGCGCATGCACCCCTACATGGCGGCGGAACTCGGCGAACGCTTCCGCCTCGCCGACGCCCTCCGGTTCGGGCTTCTGCCCGTGGTCCTCGGTGCCCCCGATCCGCAGGAAACCTTGCGAGCCTACAATGGCCTTTATCTCCGGGAGGAGGTGCAGACCGAGGGTTTGGTGCGGAACATCGGCAGTTTCGCCCGCTTTTTGGAGGCCATCAGTTTCTCGCACGCCTCGACGCTCAACCTCGCCAACGTCGCCCGCGAATGCCAGGTCAACCGCAAGACCGCTGAGGGCTATCTGGAAATCCTGGAGGATCTCCTCCTGGGCTACCGCCTCCCCGTGTTCAGCCGGCGCGCCCAACGGGCTCTCGCCGTCCATCCCAAGTTTTTCTACTTCGACGCCGGAGTCTTCCGTGCCAACCGTCCCGCCGGCCCGCTGGATGCGCCGTCCGACATCGACGGTGCCGCCCTGGAAGGTCTCGTCGCGCAGCACCTGCGGGCCTGGTGTGATTACACCGACGGCGACCACCAACTGCATTACTGGCAGACGCGCTCCCAGAACGAGGTCGATTTCGTCGTCTACGGTCCTCTCGGCCTCCATGGGATCGAGGTCAAGAACAGTGCCCAGGTTCGCCCCGAAGACCTCCGGGGACTGCGGTCCTTCGGCGAGGATTATCCGGAAGCCAGCCGCTGGCTCCTTTACCGGGGATCCGAGCGATTCCGACGCGACGGCGTGCTCTGCGTACCGGTCGAGGAGTTCCTCCGCCAACTGCATCCCGGCTCCTTCCCGAACTGATTCCAAACCTCCGAACCCATGCCGCGCCGTTCGTCTGATTCGATCATCTTCGACTCCCTCGACCTGGAGGGAGTGCTCTTCATCCCGGCGGTGCTGGAGAAGGCCGCACGGGGTGAACTCCCGGATCAGCGAACTCCGGCCGATTACCGGATTCCCGCGGGCTTGAGCCTCCTGGACGAGCAGGGGCGCTCCTTCCGCATCGCCTCCGCCTTGTTCCACACGTTCGACGGGAACCGCTCCCGTTCCGACGTGGATGCGTCTCGGGTCACCGAGGGTTTCATCAAGGACCTTTTCCGCGATGCCTTCGGGTACTCCGATTTCTCGGTGTGCCAGGGACCGGTGGCGGTCGGGGATCGGGGCTTTCCTGTCACAGCCCTGACTTGTGCCGGGCGCGTGCCGGTGATCGTGGCTCCTCACGCGCTGGACCTCGACACGCCCCACGAACGCTTTGCCATTCTGGGTTCCGGCGCACGCCGCCGGTCCGCTTATCAGCTCGCCCAGCAGTTCCTCAATGCCTCGACGGACTGCACCTGGGCGCTCGTCACCAATGGCCGCCAGCTCCGCCTCCTGCGCGATGCCGACACCCTGACCCGGCCAGCGTACCTGGAAGCCGATCTCGAACTGATCCTTCGCGAGCAACGATACGCCGACTTCGCCGCCGTCTGGCGCATCTTCCACGCGTCCCGAGCGGGGCAGACGAATGCCGAGGCCAGTTGGGAATCCTGGCGCAAACAGGGCCAGGATCAGGGCGAGCGGGTTCGCGAGGGCCTCCGCGAAGGGGTGACCCAGGCCCTCCTCGCCTTCGGGAGCGGTTTCCTCGCACACCCCAACAACCACGACCTCCGCGCGCGCCTTGAAGCCGGAGACCTGTCGGTTGATGCCTTCTTCCAGCAGCTCCTCCGCCTCATCTACCGGTGCCTGTTCGTCTTCACTGCCGAGGAGCGCGGCCTTCTCCACGTGGAGGACAACAACCCGGCGGCTCGGGTGGCCCGCGAGACCTACGCTGCCGGATACGCGTTCCGCCGGCTCCGGGACCGCGCCCTCCGCCGCTCGGGTTTCGACCGTCACGGCGACCTCTGGACCGGTTCCCGATTGGTGTTTCGTGGATTGGCCGCCGGGGAGCCGCGACTGGCTCTCCCGGCCTTGGGCGGTCTGTTCGCCAGCTCGCAATGCCCGGATCTGGACCGCGCCCACCTGGAGAATCGAGCGCTGCTGGACGCCATGCGGCATCTGCGTTGGTCGGGCCAGGGCGGGAGCCTGGCAGCCATCGACTATCGCAACATGGGACCTGAGGAGCTGGGTTCCGTCTACGAAAGCCTGCTCGAACTCGTCCCCACCGTGGACCTGCCGGCCCGGACGTTCGGCTTCATCGGGCTTACGTCGGAGGGCCTTACGGGAGGCAATGCCCGCAAGACCTCCGGTTCCTATTACACTCCCGACAGCCTCGTGCAGGAGTTGCTCGACTCAGCGCTGGACCCGGTGATCCAAGCGCGTATCGCCGAAGCGGTCGGAGGAGGTGAGTGGCGAGTTGCGAGTAGCGAATGGTCCGGATTGAACGTGGAGCAGCGACGCTATTTCGAACAGGCAATCCATGGAGTCCTATCAAGATCTGGAGGTGTGGCGGCGGGGGATGAACTTAGCTACGTCCGCGTATGTCTTGACCAAATCCTTTCCCAGGGAGGAGTTGTTCGGCCTGACCAGCCAGATACGGCGGGCCGCCGGGTCGATACCAGCAAATGTGGCAGAGGGCTGGGCCAGACGGAGCACGCGGGAGTTTCAGCACTTCCTGACCATCGCGAACGGGAGTCTCCGCGAGTTGGAAACCCATCTTCTTCTCTCGCAGCGCGTCCAGTTGACGAGTTCCGAGCAGATTCAACCTCTCCTCGTCGACGCAACGATCCTCGGCAAACAACTGCTCAGTCTATATCGGGCTCTAGAGCGGAAGAAGTGAGTGGGGAGGGGGACGAGGCGAGCGGCGAGGGGCGAATGGCGAGTGGAGGGGGAGCCGAGGGGAGTGGTGAAGGCGGGACTGACAACTCAGTCGGCCAATTCATCGCCCCAAATCTTGAGGCCACGCAACTCGCCTCCCTCTGGTCATCCCTGCCGCTCGCCACTCGCCACTCACTACTCGCCTCCGAGGCTGTCCTCAGCCTCTCTGTTATCGACCCCGCTTGCGGAAGCGGGCATTTCCTCCTGGCCGCCGCGCGACGCCTTGCCGAACGCCTGGCGGAAATCCGTGGATCTGCGGAGTGCTTTCCGTCCTCCGACGTCATCCCTTCCACTCGCCACTCGCCGCTCACCACTCGCCACAGCTGGGGAGCCGTTACCCCCGGTGATTACCGGCACGCCCTGCGGGAGGTCATCGCCCGGTGCATCCACGGCGTGGACCGCAACCCGATGGCCCTCGAACTCGCCCGAACCGCCCTGTGGCTTGAAGGCTACGAACCGGGGCAGCCGCTTTCGTTCCTGGATCACCACCTCGTCTGCGGCGACGCCCTGCTCGGCCTGGTGGACTTCAAAACGCTGACCGCCGGTATCCCTGCCGATGCCTTCAAGGCGCTCACGGGCGATGACAAAGAGGTCTGCAAACGCCTGGCCGCCGCGAATCGCGCGGCCCTCAAGACCTTCGAGCGCCGCCGCAAGGACCCCGACTTCTTCCGCGAGGCCGACACCGTCAATCTGCTTCAGGAACTGGCGGCGTTGGAGGCCATGCCCGAGTCCACGCCTGCCGAGGTGGAGGCCAAGGCCGGCCGCTATACCGCGTTCCTTCAGCACGCCCGCGACAGCAGGCTCGCGCAAGCCGCTGACCTCCTCATCGCAGCGTTCCTCACCCCCAAGGACTCGGTCACGGCGACCGAGCTGTGCCCGACCACGCAAACCGTCGCGGACCTCCTATTTCCGCGCCAGGACGGGACTTTGCGTCCGGAAGTTCTGGATCACGCCCGGTTGGTCTGTCGCAAGGCGCGAGTCCTCCATTGGCCAACCGCGTTTGCTGGGGTCTTCGCCAGAGGGGGATTCGACTGCGTGTTGGGCAACCCGCCGTGGGAGCGCATTAAGATCCAGGAACAGGAGTATTTCGCGTCACGTCATCCCACAATCGCCACGGCAGCCAACGCTTCCGCCCGTCAACGCTTGATCGCTGGCCTCGCAGAGGGCTCCGAGGCGGATCGGCGTCTGCTTCAGGAGTTCAAGGAGGCCAAACGCCTGGCGGAAGCGGCGAGCATGTTCTTCCATGTCTCGGCTAATGAAGGAGGCCGGTTTCCGCTGACCGGCGTCGGGGATGTCAACACTTACGCCCTGTTCGCGGAGACCATGGCCGGGATTACTGCCCGCGTCGGGCGCTCTGGATTCATCGTCCCTACTGGCATCGCTACGGATGATTCCACGAAAGACTTTTTCGCGTCTCTCGTAGAGGCGGGTCGAATTGTTGCCTTCTACTCATTTGAGAATGAAGAGTTTGTTTTTCCGTCGGTTCACCACGCCTTCAAGTTCAGCCTCTTCGTAATCTCTGGAGACCGAATTTCGTCAGGCCCCGAATTCTTATTCTTCGCTCGCCAAGTCGATTATCTCCGGGAGGCCCGCCGGCGCTTTACACTGAATCGCGACGAATTTCAGCTCATCAACCCCAACACCCGGACATGCCCTGTTTTCCGCACTCAAGCAGACGCGGAACTCACCAAGGCGATCTACCGTAGAGTTCCAGTTCTCATCAGGGAGCCGACCGAAGACCAACCCGAACGGAACCCCTGGGGCATCTCGTTCTCGACGATGTTCCACATGTCGAACGACAGCGGATTGTTTCTCAACGCACCGACGCCTACCGGTTTGCCGCTTTACGAAGCCAAGATGCTCCACCAGTTCGATCATCGGTGGGCCACGTACCGGTGGGATGCTGAGGAGGGAGAGGCTGTCACCGAGGATGTCAGCGACGCAGAAAAGGCCCGGCCCGACTTTGTCGTGCAACCAAGGTACTGGGTGGAGGAGCGGCACGTGCTCTCGCGCCTCGCACCGGTTCCCCGCTGCGTCACGAAGGCGTGGGATGACCAATCGGAGGATGCTCTGCGCGACGCCTTCGCCATCTGGATCGCCTCCGGAGCGGAAGACGATGACCTTGCCGAACTCCGCGGCGAGGCCGCTTCCGCACGCCAGCGAGTGATCGACGCGGGAGGCCGGCTCTTCGCGACGCTCCCGGCGAGGGAGTCCAAGTGGTTCAACCCCAAGGCCGCCGCCGAAGCTCGCAACTGGCCTGCGCTTACCACCGACGAGCTGACCCTCCTGCGCGACGCCCCGGATTGCCTCGCCGCCGCCCACGCCATCCTCGACCATCGCAGCCCCCGCTGGCTGATGGGATGGCGGGACATCACCAACGCGACCAACGAACGCACCGTGCTCGCCAGCGTGGTGCCGAGAACGGCAGTGGGAAACAAGATCCCCCTCATATTCCCCTCCGAGCCGGCGGTCCAATGCGCCGCACTCTTGGGGAATTTGTGTTCCTTGGTTTTGGACTACGTCGCGCGCCAAAAGATCGGGGGGACGACCCTAAACTTCTTCATCATCAAGCAGTTTCCCGTACTGCCCCCGTCCGCCTACACCGAGACCGACCTCGCCTACATCGTCCCCCGTGTCCTGGAGCTGACCTACACCGCTCACGATCTCCGTCCGTGGTACGAGGACGTCATGACGTCGCACAACGCCTGCGGCCACTCGCCACTCCCCATTCGCCACTCGCCGTTCCCGTACGACCCGGCCCGACGCGCCATCCTCCGCGCCGAACTCGACGCCTGGTACGCCCGCCTCTACGGCCTCACGCGCGACGAGCTTCGGTACATCCTGGACCCTTCGGACACCCACGGTCCCGACTACCCCACGGAGACCTTCAGGGGCCTGAAGACCAACGAGATGCGCGCCCACGGCGAATACCGCACCCGCCGCCTCGTACTCGAAGCCTGGGACGCCCAGAATCGTTAGCGCTCGTTCACCTCCCACTTGTCGTCATTCGCCATGGTGCCGATCCTCCCAGTACGCCCCCGCAAACAAGGAATCCTGTGAGCACATCGCCGATATCCTGGAACGACGAAGCCAGCCGTGAAGATTCGATCAGTCTCGACTCGCTGAACCCCGACGCGGTCCCGCCACTGTTGGACGCCGCACTTCAAGCAGCCGAATGGCAGGAGGTTCTGGGTGCGTATTGATCGTCAGCCGGTGGAAAGCTGCTGTGCCGGCTCAGCCAGAGTCGAGGATCGAGCCGTATGAACTCCCTCCAGCGCAGCGTCGTCACCAAGACCGGCTACGATCATGGCTGGGAGGTCGCCGTCGAAGACGCAGCCGCTGGAAGGGTGACCCTCACCTCGGCCCACCACCGCACCGAGGCGGCCGTGAGGTTGAACCCAGCATCCCCAGGGTGGCTGATCCAGCTACCCAGCGGAAGACTCCCGGACGAACTGGCCCGCGTGGAGGGGATCGAAATGCCGACCTCCGCCTGCTTTCTGGCGAGGACGGAACGCGACCTTGGACGACTGCTCGACCACGCCGCGCGCCTGGCGCGGACCTTGCCCGATCTCCCGTGGCAGCAGTTCGAGCACGCCGTGGCTCAGGAACTCTCCGGCCTGAGCGGTCCCACCGCCGCCACCGAGGTGGAGCGGATGGTCCGTCAGAGGGTCGGTCAACAGGTCTACCGGCAAAGCCTGATGGACTACTGGGGCGGAGCCTGTGCCGTCACGGGAATCGCCATCCCCGAACTGCTCCGTGCCAGCCACGCCCGCCCCTGGGCCGAATGCCGCACCGACGAAGAACGCCTGAACGTCTTCAACGGCTTCCTGCTGGCCGCTCACCTCGACGCCCTCTTCGACCGCCACCTCATGACCTTCTCGGAGACAGGTGAAACCATCCTCGCCCCCAGCCTGACCCCTGAGGTTCGCCACAAGCTCGCCCTGGGCGACAATCTGCGTCTCCGCTGGATCTCCCCCAACCACATGCCGTTCCTTCGGGAGCATCGGATGCAGTTCGACTCGTTGCGGATGGGGGTGAATCACTCCTCAACATGAAATCCGGGATTTTGTCCGAGGAGAGCCGTCGGGAGGCTGGGATAGGGCGAAGGATGTCACGGCCATCCCGCCACCACTCCATGATCCATTCACCGATAACGCTTTGAACTGAAGCTTTGTATGTTCACTTGGATACCGATCCACCGGGAGGCCACCCATCAGATTCTCAAGCATCGCCAGAATCAGGGGGAGCTTTTGGCCATTCTCCGAGAGATGGAGCAACAGGGTCTCAAGGTCATCAGCCTTGAGGACAAGGATACCGACGGCCGGACCATTCCGCTGGCTGAAATTGACCCATTCAGCTTCCTGGCCACGTTCAACCGAGGCGTGACGGACAGGAACCGACGCGACAACTGGGCCTTCCTCAAGTCGCGCTGGAACCTCAAGGCACCCGTGCCGGAGGATTTCGCTGGCATCCCAGTCCTGCACAACATGACTTCCCGGCTGCTTCCGTATGCCAAAGACCGTGAGAAGGATCATGTGGGGCTACTATCGGCCGCGCCACCGAGTGGAGAACCTGTTCCAACGGTTGAAAAGGTTCCGTGCGGTGGGTACCCGCTATGACAAGAGCGATGTGCATTTCGGCGGCGGGCTTCACCGCTCGGCGGTCATCGATTGGCTCAGATTCGGGGTTTGAAGACACACCCTAGTAAATTCTCCGGTGAACAGCGCTGGAACCGAAAACCAAGTACTTATTGGAAAACCACCAGTTTTGCTGGGAGACTTGTCACAGAACCCCCAGTGCTTGAAACGGTCACCGAATAGTCCCCAGCATCGCTCGGTTTGACGGACGGGATGTGGAAGGTACTGCTGTTTCCAGGCAAAGGTGTTGTACCTCTGCGCCATGCAAATGTAGGGGGTGGTGTCGCTGAGGCGACAACGGTGAAGGTGGCACTGGAACCGGTTCGAGCGGAAACGTCGCTGGGTTGTTCGGTGATCACCGGGGGCCGGTATACTTTGATTGTCAGACCAACGGCCGCATTGGCATGGCCCAGGTATTGACCGAACGTCCCTCTTCCATGGCTTGAAGATGAAACGGTGATGACGTAGCTGCCAATGGTCTCCCTACGTGTCCGGGTGCGAAGGGAGAAACGACCGGTCTGGTCCGTTGAACTTGTCGTTCCATCAATTGAGGACGTCACCATGGCTCCGGGAACTTCTGCTCCCGTTACGCCGTCAATGGCCCGACCTTCAAAACGAATCAGACCAGAGATATCTTCGGCACGGAAGAATTCAGCTTTTCCAGCTATAGCGGCGCGTTGACTCAAATTAAATGACACCGAAGGGGTGGACGCCCTCCGGGCGTCCGA
>VFQN01001612.1_pt1 | contig 37060 bp, 50 predicted proteins | sample 3512371 | NCBI WGS metagenome assembly VFQN01 (sample SAMN10412370, study PRJNA504923) | tailings metagenome | isolation source: Replicate 2 from Balatoc abandoned mine | place: Philippines: Itogon, Benguet | collected 2017-08-28
GCTGTGGTGGGGGCTGCCCAGGAGGAGGGTCCGGATCTGCTGCAGAGCTGGTGCCGGTACGGCTGGCCCCGCCCCTGGCCCTGGCCCAAAGGCGCCCGCCGCCCCCACGCTTGGCGTCGTGAGCAGCAGGTCCGTGGCGCACAGGCCGGGGCTGCAGCGGTGGGCGGAGGCCAGCAAGTGCAGCGCGTGGCCCAGCTCGTGCAGCCATGCCTGTGTGGGTAAACAGGGGCGTGTGTGTGGGTAAACACGGAGGTGTGGGTTACCATAGGGTGTGTCGGGTAGCAGCAGGTGCAGCGCATGGCCCATCTAACCTCCCTGCATGTTCCCACGGCGCCCTTCCATTCCACACAAGGTCAGCAGGCAAGCGTCCCTCTAAACAGCGCTTCCCAAACCCAGCGCGAGCCCGGCCCTGCAAGCTGCCACGCCCGCCCGCCCCCGTGGTGCCCTTCCCCTCCACACCAGATAGAACGGGACCCGTGCCACGTGTCCGTGCCCGTGCCGCAGCAGCGTGGTGAAGGGGTACTCCGCCGTACGGCCGTGCAGGTGCACGTACAGCACGCTGGGGTGCCGTACATGCAATGAAGGTAGGGAAAGGTGGGACCCCGTTAGCAGCATGTTGAAGGTTGCACCCCCATGGGGCTACGTGCGGGCACGCCGTGAACGTCATCACTCTAATGACAACTGATCTCGTAGATATGCCCAGCTTTCCACCAAGTGACGCCTTGCACCAAGCTTAATCACACTTGGGAACGGCCATGCTTCGCGACAATAAAGCACTGCAGACTGCACGCATCTACGGGGATACAACTCCCTCTGCACGCAGCTGCTGTTAACCCACCCTAGTTGATCCCCTGTGACGCAGCACTCGGCCCGCAGCTTGAGCACCCAGTCGTTCCCATCAAGCCCCGTGCGCCCTCCGTGCGGCTGTCTCTCGCCGGGCCCTTCCCTCCTGCCGCTGCTGCCACCGCCGCTGCCTGCTGCAACACCCCCGCCGCCGCCGCCGTCCCCCTCGCCCCACCCATCCGCCTCCCCCGGGCAAAGGGCCTCGCGGGTGAGGGAGATGGCGAACAGATGCCGACACAGCGTGTCAGAACCCTGGGGGTGCAAGGGGCCAGAGCAGGGAGGGGTTGCGTGTGGGAGAGGAGTGTGCTCCTGAGTGCAGGGCGGCCAAGGGAGCAGGCGTGTCGAAGATTCACAGTCCGCAACTGTTTCGCGGTACCCGCCTTTCGCTACAACTGTGAATGTTACGGTAAGCCTGTCGAGCGTGGTATCGCTCGCCCAGCACCCATGCCAATGAGCAACGACCCACGCCCATGCCAGGAGTAATGACCTTCTCCACCCCAAGGTCCTCACCTTCATTAGCCCTTCAGGTGCAAAGTAGTCGGCGTAGGAGGACCAACAGGGGGCGTGGCGCCGGGAGGAGGAGGCCTAAGGCGGGAGACAGTGGGTACATGGGTGGGCACCCAAGGTAGGAGGACCAACCGGGGCCGTTGCGCCCCCTGGGTGTCGGGGCCAGGGCACACGCAGCGGTTGGCAATGGGTGCAAGGAGGGCCGCCCGTGGTGGGGCTGCGGGCTGGTACGACAACCGCTCGCCCCAGGCCCATGCCCATGCCTGGCCAGGAATGCAGCAGGACATAACAGTCCATGTGGCGAGAAGGTGTCGTACGGTATTCAGGGTCGTGGTCCGGTTAGCCGGCCACCGGGGAGAGGGCCCCGTGATCAACAAATAGCCGCAGACACTGGTGTAGTGACGGGAAATGTCACGCCTGCGCACGCCTGCCCTGATGGGACCCGCGCAGCTGCGCGGCCGTAGGGGCTTGTCCGTGACCATCAGATACCGCCCCCCCTCATTATTATTATTATAACACAGACAACCCACACCTGCCCACACCCGCTGCGCCTACAGGCAAGGATGTCACACCCAAGTACCCGATCACCACCGATTCCTTTCGCACCTGCTGCGCCTGCCCCGTTGCGTAGGCCAGGTTCCACGGGTCTGCGGCGTGCGCCTCGGGTGGCAGGCCCAGCCGGCGGGGAGGGCAGGACAGCAGCCGGGACAGCTCGCTGCGAGGGCCCAGGGCACGATGGGGGCACTTGCGGCTCAGGACAACGGAAATGGTTAGGATGACAAGGCGAATGGTGGTGATGTGGTTCATGCGTAGGACGCACGGCGCGCACTGAGGCACAAGGACGGTGCTTGCCGGGGGGCGGGGAACAGGCCAGACCACTCTCACACGTTGCACACCCGCCTCCCCATGCCCCGGCTCCCCGCGCTACCTCCCGCACCTCCCCTCCCCTCGTGATCTCGCGCCGCGGATCCTTCCACTGCCTCGCTCGCTTAGTGCACAACAACCCCCCTAGCTCACCGGTCCCTGCAAGGGCTCTGCCCCGCCCCTGCCTGGCCCCGCCTCCCCCCATTCGTAATCTGCCGCTGGGTGCGTACCGTACCGGCAGCAACCCACCTGTCCCCGTAGTGCCTCAGCCCCGCCCCCAGGTCCCTCAGCAGCCGCACCGCCGCACGCCGACCGCCCAGCGAGCTGCCCACGCCCGCAGCAGCCGCCTCCGCCTCGTCCGCCTCCTCACCGGTGTCCCCCAGTCCCGCCTCGTTCCCCGCCTCGCCATCCGCCCCCGCCTTGTCACGCAACTCCGCCGTGCCCCCCTCCGTACCCACACCGCCGCATCCCCTGTCCCTCCCTGCTGCTGCCCCCTCCCCCCAGTATTAGGTCCGCAAATGAGGTCGCCCCCTGCGCCGCCGCCAGGGCGTGACGGAGGGCGGCAAGGTGGTCGAGAACGGCAAACATGGCCTCGGCCTGGGAAGGGACGAGAGGGGGAGAGATGCACAATGGACCCGTTACACCGCCTTTTGCAAGATGGCAAGTGTCCGCTCAGAGAGTGAAGCGGAGGGCCGGCAGGTGGTCGAGGACAGCAGGCATGGTCTCAGCCTAACGGGGAAGGATGGGGAGAGTGCGTGGCTTTGGCGCTAGGAGAGTGGGACGGAAGGGTCAGATTGCATCGTGTGGGACACATTTGCATGCGCACAAGCCGTCTGCGGCAGGGCATGGGATGACACAGCGGGGGACTGCTTGGTGGCTTATTAGGGCTGCATATACGGTATGGCGGACTGCACTTATGTAGGACTGTACATATGACCCTAGGTACGGGGGCGCAGGGCCGGCAGCATTATGGCCAGTGGAATATCGAGGAGGCGTATGCTGCAATGCCGCCGGGTGCGGGGGCGGTGGCGGTTTTGCCGTTACCACCTCCCCCATAAGTGCACCTCCCATTTGCGTCGCACGCCTCGCACCTGCCCATGTAACGCACTTCGTGTGTGCGCCCTTATCTCGCTCACCGCCCCCCTCACCTGCCTCATCGGCCCCGCTGCGTGCACCTGCCACCTCAGCCCCTCGTCCGGGTGCTGCTCCAACAGCCGCCAGCAGACCTCGGGGGTAAGCAGCGCCACGTACACACACGGTGGGGAGGGATCTGGACCAACACTTCCTCCCATCGCTCTCCCCACCCCGCCCTGCTGCTCTGTCGGTTGCTGCTGCTGTGGCTCCTCGACACACCCCTGCCCCCTCTGCTCCGCCTCCGCCTCCCCCAGCGCCCTCCGAGCCCTCGGCAGCAGCTCCCCAGCCACCACCTCTCGCGCCTCGTCCGTACTGTGGTACAGCAGCCCGCCAACATCCAGCCGTACACTGCCGTACAGCGGTAGTTCCGCAGGGGCGTACAGCGCCTGTGCGACGTCCTCCTGCCGCTGCCCCTTCCTCGCCCCCTCCTCCTCCGGTGACCTGCTCCCAGCTAACCCACTCCTCTTCCTGCTGCTGCCTCCCTGCCCCTCCCCCTCCCCCAAGCCCCCACCCGCACATCCGCTGCAACAGCCGCACGTGCGCCCTCAGCCTCACTACATCCTCCCTGCTGCCCCCATCCACCGCCCCCATGCCACCCCGTCCGGTACCTAGCCTGCCTTGTGCACCCCTGGCTATCCTTTCCTGATCTAAATTACCAATCACCTCCACGCCCTCCGCCGTGACCCGCACCAGCTGCCCCGGCCCCAGCCACCCGCCCACCACCCCCGCCTGGCCCGGGTGCAGCGCCAGACGCGGCGCCGCCTCCGCCGCCGGCGCCGCCGCCGCCAGTCGCCTCAGGGCGGCGCCGCACTGCGCGATGGCGGCGGAGAGGGCGGCCAGGGAGGGGTGGGCGGAGGAGGGGGCGGCGGGGCGGAGCGGGGGCCCTGTGTCGGAGTCTGCGATGTTACCGGCGGCGGAGGCCGGGACCTGGGCGGAGGGCGAAGGCTCCAGGGCTAAGGGCGCCGCCGTAGCAGTTGCAGCTGCCACTGCTACCGCGGCGGCCCTGTGTCTTAGAAACTGGGGCCGCACCATCCTGCACAGCTGCAGCCACTGGCCGGGCCCCGCAGCGGCCAGCCCTGGGTGAGAGGCCAGCTGCGCCGCCACCTCCGCCTCCAGGCTACCCGGCACTATGCCATCCTCTGCGTCTAAGTGAAACTGCGCACGGCCCTGCTCCTGCTGCTGCTGCTGCTGCTGCTGCTGCTGCTGCTGCGCTTCTGCGTTGTCGGGTGTCCGCCCCCGTCGCCTCCGCCTCTCCCACGCGTGCACGACACGTGTCAGCGCCCGCCGCGTTGCCTCCAGCTTGCCGTACACCTCCCCGTTGCCGTACAGCCGTACGGAGGCGGCGTCCAGCAGGGCGCAGGCGCGGGACGCGGCCTCCCTCCGCGACAGGGAAGGACCCTCCCCTGCCGCACTGTTAGTGCAACTGCTGGTTTCGGCTCCATGGTTGCCTCCCACGGGCCCTGGGTGCTGCTGGTTCGCCACACTGTCGCCGGCACGACCATCCGCCGGAGCACCTGCTAGGCAGTGCGCCTGGCCGTTGCGGTTGGCAGTTGCGCCGTGCGGCGGAGCTGGCGGTTGGGGCGTTGACGGTTGTGTGGACGGCTGGCGGCCGTTGCATCCGCAGTAGTCTGCCACGTACCTGGCCGGGCGGTGTGTGTTGCGCACCAACAGCTCGTGGTCGTGGAGCAGGGACAGCAGGGGCAGGCCTGGGGGGTGGAGAGCAGGAACGGCACAAATGAACATCATTGGACGGAACTGATGCTGGGATCACCAGCAGGAAGCGTGGGGGTGGTGGACGGAGGATGGCGTGGCAAGGGTGGCGGCAGCGCAGCAGAAGTTGTGCTGGTCGCAGTGTACCACGGCCCGCGAAGATGAAAGGAAGCCCTAACGTCACCCGCAAGAGGAAGGTAACACCAGCTTTGTCCGCAAACCATTCTCTGTAGCCACCGCCATTCCGACTGACCCACCCGGCCCGCACTGCTCCATGGCCTCCTGTGCGCCCACCGCCGCCTCCGCCGTCCTGCCAGCCCACAGGAGCAGATGGAAGGGGGAGGTCCAGCCGGGGAGGCCCTGCGGGGATGCACATAGATATGGTGGTGGATGGATGTGCTACAAAAGCCTGTCCTCACAATGCCAAACACGGTTCGAGCAGGGTGTGAGGGGCCCAGTCAGGAGCGCGCAAGTTGCGCTCATCCAGGACAAACGGCAGAGGCCGACAACCTGCGCAAAGACCCGAGTTATCTCCATATCGCAAAGCCTTTGTGACCAACTCCTATCCCTGCTCACCAGGATGCCAGGCGCCTCGGGTGCTGCCACGTGGCCCGCCCCGTCGCCCCCGCCCTGCCACCACACTGCAGGGGGCTGGCCCCCCGCCCCTGGCCCAAAGCTGCGGCTGCAATCGCGTCCTTCATCGATACCGCCTGTGCCATTGTCTGGGAAGACAAGGGGTTCACCATGAACCGCAAATTTACGTTGGGCTTCCGCGTTGCCTCTGCTAGCGCTGCTGTGTGGTGGCCGCGGACGGCGTGGGAGGGGTACTGCTACCGCCTAGGGAGCCGATGCGGTGGGGTGGCGCGCTGCGGGGCTGCGGGACTGCCTAACCCCACGCCACCCTGGCTGCAGCAGCAATGGACTGCTGGCACTTGCAGCATAATTACTGTGCAATGGCGCAAAGGGGAGAGCTCGCCCAGGGGGTATGTGGGTGGAGAGGGTGCAGCGGGCGCAGCGAGGGCAGCAGCCCGGCGTAAGAGTAGTTGCGCGCCAGGAGCGCATCATACGCTGCCGTAATAGGACTGCATATTTGGCTCATTCATCCGCATCCGTTAATGTTCGCTCTCTCAGCAAGTTGCGCCGTTCAGGTCGAGCTCCATCCCGCTGATCGATTATGACAGCCAGCTTTAATTCAGCCGTGCTCACAGGATGGTGAAGTGGTCAACATAGCCATCTAAACCTCCTATGGGCAGTCGGTAACAGGAAACCGGGATCTAGGTTTCGGAGCGGCGCTATTTGCGCGGCACAACTACAACGCCTCTCACCACCGGCGCTCCCGCTTGAGGCAACCAAACGTATGTAAATTACAAGACACGTCCGTGCTTCCCAGGCATCGAGCATTTAGCAAGGGTTCTGCTGTCGGTTGCCATGGACTTCCCGTGTCCCGCGTCCGGCTGCGGCGAACCTGACGTATTCTCATAAGTGAAAATATTGAGATACATTTTGGCCGTGGGACCCGCTACCGGGCTATCGCGAGGGCAGAGAGCGAGAGGCCCTCCAGCGCACTTTCACCGCCCGCGAGATAGCCGAAGGCCTGAGCCATTCCGGAGACCCTTATATGGCTGTAAAACAGCGTAAGCCGCAGCTATATGTGGAGACGGCGCGGTTGGAGAAGGGGGCTGGTGCGGGAGGTGCGGGTGCGGCGGGGACAGGTCAGCCGGTGGGGCGGCGGTTGGGGATGGGGATGAGCCGTGGCGGCGGCGGTGGCGTAGATGCTGGGCTGGGTGAAGCAATGCACAAGCGCAGCGGCAGGTTCCAGTGGCGGACGCTGCAGCTGCGGCGGACTGGAGCGCGGTGCTGAAGCCGGAATGAGGGCATGGTACGGCGGGAGAGTGGCGCTGGGCAGCAGCGGACGGAACTTGAGGTGCAGGCCAGGGGCCGGCCAGTGTACAGCGGCAGCGCCACCACAACCATCACAACCACCATAGCATGGGCAGCAAGTGCAGCAGCGAGTGGTGCAGCGGCAGGCTGGGCTGGGCCGGAGGCGGAGGTGGGGCCCAGCGGTTGCAGCGGCAGCAGCAGCAGCACTGCCACCAGCGGGCACCACACGGCCGCCGGCCGCCCGCTGCCCCTACCGCGGACTGCACCGCGCAGCAGCAGCAGCAGCAGCAGCGTCCGCCGACAGGCCGTGGGATGAGGTCAACCCCATGAGGCCTGCGGCTGCTGACGCGGCTGCAGCTGGTGCTGGTGGCGGATAAAGCTGCTGGTCGCCAGAGAGTGGCGGTGGCATGTAGCGGGGCGGCGGGGCGGCGGGGACAGGTCAGCGGGTGGTGCGTTGGCTGCGTGTGAAGGGCGGTGGCGGCGGGGATGCTGGGCCGAGTGGACGGAGTGCAGGAAGGTCGGGGCTGGGTGCGGCGACTGGTGGGGTTGTGGTGACGACGGCGGGCGGGAGCCGGGTGCTGCAGCCGGATGTGGCGGCGGCGCCGAGTGAACCGCACGGCGACGGCGGCAGCGGCGGGCGGGAGTGCACTTCTGCAACCGGATGTGGAGGCAACGCGGTGGGAGTGAACCGCACGGCGGCGGGCGGCATTGGCGGTGGGGGTGCAGCGGCCAGCCAGTAGGACAGCAGCTGCCGCACCATCTACCACCACCAACAACAACAGCACCTGCACGGGCAGCGTTTGCAGCTGCAGTGGTGCAGCAACGGGCGGGGTCGGAGGCAGGGGCCGAGGCCAGGGGCCGACAAGTGCAGGCAGCGTTGCTGCTGCCGCTACTCCTGCCGACACCGTCATGGCAGGGGCGACCGCTGTACGGCAGTGTACGGCGGACAGACTTCTGTACGGCAGCGTTGGCGGACTGCTGTACAACGGCATCGGCGGGCTGCTGTACAACCTTGCGGACGGGGTGAGGGACTTGTTGCCGAAGGCACGGCGGGCGCTGAAGGAGGCTGAACGGGGGAAGCACGAGGAGGAAGAGGGTAACAAGTAACAGCAGCAGCAACAACAGGAGCCGCAGCAGCAAGAACAGCACGTGGTACGGCAGGTGGGCAGACCGGGGTTGGGGTCGGGTTCAGTTAGGGCTGCCGTTTGCGGCGTTAGGTGTAGTGCGGATTCCATGCCCGCGGTGGTCCAGGCCACCCTCTTGGTGTGCGCGGGGGTTCAACTCCCCCGGCGGGCGGCTCGTTGGGACTGGGCTCGTGGGGCGTGCGCCAGCTGGCGGGAGGCACAGGTGCCACATGGCAAAGGTAACGGCAAGGGCCGGCCTGTACGTGCCTGTGTGGTGGCACTGGCGGTGGCAGGGCTGCAACGGATGAGGGGGAAAGCCTGGAGCGTGGGTAGGTGGGCCGGCGACTCGCCGTGGCACGTGGCGCCGTGCTGGCATGGGGTTCAGGCTGTGTGGTGCTCTGCGCGCACGTGGATTAACACCTGGCTGCGGCACAAGGGCCTCGGGTCCAGCTCGGTAAGAAACCAAATCAGCATCACTGTGTGCACGTGAGACCTCGTTCGCAGGTGCCCAGTTGTTCACGTATGCATGTTACAGGTTTGGCCACTTCCACAGCCCAGCCCCGTCCGAACCGGGAGGTTCCGCCCACCACACGAGGGTTTCCCCGCTCGTTGTACGGGTAGAAGCCTCAACACGGGCCTCCAGTCATACCTCGTTACCTCAGCCTGGTCCGGTCCCCGCACATGCAAGCCCTCGCAGACACACACCCACACAACACAAGCAGCACCAATGTTGCCCCCCACGTGCAAGCCCTCGCAGACACACACCCACACAACACAAGCAGCACCAATGTCCTTGCTCCTAATCATCCTTCTCCCCTTCATGCACCACAGGCTACATGATGCACGCACATCCTTTCGTGCTGGCAGCTACGCGGCAGCACCAGACCAACCCCTACCATCCAAACGTGTGTTAGCGGGCAAGGGAGAGGGAGCAGGATGCTTAGCACACAATGCACACATGCTCACTGGCAGCTACGCGGCAGCACCACACCACAATCCAGCATCATCTTCGCGTGCAGGTCCCAGCGTTTCCATGCTTCCCTTGGCGGCTTACACGCCTGACCACCATCCAGCGCCTCCCGCCCTGCCGGCTAGCCCTGCCCTGCGCATGATACGCACAATGCTTGTTCCATGGTGGATTACGCTGACTGCTTGGCGTATAGGCACGTGGGCTTGTTCCAGAAGCCCACGGTGTCAGGCACGGCGTAGTTGAGCAGGCAGCCGGTGAGGGCACCGCTCAGCTCCGTCGTCACGAGGAAGCCCTTGCAGATGGCGTCGGGGGTGCAGGCGGGGAGGAGGGCGCTGGCGTTGCTGACGCCGTCACAGCGGTAGATCTGGCTCCAGTGCACGTGGCCGTTGACGGTTAGGTTGTAACCGTCCAAGGAGGGGCACGTGTCTGGCGGGGGGGCGGGGGGGATGGGGCGCGGGGAGGGGGTTCGAACAGTGTGCGCCACTGCGCCTGATGAAACCGCACCGCTTGTGCATGCAGTACCAACGACTACCGTTAGGTGTCATCCATGCACGATGGATGAACGCACCGGCAGCAGCGCAACATAGCCAGCAGCAGCACCCAGTGTAAATGCGCGTGTCGGATAGCTGTAAGCAAGCAAGCATACACGCAAGGCAGGACGCATACGGTACGTGACGTTTACAGCACACGGCATGCCCCGAACCCTGCGGTACTCACGGACTTGCGCAGGGGAGCCATGGGCTTGCAGTAGCTTCCTGTGGGTGTTGGCGCTGTCCCCCGCGTCCACTACTGCGCTCGCAAGGGCGAGGCAGCCCATCATCGCCAGCAGCAATGGCAGGGCGCGAGCCCTGTAACCGGAGGCAGGCACGGTCGCCATCGTGGGGATCTTCTTGTGGCCGGAAGCAAGACGGTGTGTAGTCGCTGAAAGGGGCGTAAGTCGGGGGTACGCGGCAAGGGGGCAAAGGCAGGCAGGGCGGTTGATGAGCAGGCGGTAGCGTATACACGGCGTTCAGGTAGCTGGCGCAGCGAAGAGGCGGCTGATGCTGCAGCGCTGCTGCTATGCACATCGCAGGTATTGCGAGTTAATTGTTGCACGAGGACGTAGCTCACCGGAGTGACGTTGACGTTGCAGCTTGTTCGATGGGAGCGTCGCGTGCAGTCGACGGGTGGAAGGTAGGGCACGCAGGGCAGGTGCTCTCGCTCGAGTGTGGTGAGGAGCCTGAGACAGGGGCCGCTTTATATGCAACGGTGGGACTGGATTTGGTCTACTGCGGCAGCGCTTAATACATCTCTAAAAAACCGCACCGTAGATAGCCATGTATGTATGACAGAAACCCGGGCAGTTTCCTCGCGTTTCGGCAAGTGGGCTCGTTGAACTCTAGGTGCCACACTGCGCAAGTGTGGATCCGCTGGGAAGTGGCGCGTGCGTGCGTGCGTCTGGAGTGTGACGCCCGACATGTGAGCACTTGGGGTTTTGTATGTGTTCCTTACGCGCTAGAGTTTCGGGGGCCAGAGGCCCAATGGGAATGTAACTGCTTCGGCACACGTGCATACTGACGATGGTGTTGTCCAGGCCCATGTGCCTCAAGCTTGTGCGTAGTCCTCGGATAGAACCTATACAGTTGGTATGATTAGCCTAAGCAACTGGTAAGCGGTTGGCCGGGAAGCATAGCCGGTCTCTGCATGTCGTCACACACCGCAGTCCCAGTGGCCCCAACACCGCCCTCTGTTAATCAACATAATTGTATAGGTATAGTACGCACTTGGGCGTACTTGGGGCCGTACTTGGTGCCTCTGTTCTGAAAACTGAAATGCGCATTCGCGCCGTGGAACGTGAGGTCCAAGGCTACTCACCGACCGCACTCATAATCTTTGGAGTGGATTAATTGAAGTATATGTTGCCAGTCGGGGCCCTAGTTAGCGCTTCCACTCAAGCCGGGCACGTGCCTAGGACGACGTGTCAGCGTCAATTGGGCCCTCAGCAGCAGCTTAGCGCACTTATCTCGAAGGTCTCCTCAGGATAATTTAAGCAAAAAGCGTTGGGTTGGAGAACGTCTGGCGCCAGGGACAGGCATTTGCCTGACGTTCAGGACAAGCGAGACAGCAACGATCTTGGTTATACCAGGGCTGTTTGTGAGCGTAGGAGAGTTGTATCAAAGCTGGCAGCGATGGTTGCAGAAGAACTAGGCACACATTAGCCGCGCGCCTCGACTTCCGCAGTTGCGACGCGCTTCGGTATGTTGCAAACGCGGCAAGGCGCTGTGAAACAAAACGTGGGCACCCTGGCGAGGTATGAGCGACTTCAGGCAAGGCAACGCTGTTCTCTGGGACGAGTGTTGATGCTTAGGGCCACGCCCTGCCGTGACGGCCTGTCCGGCCCCCCTTCAGGGCCAGGACTGCAGTGGAGCTGCGCTCTCGGTTGTACGGCAGCGGGGTGGTGTAAGGCAAGCTGGAGGCCATGCGGTCGTGCGTGCGTGGGAGAGGCGGAAGCGGGCCGGATGCCTGTGGGGACTGCGTGGGGGTTGCGGAAGCTGGTGGGAGGCACGTGGGTACACCCATTTGGTTCGCACCTGTGGGGACTGCGTGGCGGTTGCGGAAGCTGGTGGAAGGCACGCGGGTACACCCATTTGGTTCGCACCTGTGGGGACTGCGTGGGGGTTGCGGAAGCTGGTGGAAGGCACGTGGGTACACCCATTTCGTTCGCACCTGTGGGGACTGCGTGGGGGTTGCGGAAGCTGGTGGGAGGCACGTGGGTACACCCATTTGGTTCGCACAACACACATGGGCTCCGGTCCCCGTGGGACACGCATCTCAAGCTGTATGGCCGTGCTGCAAAGCAGGGCACCACGCAAGCTTTCTTCTACTCAGCCGGAGCGGCTTGCCTTGACACGTTGGCACGGTCCAGCCAAAGCGCGCGCGTCTTTGCCGGTCCTCACATGGATAGGACATTATTCACGGGATCCTAACCTTGCATCGCATACCCTATCCCGCCCCTGCCGTGCGTGCACACCCGCAGGGGCCACATGCGGGACCCGCTGGGCCCCATGCTGTCGGCACGTGGCAACACCGTGACACCACCGCAAGCGGGTATCGTGCCGTCGACACGTGGCAGCCGACCTCCGCCTGCCTCTGCGTCTTCACGCCAACGCTAACACACCCAATGACACAACCGCAACACATGCAGCATCCGCAGATAGCGCTGGCCGCAATGTTGCAGCTGGGGACCTCCGAGGGGCGATGGCGGCGTTGGAGGTGCTGGGCCGCGTGCAAGTGACGCCGGGAGGCCGGGGCCAGGTGTGCCTGCGGCGGCAGGGGGCGGCAGGGTGCTGCTGCAGCCGGATGTGGAGTGCGGCACGGCAGCGGGCCGGAGGGCAGGAGGGGGTTTTGGGTGTTCGGGGTGTGGGCCTGCGGGCGGGTAGACGGGACCGGTCAGTGCTGCTGCTGCAGCCGGATGTGGAGGCGGTACGGCAGCGGATCGGAGGGCAGTGGGGGCGGGTGAGGGCAGGGGGGGCGGGTAGACGGTCAGCGAGCGGTGCGGCTGCTGGCGATGGTGGGTGTGGTAGCGGCGGTGGAGTTGGAGGAGGAGACGGGGGCCGGCCAGCAAAACGGCAGCAGCAGCAGCACCACCACCGCAACCACCACCACCAGCGGCAGCTGTGGCACCACCACCACCGCGGCCACCACCACACCGCCGCCACCACCAGCGGCAGCAGCAGCAGCGGCGCTACCACCACCTCGACCGCCGCCACGACCAGCGGCAGCGGCAGCAGCAGCAGTGGCACCATCGCAACCACCACCGCGACCACCACCACCAGCGGCAGCGGCAGCAGTAGCAGCGGCGCTACCACTATCACCTTCGGGACCACAACTACCACCACCAGCGGCAGCGGCAGCGGCAGCAGTAGCAGCGGCGCTATCACTATCAACACCGCGACCACAATCACCAGCAGCAGCACGGGCAGCGTACGCTGTAGTGATGCAGGGTGCGGCTGCTGACATGGCTGCAGCTGCTGGACACGGCGGTCCAGCTGGTCTGAGGGCGGGAGGGGCGGGTGGAAGTGGAGGCCAGGGGCTCGTCACTGGAACGGCAGCAGCACCACCAGCACAACTACCAACTTGCAGCACGGGCAACGGACGAAGGGTATGTGGCGGCCGGCCACCAAAGGCGGCAGCAGTTGGAGGGTCTGAAGCAAGGGGAGCAGCAGCACCAGCAGCAGCACGGGGAGCACATGCAGAATGCGAGCGGTGCAGCAGCGGACGGAGGGCGAAGGCGGTGGTGGGGGCCTGTGACCGCTGTACGGCAGCGCACGGCAGCGTGCGGGTGCCGCATCAACACTGTGGAACCCCCGCTGTACGGCAGTGTATGGGCGGGCTACTGTACGACAGTACGGATGGGACGCGAGAGGTGGGAGGAGCTGCTGTCGAGGGCCAAGCAGGGCGCTGGCGCAGGCGGAGCGGAGGGGGCAGGCGGGAGAACACCGTGACGAGGTGCCGCAGTGGGGCAGCAGCAGCGTCAGCAGTAAAATGGGCCGGAGGGCAAGCCGGAGTTGGGGCTGGCGTTGCGCGGTGCAGATTCTGCGGAGTCTATGCGACTGTGCCCGCGGTGGTGTAGACCAACCCCTGGTGTGCGCGAGGGTTCAACTCCCTCGGCGGGCGGTTCGTGGGTTGTGCATAAGCCGGAGGAAGAAACAGGGACCACGCCACAAGGGCTTCCAACAATGCTTTGGGCGACTTCGGGCGACTTCGTATGCCAAAACTCTGTGTGATCTACTCATCTTGAACTGTATCGACCTCCCTTGCCTTTTAACCGCAACGCACTCGCAAGCACGTGTCGCCATTCCCACTCCTGCCGTTCACCCGCAGGAGCAGGCGGGCGGCCCAGCGCTCCATGCCGTTCGACACGTGGCACGTGGCAGTGGCTCCCCCGCACAACAGTAGCATGCGCCCGTCACGTGGCAGTGGCACGTGGCATTGGCTCCACCGCAGAACAGCAGCCCGTCACGTGGCAGTGGCACGTGGCAGTGGCTCCCCCACACAACAGCAGCATTCGCCGACAGCGCTGGCTTCCATGGCGCAATGGGTGCCTCCCTTCAGCAGCGCATGGCCCAGGTGCGGGCCGTGGGTGTGCCAGGGGATGTCCTGACGTGGGTGTGCCAGGGGATGTCCTGGCGCCGCCGCTTCAGGGACCACCACGGGAGGTGCAGCTGGGTGCCCTCATGGCCCAGGTGCGGGCCGTGGGTGTGCCAGGGGACGTCCTAGCGTGGGTGCGGCAGCGGGTACTAGGGGACGTACTCGGGGACGTCATGGCGCCGTCGTACAATAGCAGCACTGTGCTACACTGGTGCATCTGGCTGCACTGGCTGCCTCCCTGCAACAGCTTATTGGCCAGATGCCGGGCATCATCAAGGGATGCCCTGGCTCCTGGCGCCCCTGCCGCAGGGCGCAGCGTCGCCACCACCACCACCACCACCATCACCACCACAGCTGGGGCAGCAGTTGCAGCTGCAACCAATGCAGCAGCAGGCTGGGCCTGTGGCGGAGGTGGGGGCCGGGGGCCGGCCGGGGCAGCCATCGTCACTGCCGCCGCCACCACTGCCGCCTTCACAGCAGCAGCGAATGCAACAACTTTTTTGTCCTTCGCTGTCGCAATATATGCCCCCCTTCGGGCATATAAAGTTGCCCCTTTGGGGCAATCCTCGCTTTGCTCGACCGTTCAGGGGCGAAAGGCAATCTAAAGTCCTCCGTTCAGGATTGGTGCGAAGCACCAACCTTCGGGGGCCGCAATATATGCCAAAGGGCCCCGAAGGGGCAATAACGTAACCCCCTTCGTTGTTGCCCCTTTGGTATCGCTGTCCGGCTGTGTACGGCTGGATGTTGGCGGGCTGCTGTACGACAGTACGGACGAGGCGCGGGTTGTGGCTATGGAGCTGCTGCCAAGGGCGCGGGGGGCCCTGGAGGAGGCGGAGGCGGAGTGGGTAGGGGCAGTAGGAGGGGGAAGGGCGTGACGTGCACGGAGGAGCATCAGGAACAGCAAAAAGTAGGGCAGCAGGACAGACCAAGCTCGGGGTCGGGCTGGATTGGGGTTGCAGTTGCGGCGTGACTGCTGCTGCTGGGGTTCAGGCCGCCCCATTCGTGTTGCGGGGGTGCAATTGCCTCGGCGGGCGAGGGCATGGACTTGGCTCCGTATGGTGAGGAGCACAGGCGCAAACCGTGCTTCAGCGGTAAGGGCCTGTTTGGTGGCGGGGATACGATGGAGGAGGGGGACGCCGAGGCCTTGGTAGCTGTGGGTGGGCGTGCCGCGTGGCTGCAGCCGGTGCATCGGGCGGGCCAGGCGTGTGGGGGTTGGGGTCCAGGCTGCTGCGGAGGGAGGTGGGCGTGGGTCGGCGTGCCGTGCGGCTGCGGCTTGTGCAGCGGGCAGTGCCAGGCGTGTGGCACGTGGCACCGTGCTGGCGTGCGGTCCAGGCTGCTGCGCCTGCAGGTGGGTGGCGCTGCCTGGGCCCTGGCTGTGGCATCAGGGCCCCTGGGGCCAGGCTGGCACGGAAGGCTTGGTGCTGAGTTTGAGTGCTGGTGCTGGCGAGGCCGTCCTAGGCGCACGGAGTTGGCAAGGTTGTGCGTACGGTACACGGAGCGCATGGGGCGCGCCGGGCCCATTGAACAGTGGGCAAGGCAGCAGGCCCTGGGTCAGGAGGAGGCGCCGTGCCGCCAAGGGGAACGGCGTTGCTTGCCTCGCCCGACTCCTGCTGCCGTGTGGTCAGCCAGGGCTGCCGGCGGTACGTGTCATGTCCACATGCGTGGTAGGAGGCTGTGCGGGTGCGAAGAGGTTTCCGCTGTGTCCCGGACACGCTAGGGGTGTCTGCCCGTGCTACGCAATGGGCTTACATGAAGGGCACATTTCACAGAAAGCGCTGTGCATCGACCCGGTATGTAGCGCAAAGGATCATGTCGTCAGTGTCGTGCCCAAACAGCCTGGAGCTGCGCCACTGCCATTGCAGTCCCTTGCACTCGCCGTCCCTTTCCAGCAGCTTCCAGTTCCCTAGCCAGCATGGTACCCAGCGTGTGGGAGAATGCCCTTTTGGTGCCCGTTTGAGCTTTGCACACGGTGGGGACAGGGACGGGAGCGGCCACAGGATTGGCCCGCCCAGAGCCTCTGAACTTGTCCCCCCTGCGCCCTTGGAACGTACTGTACCAAAATGACAGACCCCGCTGCGCACCCAAGTGACAGGCCCCGTTGCCTCGTGCCCGTGCTAAGGTCTGAAGCAGCACATTCTGCGGGTAACCTGCTGACCAAGGTGACAGGGGGGTTGCAACAGGCATACCCTAATCCCCAGGGCTCCTCTGCAGCATGCTTTCCCTGAGAGCAGCCGGGGAAGGTGGTGAGGGTGTGCAGATGCTCATCGAGTTCCCACGGTGTACCTGACCTCTCTTTATCCCGTATACTGCCAGCATAAATGTTTACAATGAAGCTTGACGTTGCGCAGGCAGTTCAGGCAGGCACAGCGGGCTCTCCGGCTCAGCTTTGCAGGCAGGAGTGCAGCCTTCACAAGCGCGCGCAGTTTCATATATAAAACGATGTACCGTTTATATTATATAAACGGTGTATCCAGGATCGGCTGGAGTGCTTGAAACGTCACACCATTTTAGCTCCAGTCGCGCCGAAACCATGCCTGGAACCAACGCTACTCTTTTAATAGTAAGGAAGGATGTGGAGAAGGAGGAGTTCCGCTACTGTCATCAGCTTATAACAACTTTCTGCGACACTGCCGCAAGTTACGAATAGTCGCAAGACCAAGACCAAAACCAAACAATTGGAGCTTTCTCTCTGCGATCAGCAGCGTAGAATGGAAGCTTTTACGGTGGTGCTGCTGGTGCTAATTTTCACGCTGGCGCTGGCGCTGGTGCTAGCGCTGCAGCGGTCAGGCACAGGTGCGGCTTGTTGCCGAGGGAGCTGACCTGTGGCATTAGGCGCCTTGGCGTACAGCTTGCCATGCTGCTTACGCCGCACGCACTCGTGCCGTTGACCCTTGCCGATACGCCGGTCCGTTGTACTGTGTGAAGTCTGTCCCAAAAGCCCCCACGCGTCATACTGATGAGCTGGGAATCGCGTGAGTGCTCATCAGGCTTCAGGTACTTATGTATGTGCCACCCGCCGCTTGGCTTGAGGGAGGGTGGGCTCGCACGCAGTTATCCCCCCACTAGTACTTTAACACACCCTGCGTTCGCGCAACCACCGCCCCTGCTTCTTCAGGATACCCCCCGGAGGCGACACGCATGATGAAGGCTCTGCGCAGCATGCAGGAGCTTCCGGGGCCTGGCGGTGTGCTGAGCCTGGGGCCCGACGCCTTCTTCCTCTTCGATCAGGACGACAATGCCCTTTTCGTCCGAAAATGCTATCCGGGGCTCTTCAACGCTCTTGCAAGCGAGTCCACGCCCCGCATGTACATCGGTAGGTGGCCTGCGCTCGTGCTTGCGCACAGAAGAATGCAGTCACTGTCAAAGTTTTGAGTGGAGCACCAAGGATGGAGTTCGCATGTGGAACTCATGTATGATAGTTATTGCTTGTGCGGCAACAAACCCATACATTCTAACAACAGTACGTCTTCAAATGAGGATGGCGTGCCTTGCGGGTAGGAGCAGCAGGGCTATGCCAGTCACTGCACACGAAAGGGGCACTTGAAGGGCAGGCGTGAAGGGCAGGCGTGAAGGGTGTGAAGGGCAGGCGTGTCCTGGGCACCTCCAAGCTCGCTGAACCGCGCTATGAACGTTCCATGCAAGGTTGTTCAGCATGTCGGATGTGCGGCTCTCCCAGCCACGCACCCATGACCCACTCGTCAGCTCACCGCTCCGCTCCTCACCCACCCCTAATGCCCACACCTTGCAGTTATGGGGACGCCCGGCATTGGAAAGTCTTGGTTCTTCTACTACCTGCTGGCGCGGCTCCTGAAGCTCCCCAAGCCGCCACCCTTCATTGTGTGGGAGCACATGACAAAGCCGGGCAAGGCGGTGAGTAGACGCTTGGTGTCTTCTGCAATCCTGCTGGGCTAAGCCTTGCAAGCCCCCCGCAACACCACTGGGTTTCCCAGCAGAGGCCCTCGTACACTCGCTTTCCGTGTTGCGTGGGACGCAAGGCTCATTGGCTAGGGTTTAGGGTTTAGGGGTTAGGGTTTAGTGGTGCTGGTGCTGCTCCTCTCAATCCCATTCGCAGTGGTGCTACACGCACAAGACGGGCAAGGTGGTGATTGGGGACCGTTCAAGCTTTGGTGCCGCGCTCAGGGACTGCGCCACCTGGTACATCACCGACGGTGTACCGCCGCAGCTTGACTGTAAGGCGCGCATTGTGCTGCTGACGTCACCCAAGCTTGAGACGTACAAGGTGCGATGGCGTGGAGCGCCCTGGGGTATATAAGGAGAGGAAGCCAGTGTGCGACACGGGGCAAGTTTGCGGTTTGGTGAGCAGTGGAGAGGATAACTACGGAGGAGTGTAGTGCACCCAGAAGGTGTCAGGCGCTTGCAGACCAATACTGGGTTAAGAAGCACACTCCAGGAATTGCAGCACCACCCACACCACGTAAGACTGGAACCACGAGACTATGTGTTGAGAATTCGTGCGTGCCAATGGCAGGCCTTACTTGCCCTCGGGTGCAGGAGTGGGTGAGGTGGGAAACCGCGGGGTGGGAAACCCTGCACTAAAGCCTGTGCTCAGCAGGGGTGTGGTGGGAAGCACTGAACATAGTTGGGTCCGCCCTGAGCAAGCTGTGACGTGTGACAGCAGCCGAGAACCCTGCCTACAAGTATACTGAGCTTTTCATTGTGGCCCCGATGTGTATGCGCAGGCAATGCGCAACTCAAAGGCAGAGATTTTCTACATGCCGTGCTGGGAGCTGGACGAGCTGCTCGCGTGCAGGAGGTATGAAGGTTGCAGACCTATGTTGGGTGATGATGATGATAATAGGTCGCGCACTGTGGTCGTGCCATTCCCAGCCCTGTGTAGAGCCGGCCCACCCAGGCCAGCGACTGGAGCTCAGGTGTGACGCGTTTTGGAGTTTATGAGAGGGTTATGGTTCCAGGTGCAGGCTGTGTTTCCCTAATTCGCTGTCTAGCACTGATACTCCATGCAACTTGCCCCACCACCCCAAACCCTGTTAGATGCCGTCCACCGCACACAGACACTCCCACGGCATGTTGCATGCCCTCGCACATGTGCACGCACACCCCACTTGATCAGCAATTATATATGGTGGTAGTAGCAATAAAGGGCACACTTGTGCTATAATTGCAGCCGGCTGTACAGCACCGTGGGCGAGGACCTGGTCAAGCAGCTGTACCATCACTATGGCGGTGTTGCGAGGTGTGTGCTGGGAATGCCCCAAGCGCACCCCAAGAAAGGGCTGAACGAGCTGCTGGTGGAGTTGCGCGAGGCGGTGGCCAGCTGCGATACTGAGCAGGTGGGTCGGGGCCTTTTGGTTAAGGTGGCGCCCGTGGTGGCCTTTTGCTGGCTTGTTGCCCTAGGCCTTGCCCACGGGCTGCGGCCCTCTCCTATCTTTTATCTCGGCAGCCTGAGTAGCCTTCACACCTCTTCGGCTGTGCCAGCAGATCCGAAGCTGGACTGGCCCAATTCTCACTGGAGGGGTGCCGGAGGCGAGCCACATGCTGCTGCACATCGTTGCCAACGACAAAACCTTCAAGATGCAGCACGTTGTGCCCGCCAGCGAATGGGTTGCGGAGGAGTTTGCAAAGAAGGCGCTGCACGATGAGCCGCAGGTAGACCAGCAGGTTTCACGTGTTGGGGCTCGCCTGCTGCTTGGTTCTATGCCGAAGAATACGTGAACGTGCACTGCAAAGCACTTCCAGCATGCCTACAAGCCTGTGCACACCGTGCCGTCAGAGGTCTGGACAGGGTTCTGTATGTCGGGCCTGGTGTGCAGAATTAATGCGGCTGGACATGGTTGATGATAGTGCATGTGCTGTTTCCCTGCTGTTTACACCCGACCAACTCACATCGCATGACGGCACTTGTGGTGGCGGTGGCGGCCACGGCTAGCACATGTGCTGGAGCATCCAGTGGCACTGCCTGACGCAGGTGCAGCCTGCCCGGCGGGGCAGACGGTGGCAGCAGTTGTTGTGCTGCGTCAGCCGTGATACCGCTGGTAGCAGGGTGACATGCGGACAGACATGTGGAGGGCGGGGGTCCGGAGAGGCATGGGGGCACATTGGACGAATATCGTGTGTGCGTGGGAGGGCGTGGGGGGCTATGCCACGACGCTAGGCAACATGGGCTGTCAGTTGCACGTTGGCGAGTAGGTTGCACATAAGGGTGTACAGCATAAGGATGCAAGAGGTGACAACTAGGGCTTGTGGCGCGGTATCGGCATGGCGTCCATGTGATGCTGTGCGCGCACGTGGGTTAACACCTGGCTGCGGCACCAGGGCGCCGCCGGGTCAGCACGATACGGAGGTGGCTGACCCTTGTAGTGAGGGAGGACTGATCTGAGAGTCACGGACAAGCCCCTATGGCCGCAAAACTGCGCTTTCTGGCATGGGACTGGGCAGGACCGCGGGTGCATTTGCGGCTGCATAGGAGCCGTGGAATGGGATTCAAGGTGCTACACGCACAGTCACCGTGCAGCATTTGGTCACCGTGCAGCATTTGGTCACCATGCAGCATTTGGTCACCGTGCAGCACCTGTATCCTTGCTGCGGGGGCGGTACTGGTAGGTATCACGCTTGCTGCTGGTACACGTCACACTACCGGATTACCCGCACGAACTGGTACCGGTACCGGTGTTAGTTGCCCTGCATAGTGCGCACACTGTACTGTGTGTACTTGGTGTAAAGTGGCGATTGCCGACCGGTACACTGATCGCACACACCATCGATGGGCGGCAGGTAGATAGGCAGCAGCGGGTAGCGTACACCACCATCTAGCGGCCCATCGGTTTGCATGGGCTGCTGCCTGGACACATGACCGTTTCGTACATAGCAAGACAGCATGTAGATACCACTCGTTACTGGTGAAGGTGCATGTCAACCCGCCCGGGCGGTTGCTTGCGTTTGTTGCGCAACGTGACAGCCCGCCGCTCAGCAGGTGCGTGCATGCCATGCCTGCCAACGTACACCAACGTTAAATTACGTAAGCAGCATTATCAACTACCGTGCGTCAACAGGCGCTGCGAGTCCTGGAAAGTACGTCTCTTGGTACTTTCAAAGGTATGCCCACTTTTGTTGCGTATGGTACGTAAGCCGTTGCCGTCTGCATGCACGTGCATCCTCCTGTGCAGCAGGCCCAAGCACGCAGTAGTACCAGGCCAACCTCCTATCAACTTCTAGCCCGTGTGCGTGCTGGCCAGAGTTTGGCTCATCCGCCCACGCCCTCACCAACAGCAGGCACGAGCTTGGTCATCCGCCCATGCGTTTAGCTCATCCGCCCTCACCAACAGGAACAAGCTTGGCGTAAACGCACAGCGGAAAATCAACGGTGGCCCTGGCCACGAGGATCTTGGACAGCAGGCAGCCGGCCACGGTGCCGTTTTGCAGCGATTCCACTTGGAACCCCGCGCATTTGGCGTCGTTGTCGCAGGCACTGACTGGGACATTCACGTCAGACGTGTTGTAGACGCTGAAACAGTTGTAGCCCACGTCGGTGAGGTTGGTGGCGCCGACGTCGGGGGTGGCCGAGTAGCCTCCGACGGAGACACACTGAGCTGGGGGCGGGCAGGGGTAGGGGTGTGTTGGACGGGGCAAGGGCGAGGAACTGGAGTTCCTGGCGTGTCTCAACAGCCCAACCCTTCCGTTGGGGCAGGCCAGACACACGGTATGCAAACGGCATTTAGCATTAGGCACTCAAAAGAGCCGTCGGCCGCACGTGGCTCAAGACACGGGCGCGGGAAGGGTGGGGTAAGGTGTAGCCCGTGTAGGATGAAAGGGTGCGGTGCACTCGGCTGGCGGTTTCGGGTTGGGGGCCGGAGCAGACATCAGCAGAATAATGTGGTTTAACGATTGATTACTGCGGCTGTCTTCTTTGTGGCCGCGACCTAGGGTGGCCCCGTGCGCGGACAGCAGCTGGGCTGTGGTGGGCACTGGGCAGTCAGGGGCGCGCAACGGTACCAACGCCAACTGTCGGTTTGGCAAACTCACTTCCTTGCATCAGCTTCCTGTCGGTGTTCATGTTGGCAGCAGCAGCAGCGAGCGCCGTCACCGCCATGGCCCCCAGCAGGCAGCCCAGCAGCAGCAGGAGGGGTAGCAGCGGGGCGCGGGGGCCCTTGCGTGCGGAGGCCGAAGCAGGCGCCATGTCCGCTCAAAAAGGCGCTTGGATGTAGCTTTTCATGTAAGGTGTGGGCCAAGTAGGAGGGCAGGGAAAAAGGGGCTTTGCGTTGGTTGGTGCGAGCCGAAGCGTTAGCGTCCGCCAGAGCAAGTTGCTCCTGTGTCAGCTCAAAAGGCGCCAGGTCTTGCGACGACCGCGCTCCGTATCTTGTGGAGGTGGACGTGCTTGGGTTTGATCCACTCCATTGCACGCTTCGCTTTGGTGCCCACCTTGCTGATTGAGGTTGTCGGCGTCGCCGCTGTATGTATGTGAGACCGTCGGTTCGCGCTGGCGGACTGGAAGGAAAGATCGTGCTAGGCACAAGAGTTTCTATACCTGAAACAGGTCATAACGCATCTCAAGCACCGGTTCGAGCTTCTGTACTGGGGCAAGGTTTTATTCGGCGATTGGGCAGGCGGTTGCAAGCTCGCAACCAATGGGGCTCCTCGTCTTCGCAGGGACAGACCCATGGGCCGCTGGTGGGGACATGAACGCAACCCTCAATCCTTTGGCTCGCTGTCGTAATGCTATGCGATACGGTATTATGCTTTTGATCTACAGCACCAGAAGTAGGTATACGGTACCATTGCTCAAATGATTCGTGACCTGGTTTGTGACTTTGCACCAAAGACTTAACATACAGTAAACACCCAACACGCACAAAACCGAACGTTATGCAGGCATCACGCTCTGTCAGTACCAATCGAGTCGCTTGGGCCTACCGGTGCCGCCACAGCAAGCCCAAAGCTGCACCCGCGCATGTAGCACCTTGGCTCCGATGCCCACAGCTCCCGCCTACACACCCGCGCAGTCCCTGCCATACGGAGCAGCCGGCATCTCCCCCACGAGCCAGGCCGCCAACGCAGCGCAATGCAAAGGTCACGCACACAGAGACGAGAGGCCACAATGCACCGTCAGCCGTGCACAGGCGTGCCCGTCCTTGAGTAAAGGCCCATCAGCTCCACTTGGCCAGCTCGGCACGCTGTTTTATATCCACACCTAGTATAAGGATACAAGTGCCGGCAACACCAGAAGCCGGCACACCTAAGACACGTGACCTGCTCTCCTGCTGACACGGGCACACGCACGAGGGTGCCAGTGTCACACGTGCCACCGGCAGCAGCCAGCCGCCCAACCGCGTAGCCCAACACAGCCTCAGGCCACGCGGTAGGCGCCCTGCCCTACCTGCACGTCAGAGAGCCTGACCGTCCTTCGGTGCACGCTCCCCTCCTATCGCGTCGGCTCTTCCTGCCCTGCCTGCTGTGCGCTGGCGTTACCTATGTACAGCTGACGTGCCGGTGGTGGCCCTGACTGCCTCGAAGCAACGGCGTCCTGCAATGGCTGCATACCGCAGGCCAAGGCACAGACGTCGTTAACCCACGGGTGTTCCTGGCTGCCTCCACGGCAGCAGGAGGTGTGCGAGGCAGAGCCATCCTCCCTGGGCGGCACACCACCGCCTAGCCCAGGGCCCAGGGCCCAGGGCCTTGCCCATGTGGCCCACGCTCGTCGCCCTGGCCACCCTCCGGCCTAGGCGGGGAGCCACAAGGCCCCATCTACGGTACGCACGTACGCAGCAGCACCACCAGCACCCGCAGCTGCAGCACCCATGTGGCAGCCTGACGCCGGGGGGCGCCCTGATGCCACCACCAGCGCAAACCTGCCCGCAGGCACAGCACAGCCTGGACCCCATGCCAGCACAGTGTTAACCCACGCACAGGCACAGCACAGCCTGGACCCCATGCCAGCACACTAGCACAAGACGTACGCCCAGCCTGCCCGCTGTGCATCCCACCAGCTCCCTCCAGCTCCCGCACGCCCCCGAGCCCCCAGTCCCACAGCCGCCCGCCGAGGGAATCGAACCCCCGCCCCTTGACCACCGCGGGCATAGACAGCCTTGAGCCACTACAGCGGCAAAACAAAAACTCCAGCCACCTCCACCCCCATCGTATCAGAAAAGGGCCGTACGACTGCACATACCGCTGCCCCCTGTGGGCTGCCATGTGGCGGATGGGGCCAGTGCCTGCATCGTTTGCCCCTCAGCACCTCGCCCGGTGCCACAACACGCACCCCGCACCCACCTGCCTTGTTGGCCCCGGGGCTGAAGGCAGAGCAGCAGCGGCGGTGGCTCGGGATGTCCTGAGGTTGGCGGCGGTGGCTGGGACCCGGCGGATGGCAAGGTGGGCGAGTCGGAATGTGTCGGTGGTGCGATAGGAAGCGGCAGCATAACACGTGGGCTCCAGGGCTGAGACATGGGCTTGGAGGGTGCCGCTTGGCCTCCATGCTTGGCATGTTCCCTGGCAGCTGCCGCTTTGCGTCTTACGAACTGCGGTCGCACCGCCCTGCACAGTTGCAGCCACTGGCCGGGCCCAGCAGCGGCCAGCCCAGGGTGGGAGGCCAGCTGCGCAGCCACCTCCGCCTCCAGGCTGCCCGGCATTATGCCATCGCCGTCGGCTAGGTGGAAATGTGCACGCTGCTGCTCCTGCTGCTTTGGTGCTTCTGCTTCGACCAACGCCCGTCCCCGCCGCTTCCGCTTCTGCCACGCGCGCACAACACGTGCCAGCGCCAGCCGCTGCACGACGTGTCCCAGCGCCCGCCACGCTAGACACGTGCCAGCTTGCCGTACACGTCCCCGTTGTCGTACAGCCGTACGGAGGTGGCGTCCAGCAGGGCGCAGGCGCGGCATGCGGCATCCCGCCCCGACAGATGAGGCCCCTCCCCTGCCGCACTGCTGCTGCTACTGCTGCTGAAATGACCTCCATTGCTGCTTCATGTGAGGCCCGGGTGTTGCCGCTGCGGCGTTACACCACCCGATGTGAAGTCCTCGGCATCCCGGCCGTTGCGGTTGGCACCTGGTGCACCTGGTGGTGGTGCACCTGGTGGTGGTGCACCTGGCAGCGCCGGCGCTGGCGGTTGGTGTGGTGGCGGTGGTGGTGGTGGGGGTGGTGGTGGTGGTGGTGGCGGCGGTGACAGTTGGCCGTTGCAGCCGTAGTCAGCCATGTCCCATGGTGGGCGTAACGCCCATCAGGCCGTGGTCATGAAGCCGGGACAGCAGGGGCAGGCCTATGGGTTGGGCATGGACAACAAAAATGCATTATTGGACACCAGCTGGGCATGGACTCCAGGCAGCAGGAGGCTTGGAGATAGTGGAACGAATGCGGTGTGGCTAGGGTGCAGCGGCGCAGTAAAGGAGCGGTGTACGGTGTCCGAGCACGACCGACAACTCGTACGCCATCACCATCCCCACGACATGCTCTGCAAAGGACCTCCTTGCCCTCCTGCGCCCCTACCACAGACACACGAACTAGCCAGGCACCCGTAACCCCTACCCAATGTGAGCGCCTCTCTAACCCAAACCAAATGCCCGGCCCTGCAGGCTGCGGCCCCCGCCCCACGCCGCCCACCTTGAGAAACGAACTGTCTAGTCCGCCGTACTCTGACCCACATTGCACGGCAACCGTACAAGGGCGTACGGCAGCATCTCGGGGGCTGCTGCGGCAGCTGGGCCGCCTTCCGCACGCGCTGACCCCGTGCGCTCCTCGGCACGTGCCGGTGTTGCCGACGCGTCGCCGCCCGCCACCGGTCCTGACACGTGCCACGTGCCCGTGCCGCAGCAGCGTGGTGAAGGGGTACTCCGCCGTACGGCTGTAAGGTCCACGTACAGCACGCTGGGGTGGGCGGGCGAAGTACGGTACGTGCGTTAGGAATAAAAGCAGGAGGGTGGTGTTGGTGGTGTTGGGTGCTGGGTGGTGGGTGGTGGTGGGTGGGCAGCTTCAGAAGCACACTGGTATCAATGAGCCACCTTGCCCTGTGTTGGAACCGTAAAGGCCAGGTACACACAAGGGAAGGAACTCAGCCCACAAGGGGAAGCAGGGAATAACAAACGCACCATCCCCCCGCCTTCCACATGCCACGCAACCCTTGCAAGGTCTATAGATGTTACCCTACCTGGCTACCTGTGACGCAGCACTCGGTTCCCAGCCTGAGCACCCAGTTGCCCCCACCGCCCCCAGGCCCCTTGCGTGGCTGCCACATCCCAGCTGCCCCCACCGCCCCAAAGCCACTTGCGTGGCTGCCATACGCCAGCACGATACGCCAGGGCTGACGGACTTCCCACTGCTGCTGCTGCTGCTGCTGCTCCTGCTACCGCCGCTGTCTGCTGCCGCTGCACCCCCGCCGCCACCGTCCCCATCCTGCCCCAGCCCCGCCGCCTCCCCGGCGCCTCGCGGATGAGGGTGATGGCGAAGGCGCAGCGCGTCGGAACCCTGGCTGGGAGGTGGTACATTGGGGGAGGTGGTACCGGTACCGCCTGGGTCGTCAATGCGGTGGGGTGGCGCGCTGCGGGGCTGCGGGACTGCCTGGCCCCCAGATACCCTAGCTGCCGCACAGCTGGAAGGCTGGCACTTGCAGCATGCGCACTGTGCATTGGCGCAACGGGGAGAGCTCGCCCAGGATGTGTGGGCGTAGCCGCAGCGATGCTTGAAGGAGACAAGGAGTAGGCACGCGCCAGGAGCGCAAGTTATGCTACAGCAGCAGGACTCCATGTACGTTTCGTATGTGCGCATGCAATAATGCTTGTGCTCTCGGCGGGTTGCTTCACGTCAAAACCTGCTGACCGACCACCGCCAAACTGCATCAGCCTTGTGCAACTCAAGTAATAAGTCGGTGCAATAATATTGAAAGTAATGCTGCTAGTCATGCCGATGAGGATTGAGGGATCGAGGTCTCGTCAACGGCAGCACGCTCAGCACGCCTCCACACCAACATCTATTTGCTCTAGGAGACACACTGCATCTGCATAACAACGAAAAGCATCAAGGGTTTGGCAAGGGTTCTGGCCCCGGTTTGCCCTGCCATCGTGATTTGCTTCCGGTATCCCGCGGCTATGGCAACCCTTACCTAGGGTTCAGTACTGAAGATATATTTCTGTAGTCTGGCCGTGGGACCACTCAGTCGGCCCACCGCGAGGGCCAGATGGCAATCCAGCGCTTCTTACTACTCACGAGATAGCGGGCCTACGCCAGTCTAAGAGTAATGCTGCGACGCCAGATGGCTGCAAAGCAGCGTGACTCGCAACAGCGCAGCAGCAGCACCCGCGGCCGGCCCCTGCCTCAACCGGTGACGCCACCTCACAGCAGCATCCGCTGGCTGCCATGACACAGCTAGGGGCCTCCCTGCAGCAGCTCACGTGCCGGATATGGGACGTGGGTGTGCCAGGGGATGGCAGGGAGCACCACGGGGAGGCTTTTGGCGGTGGTGCGGGGGGGTGAGGTCGATCGGGGCGAGTGCAGGAGGGGTGGGGCTAGGTGCGGCAGCTGGTGAGATCGCGGCGGGTGCCGGCGGCAGTGCGCTGCTGCAGGCGGAGGTGGAGGCAGCACGGCGGCAGGGCGCTGCTGGGCGGGTGTGGTAACAGAGGCGGAAGCGGAGGCCAGGGTCTGGCCAGTAGGGCAGCCGCTGCTGCCGCTGCTGCAGCACCACCAACAGCCCCACCGCCACCACCAGTAACAGGGACAGGGGATGCAGCAGTGGGGGATGCAGCTGCACGGGGGGGATGCAGCAGCGGGCTGGTCGGGAGGCGGAGGTGGGATTAGGGGCCGGCACAGGCACTGTCGCCGCCGCGGGTAGCAGCAGCAACGACGGCAGTGTACGGCAGTGTATGGCTGGCCGTGGCTGCACTGTTGTACTCACGCGGGCACTGTACGGCCCTGGCGAGATTGCGCTGTACGGCGGTGTACGGCTGGATGTGAGCGGCTTGTTGTACGTCACCTGTGGACGCGGCGCGACAGCTATTGCTGCCGGCAACGCGGGGCGCTGGCGGAGGCTGAGCGGAGGAGGCAAAAGGGAGAAGGGCATATCCAATGGCAGCACCGACAGTACCGTAGCAAGAGAAATGGCGGCAGGGCAGACAGAAATGGCGGCAGGGCAGACCCGGGCTGCCCCTGCCCCCTTCCCGTCGTTGCGCTGGCCCCCTCCCCCGAGGCCTGCTGGCGGCTGCTGCTGCAGCATGGGGACGAGGGGCTGTGGTGGGACCCGGCAGGTGCACACCGCAGGGTCGGCCAGGCAGGTGGGTGTGGGATGTGTGTTGAGGGCACTGAGCGAGGGGCTCAAGTCGCAGTTGCTGAGGTGCACGCTGCGGGGCGTGTGGGCGTATGGCCCCCATCGGGATGGCCGAGGCAGTGGTTGGAGTTTCGGTTGTTGTCGTTGCGGTGTTTTTGCCCGCGGTGGTCAAGGCCACTCCGTTAGTATGCGCGGGGGTTCAACTCCCTTGGCGGGCGGCTGTGGGGATTGTGCTCCGGGGGCGGGGGGCGTGCAGGAGCTGGCGGGAAGCACGCGGGCTGCACACAGTACCAACAGCCTGCGTGTTGGCGCGGACGCGAGGAAGGAAGGAATTTTAAGGCCTAGGCGTTTGTGGGCAGGCGTGCCGTGCGGCTGCTGGCGCAGCGGGCTCCATCGGGCGTGTGGCACGTGGCGCCATGCTCACATGTGGGCCGGGCTACTGTGCCTGTGCGTGGGTTAGCTTGGGTTAGCTTGGGCCTTGGCCGGGGTCTCAGGGCCAGGCTTGACACGTACAGACCCGGCGGTGTGCTTCCATGCATTGCAAGACGCCGTTGCCTCGCCCGCCAGGACCACCACCGGCATGTCATGGGTGCAGCAAGGGCCCTGGCGCCCTGGCTGTGGGTCGGAGCCCGGCTGACACGTACGGCGGTGCTGCAGCTGCGGCAGCGGGTGCGGGTGTTGCTGCTGCTGTAAAGATAGGGCTTGGTGGGGCCCGCCCTGGGCCCGTGGGGCAAGCCGGGTGGAGAGCGTGTGGTGCACGTGGGACGGTGCCCCCCAGCGGACAAGGCCTGGTTACACGGCAGGAACGGCGTTGCCCCGCCCACGCCTGCTGCCGTGAGGGCAGCCAGCACCACCACCGGCTTGAAAGCACCAGGGAGGCCGCCGCACAGGGGGCAGGGCAGGAAGAGCCGGCGCGGGAGGCGGAGGGGAACATGCGCCTAAGCGTGGCCAGGCTGCCTGACACGCGGCGGCCTCCTGCCACACACATGTGCGCGTGCAAGTGTCGGTCGGCCACGTGCTGTTGTGACCGCTGTGCTGTTTCCTGGGGTGGCCGGCGAACAACGCTGGCACGTGAAGGGCCGTTGCTCACGGACGGGCATAACTGTGCACGGTTGGTGGTGCATTGTAGTCTCTGTGCGCAACGTTACGGCAGCATTGCGTTGCTGGCCTGCCTGGCTTGTGGAGACAACGGCTGCCCCATGTGGCATGGGACTGCCCGTGCGCAGAGAAGCTGTGTGCATCCGTCTGAGTTCCACCTTGGACATCTTTGCGGTATTGGGGATCCTGTTGCGGCACTACGGTATGGAGACGTGCCACTACCGCGCGATACCGGCAGGGCGTGTTGCGTGTTGTGCAAAGCGTCCGCACTTTGCTTGCGTGGTCAACGTCAAGGGCTCATGTATGCTGAAGATACTTACGAGCATGCAATTGGGGCGGCAGACAGCAGCGGCTCCACCACCACCGTGTAGCAGCCCGCCGGTGCGCTGGGCTGCTGGCTGCTTCCCATGTAGGACTTCACGAAGGGTGCCAGTACATGGCTGCCCAAGCAAGGACTCTTACCGGAGCAGACCGGAGTTACCGCCGGCGATGCACGTGTCACGACGACATAGATCAGGCTGTCTTGGTAGGCAGTAGCAGCACAGCGTGAAGGTGCGTTCGTTACCAGAGTGTTTGTGTGCTGCTGGCTGCTCGAGCCAAGACCTTTGCCGATCTGTAGGGGCGCCGCCTCCTGACACGACTACATGGCGGCTCAGGGCAGGATACTGAGGTGTCAGGACAGCGTGTAGCATGTAGGTCCCGTTCGTTACCGTCAAAGGTACAGTACGTGGCGATCCGTCCGTTCGGTCATGGCGGTAGCGTTTACTGCAGCAGGGCGCAACAGCCCGCCGCTCAACAGGCGCATGACTGCCAACGTCAACGTAGGCAAAGTACGACATACATCAACAGCGTGATCAACTGCCGGGCGCAGTTGTGCGCTACCAGCCCTGGAAGCCATGTCCCTTGTACTGACCACACGGCCACAGCCGTTTTGCCGCCCACACATTCGCAAAGCCCCTGCACTCCGCCAAGCAACCTTCGCGGGCTCCATCCCGCTATGCACGCCCTAGACACCCAAAAACGAAGCGACCCCCACGCCAACGACCCCTTTCTACAGAGAGTAAGAACGACACTCAGTCGGCCGCGAGGTACAGGCACGCCGGGACGCCAGGGCCCAAGGCCGCCCCAAGGCCCTCCTCCGGCACGAGGCAGCCCCAGAAGGTGCCGTCCGCGTTCTGTCCCACAATGACGCCCACACATTTTTTGTCGTCATCGCAGGCCTTGATCGCGGCTTTGACGTTCTTGACGGGGGTTTGGCATGCCTCGACCGCCTTGGCATCGACTGTCACGGGGATGTATCCATAGTTGTTCACGTCGGGGCACGTGGCTGGGGAGCGGGCGCGGGGAAACACGTTTTTTTACAATAAATCGGTTGAGGACAAGTAAATTAAATTTGAATTGGTACTGAAGTGCTTCACATGTCGCGCAGGGCGGTGGGATGGCAATGTAAACGTGACGCAGGGAAGCAGTAGTGGTAGCAGTACGGTAGGGGGTAAATCGGCCCGCGGTAGGAGCGGCCCGCCTTCTTGCGCCAGCTCGCACAGGGGCGGGGGTAGGGGTCTGGGTGTTGTGACAAATGACAATAGTAGGCATGCATAGGGCGTGGATGGGGAAGGGGGTGTTGTGGCAGGCCAGGGCTTGCGGGGTATGGCATGGCCGGGGCAGCCGGATGGGGGATGGGCGTGGGTGCACAGCAGCAGAGGGCACGCACATGCACAAGCAGTGGCCATACCGTACAGGGCATGGGTTCCCGGAACAGGGGGGCAGCAAAGGGTTAACCGCGGGACATGGGTTGCTCAGTGCACAAACGTAAGGGGTCAACCGCGGGCGGCGACCGCAAAGGAGAGTAAGGGTTTTGGCATCAGTGCGATTGGGTGGACGACATAGCGGGGAAGGGAGGGGCGCTCGGCCGGGGAATGGGTGGGGGATAGGTGGGGGATGGGTGGGGGGTTGATGAGGGATGGGAGGGGCACCCGGCCGGGGGATGGGCGGGGGACGGGTGGGGGATGGGTGGGGGATGGGTTTAAATCAGGCACAGGACAGACACAGGCGCGGCGGTAGAAGGGCTAAGCTTCAGGCGCGAGGCGTTGTCCTGATTTCCTAGTCCCGGCAGGGTCAGTGCGTACGCTGGTGAATAAGCAATTCGAAGGAGGGTAGGGCGAGGGAGGGGTTGGGGTCAAGGGGACGGCCCTTGCTGGTGTCAAGTGATGGGGTATATAGGGAATGGGCTTGGAGCTAGTTGGGTGAGCAAGTAACAAGTATACGTGCCAACGGAGACGGCTGACGCCCACTCCTCTTCTCTCCCCTCCCCGCGCCCACCTGCCCTCCCCTCCCCCAAACCACGCCCTCCGTCCTGCTACGGCACCCTCCCCTTCCCTCCCCTCCCCCGCACCGTTGGCGAGCCTCGTAGCGTTGGTGCCACTCGTAGCGTTGGTGCCAGCCGTTGCATTAGTGCCAGCCGTAGCCCCAATGCCGCTTGTACCGCCAGTGCCCATTGTACCGCCACTGCGACCCGTAGCGCCGGTGCCAGTCGTACCGCCGGTGCCAGTCGTACTGCCAGTGCCAGTCGTACCGCTGGTGCCAGTCGTACCGCCGGTGCCAGTCGTACCGCCGGTGCCAGTCGTACCGCCAGTGCCAGTCGTACCACCAGTACCACCCGTACCGCCGGTGCCAGTCGTACCGCCAGTGCCATCCGCAGCGCGAGCGCCACCTACATGAAGGGCAGCCGAAGGGAAGGAGGTGGGTCGGAGGATGGTGTGCGCGGGGTAAGGTGGCCCTCTGGACAACAGCTGGGCCGGGCAGCGCCGGATAGGTGCACACCAGCCGCGGTGTCAGCCGCCAGTTTGGCGAGCATGATGTGTGACTGGCTCACCGTAGAAGGTGCAACGAATGAAGGTCTTTCCCGAACCTCCTGATCCCAGTCCGTGAGGGGACTTTGCATGCCCCTCCCGCCCCTCCCCGTGCACGCTTCGCCGCCTCTTTAATGTCCCCGCCCCCCATCCGCCCTGCTATCATCCACTCCCCGCCTCTCCCCTGCCACGTGCACAAGGCCACGTGCAGTAGGCCACGCCAATCCTTCGCTGAGCTTTCGTCACAGGGGACCTTTGCCGGCATGGGTGTCGTACCACACCCACTATCCCGAGGGGGCAACGCAATAGCCCCCCATGTTGTAACCCACCAGCTGCGCGTGGAGTGCCGCACGTGGCCCCACAACGAGCACCTACCAGCACGCGTCGCCAGTACCAAAACACGCTCGACATCACAATCGCGACAGCGTGCCTAACCCACCTTCCGGCAGTCTCGACAACGCAACCTCGGCAACTCACCGGCGGCCTGCAGCAGCTTCCTGCTGTTGGTGTCGGCGTTGGCAGCGCGCGCCGTGACCGCCATGGCGCCCAGCAGCAGGCAGCCCAGCAGCAGCAGGAGGGGCAGCAGCGGGGCGGCGCGAAGGCCCTTGCGGGCGGAGGCCGAAGCGGACGCCATCATCAAATCAAAGCTTGGAGAGGAGTTCGAATGTAGCCTTCGGGGGCAGGATTGCAAGTGGGAGGGCAGGGCGGAGGGAACCGTGCGTTGACGGAGTGTTTCGGAGTTCGCTTCCATCGGCCAGCTTGCGCTCCGCCAGGCTTAGTTTGCCCTCATACGTAACTGAACGTCACATGCGCGTTGCGTTACACGCTACGAGCGACGCTATGGCTCGCACCTTGGGGCTCGAGCACGAGTATGCCAGCGGCGCGCGGCGCTAACTTTGGTACTGACGACGTGCGTAATAGGGTGGGTAAAGCGGAGGTTGCTGTGTCAAATGGGGAATGAATAAGCTTCGCTACGTTCATGCGGCCCGCTCAGCGCTTTCGTAATTTCCGTCTTCCTTCCGAGGAGGGGCAAGGTTGTAGTCGGACGGCGGTTGGTGGCCACCGTTTCTTTGTTTACGCATGGCCAACCCACGGGCCCATTCGGCCGCGCACTCGCGCTGTCTCAGCGTCAGCTGTACGCCAAACAGTATAACCATGTAAAACAAAGGTCTTACTGCGCAAGCGGAAACGAAGCCTTTTCGATGCGCACACCGCTACTCTGCGGGTGACTGACACGTGCGTGGTCAGATCCTCACTTTGCAAAATGGAGCTACAGCGCCACAGCGTGCTGCTTGAGCGCGGGACTCGCAGTCCCACGGGTCAGTACGAGCATCCCAGTGCACTGCATGATACGAATTTGCAGACGACCGCACGCTAAGACAGTGCTGCCCACCTCGGCAGCGCCGAGTGTGTGGCCTGTGGGACCCTGACTCCGTCCATGGGTCGGTCATGCGAGCTGTCGAGCAGCAACCCGATGTCCCAGTCCCCCGGCCCGTTGGTCCCACAGCTAGCGAAGACGCAAGCATCAAGTTGTGGCATTGATGAATCCCTTAACACACCCACACTTCACCCCCCAGCCGGCCACCTACCCCACATCACAATCCCCGCAACACTACCCTCCCCCACCTGCCGTGTCGGCCCCGCGGTGTGCACCTGCCACCTCGGACACTCGTCCCCATGCTGCTGCTGCAGCAGCAGCAGCCCCCTCGTCCTGCCGCCACAGCGTGGCCTCCAGCTTGACGTACACCTTCCCGTTGCCGTACAGCCGTACGGAGGTGGAGTCCAGCAGGGCGCAGGCGCGGGACGCAGCCTCACGCCACGACAGGGGAGGGAGGGACTGCCGCACTGCTGTTGCTGCTGGTGCTCGTGTTGCTGTGTGACTGCCAGACACCGTGTCCGGCCGCTGAGGGTGGCGGTTACGTCTCACTCCGGCGCTGGCGGTTGGGGCGCTGGCGGTTGAGATGTCGGTGGCAGACAGTCTGCCACGTGCCCAGCAGGGCGGTGTGCATTGCGCACCAACAGCTCGTGGTCGTGGAGCAGGGACAGCAGCGGAAGGCCTGGGGGATTTCGGGGAGAGGTGCAACGTGACGTTAATTGGAGCTCAAAACAAAACTTGCAGGGGCCGGTTTGGGAACGTGCGTTACGCAGCACAGGACATGTGTAGGCCTCGGTGCTAGTCCTTGGCAGTGCAAAAGGGCTGTGTTGGTCAAGGCACAGCAGCAGCGTTTCGCAGCGGTCGTGCAGCGGTGTGGGGCAGATCCCAGAAGCGTTGTGGAGGAGGAGCGTGCACAGGCGCGCCCCAACAGGCACGTGGCAAGAAAGGCAGCATCGGCGCCGCGGCCCTAAAGGCTCTGCATGGGGGCGTGATGGGAATCAGCCTGCTGCATCAAGTGTCCGGCCAGCCGGCCGTCTCATACTGGCAGCGTGCGTGCATAGTCCCTGCCACAAGGTCAACGCCAGCATCGAACCCCCATGAAGCGCCACCAACAGCTGCCCTTACGTGCACACCGGTACCTGTCCCCATGCTACCCACCCGGCCCGCGCTGCGCCATGGCTTCCTGTGCGCCCGCCACCGCCTCCGCCGCCGCCCTGCCTGCCCACAGCAGCAGCTGGGAGGGGGAGGCCCAGACGAGGGCGTCCTGGGGGGGTGCGCAAGTGACGAAAAAGGGAAAGCCAGCTAATACGCACAGCCGGGAGCGCCCTGAGCTTTTGCACATTTGGACACAAAATGGGAGTAAAGAAACAGAGGGAGCCACTGAGCGTAGACACCGCCAGCAGCAAACGTGCGCTTGCAGTAGGGTCTGTGATGGTACGTGTGCCGATCTAGGGGGCCTAAGGCGTCCCTCAACCACCACAACCGACGACAAGTGCCGGCTGTGGCCCATGGCAGCTGTGGCAGCCATGCTGCACACCACCCTCAACCCACGTGCCGCACCTACCTGCAAGCCCGGCTCAGGTGACTCCCAGCCGCCACCCTCTGCCCTTGTGTTCCATGCGCTGTGCTGCGGGTGCGGTGCCGCCACCGTCTGCCCCGGTGCCCTTGAGATGCCACCGTCTGTGCTGCAGTTGCGGCTCTGAGTGCGGGTGGGGGCATGGGTCCGGGCACCACGCTGCAGCTAGTGGGCCCCTCCGGAGAGCCACCAACGCACCAGCTGCCCTGCACTATCACCAGGCTGCGGTTTATGCTCTCCGGTTTGCCATTACGGTGACGGAGCTGGCGCGTCTCCTGGTGTGGAGCCGCCTGCTTGGAGTAGGTGGTGGAGAAACGAGCCGAGGACGGCCGGGCAGGGGAACGACCTGGGCACGCGGGCTCGCGAAGTGGCCGAACGGGCTGCAGGAGCGCGATGAGGATGCTGGGTTCGGCTCAAGGAGACACAAGTAGAGCTACTACTATCGACAGCTTGGTACCTGCATGGCTTCGTCATTGTGTTTATATGCAGTGCTCGAGTGTTTGAACTTGAGCAACGTGCACACCATCGGGAAAGTCAGTACTAGGCTGCATGTCAACATGTTGTCTACGTATATACCGGTAACTCTGTATGCTGTCCCGCTGCCATGTAACAATCGTGTCAGGTTTCGGAGCCCGCCCAGACCCGAGACCCCCGGACCCCCTGGGTACAACACAGGCGACAATGGCAGCCCATGCGCTTTCCATCCTTTTGCACAAATCCCAGAGTGCAAGAACGCACAGCACAATGTTTCCCAGCCAGCAGCCGGGCAAGTCTTCATGGCAGCTTGTCTCATGCAGCTGCCAGCTGCAGGCCACTGCAAACAAGGACCTACCCCACCTCTGTACTACACAAGGCTATAAGGTCGGCAGAACCTGCAACAGCGTACAGGTTTTCGTCCTACCCACTCCCTGCGTGTGAACCCCAATGCAGCTAGCTGTGCACTCTACGGTATGTAGGTCTACTGGCACGTGGCAGGCCGCGCACTCTTTCCCGCCCTCTTGCGGGCGCTCACGCCGTGGCATAAGACATGTACGAGCAGTCCGTGCAGCGTGCACGCAATGACAACAGCAACAACTTCGAATATGCTGCCGCATTCCCCTGGCTGCCGCTTTCAGGCGCGCTACGCCGCCCGTGTCCACCACCACGAGGGGAGCCCCCGCCCTGCCCCGCCCTAACCAAGAGAGACCCCTAACTTGACAAGCACGGCATCCGTGCCCTGAAGTTGTAAGCTTCAAAAAGACACATCAATCTGACGAGACGTACAGACACACCGGTTCCTCGGTCTTCAGCAGCAGCACGTCCGCCGCCCTGGCATCGTGCAGCCGGCAGGCACGGACAGCCCCATTGGCCTGCATCTGGGCCGTGAAGCCGTCGCACTTGTTGTCATAATCGCAGTGCCCCGCTGCGTAGTCGATTCCGGGAAGGTTCTCGCACTTGTACGTCTTTTCAAAGTTGACACGGGCGTTGGGGTTGACGGTGTACCGGTCGCCCGGGGTGGGGGGGCACGTGGCTGGGGGGTGGGGGTGGAGCGTATGGGATGGACAGGCATTGGGCTTGCTTTCTATGGAGTCACGTAGATGCAGAGTTACAGACAACCAAGGTCCACGTCCATGCCCAAACAGTACCGACCATGTGGATGGTTGCTCGGTATACTGTATAACCTTTCCACAGACAAAAAAACTGTTAGCTAGTACGTAAATAAAGGGTGGGATTTTTTTTCTGTGGAAAGGTTTACAGGTAAGGAGACGGGAAGGGACAGGCCAGCGGGAGTCCAAGGC
>VFQN01001613.1_pt1 | contig 37046 bp, 49 predicted proteins | sample 3512371 | NCBI WGS metagenome assembly VFQN01 (sample SAMN10412370, study PRJNA504923) | tailings metagenome | isolation source: Replicate 2 from Balatoc abandoned mine | place: Philippines: Itogon, Benguet | collected 2017-08-28
CGTTCGTCGCACTGCAGCAGCGTGGGCGGCCTGCCGGGCACAGCGGAGCAGCAACCAGTGGCGGGCTGTGGCGACACGCCGCCGGAAGCAGCAACGGCGGTGGCGACTCCACCGTCGCCTTGCAAAGCATGTCCATCCCTCCCAACTACTCCGCAGCATCGCCTTGTGTGGACAGCCCTGCAGACGCAGCACCAGCAAGGGACGTGCTGTCCGGCCCACCTACCCCACTCGCCTCATCCGCCCGAGCCGCAGCTCCCATCTGCAGCCCACGCTACCCCTTACGGCGGTCAGCAGGGAACCGGCCACACGTGCTCTGGGCTACACGGCATGGCGCCTGGTCTTGCCGTCGCGGACGCCCCCACCTTCCCCGGGCATCACCCCTCCCGGGTTGCCGCCTGCTCCTCCGCACAAGGCCCTGAGGCCGCCGAGTCACCACACAGCTCAGCCACAAAACGGCATGCAGATTCCGCGAACACAGCGCGTCCGGCCTTTGAGGAACCAGCGAATGCAGCTTACGGTGGATTGACTCACACCCGGTGCGCTCCTCCACCTGCACTGGCGGCACCCCTCGGCATCCAGCAGAAGCAGCAACGTTGCCAGCCCCACAAGGGCCCCGTGGACACAGCCACCGTCCTGGCAACAGGGGTAGCAGCGCCCACAGCAGCCGCGGGGACACCCGCCTCGGAGTACTCCTCGCTCTTTTCCGTCGGCGGCGGCAGCAGGGCCCTGACGCACCACACGGAGCCACACCGCAAGGAGCTTCCGGTCGCTGCCATGTCTCCTTTCCCCGGGCATCCGCCCCGCTCTGCGCTGCCAAACCCAGCGCCGCAGCTGCCTCAGGGCACGGCTCACAATGGACCGACCCTGCCGCTGTCCGCCTTTCCCAAGCGGCTGCTTGGCTTGAAGACTCCCCTGCTGCCGTTGTGGAAGCCGCTGGAAAGGGGCAACTCCCTGGAGCGCAGTCCAAGGGGCTCCGGCCGGCAGCTAGGAGGCCAGCCTATCAGCTGCACAACAGCGGCAGTCGCATTTTCTGACGCTGCATCTCGGGCTGCGTCTGTCGTGGAGCCCCCAGCACCCACGGCGGCTGTGGCGGCGTGGGACCCTGCAGCTTCAGCAGGGGTGACGCCAGCTGGGCCTGCGGGCGCTGGGCAAGGGCTGGCGGGCGCTGGGCAAGGGCTGGCGGGCGCTGGGCAAGAGCTGGCGGGCTCTGGTCAAGAGCTGGCGGGCTCTGGTCAAAGGCTGGCGGGCTCTGGGCAAGGGCTGGCGTGCTCTGGGCCAGGGCTGGCGGGCTCGTCCATCACAGCACACCCGCCTGGGCCCAAGGTGACGGGCGAGCAATCGCTGTGGAACACGCTGGCACGTGTGGGCGTACCTGCGCGCACCCTTGCGACTACAGTTTCGCCTCCTCAGGGCGCGCCTCCCGCGTCAGCTCCACCGGTGCAGAGGCGAGATCCCCGCCCCCGCATGGCGTCTGCCGTACCGGCGGCAGCGGCGGCAACGGTGGCGGCTGCCGCTTCCGCGGCAGCTGCCAGCCGGGCGGCCTTCATCGGGGCCGTTACGAACGCGCTGCAGGCGGCCGCGATTCGACACCACGGCACCGCGGTATCGCCGTATCTATCCCAGCGGCAGGCGGGCCAGCAGGCCACCGGCAGCAGCCCCATGCAGGGGACTGTAGACCAGTACTACCCGGCGGAGCACCAGGGGGACGAGGGGCAGGCGGGGAATCACCACCACCACCACAACCACCAGCACCACCACCACCAACAGCTGGAGCAGCTCCCCGGCCACCGCACACGGCGCAGCAGTGCGTGGGATGCGTCGACTGGGGGCAGCATCATGGTGAACGGCGCCGGCTACGATGGCCGCCATGTCTCTGTCCGCACCACCAGGGCGCAGGCGGGCGGGCGCACAAGGGGGGGAAGCAGCAGGAGCACCCGGCGGCGATGTGCGGCTGGCGGCGGTGGCGGGGAAGGCGCGATAATCGGCGCCCAAGTTGATTTGGATAAGGAGAAGCAGGAGGAGCAGCGGGGTTGGAGTGTTGCCCAGGCAGCAGCAAAGCGGCCCAGGGCCACTGGCGTGTGGGGCGCCGGAGCCACGGCTGATGCGGGGAGCTGGGTAGGGGAGGCTGAGCCAGGCAGCACTTCAGCGGCCGGTAAAAGCGAGAGGGGTGTGGGGCTGTCCCTGCGGCTGTCACGTGGGCAGTTGCTGTGGGGTGGCGGTGAGGAGGGAGGAGTGGGTGACGGCGAGGGTGAGGGCGGTGCGCTCGGCCACGATGCCGCGGACGGGGGCGGGGCGGGATGGGAGGAGGAGGAGGACGATATCGAGCTGCTTGGGGCGGCGGAGGCTCTGATCGGCTTGACGGGCGGCGATAGCACGCGGCAGGGCGCGCTGCCGCCTGACGTGGGCGGCGGCGGGGAGCAGCCGCACGCGCGGCAGGAGCAGCAGCAGCAGCTGGCGGAGGAGGAGCAAGGGGCCGCAAGGCAAGGCCCCACGACCAGGTGCGCCTATCGGGCGGTAAAATTCTCCACACATGTCACTTGCTTGTTTGTCAAGAGTACCACTGGTAGCGGCAGGTTGTGCTGCTGCGCATGCATCTGTGATTGAGTAGCCATTGCGCGACCTGCCGTCCCCTGCTGTGTGTGCCGCGCCGTGCCTTGGCCTACCTGCAAGACAGTGTCCATTGCTGCACATGGCCCCCATACCTCACCTAAAGTGCATGCACCGCCGGCACCTGCCGCGCCCTGCCCATCCACAGGAAGCGCCGGACCCCTGACGAATCCCCAGCGGGCCCGAGTCCCACACCGCGGGCCATGCCGCCACCGCCTGAGTCGCCTCGCCCACCCCTTAGGCCATCGCCACCGCCACCGCCGTCTCCGCCGCCGCCAGCAGCACCACCGCTGCCGCTACCGCAGCACTGCACGCCGTCATTCCCACAATCGTGCTCACCTGGAGAACTTGCGTTCATGCACCAGCTTCTTGGCACCCAGCTGCAGCAGCAGCAGCAGCAGCAGCAGCAGCAGCAGTGGCACTGGCAGGAGCATCAGACGCAGCAGCACAGTCCCCTTCCACCGCCACAGACTCTGCGCTCGCCAGTGTCGTACACACAGCCCCTGACCGCTCCCCCCGGAGCGCGTACGGCACTCCTACCGCCCCGCCCTCAGCACCACTGGGTTCGTGGCCATGGCGGTCTGACGTCCGTCGGCGGCCATAGCGCTGGCAGCGGCGGTACTTGGACGCACGCAGAAGGAGCTGCCGTACAGGCGACAACAACGGACCAGCGCTTCGGAGGCGAGGCTGCAACCTCCTGGAGCCATTCAGCAGACCCTGTGACCCATGGGCCCGTGGCGGGCGTTGCCCTGGCCCATGGGTTGGCGTGTGGTTCCAGCCAGGCGGGGGAGGGCGGGGAGCAGGCAGGCCCGGTGCAGCAGCTGCTGGGGGTGTGCGGCATTGCCGGTAGGTATGCTGCGGAGCACAGTAGGGACGCAAGGGCGAGCATGTGGGGCTCCGGCGTTGTGGATGGGTATGGGTGCGGCGGGGCCTTGGGCGCGGGCCTGGGCGTGGTTGGGTGTGTGGATGGTGGGATCGGTGCGACAGGCGGTGCGTCGTGGCTGGGTGGTGACGTTGCCGCGGAGGAGGAGGAGGGGTACTGTGTTCCGGTGAGGCTGCTGCTGCTAGCCAGCGACGTCGAGGTCCTTACAAACCCTAAGTACCGGTAGAGAGCGATTGTGGCACGCTCATTGGCCTAGAGACATGGTCTGTTAGGGCTGTTCCGGCACGTCTGGCAGGGGTCTCGTGCGGCCATTCGGCGGGCGGTAGCGGCAACTGTGCCTCGCAGGCAGTCGCTGCGCCTGGTGTCCCTTAGCATGGCACATGCAGCACTGCAAACTAATTTGGGGCTTCATGCACACGCACTGCGGGGACGTCCTGGCTTACAGTGTGATATGCGTTCACTGCAAACGATCGTGCAGGCGCTGTTCACATGGGCAGCACAGAATGTCGTACAAACGTTCGCGGTACCGTCCTCAGGCTGCGTGGAGGATTGGGGTATAGATAGATGCTCACTGGACACGTGACCGTTGCGGCACAAAACACAGTACAGTCACGTTCAGCCTTGAGCTCTTGGTTCTCAGGCGGCACCGGCACATGTGGGCCATCGCTCGGTGAACTCTTTTTATGCATGCGCATGTGATGGCATCAGTATTGGCAGGGTGACGGGCCGGAACGCTGGCAGGGCCAACAACATTATCCTGTCGATGCATGCACCTGCACGGTGTGCAGTTCGATGCGGTGCGGGAATACATCTGGTGTGAACGACTTGGGGGCCCACGGTGGTTGGCTCCTGGTGACGTTGGCCGGCGCTGACTGACATTGCTGTGGCCGGCGTTCGTGTGCTGCCAGGGCTGTTGCCCGTGGGTCGAAGAATAACGTGTTGGCCTTAATCGTTTGGACATGGGGGACAGCGCACTGCGTTGTAAAGAGGCGAAGAGATGCGCTGATGAAGGGGACCACTCACTCAAGCACTCCCAAAGTCCCATGTGGCCAGTCGGGATAAGAGACCGTGCCTCCATGCGGCTGAGCGTTAACCCACAGTGCAATGCAAGTGGGGCGCCTTTTCGGCCCAGCGGCTGACCTTTGGAACATGCTCCGTCATATACTTCGCGCTGCAGGTGTGTTCACCCCTGTACCTGTCCTCCAATCACTCCGCCCCGCATCGTGGTGCCCATGACACGTGTCACCAGTACGGAGTGGAACGCCCCACATGCCAAGGCCTTGGCGACGGTCAGGCTTGTGGCAGCCTATTCTTTGAGCCCTCTCACCCGTAATATCATGCCAGCAAAACGCCGGACTTTAACGCTGTCTTTCGCAACATCTCCCCAAACGGGCAGTGCCTTTGATTGCTGCGGAGGAGTATGTTAAGGCATGCGGTTGCTACTGGCGATATCAAGACCGCAGCCGTGGAACTTGACAAGCTTTGGCAGCAGCGGTAAGCTGAATCAATAATTTCCGACGCACTTCATTAGCTCTATGTGACGAGAGCGCCGAACATCATACAAGGGATTAAGCAATGAAACGTCAAACTTGTACAGGTACAAGTATGGCGGTTTCGGACTGCAGCAGGTTTCTGACGCAGCATGGGTGCTGCACCACACCTCGGGAGACACCGCGGCGCACATCCTGCTATGGCCAAAGCTGCTAAGCCTACTATCACGATGGGCTTACTCAGCGGCTCCTCGCGGTCCGTCTGCGACCGCGGCGCCTGCGCCCAGGGGTGAGCGCTGACGGCTCACCCACGCCCTGTCTGCGCCTACCAACGCAATCCAGGACTGTACAACGTGTAGGACATCAGGGTTCATTCCTCCGTGGTACATATAACAATGTTGCTTTTTCACATGCATTGCTGTGTGCGCCTGTCTGCAGGCCCCGGCGTGCAGCAGGTGGTGCCCAGCGACTCCCCAGCCGCTCCGGGCGCTGCCGTGGCAGCCTTGCGCTCATGGCTCCTCGCACAGCTAGCTACCCGGCAGCTACCTTGGGCTGCTCAGGCCCCAGCCCTGCTCTTCATCGCCATCTCATCCGCAGGTACGGCCGTCTGGCCACTGCTGTCTCCACCACCATCGCTTGACCCGCACCCAACAAGCACGCCCCTGCCTTCCGCCTACATCGGGAGGTTAGTCAACAGGCATCCAAGGTGATACCACCCTACTGGCCCCCTTAACGGTATGCCCCTCCCCATGGACAGGTGCCAGCTCCCTGACAGACCGCACGGAGGCCTGTGGTGCGATAGCCGCCTCGCTGCAGCGCCTTCACCGTGCCAGGGAGCAGTCCGGGGCATGGCCATCGCCGCAAGGCGGGGCACGGGCGGGCATGCCGCAGGGGCCTACCCTGGGGGCTGCTGACGCCCGGGAGCTGATGTCGCCGGCGTCCCACGCGGCGGTGCAGGACCTGTGTACGGCGGTCCAGCTGATGCTAGAGGCGCTGGCGGTGGGTGGCACTGGGACGCACATGTGTGTGGTTGCTGCCGGATTTTGTTGATCTAGGTCCTCATGGAGTTACGGTACAGGCGGCAGGGTAGGATTCGGGTGGGGTTGGGTGTTCACTGCCAGTTATTGAAAAGCGGCAGCAACCTGCTTTCACACACGCAATCGAAATGACAGTAAGGCTGTAAGCCTCCGTGTCGTACGCTGTGCTCCTCAGAATGACGGTGACGCGCGGTCATTTTGTGGTCTGCTGGGAGACCTGGCTGGCGGCCTGGGGGAGGCAGCTGCAGCAGCAGCAGCGGCGGCGGTGGTTGCGGGAGTCAGGCCAGGCTCCGAAGGACTTGGCAGTGGGCCAGCGGCGGTACGCGGGAGTGCGGCGGAGAGCGCAGCAGCTGGAGTGGCAGCTGCAGCGGCGGCTGCAGCCCAGCAGGGCTTGGTGGCAATGGCGGTGCTGCACGGCAGCTGCAGGCAGCTGGGCACGGCAGTTGTCCGGGCAGCTGCGGCTGTGCCCCAACCAGGGGCTGGAGCGGCACCCGCCACAGCCCCAGGGTCACAAGCAGCAGGAAGTGCGAGTGCGGGCGTTCGCGCGCAGCATGGCGGCGTGGGCTCCCCTGCTGTGCGGACGCTGACGACCGCCGCAGGGATGCTGCAGAACGGCTGCAGCAGCGGTGCGGCAGATTGTACGGTAGGGCGGACCGACCCGTACAGCATTACCATCCTGGGGATGCAGTGTACGGCAGCGGGGGGCATGCTGGAGGGGTGTGTCCTGGCTCTGTGGCAGCTGCACCCGGGGCGGCAAGGGGAGGTGACGAGACAGCTGCTGCCGGCTCTGCAGGCCCTGGCCTCGGCCATCGGCACCGCCGCGGCGGCAGCAGCAGCGACGGCAGCGGGCGCGTCAACCGCCTCGGAGGCAAGCGCACCGGGACCAGGAGCGACTGGAGTAACCGCATCAGGTGCGGCCAGCGGCGCCCTGGTCCTCCAGTCAGCCGTGGGCCTAAGCTGGGTCCGGCTGCGGAACCTGCCGCCCGCCGCCCCTGACGCCGTGGTCCCGTGCCCCGTGCGCCTGGCACACATGGCTGCAGCAGGAGCTTCTGCTCCTTCCCCTGCTGCTTTGCCCCAAAGCGCCCAGCCCGTGCCATCTGCTGGTGCGTCGAACCCCTTGCTGTCCATACCTACGCCCTGGCATCCAGCGCGAGGCGCGCTCCGGCTACTGCTGGGGGGCGTCCTGGGCCTGGGGCCACTGCTGCACGAGGCCCTCTCCGGGGCACCGCCCAGCGCAGGGGCCGAGTGGCTGCGGCAGCACACGGGGCAGCAGGGCCCGCTGTTCCCTGAGGCGCAGGGCCTGGCACGCTCTGTGCTTGAGGCCCTGCGGGAGGCGGCAGCAGCGGCGCCGCTGTCCGGGCCTGCTGCAGGGAGGCAGGCACAACAACCGCCGCTTGGCGCGCAGGGTGCTCCTGCGGTAGGAGGAGCTGCTTGGGTCCCGGGGCTCATCGGCGACCTGGCGGCGGCCACCCGGGACTTGCATGACACGTACAGCGCCGTAGCGGATACGCCGTACGGCAGCGCATGGCTCGCAGCGCTGCAGCAGCCAGCTGTGCCGCCGCCGCCACCGGATGCACCTGGTCCCGCAGCGGCCCCACCGCCGGCAGAGGGCGCTTCCCTGCGTGACGTGCTGGACCGTACCTTTGTGGTGGTCGTCGGGGTGGCGGCGGCGGCGCTGGATGTCGTACGACAGCTGCCAGGGGGCCTGCCAGGGGCGGCCCGAGCCGGCGGCGGAGGCGGCGGGCCAGGGACGGGGCTGGTTTCAGACGCGCAGCTGGCGTGCGCTGTGTCGCTGCTGGGTGCACTGGCGGATACGCAGTTCTGTGCGTTGCAGCTGCGGGCGCATGGGGAGCTGGTGGCGGCCCTGGGGGCGCTGGTGGCGGGGGCACCGCGGGAGGCAGCCGGGCCGCTGATCGCCCTGCTGCCGTGCTACCCTGCCCTAGCGGCAGCGTACGAGCTGAATTCCGTTCCTGTTCCGGCTTCAGCTGCAGCAGCTGCTGCATGGCAGCAGCACGGAGTAACCCCAGTTGGGGTAGTTGCAGGTGCGGGCGCGGCCGTGGCGGTGTCCCGCCTGGCGTTCCTCCTGCCGCTCGCAGCGTCGTGCGTGCCGTACGCGCCCGACGTTGGCGCCGCGGCCTCTGCCGTACTGCCGTACGTGTACCTGCTGCTGCGGGACGTACGTGAGGGCGTGGCGCAGGCGGCCCACACCGTGTGGGCGGCCCTGCTCTCTGCGCTGTGCGAGCCGCCTAAACGACTACCTCAACCACCCCAATTGCACCAGCAGCGCAGCGGTTGGCTTTCGTGCACGGTGTCCCGGGTCGCCAGCTGGGCCCTAGGGGACGGCGCAGAAGCTGTACGGCAGGGCGCTGGGGGTCGCCATGGTGGCAGCGGAGGCGCTGGTGGGCCGTCGGAGGCGTGCCTGGCCATTGCGGAGGCCATGGTGCCGTACTACGTGGAGCGGACCCTGGGGCAGGATGCGGAGGAGGGGCCGTCCCAGGAGGGGCCGGTGGATGGTGGGAGGCCGGCGACGGTGACGGCGGCGGACCTGGACTTGCTGGACCGGGGGCTGGCGCGGGTGAGCCGGGGCACGCTGCACTGCGCACCGCACCGCGTGTACATTAGGAAAGTTGCCGTTGGCGGCAGAGTCGGCGTGCAGGAGAAGAATAGAAGGCTGAGCAGCGATGGCAAGGCTGCCTGGCAGGAAGCGCCGGTGTGCGCAGGTTGTGCTTGTCGCAGTCGCACACTCCTGCCCAATGCTGCCACGCAGATCAGTGCACGCTAACTATTGCTCCTTGTGGATCCTCGTTGACCTTGGCAGGTGCTGCAGCTCCTGCCCCCCGGTCACCCGGTCAAGTCCTGGTGCGTCCAGCGCATCGCGCGGCAGGCGACACAGTGGGCACGCGAGGAACAGAATCAGCAGCAGGACCAGCAGCCGCAGGGTGGTCACACTAGCGAGCCCATACCTCAGCTGAGGCTAGCAGGGGAAGGTGTGCTCTCGCCAGCAAGTCGTGCACCAGCGCCCGCACAGCTCTTCGGCCGCTCCGCTGCGCTGTTGGCTTCCATGGTGGTGCGAGTGGACTTCCCGCTGCTGCCGCTCGCGTTGCGGCAGTTGGACGAGCTGCTAGCGGCGGTTGGTACGGCGGAGCGGACGGTTATGCTGCAGGCGGTGCAGGACGCCTGGGTGCGGTCGGATGACTACGCCCGGAAGCCGCTGATCGGGGAGTGGCTGCAGCGGGCTGTGCAGGTAGCCATTGGAGTGGGGGGCTGGTCAGGAGGGCCGGATGCTGGAGTTGGGAAAGGGGACGGGGGAGCGCCGGTGCGGCGGTTACGAGTACTAGCTGCTGCGTTTGGTGTGGGTCGGCCGCCTGGGCAAGGGGGTTCAGTTGGTGTGCAGCTTGTGTAGGAGGGAAGGGTGAGCAAGCATGGGATGCCGTGTTAGCGGCAACGGTGTGATTAATGCTGTGCGGTTCACCTCATGGGCGCCGCAAAGCAAGGCAAGGCTGGACGCCCCAAGGCTAAGGAGAAGGACCCGTTGGCTTTCGGGGACGCGCCCTATTGGCCTGTAACTGCAATTGCAACCCAAGGCTGGAACATTATACGGCCCCATTTACTGCACGTTGGCATGGCCGCTTCCAAGGTGGCTGTTCCGGCATGCATGCCTGATTGGTACCACAGCGTCATACTGTTTGGTGGGCACTCATAGTAGCTGTTGGGTCGCTACAGCAGGCCACCCAACGCCAAGCGGACTTGAGCGGACGGCATGTGCCTACAGTGGATGTTTTTAGGTGCCTGAACCTATCTGGTACAACCTTTGAAGCTACTATGAGCTACTTGGCATGAATCTGCAGCACACCGGATACCTGAATAGCGTGTACAGCGTCAATAAGGCCGAACCCTCGTTACAACGTACAAGGCGACCTGGTGAACGTGCACGCAGGCCGGCGCATACTGTACGACTGCAGCAGGTTCAGCGTGTTTCTGCACCGGACAGGGATACCAAGCCAACCATTACGAACAACCCAAGGCACGGGTACCGGTACACCAGCACATCCGTTCAACCTCCCGGGGACGCACAGGTCAAGATGCGACAGCTCAAGGAGAAGCAACAAATCTCCAAGCGAAGGCTACCTCGCCAGCGTACACACACGGAGTACAAAACTTATTTGGCCAGCATGCACCTCGGCCACTGGCCGTTTCCCGTCGGCAATGCTTATGCGAGACACGTTGCCGTCACTGGCGCAGGTATCCCTACAAATCAGGGCTCTGACATGGCCCCGCAAGAGACGTGCGCGGAGGGCAGACGCTTGGCTTGGATTCGCAACAGAAACCCTTCACCAGGCGTGCTCACCACAACGGGGAAGAGCAGCGTAAGACATGCGCAAGAAACAATGTCTACCAAATCGGCATTTGCTTTGTAAGCTCACACCAAATTCAGCTGCTCGAAGTCCTCATGATGCCAGTGCTTCAGAGGCCAATACCTCTCCTGGCTGTGCTGCACAACACACAGCAGCAGCCGGCGAAGGTAGCACAAAATGCAAGGCAACACCGTGTACCCCAAGAGCCAAAACTACTGCACAAGACACTTCCCAGCGTGCTGACAGCGTACATGAGGGTATAACAGATAACGCGATACAAGGACATGGGCAGCTCTCCTGCCAGGTGTGTCCTCAGCGACAGCAGTCTGCCCACCGCAACGCCTCGCACCAGAGCCAGAGAGCGGAACGCCCGCCCTCGACAACCCTCTCCGCTCACAGCTTCACCCCCACTCCCTCAGTAACTCATCGTCTGCAGGTCCCAACCCAACGCTCATGCCCACTGCGAGCTTTCATGCGAGGGCCTGCGGCGGCCCCGACACCCAAAACGCAACGCCACACTCTCCAATCACCCCCTGCTCCACAGCCGCGCGCCGCGCACCCCACTTCACACACCGCGGTCGTATTATCTCTCCCAACAGCGCAACGCTCCCGGCTTCTGCTGGCTGCTGCTCCTACTACAGTCTCTCCTTCTCCTCCTCCTCTTTCTCCTCACGCTCCGCCGCCGCTTTAGGCGCGGGTAATCTCCTTGCTGACGCGCTGGCCAGCAGCCGGCTGGAGCGCCGGGTTGCCGCTGGTGCGCTGCATGCCCTCCGCCAGCCTGCTGCGGCGCGCCAGGCCAATGGCCTTGTTGGGGTCGTTGGACACGCGGACCAGGCCCTCCGAGGTGCGGTGCACGGGCACGATGGCGGCCGAGGCGCGGTCCAGCACGTGGGACACGGGCTTGGCGATGGAGGCGCGGCCCAGGGGGTTGTTGATGGTGGGCGCGGTCATGCCGGCGACGTCCACGCTGGGCTGGGCCTCCTTGCTGGCGCGCTGCAGGTTGACCTTGGTGTCGCGGCGGGCCTGCTGCACGTCGCGGAAGCCGTCCTCGTTGAGAGCCCAGCACAGCATCCACTTGATGGGGTCCAGCAGCACGTACCAGATGGCGGACCAGATCCAGGCAACCAGCACGTAACCACTGTAGGGGCGTAGTCGGGAAAGGGGGAGCGCGAGGCAGGGGGCAGTGCTCAGCGCTCGCTTTTGAATAAGGAAGTGCGTACGGCGTTGAGGAACATGTGCCTGGCAAACAGGTTAGAAGTAGGTGCCTTGCACCTTGGCGACAGCCACGAACAAGACAACACTGAAAAGGAGGACCTGTCCTGTTGTGCTGTGCTACTGTAACTCGCACCACCACACATACCGTCAGGAGTCGGATAACCCGCCGCACTTACAGGCAGCCAATGACGGAGGCGGTGTAGCGCGACTCGGTGCCCTCGATGGGCACCATCTTGCTGGGGAAGAACTTGACGGGCGTGTAGTCCGAGTAGGTGCAGAACTGGCAGTTCTCCACGTGCTCGCGGGGGGGCACGTAGCCGCCGAAGCCGAACACGGCGATGAGCGTGGAGCCGATCTGGGCCAGGACGAAGGCGATGTAGGTGGCCAGGCCGGCGACCTGGGTCAGCGAGTACTTCTGGTTGCGCACTACCAGCACCAGGGCCTGGCCAGAGATGGACACCTGGGAGTACAGCAGGGAGCGCATCATGGCGCCGCGAATGTACTTCTGCTCCACCATGCACTGGTGCAGGATGGTCTCGTCGGCAAACTCCTTCTGCTGGCAGGCCGCCTCGGAGCCGCCGAAGCTGCCCTGGACGTTGTACTCGGGCACGGTGCAGACGGACGCGTTGGGGTCCTGCGGGTTTAGGAAAGCGGGTTTAGAGTTGAAACTAACCTTTCACAAGACTGGGAGACGGTATGGACAAACCACTTTGCAATTGGCTTCCCATGCAGCCCGCATTCGCTATTCCGTGCGTCAACAGTCATAACGGTCGCCGTTCGTGCAGCCCAGCGACCCGGCCAGCCACGCAAACTCACCAGGTCAGGCCTGCGCTCGGCAATGTACTTGAGGCACCAGCTCTCCAGGGACACGTGGCGGTCGTCCAGCGACACGATGGGCAGGTGGTCCTCGAAGAAGGACGTCTTGACGGCCGTCTGGTACAGCGCCCAGGACGACAGCGTCAGGTACAGGCCGTACACGATGCCCATAATGAAGATGTTGTTCAGGTTCCAGCTGTTGGGCTTGCGCGACGGCTCCACCTTGTCCTTGGCCAGCGCAATCATGGCGCCGTCGTTGAACACGGCCATGATCACAATCAGAATGGTGGGGAAGTACCTGCGGTGCAGCAGGGCGTCAACCATGTCAGGTAAATTGCTGAACAGGCAGAACAGCAAGCGTCATCGAGAACTAGGCATAATCAGCACTTGACTTGCAACCCAGGCCCTACGCACCAGTTGTAGATGACGGTCAGCAGGCCGAAGGTGAAGCAGATACGGAAGGTCATGGCCACGGTGTACTTGGCGTAGGTGGTCATGCGCTGGAAGATCTTGCGCGCGCCCAGCACGGCCGTCTTGATGGCCGACAGGCCCGCCTCCGTCAGCACGATGTCGGCGGCGCCGCGGGCGGCGTCAGTGGCGCCCGCCACGGCAATGCCCACGTCGGCCTTCTTCAGCGCGGGGGCGTCGTTGACACCGTCACCGGTCATGCCCACCACGTGGTCAGCGTCCTGCACGTCGTCACACGGCGACAACGGGCCGGGCCAACGGTTAGTACCGCATCGCAGTCCAGCAGTCCGACAGGTACAGCGAGGGACAGGAGCATAAGGTTGGCGAAAAGCGGTGAAGGCTCGTCGTCAATGCGAGGGCACGCTTCCTGCCAGCCGCGTGGGCCTAAACCCTGCCTCTTGCTACGTGCCCCATGCCACGCGCACCTGCAGGATGGCCACGATCTCGAACTTGTGCTCGGGGAACACCTCGGCGAAGCCGTTGCACTTCTCCACCATGTCCACCACGTTGCTGAACTCGCCCAGCGCCGCCTTGTCGCCATTCTTGGCCTGCACGGGGGCGAAAACCGCAGCAGCCGTTCCGCGTCATCCCAACTCACCAGTTCGCTGGCAGTTGCACATCCACCACAGCTGCCCGCCTAGCTGAGCGTGCGGCATTGCCCACAGGGCAAACGGCCTGTTTCCCCCGCCCACCTTGATGAGGGTCTCCGAGGGGAACATCATGTCGCCCATGCCCAGCATGCGCGCCGTCTCCTTGCCGATGAGCAGGTGGTCGCCAGTGACCATCTTGACCTCGATGCCCTGCTCCTTGCAGTACAGGATGGTGTCCTTGGTGTCGTGGCGCGGCGGGTCGAACAGCGGCAGCAGGCCCAGCATGTGCCACTCGGTCTTGCCGTCGGCGCCGTCGCCCTCGGCCATGGCCACGCCCAGCGAGCGGAAGCCGCGGTTGGCGAACTCGACCATCTTGTTATTCACGGAGTCGGCGATGCTGTCCTTGCTGCGGGGTGCAATGGAGTGGGGAGCACATACATGGTGCGGGAAAGGGGTTCAGCCGGGCGACAGAGATGGGCACGAGTGGGGCAGAACACGCAGGCAAGGCTGCGCTGATGTGGCAGACGTATCGCAGCATACGAAGGACAGGCCCGCAAACAGCCTGGTGGCAAGGGACAGGCTGGCACATGGCATCCCGGTCGCAAGTAGGTGGCAGGGACTCACTTGTACGACTTGTTCAGCACGACCTGGGGCGAGCCCTTGAGCAGGCGGAACACGCGGCCGCTGGTCTCGTCCAGCAGCGTGACGGCGGTGAACTTGTCGGTGGGGTTGAAGGGGATCCACTTGAGCTTCTTGAACTTGCCGGCCAGCTGGGAGGCCTGCGCACGTCCACGCGGTGCAGGTACGTCAGCAACGCACTCTGGCCAGTTACACCTGGGGAAAAGCCAGGACAGTACGGTGTTGGGTGAACAGGGTCGCCGCCGGGACTTACGTTGGGGTAGCTCTGGTGCAGCACCATGTCGATGGGCTCCTCCCCGGTGATGTCGGCCGACAGGGCGCCGTACTTGAGCACGTCGTCGATGGTGAGGCCTGGCTCCGTCACAAAGATGTTGCCCGACTCGATGGACAGCTTGTTCAGGGTCAGGGTGCCTGTGAGGCGTCGCAGGGGAGGGAGCCCAATCAGCACGCGCGCACTAGACCACCAGCCTGCGGGCATGTGCTGCGTCCGACAGCACTCGCTTGGCCTTTGCACTATGCAAGCAAAACGGCCGAAAGCCGCCGAAGGGGCTTCTGCAATCAGCTCCGCGCCACGACAAAGACCGCCTGGCCGTGGCACAAGCGCAGGCAGCCATCCGCCCCTCACGCAGCACCACCCACCGGTCTTGTCAGAGCACAGGATGTCCATGCCCGCCATCTCCTCCACGGCCGACATACGGGCCACGATGGCGCCCTCCTTGGCCAGCTTGGCGGCGCCCAGGGCCAGCGTCACGGACAGCACGGTGGGCATGGCAATGGGGATACCGCCGACCAGGATCACCAGCATGTTGGTCAGAGTGGGGCAGCCCTCTGCAAGGGGAGCAAGGCGTTTTGAGCACGCACATGGCGGTTAGCGGTCTGGTGACCTGTGGCACGGCGTCAAGGCGCCGCATAAGCAAATTCCAGCCGCCACCTAGCTACTTCGTGATCCTGGGCTGCACCGCAACGTTCCGGCCCCTGCGCCGAAGCTGCGCAATGTGGGCGCCTGAACATCATGCAAATCGTCAGCTACGAAGCGCTTCGCCGCTACGGTTGTGAGCTGCATACCCAGTGCCCACCAAGCCACCCAAGCCGTGCCACTCACCCTCGCCACCCACGCAAGCGTGGTGGTAATGGATGAACTGCACCAGCAGCTCAATCAGCACCCACATGCCAATGGTGAACAGGCACATGCCACCAATCCTGGTCATGATGATCTGCAGGTTGGCCACGTTGTGCGTCTGGTTGATCAGAGCGGCAGCCCTGCAGGGAGGACACGACAGGGCAGGGGAAAGGTCAGGGCGTGCGTGTTCATGGCATGAACACCTTCGAGCGCTTGCGTCAGCCCCTTCAAAAGGCCTTTTGAGACACCTGGAATCCTGCCATGAGATTGCTGCAAACCGCTGGCAGTGGCCTGTCTAACGAGGCAGGCAGCGCGCTTTGTACACGTCCCGTGCTCCTTCACCGCCCCCTCACCATCGCCTCCCCGAGACCCCTCCCGCTGCCCACCTGCCGAAGAAGGTCCTGATGCCGGTGGCGTAGACCACGGCGTGGCGCTCGCCGGCCTTGATGGCCGAGCCAGAGAAGGCCACATCGCCCGTAAGCTTCTTGGCGGGCAGCGACTCGCCCGTCAAGGCGGCCTGGTCGATCTGCGGGGAGGCAGCGGGACAAGGGTGGAGATGCGCATGGGTCCCGACGTCAGGGTGAACATGCGCGTTACAGCGGCATCTTCCATCGCCCTCTGCTGTGCCCTGCGCTTCGAAAATACGCACACGTTATATCTGTGCTAGGGCGTCCGTCTCCACGGACCTGCATGGGCACCTCCTCGCTGTGGTGGTCGAAAGGCCTCTGGGGGTCGTCCGAGAAGAGCTTGACGTCGGCGGCCACCACGTCACCGAACTTCATGATGATCACGTCTCCGGGGACAAGGTTGACTGCGTCTACCGTCTGCGCGGTGCCGTCTCGAATGGCTTTGCACTTGGGCGCAAGCGCACCGGCCAGGGCCTGGGGCAGACGGGGGCAGGCGAGGCGGCGCAGCAGGATAGGAGGGCGGTGCTCAGCGTGGGGTCGTAGGCAGGCGGCAGGGAATGCGCTAAGCGGCCAGGGCTAGAGCCAAGCGCAGGCGTGCTCCGGAGGTGCGATACAGCAGGCCAATGCCAGAGGGCTGGAGGCTACGGGGAAGGAGGGGTGTGGTGTGGGATCACACCTTGATGGCCTTGTCGGCGTTGGCCTCCTCCACGTACGAGATGACGGAGTTCAGGATGAGCAGGCCCACAATGAGGGCGAAGTCAGCGTAGTCGAGCAGGGCGATGGCAATGATGGCAGCAGCCTCCATGGCCCAGGACAGGGGGTTCCACATGTACCCGAGGAACACCAGGATGGCGTTGCGGGTGCTCTCCGGCAGCTTGTTTGGCCCATACTCCTGGAGACGTTTTTCAACCTCGGCACTGGATAGTCCATGCGGAGTGGTCTGCGCCACAGAGGGTGAGGGTTGCCGACTCAGTGCTACTGACCGCTCCGACGTGCCGCACCCGATGCTTGACCAGCGCAGCAACTTACGTTGAGGATAGACAGCGCCTCCTTCAGATCAATCTTCTCGAAGTTAACTTCCTCTATAACAGTTCCGACGGCCAGCGTGACCTCCGGCTTGTCCGCGTTGCCTGCAAGGAAAGCGGAGGCACGTGAGGAAAAGAGGCCATGCTGCGACCCTGCGAGCGCATGACAAAGCCCCAGCTCTCAGCATGCTCACCTCCACCCATTTTCCTCCTTTCTGTTTATCTGTACTTTGGCGCCGGTCGCCGCTGCAGTTCATGCAGGGGGCCAAGGATGGATTCAGCAAACATGCGCGACCTCCTCATCGCGTATATTCTCAGTCGCAGCGGATCAGTGCGTTCTATGTCATTGCGCAGGCATTTCTTGTGTGCAGGCGCTGCGGAACGTAGGCAACGACCGCGCCGTCGACCAAAGCGTAAACATTTCCCCTTGACCTCACCGACAAGCGGCTGTTCGAGACGAGAATTCCAAGTGAGCCTACACAGGCGTTACGCCTACGCCACTGAAGTTGGTAGAGGGGCAACGCCCCGAAACGTAGAGCGGCGCTCAAATGCCAATCGGCATCGATTATACGAGCAAAGGGGTGGAAAGAGCCCCGGCGCAGAGCACGGGGATGCTTTGCTGTAAAAGAACAAGCAGAAGTATGTGTATCAGGCACACGATCATCGGAGGCGTTGGGAGCGATTTGGAGAAGTAGAAGGCCGGAATGGGGGAACGGAATAAGGCCCATGTGCCTCGACGACTTTTTTACATGTGGTAAACGGCGGCCGACCTCTTATGCCATTATGACCTGCATCATCGCTTACCAGAGATGGAAGTTCTCTGGGGTCACCACGCTTGGATCGTTCACGAGCCACGGGTGACACTTGACTCGGAAACGGGCGCTTTCCATGTGCTAGGTTTTTTGTCAGGCGGCGGCGTGTAGTACGCAGCCAATAATATTGCTTAAGCGCAAACACTCATGTGTGTTGGAGGCACGAACCGCAGTTCGCTGTCCGTGTGGCCCTCTGCACCTGGCTGTCTGACCCGCAAGAGCGTCATGTGCACCTGTATGCGCCGTCATGTGCGTGTGGTCGGGTGCTATACTATGCTAATACGGCTTCCTGCCAGTTCCAGCGGCATATGGACATTTGCATATGGACATATTATTTCTGTTGTCGCCCACCGACGAAGACGCCGGTGAGGGCCAGTCACCGCTGTTCCTACGCGAACCCAAACACGCATGCGAAGTTGCGAACTCCGCCATGTAGGAGTTGGATGTTCATGGGCGTGGGGCGCTTTCTACTGCGACAAGCAGTTAGCGGGCCTTCGGTTGGTGCTGCAGGTCGGTCTAGTGCAGGTCCGGCTCGGTCTGACCTCGTACGTGCAAGGGCCGCAACACTTGCCCTTGCCCTGAAAGCTTGAGGCGCGACAGCGTACTATCGACCCTCTCAGCAAGAACTCCGTTCTTCGGCACTGCTGCCAAGTGTCGGGCAAGTGGAGCTCCACATCAACCACTAGTAGCAAAAGTGCTGGACATGGCACCAACACGGGGCCCAGCCGCAACGCGCAACTCCCCGAGTTCACGTGGGGAAGGTGGGATATAGCAGGCAGGTGCTCCAGATCAATGGCCCGATGTGGTCACCTCGCATCAGCGCCTTAGCTGGCATCCAACAAGAGACCCCGCATACACAATGTTTTCACCACGACCCGTGCATGACGCTACGACGTTGCTAACGCGTGGCCCTTCAACACCTCTCCACGCCTCAGCCCCGGTCGCTGACCCCACTACTGGTAACTGCCAGGGATGTTGCCTTCTCGCCCCCCTAATCCTGTTATGAGACGTGCATCCTCACCCCTGCGCCACATCCTACTACACCTCTCCACGCAACGGATCACCAGTGCCTGCCTTTCCCGCCTGTGCACGTTTCCGAGCAACAGCCGTGCATGGGTTGCACCTGCTGACGTCCGCGCAACTCAGCGCCGCGAGGGTTGCCGTGTGGGCCCTGTGTGTCCCCCTGACGGACCAGCCAGGCCGTGACGCTGGTGTGGACGTGCGGCGCCAGCGTCAGGCCCAGGCCGCCACACGCCCAGCACCCACAGCACGAAGGAGCACCGCAGCGCGTCATCTGCAAAGGTGTCGTACGCCTGATGTCCGCCGGGCTTGACCTGCAGACGGCACGTGGCATGGGGTAGCCGTACCATACTGTCAACACTGTGAGTACGTACGGTATACTGGGACTCTGTGAGTACGTACGGGAAGCACGACACGCCTGCAGTACCTGGCCGCAAGTATTCGTCTATTTTTTCGCTCATCCCGCACAAGAACGCCTCGGGTTCCCGTTCAGCCGGCCCACAGGTCCTTTCCGTCGGGCAGGTACGGTACGCACTGTGCTACTGCCAAACGTGCCCCATTGTGTGTGCACATCTTTACCTATGGATCATGGCATGATACACGTAGCTATGCCGCCCAGCCTATCCCTTTCATTCCATTCGTGGTACACGTGAGAGAGCGAGCAACTGCCGTGTGGCGCTTCCCGGCTCACCTGCATAAGCAACGGCAGGTTCCTCCGGCGGCCCACACCGAGCCGCCGCAGCCGGGCCATGTACCTCGCAGGCTCCCAGTACGGCACCTCGGTGTCGTACAAGCCGATGCGGAGCAGCAGGGCTGGATAGCAGGACGAGGCCTCCTGCTGCTGCTGTTGACTTTCCAAGCCACCCTCCACAACCGCCCTCACGCTGAGGGCCGGACGCGCATCTGTACCGCCCACCACGCCAGTGCTTTGCATGTCATGCCCCAGGAGCCCGTCGTACGGCGACCATGCGGTCATGCTGTCGTACACCTCCGGACTGACCCGCGGGTCGCCCAGCTCGTAGTCGGGCCGCTCCAGGACGGCACCCAGGGGGTCCAGAGAGGGCACAGTCATGAGGACAGCGCGGCAGAGGGGCTGCTGGTCGGTCGGGCTGGCTCCAGCCGCTGCGGTTGCAGGAGCCTGCTCTCCTGGGGAGCGGTCGGTTGTGCTGCTGCTGCTACTGCTGCTGCTCGAAGAGAGAAACTGGTTAAGGGCTGCTCCAAGCGCCCAACCTCCTGCAATATGCAAAGAAACGTGGCACAAGGCTAAGCCCACAACCAATGCACTGAAGTCCCCATACGCCCAGCCCTCCACCCCGAATCGCAAGAGGGCCCCCGTTTCCCGTCACACGCACCGCGCCTGCCCACCTGCCGACTCGCACTCAACGCACAGCATGCCCGGCTCCGTAACCCCCGCCGCCACCAGCCGCCGTACCGCCGCCACCAGGTCCACGGCGCTCCGGCCCTTGCGCCCCGCGCCCCGCCCCGCCTCGTACCACCCTGGGCCCAGCTGCCCGCCGCCACGCACGTGGGCGACCGCGTACCCCACGCCACGTGCCAGCAGCGCCGCCACGGCGGGCTGGTAGTCCATGGGCCCATCCGAGCCGTACGCACCGTACACGCGCAGCAACAGGGGGCACGGACCTGCGGGTCGGTCCCTGCAGACCGGTGCGGGGCGGGCAGCGGTGTGGGCTGTAGCGTTACCGGTGCCTTGCAGGGATGGGGACAGTTGTAAGGTCATGGCATTGCAACACCGGGGATCGAGGCGACGCGTACATGCAAGAAACGTGTGGCAACCCTTATGCACATCAACTGCTGCCCGTTCAGTAGGCTTCACGCTGTGGAAGCGCGCAGCCAGGAAGCGCCTAGCAAAGGTGGGCTTCCTCAGGCCGCGTTCATAGCCAAACGACCACTACCGGTAGTCAGAGGTGGTACCGTAAACTCTCACAGGAGAGAGTACCGAACCCACGGCTCCCGACAGCGTCTGCAGCTTCCCAGGCTAGCATCACACCCAGAATCGGTCACGCACCCACCTGGGCAGCACCACCGTAATGGGCACCTGCACGCCCTCCTCCCCCGGGACCTCCGCCCACAGCCGCCCCACAGACGCATCCACGCCTGCCTCCCCTGACCATCCTGCTGCCCTGGACCCAGCGGCACCTGCGCCAGCCCCTCCGAGCTCCACCCGCACGCATCCGACGCCAGGGGTGCCTCGCGAGCTGCTGGACCCAACTGCCACCTGCCCCTGGCCCTGGCCAGAACCGTGGCTGCTGCTGCGTGCCGCAGCACCACCAACTGGCCGCATAGGCACGTGTGCAGTAACCGGTGGTTGCGCCAAGCTGCTGACTGACACTGCCACCAGTCCCCCTGGCCGTGTGCAGCTGCTGTGGCTACTGTCTCCAGGCTGCCCTCGCTCCGCCCCCTGACCCTGCTGCTCCCACCCCTGCTCCTCCACCTCCCGCTCCCTCCATGCCAGCACGCTCAGGACGTGCTGCGCCGGCGCCACCTCCAAGCTGCCTCTGCGAGTCACATCTACACCCACACCAACGCCAGCGCCCATACTGCCTTCGAGATGTGCAGCCGCCTCCGCCACTGCACCCACGTTCCGCTCACAGGCGTCCTTCGACCCCACGTGCCCGTGCTGTACGTTCAGCTGCAGCTCCTCAAAGTCGTACAGCCCCAGCGGGTCGCCCCGTGGATCCACCCGCACGCGCACAACCAGGAGGCGCCCGGGGGTGCCCGATGGAGAGGGCGTCACGGCCACAATGCGCCGGGCCGCATCGTGGGGGCACACGACTGGAAGGTTGCTTAGGCACAGGCCGTGTGCAGCCGGGTCCGTGCTGCCGTGCAGCTGCAGCCGAGATGGCTGCTGCAAGGGAGGGGGCAGCAGCAGCATGCAGCCATTGGGCCGGTCCACGTCCCTAAGCCACACCAGCAGCGCCCCTGCCTCATGGCCCTCGTCCGCATCGCTGCTGCAACCTCCGACTGTGGGGTGCTCCAGAGGCACGTGATGCAGGGTGTACGACCTTCCTGGACAGCGGGGCAGCACCAGCTGGGGCCCCCCGCTGCCCCCGTCTGCGCAGCTGCCATGGTCGTCGTCGCCGGCTGCCGCACTGAGGCCTCCCCCTAGGGCCCACACCTCCATGGGCACGACGTTGTTGCCCAGCACCTCAACCCACCAACTGCCTCCGTGGCGCGCCAGCCGCACGGGCTGCCCGTCACGGTCAACAAGCACACGCTCCGCCGCCCTTGCTCCTAACCCTGCACCAGCTGCCGATACCGCCTCCGCTGCTGCTGCTGCTGCTGCTGCCTCGTCGACCTCGTCACAAATCTGCGCCAGAGCCCCAACGTTAAGGCGCCACAGCTCCCGCTGTGCCGCCCGCGTGAAGTACAGCCAGCGGCCGCAGTCCGACCAGCCCACGTCGCCGCTAACCCACGACGCCAGCAGCACAGGCTGGGAGCCAGGGTGGAGCGGAGACTCATCGTAGCTGGGGTTGGTACTGCTGCCGGAGGTGCTGCTTGCGTCAGCGCCCTGGAGGCCACCGGCTGTCGGAGCTTGGGTGGGGTGCGCGTCGGCGCTGGGGAGGACTTGCAGGTACAGGTTGAACCGGTCGGGCTTACGAGTGCCCAGCGGCTCCGTCTCCTCTGTCTCGGTGAACGCCACGGCTGAAAAGGTGGGGCTCGGGGCCACCGAGTGCAGCAGGTAGTGGGGGTTGGGTGTGGGGGCAGAGCTGGGCTGGGCTGCGGGGACCTGTGGCTGTGCTGCAGGGGCTGATGCGGTGGCGGAAGCTGCTGCAGCTGGGCCGGCACCCGATGGAGCAGCCGCTGCAACTGCGCGCTGGTGCTCATTAATGAAGACGACAGCTCCCCGCGTTGGCTGGTCCTCCGTTGGTTGGACTGCAGCGCCGCAGCGCGCGTGGTGTTGGGCGGGCACCTCCCCTGCCGCCAGGGGCACCCGCAGGTGCACGTGCTTGTCGGGGTCCTCCGGGTCCGGTGCTAAGCAGTGGAGGTATCTCCCGTAGCGCTCCCCGCACGTAGCTGCCCGAAGCTGCACTCCCCCGCTTGGCTGCTGCTGAGCAAGGAGCAGCGCCTGTCGCCATGCGAGCGTCGCCACCTCGTCCTCCAGCTGCCGCCGCAACGGCGCAATGCCACGCAGCTGCTGCTTGCAATATTCGTTCTCGTGCTGTAAGTAACGCAACACCCGCAGGTCGCGGCGGGTGGGGTCTTGTAACCAGGCGTACTCATCGGCGCGGTCGGGCCTGCCATGCAGCCCTGGAAGGACGACCGGTTGTGGTTCTGGAACGGGCGGTAGTAAAGATGACTTGGAAGGGGTGCGGGCCGTGGCATGCGTCTGGCTGTTCTGCCTCCTCGGGTTAGGTAGGTCCGGACGCGAGCGACATTGGCTGTAGGCCGTGGAATGCAGACTTCTCGTGGAGAACATATTGCATTTTGCTTTAACTTCCTGGTACGCTTTGCTGTTATAAGGCCTACTCTCCCGTCTGCACCCGAACGCGAGGACTCCCTTCCACGTAGTACCACTTTCAAACGAGCTATCGTGCAAGCAACACCACAACTAGCTTGCTGTTAGGACAGGATTAGCACAAGGCCTCGTGCAGCGGTGTCGGAGGCTCGCTTCCTCCCACGGGGTGCCCCTTAATGTCAGGGCTCTTGGCACAGCGCTGCATCCAGCAGTTGCTGCTGCTGCTGAACCAACGACTATCTCAATGCCCTAGCCAGCTGCAGCATGTCTGCGCGTATGGGGTAACAACTGCGACGGAGTCGGCAGGGATGAGGGTGGCACACCTGCAGTCGCGCGCTGTCCTACTGGCGGAGGGGCCTCAAACCCTCGCTTTCCTCCAGGCAAGGCCGCAGAGCAATTCAGCAGTCATTGGCGCGGGTCGCGGTTGCCTGCAGCACGCTGTCGCCATTCCCCAAGGGCGTGACCCACACGCACTTGCACTCCCTGCTGCAGGGGCTAGTCACAAATGACGTGCGCCCCCTTGGGGGTTCAGCCGGTAAGCTGCCAGGGTGCAAAACGTCAGGTAGCACCAGCAGCTAAGGAAGGGGCCAAGGGTCTGGTGCAGCTGGCCCTCGGCGGGCTGGGGCACTCGTGCAGGGAACGGCAGGGACAAGCAAGCGACGAAGGATGAGAGCCTGGGAAGGGCCTTTGGGGGCAAGATCCCCCTTGTGCTAACCGCCCCCCTCCCCTTCACCCACACACCTGTATATGCGTGGCCTAGCACCACCTACGTGCTTTTGCCTGTGCGCCCGGGGGAACTTTTGTCTGATTCACAAATGGGCATTGACACTCACGGCTGGCCAGCCTAAGCACCTATGAAGCGCGAGGTTGGATTTCCATTAAACCGCGGCCATAGCCGTATTGACCTGCTTTCACCAACAGCGGTGACATGCATATGACATGCGGCAAACGTGTATCCTACTGCAGCCACCGGCAGCTCCAGAGGGGGGCACCACCACAGGGAGCCTGGCCCAGAGGACCCGCAGCAGCAGGGGGGCGCCCCATCCGAGCCACCTGGGCCCGTGTATGCAGCCATCCTGACGGCCAAGGGCAAGCTGCTGCACGACGTCTTCATCCACAGCCACCCAGGTGGGTGTGTCGGGATGCGGTGGAGGGGGGGACACCCAGGTGTGTGCCAGCTGCAGCGGCAGCGCGCGGCCTTGCTCTCTTCATGCTTTGTGTTGTCGCCACATTCCCTGGCCAGCGTAATTGATTGCCGGTTGTGCCTGGCACACTGCACACCGGCATAATGGTTTTCCGTAAAGCAGTATGGAGCACACGCATGCATGACAGCATTGAGTACATTGCTACAGCTCGCGTGAGGGTCCTGTGCCTCCCGTCCGCTGTCGGCTGGCTGGCTGCAGATGCCCGGCCGGGGGAGCAGGAGGCTGTGCTGCTGGACGTGGGGGCGGCGGGGGCGGCGGCGGCGCTGCAGCTGCTGACACGGTAAGCGTCCTGCTGCACTACTGTAGCCTCGCCCATCGCTGTTAGTCCCTTTGCCATGTACGTCGGGGTGTGGTTGCGATTTGCCAAGTAGTGGACAGCTAGTTATGGCTGCAGAACTTGTTTTCTTCACCTTCAGATATAAACTCCGGCGGCCCATCACGCTTCGTGATGTGTCTTCCTCTTACCGAGTCATGGCGGCGTGGGGTGACGGCAGCGCACCAGCAGGTGGGCGGGGTCCTGGAAACGCTCGCACCACATCCCTTCACGAACAAAGAGGCTGGTTGATACCTTGCAGCCTCCCCAGGCACGGCTACGACGTGGTAGTCGGCCTGTTTTTCTAATCATAGACAGCAACCGTTGGACCAGGGGAGACACCTGCAGTGTCATGCAGCCAACTCTCTATGCACGGTTGGCTACCTACAGGCCCCTGGTGGCGCCGAGACCCGCGACTGACGTGACTTGCAAGCCGTCATGTGCACCTGTATGCGCCGTCATGTGCACGTGGTTGTGGGCGTGGGTGCTATGCTATTGGTGCACTCCGGATACGGCTTCCACTGCCAGTTCCAGCTGCATGTAGACGTAGTATTTCTGGTTGTCGCCATCCGACGGAGAAGCCGGTGGGGGCCAGCCACCGCTGTTCCTACGCGAACCCTAACACGCATGCGAAGTTGCGAACTCCGCCATATAGGAGTTGGCTGTTCTAGGGCGTTGGGGCTTTCTACTGCGACAAGCAGTTAGCGGCCCGTCGGTTGGTGCTGCAGGTCGGTCCGGTGCAGGTCCGGATCGGTCTGACCTCGTACGCGCGTTGTGCCCTTGCCTTTGCCCTTGCCTTTGCCCTTGCACTTGCCCTTGCACTTGCACTGGCCCTGAAAGCTGGAGGCGCAGCATCTACCTACCCACCCTCTCAGCGAAAAATCCATTCTTCGGCACTGCTGCCAAGTATCGAGCAAGTGGAGCTCCACAGTCAACCACTAGTAGCAAAAGTGCTGGACACGGCACCAACACGGGGCCCAGCCGCAACGCCGCAACGTCGCAACGCCGCAGCTCCCCGAGTTCACGTGGGGAAGGTGGAATACAGCAGGCCAGGTGTTCCAGATCAATGGCCGGATGTGGTTACCTCGCAGCAGCGCCTCAGCTTCCAGAGCCTACACCTAATTAAAGACAGCAACCGGTGGATCAGGGGAGACACCTGCAGATGTCCTGCAGCCGACACCCTACGCACGGTTGGCTGCCTGCAGGCCCCTGGTGGCGCCGAGACCCGCGGTTAGGGCAGTTGGGCTACCGTGCCCTGGTGCCGACGGCGGCGGCAGGGGTTTCGGAGCAGGCGGCGGCGGCGGCGGTTGGGGAGGAGGAGTACCGGCGGCTGCGGTACAGCCTGGGCGTGGCGGAGGGCGAGGTGGAGATGCCGTCAGGTGGGGTCCTGCGGGGTGCAGCTGACCGCGCGCAACGCAAAGCGCTTTACGTAGCGACCTAAATGCAGTGCCGCCGCATGCCCTGTTGGTAGCGAGCTGCTCGTCTGCGTGGCTGTTTCAGAAGGGCTGGTTGCGAGTCCGGGGCGGTTAGCTGAAATGGCCTTCGTGGCGTTTGTACGGCGCACCGCAGGCGTGGCGGCTCCCCTGGACTACAACCTGGACGTGCTCAACGGGGTCAGCTACACCAAGGGCTGCTACGTGGGCCAGGAGCGCAACTCCTTCACGCACTACAGGTGTGCAGCGCACAGCTGCAGCGAAGCGTTCTACCGGTAGCCGCACGCTATGATCAGTGCTTGCGGGAAGGGATGAGCTACTGCCCTTGCGCACGCACGCCGTACGGGTCTCGCCGGCGAGAGGCGCTGTCGGCCTTTGGTGACGCATCCTAACGAGGCTTGGTGCTATTGCAGGGGCATCATCCGCAAGCGGGCCATGCCCGTGCGTCTCTTGCTGCCGTCGCCCTCTGACCCGGCGAGCGCACCACCCGGTGGGTCCGCTGCACTCTTTTTGCAGTCTTTGAGTGCGGGACATACCACAGGGCTGCAGCGCCACGAGCCCTCTTGAGCTTCTGCTTGCGCATTTACCAACCCCACATGGTGCTCTATTGCGCTTACCGCCGGTGCGCTCTCCTCCTTGCTGCCCGCCTGCCCATGCAGCTCCCCTGGACCTGCCCCCCGGCTCCGCCGAGGTGGTCGACGTCGCGACGGGGCAGAGCGTGGGGCAGCTCCGCGGGGCGGTTGGCGGTTGGGGGTTAGCGTACCTGAAGCTGCAGGCGGCGCTTGCAGCGGAGGCGGGGCAGCTGCGGCTGGGCTTGGCGCCGGGTGGCGGTGCCGAGGGGTTAGAGGACGGGGCTGCTGCCCCGGCCGGCGGGCCTCAGGGGCAGGGGCAGAGGGCGGGGGTGGATGAGGGGGTGTTGAAAGGCATCCAGGTTGTGCCCGTGCGGCCTGGGTGGTGGTCGCCGGAGTGGGGGTACGAGGAGACGGGCAGGGCGGCGCCCGCAAAAGGCGCGTGAGAGTTGGGGTGACGCGAGGGTGCACCTGGGGGGTCGGCGGTTGGCGGTTGCGTCATGTGTGGGGTGCGATTCTGCGCCATCTCGGCAGTACACGGATTCATAGCATGCCAGGAAGCGGCTCATGCGCATGTGGCTGTACTATTATGTACTCTCATGCATGCATGCTGCCCAGCTGACATGCATTGTGGAGAAGTTACCAAGGCTTCTATCTTCCTGGAGGGCTAATATCACGGAGTTCTGAAAAGGCCTAACATTTTTGCATCCTATTCGTAAAATTTCCGCCCTACGGGCGGATTCTGACCCGGAAGTCACGAAACGGGGTCAAAATGACGCCCCTTTTTCAAAATCTCTCTGCCCGAAGGGTGTCTCCGTTTCATCAAAATTCCCCAATTTTGCCAAAGTTTCGAAAGTTTGAAAGAAGATAGAAGCCTTGGAAGTTACCCTCCCGCGGCTGGTCATCTCATTGTATGTACCTTACAGTCCGTCCTTTACGGTACTCTGATGCACGGACGGTACGTACGGTATGTCTGCGCCAGCCTGCACCAGCTCCTTGTCGTAATGGGTGCTCCGTCGCAAGAGGGGTGATCAGATTCGTGTGCCCCTGGAGCACTGGCGCCCTGGGGTTGCCTGCTAGGGTGGCCAGGAGACTTGTAGTTGTGCTTCAGTCCACCCAGCTCCCTAGAGATGACGACAGCCAGGGGCCGCTGAAGGCCACCAGGGTCCCACATGCACGGGTGCTGAGGGCAGGTGTTCAACAGCCCATTACAGCTGTCGAGTAGCGTCCCCCAGCTGGCCCAGGCTGGTCCCAGCGGAAGCGCACACGCATGTGTACGGTGACGCTCTTGAAGTGCACAGATGTCAAGCAAGGCCTGCCAGTATGCACGACCGCAACACCAGGTGTGTCGTGCATCTGCAGCATTACTAATGGGGCCAGAAGCTGCTCAGCCGAGCCTGCTGCGCAACAGCGGCTGGTACAGATATGTGCATACTGGATTTTGTTTGTATCACGCGATCTCCGCAGCCTGTCAAAAAGGCACAAATGCGAATTTAGGATGGTTTCGTACAGCCCTGCAAACTTGCATACTTTGTAGCGGCAGCCATATAGGTATTGCTCAGCATGAAGCAGTGGTCGCAGAGGACGGAGCTGGTGCTGTAGCATTGCCAAAATCCTCATAATAGAACCGAGGACGCCTCCAGCGGGGTGATTTACACGACTGAATCTTCCCTAGGTTCTAGCTTTGGAACGTGGGGGCCCGCCGATGGAGAGGAGAGGGCGGGCCCTCCAGGCTGTGGGCACAGCATGCCTCATACTGCTACTGCACAGCACGAGCACCTTCGGCCTGATTGCACGGATGAAAAAGAAGCCTCAACATACCCTCGAAGACTTGATCGTGCAAAGCGTCGCTCCGGAGGATGTCGCTCACGTCGACGTCATGCGCTTTGTTCGGGAGGGCGTGCAGTATTCCCAGGAGCGCGGCGTCCAGTTGTCTGAGGAGTGCGAAAAGCGATACGGCTATTCGTTCGTTGAGGACCAGAGGTCCCACCACTTTCGGATGTGCAAGTCTGCCGTGACCAAGCGCTCTGACGGCACGTTGGCTGGGGTGCCTACGGAACCCTCAGCGCTGGGTCGGCTACGCGCCAAGCTAGCCCGGAAGCTTGCCAGGAGGGTTGCACGCATGAAGGAAGCTGCCAGCACTGTTGTCCACGTGAGGAGACTCCAGCAGGATGGTGGGGACTCCGGAGGGGACAGCAGCAGCGGCGGTAATGTACGGCAGCAGTTGACAGCTGACCAGCGTTTCCGACAGGACTACGAAGACCTGACAGATTACCTCGGCAAGGAGGCAACAAGAAAGCTGCTGCAAGACGCTGGAGTGCAGCTACCTGCAGAGTGGGCTACCACTTACGACGCCGAGGGCGTTGCCTTGAACGATGACCGCTCAGCAGCCGGAGCCGCCCTCACAGCACAAGAGCGCATGCTTCGGTTTGCCGGGCAAGGCTCTGAAGCAACCAGCAGCAGACAGCACGCACGGAGGCGCCTGCAGGAGGCCGCAGCGTCCGGCGAACTTAACGTTGGCGAGGACGAGTCTGGCAGCAACACGCTGATGCTCCAGATTATGAAGTTTGTGCATGACAAGAAGGACGACGGGGAGGACGACGGCTCCGACATCTACAACGCAGATGGAGACCCCAGCGAGCTTGAGGACGACGAGGACGGTGATGAAGAGGATGAGGGTGACGAGGAGGAGGGCCAGGAGGGCGCCGGTGGCGGCAGCGGCAACGGCGGGGGCGGTGGTGGTGGTGCAGCGGGCGACGGCGAGCAGCAGCCGGACCCGCTGGACACCGTTGTCAACGGCCTCATCAAGGGGGCCAGCAGCAACGGCGGCTGGCACAAGCGGCGCGACTTCCAGCCCGTGGACTTTGTGTCCGACCAGGAGGATCCGCGGTACGACGCGCGCGGCACCGACTACAAGTCGTACGTGGGCTGCTACCTGCAGGTGCGGGCCCTGCTGGCTTGGCTGTACCCGCCGTACGTGCCGCATGGATCCCACCACATGGAACCAGGGCAACTGCTGTTTGGGGTAGCGGGGGAGGGCAGGGAGGCGGGTGGCACCGGTACTGCTGTACACCGCGTTGGTGACGAACGTGTAGCCAACGGGGCCATTGGGCAATCTACATCTGTTGAAGTGCAACGCACTCCCTGGGCTTTCGCACCGACAGGCCGAGGTTTGCACAGCCAGCAGCTGTCCTGCTAGTGCTTCACTGTGCCCCCAGAGCGTAGGGGCGTTGGCTGCCCCACAGAACTGTGCTGCCCTGCTCCTGCTATGATGAAGCACCATTCGCTTTCTCTCCGGTGCCTGACAGACCGCTCCTCCGCCTCTGCCCCATGCCCCTTCCCCCCGCCCCGCGTGCAGCCCACCATGCCGCGCAACCTGGGCCACAAGGACGCGCTGCTGCTGTGCCTGGGCCGCAACGTGGTGCTGGACACGTGCGCGTACTACGACGGCCAGAACCAGGGCTTCGACGTGCGCTTTCCCAAGCCCAAGGTGGGCGGTGCCGGCACGGCAGTCCTGTGCGCGAGGGATGGCAGGTTAAGCTAGTGGTAGGGGTGCGGGCCAGAGACAACGACACGGCAATGGCTGTTGCTTGGCTGGTGTTGCGAGGATTAGCGTGGCAGCTGGCAACGCGGCTACGCACGTGATGCAGTATGGCCGCGCTGCATGGCTGCTCGCTGTGCTCCTGACCGGACTTGCCACACTGTGCAGGTTGGGGCGGTCAAGCTGGGCTGCGAGATCGAGGTGACGCAGCTCAACGACCGCAACCTGACCAAGGGCTACAAAAACCGCATGCTGTGGGTCAACGCAGAGGTACGCGGTTGGGTGGATGCCCTGCACGGCTCACGGCGGCGAAGCCGGACTCAAGCCAATCCGGCGCCTGTGTTGAGCGCGGTGGCCCACCCTGTGCTGTAGAATTGTCGTCGCCGTTGTCGCATGGACACGGCCCGGCAGGAAGCAGGAAGGTGGTGTAAGTGCCCAAAAAAATAATGATGATTATGTGGGAACCTGCTCCACGGCTGCAGGACAACGCGTATGACGTTGTGCGGTCGTCGTGCGACCCCGCCAAGGGGCATGTGGTGGACCACCCCGTGGCCTTCCTAGTGCGCGACCGCTACACGCACACGCTGCACGAGCTCGAGATGGTAAGGGCGGTGTGGGCATGAGGTCCTACCCACATGGATTGGTAACGATTGGCTAGGTGAACGGCCTGTGATGAGTGTACCGTGTGGCTGCTCCAAAGGGTGTGCAAGGCGGCAGCACCAGGGAAAGGGGAATGAGTACTGCTCTGCAACGCAGCGCACGCGCTGGGCTCGGGCCTTTCAATGCCTGGAGCCAAAGAACTGTTGCATGGCTCGTCTCCATACGGCCACTTCTGTCGATAGGAAACCATACGCATGCCACTGCACTTGGTCTCTTACCAATTTGCACTGCGTGCATTAATGGCTTCTCTCCACTGGCCCTGCCCCTCAGCTGTCCGCAATCTTCACCAGCCTTGCCGTCACCGACCTTCCCGAGGTGGGTTGCGCCTGCGGCACACAGGGCGCTGCACGCCTAGGGCCGGCAATAGCTGATACAGCACCAACAGTCAAGCACGCCTCACCAGTTGCAGCCTGACTCGCATGGCTTGACGTTCAGCTCCAGCTTGTCGTACACATTCGTACCCGCCTCCCCGCATCCTGCCGCACCCCGCCCTACCCTCTACAATTACCTTCCACCACGCCCGCCCGCAGGTCCGCGAGAAAGGCATTCAGATCCTCATCGCGGACCAGATGCCGCACGCCTCGTACCGCCCCACCTACGCCGCCATCTCCTACCCCTACCGCCTGCGCCACCTTGCGGCCGACCCCTACCCGCCCAACACCTGCTTCCGCACCGCGCTCTTCATCAACGCCTTCACCAACTCGCTGGCATTCAACCCCAACGCCAACCTGTCCGACTGCTTCTCGCCGCTCATGGTCGGCTTCCACAAGTGAGCTGAGCTGCTGTGTGTGCATGCCTTTGCTGGTCTCGTTACGATGGGCCAGTGGGCTCAGCGCCAACTGACTTGAGTCTCGCCAAGAACCCAGTGCTCGACACCGGAACAGCGCCTCCTTCGGACCGGCGGTAGCCAGCAGCGTTGGGCGCAGGGAAAGTAGGAGAACGGCTTTTGCACAGAGCGTGGGTTCAAGACACACACACACCTAGGCGCCTGCGCTCTTTGCACCAGGAGCTGGACCCGTGCTACGTCATGCCTTGCACCCTGGCCCACACCGTGACCATGCCCTAACCCACAGCCTTACCCGCACACACCCCCAGGTGGCTGCGCACGCTGCACCAGGAGCTGGACCCGGCCCACCTGGCTCGCATGCACGCGCACGCCAGCGAGACGGGCGGCATCGTGCGGCGCAACGTGGTGTGGACCAGCCGGCGCAACCTGGAGGCGCTGCGCCTCACCAGCGGCGTGGGCATGACGGAGTGGCAGAGCGCGCGCATGGTGCCTAACGAGGACGAGCTGGTCGCGGCGCTCAATGTGGGTACCGGCACATTGGATGTATCGGTTTGCTTAGGGTTGTGGCTCCGTTGTTGGCGTCAGGGGTTTAAAAGTGCATGTGGGGTGGAGAGCAGGGGAGGGGAGGGAGGGATGAGCGCATGAGGCATACGGGGGACGTGCTGCCGGCAGCGGGATCCGTGTTGACTCTGTCAGGCAGTACGTGGGACCGCAAGTTGCACCCTTAAACATGCCCTTGTCGCGCAACCTGCCCCATGGTCCAACCCCGCCCCTCTGGCTTCGGCTTCGGCTTGTCAACCCACTTTCCCTTCGCGTGCAGGCACCAGCGTTTCCGCGATTCCCTGACGCCTTACACGGTTTCTCGCGTTTTACGCGTAACCCCGCCCCTCCTGTTCCGCTCGCCATCCTGCGCTGAAACTCCCCCTCTTGCCTCACTGCACGTATGCATTCTACACGGCATTGCTGTCACCCAGTGTCACCATCCCCTTCCCCCTGACATTCCCCTCCCCATGCCCCTCCTGCAGCTGGCCATCCTGCGCTGGAACTCGCGGTCCTGCCTGCTGGCGCGCTACTACCGCGGGGACGCCGGCATGGCGGGCTGCCGGGACTCCCCTGTGCAGTTCGACCTGGTGTTCGGGGAGTTCAGCGACTGGCCCTACTACCCAGACCAGCTCATGACCGTGTACAGGTGCGGGCTGCGGTGCCAAGGGTGTCCCTGCGTGTCCGCTTGAAATGTTTACTGTAGTATCTACGGACTACAGTAGCCTTGGGCGACCGGCTGCAAGAACAGCTGGAACGAGCGGACATTACGCTGCTACATGGCACACTTCTTGCTGTTTTCGCCATGCAGCGCAGCAGCTTAGAGGCATCAGCAGCTGCCCACCACGTGTCCATCGGATCCCTGTAATACTGCCCATGTGTAGCTGTGTTCCGACGTTCTGGGTGTCAGATCGCTCAATCCCATGCAGAGTTTTCATCCCCGTTTTTAGCATGCTTGTCGGCGTGTACGGCCAGGCGCTGACATCCCGCCCAGATTCATGGACCGCGTTTACCGATACGCACCCTCGTTGCACCTATACGAAGCGCGTTGCCACCCGCCCAACCTCCCAGGTCCGGCGTGCTCATCGGCGTGCACGGCGCGGCGCTGACGTTCGTGTCGTCCACGCCGCTGGGCGAGAGCGCGCTGCTGGAGCTGGCGGGGTACGGCTGGGAGGAGACGCAGACGGGCAACATGCTCACGCTGTTCCCCTCGCTGGCGCACAACCTGGGGGCCTACTACGAGCAGGTGCGTAGAAGGGGGGGGGCTCACGGTACTAACTTAGCTGCTATTACATGATTTGAGGGATCGCAGATGTTGCTAGGGTGCCTTATGGGGGCAGGAGTGACACCTACGGTACATAAGGAGTTCCCAGCAGCCTGACGGACCGGACGGAGCTGGGGAGAGGGGCAGCGTTAGCTGTAGGCTCCTGCATTCAGCCGCAGCATGGCATCGCGCCTGTAACAATGTTCAGCGCCTTCTTACTCTCCCTTATTCCTTTCCTCCGCCGCAGGTGCGCTACCAGGGCCCCAGCATCAACATCAAGATCGCCACCGACGCCCTGATCCGGTGAGCGATGAGCAGACGAAGAGTGCCGCGCCAGTGTTGGCAGCAGGCCTGGGAGCCGGGGACAGGGGACAGGACAACAAAGCACTTGTGTCCATCCACGCCACAACTGCATAGCTAGATGCGTAAGCAAAAGCCAATTCTACCTTTGCAGCGCCATAAACCAGGTGTTCGTGTCACACAGGCGTCACACGACAGGCACCTCCCTACAAGTACTTCAGTGATCGTGCCTCCCCACCCATCCCCTTCCCCTGCAACGCCTTGGGTGTGGTGTTCCGCCGCAATACACCTCTGTAATGCTGTGTCTTCCCGTGCGCCTCCTCCTCCCCTGCAGCGCCATGGACGAGGTGTCCCGCCGCATCGTGGACAACACCGCGCGCCGTGCGGCCGCCGCGGGTGGTGCTCCCAAGCCGCGCTTCAACGACCAGTTCAACTTCGATGTCATGTTCCCGCAGGTCAGGACAGGGGGCCGGGGTGGGGCATGACGGAGGGTGTTTACGCGTACTGTTGTGGGCCTGGGGTGTGCCGCATGTCCAACTTAGACGGCATGCTCCCGCAGGTCGGCGGGGGTGGGGGCGTCTTGATGGAAGTTTGGGGCTTGAATGGGTGCTGGGGTTTGGGGACAGATAAGGTGCAACTGTGTTCCTGCCGACGGGAACGGTGGGATCGGCGGCTTGTGAAGGCGTTGGCCCTTCCGGAGGTACGGCAACGCTCTGCTAGCAGGAATGCCGCATTTCTGCCTCTCCTGTGTGTTCCACTCTGGGTTCATCACTTCCTTGCACACCGCGAACACCTCCTCTTCCCCCTCTTCCTTTCCTCCGCGCAGACGTGCAAGTACTCCAGCCGGCGCATCCGGCGCTACGTGACCAACCACCCGGTGCAAATGAACCTCAACACCACGGCAGTAGACGTGGTGGCCTCAACCGTGGCAGGGGACGCTGCGTAGACCGCGTAGCAGGAGGCGGGGAGGTCGGGATGGCAAGGGGGGTTGGCGTGGACGAGAGGGAGGTGGTGAGGGGAAGGCGAAGGGGAGGTGGACGGGCGGCTTTGCGTTGAGGGTATAGGCATGGTCGGGAACTAAAAAGCTGGTTATGAAGCGGTGGTGTCGGCGTGTGCCGTGGCGCCTGGCGCTGTCTTGACTTCTGGATGTTTTGGAACTGATCAAGTACATTGCATGTGCTGCATACGTGAAATGACAGAGGGTATGACTGCATGGGCAACCTGCATCAAGCACTTGGGCTTGAATCGTCCCGCTGAGCGTGCGGCTGTTTACCAGTACGCGTGCGGCTGCCGATGGGCCCAGGCCTTCCCGTTGGCACGGGCTTGCAGGACCACCGGGCAAGGTCAATACTGAGGCAGCATCATGGTACCCCATCACTCGTTTGCGCAATCGCAAGAGAAAGTGTAGAGGCATGTAGGACACGTGCCTGCCAGCACCATGGCTGGTCAGCAGGCAGCCTTGTGTGCGGTTGGCGGGAGCAGGCGCGGTGGCCTTGCACCAACTTATTTCGCCGTGAACTGGAACGTGTGCGGCAGCAAGTCTAGTGTGCATGTGCGTGCGTGTGTGCAGTGGTGCATGCTGCGGAAACGGAACGCGCACGCATCAGCAGCGTGCATGGTGGAGCTGGGTGGAGTACTGGGCCGCAGACGGCCCCACATGGAGCACGGTAGCACGCGGTTGGTCTTCCTGAGGCATGCTCAAGGCGGCTGGTCATGGTGTTTGCAGGCCAAGGGCCGAGATCTGTTGTGCATGTTCACATCGCTGGCGCTTGGGGGTGAGGTGCAGCGCGCAGGACGGTGCAGTAGCAACCTCAGTGCATCAGTGGCTTGTAGGCCGCTTGTCTCTCATTGGTCCTCACAATGGCGGCGCCCCTTTCGAATTGGCACAGGACGGACAAAGCAGAACAAAGGCTTTGCTCCTAGCACCAGCCAGCTAGTTTCAGTTACGCAACTTTCCCTTCTTTGAGGCATGCACGCACGACCAGCACTAATGCCTACAGAGGGACTCTTCTGGTCAGGGTGATAGGGGTGCCATACGGAAACCGAACCCCCGCCGCTCCCCCGCCCAAGGCGGGGCAGCGAGCGTGGGACCACACCGGAAAGGCCACCCACACCGCACCGGCGTACCGGCTCCTCACACATGGCTCTCCGCATCTACGTCACGAGCGACCGCTGTAAAGCACCAGCGCGTACCGGTAATTAACTGTAGCCCTTCTGGATACCAGTACGGTGAGACCTCCCACGGCTCCAAGCCCATTCATGTGCATTTGTGCAACATTCGGTACCATAGTACAGGCATAGTACCAGACATAACAAGAGGGGTTGGATTTCGTTCGGCTCTGCCTCATATAGGTGGTACATTCAAATGGAGATGAATTGGGAAGTCCAAGGGCCATGCCAGTGCGACAACACGCATTAGATGATGATCACTCAAATCCTGCGTGCACAGGCCCTGCCGTTGCTTGTTTCACCCACGCTACACGGTGGAAGGCAACGCGCACCCACACGTGCACCGCCAGGCATGCATGTCGCAACAGCCAACCAAGCTCGCGCTTGCCACAGCCACACAAGCTACCGGTATGTGAACACCTGTGGCCCAGCAAGAGTCAGCTTTGTTATTACGAACCCTCTATGAACCATGGCCGCTCCGCTAGTTGTGTGCACCGGCATAAATCGGTACGCGTGCCCCTACGCCACGGTCCATGGGTCAGAGGCCCGCGGCATGGGGAGGCTCTGCGTGGCACCCTTGCCCCACGCCTTCTCGCTCCTCCCACACTACATCCCTAGCTGCACCATCGAACCTGCCGCCCTGCGCTCACGCAGTAGCGACGCCCTTGCCCCTCTGCGCCACCCACTCGGACACGCGCCCCTCGGCCCACATGCCTCCCACGAAGGATGCCACGTACGCCACCACCTGCGGGTCCCCGTGCACCAGGGACACCAGCGCGGGCCCGGGGCATAACCCCGACACGCCCCACCCGGCGCCGAACAGCAGGCCGCCTAGCAGCAGCCGAGCGTCGATGGCGGAGGTAGTGGGGATCTGGAACTTGGAGCACAGGAGGGGCTTGGACAGCAGCCTGGAGGGGGGCCGGGCGGGAGGAAGGGGTGACGGGCCGGGAGGTTTGAGGGCTGCTTAGGAGGCAGGGTTACGGATTGGTTGCACGTCGCTTTCCATCGTCCCGCGCATTTTGCACACCGCTTCAATTTGCATCTGTAAGTACTTGTGAATGAGTGTGTCAGTTGTCTCCCTCGGTGTCGAGAAGCACCTTCTCAACACCACGGTGGCCCCCTCGCTGTGCCCGCCATGCATTCCCACCGTGCCTCTGCCTGCCCTGCCCGCCATAACGAGGATGCCCCGGCCTTGGCCCCCACATTCGATTGACACATGCGTCCTCTCGCTACCCCAGCCATACCCACCCCCCTGCCCGCGTGCACGTTGCTTCTTTCCTTTTCCTCTTAACTTTACTGACACC